>CXWJ01004288.1_pt1 | contig 14430 bp, 15 predicted proteins | sample 590841 | NCBI WGS metagenome assembly CXWJ01 (sample SAMEA3498367, study PRJEB10139) | wastewater metagenome | biome: wastewater treatment plant; material: activated sludge | place: Austria | collected 2015-01-21 | reverse complement strand
GGAAATACTCGCGAGTTCGGGACAGGTGGGACAGATCGGCCACTTCAGCGGCGGATTTTGGGAGGAACCCTTCCCCCAGCCTCGACTCGGCGAGGCCGGCTTCAGGTTCCTGGTTGACTCCCCCCTGGCCCGATCAGCGGCAGGAGCGCCTTACCTCTCCGCGGCAAGACAGGACGCTTGAGACGAGCACGACGCGGCATGCATGAAGTCAAGCTGTCGTACGCAGCCTCTACTGTCAGCGCCATGAAGAAGCCACCCCAGAAGAGTGCCCAGCGCGAACTATCCGAAGTGGCCGCCGAAGGCGTCCTCAATATGGTCCCGGTGGTCGGTGGGGCGCTGGCCTTGGCCTTTACCTACGCCGTTGGCTTTGCGCACAATCAGCGCGCTCAGGAATGGCTGGCCGACCTTGCTTCCGCAGTGGAGGATCTCCAAGACCGAGGGGCTGCCCCGCCCTTGGACGAGTTGGTCAAGGATGAGGTGTTTCTAGACGCTGTCATCCACGCAACACGAGCAGCTCAAGCCACCCATCAAGCGGAGAAGCTGGATGCTCTGCAGCACGCAGTGCTCCATTCGTTCGGGCCTGAGGCACCCGACGTCGACGAACAGCGGCGCTTCTTTCGGCTGGTGGACCAGTTCTCGCCGGGTCACCTGCGGATGCTGTCATTCCTCGCAGACCCCGGGGGCGCGCTAGAGCGGGCGGGCATAGCACCAGAGCAATACATGGCCGCCGGCAGGAGTGCCGCCCTTGAGAGGCTGCCTGAGTTCTCGGGCAAGCGAGATTGGTACGACCTTCTCGCCGGTGATCTCAGTGCGGCCGGGCTTGCACAACCGAACCTCCACGCGGTGATGACCGGGGCTGGCGTCTACCAAGACAGCACGACGCAGCTTGGCAAGCGTTTCCTTGGGTTCATTGACGCCAGCGCAGCATCGTGACAGATGCGGCATGACCGGAAGCATTCACCGTGGCGAGACTTGGCATCGGCAAGGACGAGGCGAGCGCAACGCTGGTCAGCTCCCGCACGTCCCCCAATACGGCCTCGTGTCTACTCCGGGCCCCATACCGGCTGGGAGCGTGCGGCGGCGTCAAGGAACGGCTGCGCGTCCAAGTCGTGAGTGGTGGTCTCGATGCCTTGCTGAGGCCACTGAAGGACCAACCGCAGGCGGCCAGGCGGCGGCAGGGGCCACAACCAGTAGTCACGGTCGATCGCGCGATCGCCGCCTCCGCCTCCCTGGCCGTTGAGCACGGGACGATCCGGGCGCCATGTCTTGTCCTTCCACGGGCGCTCGTCCTCGGTGTCCCAAGCGGGTGGATCGACGTTGGTGGCCCGGCGACCGTCAGAGAACTCGAAACCCCACTTCAATCGCTCGGACTGCCACTGTTCGCCCATGCTGTGGAGGTAGGGGCCGTCAAACACCTCAGAGTGCAGGTCCCGGCGCTCCAGGGGACCACGCAGGCGGATGGCCAGGTTCATGGCCAACCCCTCGGGGAAGGCGCGGATGGCGGTGAGCATGACGACCGTGCTCGCCGACCGGGCGATGACCAATTCCATGGGCACCACCCCGGGCAGGACGTCTTCGGGGGCATTGGACCACACAGGCTGGTAGCCCTCGTCGGGCTCTTCCTGATCCGGCTGGGGCGGGTCGGGGAAGAAGCCCATCAGATGCAACCTCCTGCGCTAGGCCGTCCACGTGCAGTCGAAGACGTGCAACAGCATGTCGTGCTTCGGCTTCGCCGTCACCACAATTGCCGGCGAGCGGTCGAAAGCGACGAAGGTGCGCTTCCCACTTGCGGAACGTGCGGAAGGCACTCCGTCACCCGTCACCAACTGGCAGTGTGTCTGAATGACAACTGCGGTCGACGATCTTGTGAGTCTCTTCGCCGCCAAGTTGCGGATGGATGGCACACGGGTCTCTCCGGTGGCGCAGGGTTCCCGGAACGTGCTTGTCGAGTACCACGGTGACCACCTGACTCTTGTGCTGCCGGAGGGTGACTTGTCCATGCTGCTGGCAGAGGGCGACGAGCTGGCACGGGACCTCTGGGGCCCGTCCGTCTCCGCTCAGGAAGCCGCCGCGCGGTTGATGACGGTCCACCTGCAGGAGTCCTTGGAAAGCTCTGGCCTTGAGGACCTCTCCGGGACGTGGACGTACCGCAGCGGCTTCTTCTTCAGGAGTTGAACGACGGGACAACGAGTCGGTTCGCACTCTGCGCGGCAGTTGAGTGCGTTTTGCGGGTGCCGCATTGGCCGATAGGCGAGGATCTGCCCGTGGCGGCATGGACGCGCAGGTTCGCGATGCTAGGCATCGCTCTGATCACCGCCGGCTGCGGCGCAGGCACTCCAGGCCAAGCGTTCGTGATGCCGGAGGGCTTTGCTCGTTCTGGCATGTCGGTCGCCCCTGGGGCTACGGCTGTCATCGGGCTCGGAGATCTCAAACTGGCCGGCCCCGGTGTGACAGCGAAGCTGGTGTCGTTGTCGGTGGTCGGCGACCAGATTGGCGCGCAGGCCGGCCGCGTCCTGGGCGTGAAGGTCTATCGCCTCACGGACAGCGGGGGCATTGGTGCGATCACCGAGGCCGACCTGTCCGGGGTCGACGGGAACGGCGGATGGCAACTCGAGTCACCTACAGGTGCCGTCGTAACTGATGAGGAACCACTGGGTGTGGTGGTACTCGTCCAGGGAGAGGCGTTGGGCACCTGGTCGTCGGACTCGTTTGTCGTCGAGTTCACGATCGACGGACGCCGCCAGACCCAGCAGATTCCAATTGGCGCTGGTCTGTGCGTCGTGACAGACCCAGCCGCTGGCGCGCCCTGCGATCCCTGAACCTTGGGTAGGCCCGTGCCCGTCAGGCGACGCCACAGCGCGAGACATGCGGCAAATCCGGTAAAACCGTCGGTTGATTACCGGATGCATCAACGCCAGAAGGCTTTGCCCGCGATTCGTGTCCTCACCCGCGATGGAGTGTCAGGCAGGCACGCGTAGTTGGTCGGGTTGGGTGGTCCGTGTCAAAGCGGTTGATGCGATGAGTGCTGCCAGGGTCGCCACGACGATCAGGGCGACTCCCCAGATGGCCCAGAGCCCCCACGGGAGGGGGATGAGAGGGCCGTTGGCAGCTGGGTCCCCGAGCCAGTCGCCCCGTGACCTACCGGTGAAGGCCACTGAGGTCGCCCCGCCGATGGCGAGCCCGAGGAGGATGGCGGGAATGGCGGGCAGGAGGGTCTGGAGTGTGAGCGCGCGACGCAGCGTGGTCGCGGGTACCCCGGCCGCGACGGCGGCGGCGTCGGTGCGGCGCCGGCGGACTACGGCATCGGACAGGGCCACCACGAGTCCGAGGGCGCACAGGCCGATACCGACCGCGGTGGCCAACCAGACGAGGTTGTAGGCCTGCGAGTAGTAGTCATCCGCAGTCCACTGTTCTTCGCCGATGACGAACCGGGCCTGTCGGTTCAACCAGGTGGATGCCGTTGCGACGACTGCGGCCAGCCCAAGGAGCAGGGCCGGGCGGGTGGTGGTCCTTGGCTCGTCGGCGATGCGGCGCAGGGCGAGCAGCAGGTCAGGTCGGGCGGTCCTTGGTGCNNGTGCGAGGGGTGGTCGAGGTGTCGAACGGATCGGGCGGCCGCGGCCGCGGCGCCCGCAGTCACCGAGCCGACAGCGAGCAGCGGGGGCCACCAGCTGGCGGTCACCACGTTGGGCACGACGGCCATTGCTGCGCTGATGTCGACCGCACCGGCGGGAAGTGCGACCCCGTGGTACCCCGGTGCGGGCTGGCGGCTCATGTTGAGCACGGCGATGGTGAGCCCGAGCAGGATCATTCCGAGGGTGGCGCCAACGGCGACGGGGATGACGGTGTCGGCCACCGCAACTCGCCTCAGCTGGTCCGTTCCGGCTCCGGCGTCTCGCAGTTGGCGCATGCGGTCACGGCGCTCGATCGAGCCCAGCTTCCAGGTCTGGCCGGTGAGGTGGAGTGCCGGGAGCGCGACGAGCAGCACTGCGAATGCCACTCCACCGCGGGTTCCGTCGTCTGCGACGACTTGGATCCTGCTGATGACCGAACCCTGCTGCAGCGCGAGGAGCCCGGCCGCGGTGCACAGCAGCGCGGCCGTGATGGCCGAGGACAGTAAGGACCCCCAGTACCGCAGCCTGTCGTTCGGTGTGCGGCGTCGGGCCAACCAGAGGGCGTCGGCCCATCCCAGGGTGGCGCTCACTGGAGCACCTGCTGATCCGCTGCCGCGCCGATGGAGGGGTCGGTGTCGTCGACCCGTCCGTCCCACAGGTGTACCTCGCGGTCGGCGAAGGCCGCGACCCGGGCGTCATGGGTGACCAGGACCACGGCGGCGCCGGCATTGCGCGCCGCACTGACCAGCTCGCCGGCCACGAGGTCGGAAGCCACCGAGTCCAGCGCCCCCGTGGGTTCGTCGGCGAGCACCACGCGAGGTGTGGCGACCAGTGCACGTGCGAGGGCGACCCGTTGGCGCTGCCCGCCGCTCATCCGGCTGGCCGTCGTACGCGCTACCGACTCGACGCCGAGCCGTTCCAACCACTGTGAGGCCGTCTTCAGCGCTTCGGCGCGCGGCCGTCCGGACAGCAGCAGTGGGAGCGCGACGTTCTCCTCACCGGTGAGCTCGGGCACCAGCGTGCCGTACTGGAACACGATCCCGACCGACTGGCGTCGAAGGGCCGCACGGTTCCGCTCACCCACCGCGCGAAGGTCGACACCGCCCAGGAGCACTGACCCCTCGCGAGGAACGATGACGCCGGCCAGGCACAGGAGCAGGGTCGACTTGCCCGACCCCGATGGCCCGGTGATCGCGACCACCTCGCCCTCGTGGACGTCGAGGTCCACCCCGAGCAGGGCCGGGGTCTCGTCGTAGTCGTGAATGACGCCACGGCAGCTCAGCACTGGTTCGGTCATGCGATCTCTCCCTCGAGGTCGTGGATCCGGCGGCGGGCCGAGTCGATCCAGCGCAGGTCGGCGTCCAGGTGCGCCAAGGCGTGGTCGGCCGCGAGGACCTCCTGGAGCGTGGTCCCGGGCATGTGCTTGGCCGCGGTCAGCTCACGCATCCGATCCACGCGGGCCGAGCGCTCACGCACCAAGTGCTCCACGGTGCGCTGAACACCCTCGGCGAGCAGCAGCAGGGTCACCTTCGTCGCGACCGGGTTCGCCGCACGCACAGGCAACGGCTCCACTCTGGCCAGCCACGTGGCGAGTTCCTCGCGGCCAGCCGGCGTGATCCGGTATGCCGTGCGGTCCGGCCCATCGACCCGCTCGCGAGCCGCCTCCTCCACCAAACCACGATCACGCAGTCGGCCCAGGGCGGCATAGACCTGACCGAACGCGAGCTCCTTCGCGGCAGGAAACAGGGAATCGTGCTGCCGTTTGAGGTCGTAGCCGTGCTGCTGCCCCCTCGACAGCAACCCCAGCAGCACATGCCCAGTGGTCATACTTATAACTATTCACCATACGAATACCTTCGCGCAACCTCAACGAGGACATCGCCTTCGGTGGCACGAACGGGCCAGGGTTCGAACCAACGTCCGTGTTCGTGGACGGCCTCACCTCGCACGGTGTTGACTGCGGCCATGACCGAGGGACGTACTGCAACGCGTGAGCTCAGCGCAAGGGGCTGGCTTGTCTGGACCGCTGGAGGAGTTGCAGCGCTCGTGGTTGGTGTCATGACCGCCACCGGATGGATCATGGCCGGCGGTGCACTCGTGGCCGCAGTCGCCGGGTTCGGACTCTCATGGCGGCTGTTGGCCAACCGCTGACAGGGACCATCGCTCGCCCGAAGTACGGCGAGCGTGGGGCCACCCACGCTTTCTTTGACCCGCTCGAGTCGCGGCATGTTCCAGCGCCGTGATTGACCCTCGCCGACGACCCGAGGACTGCCTGTCGGAGTGGGCGGGTGGAGGATGATGACCTAGTCATGATGGAGGTGCAGCATGCGCCACGTTCTGTGTCTGGTCGGCCACCACCGCTGGGAGCGCCACATCAACCCGGGGACGAGCGGCCCCGGGGGCGGGTTCGACCAGTGCTCCCGGTGCGGCCGGGAGAAGAAGTCCTACGAAGAGAGGGGCAATCCCTCCTTCGGAGGATCCCTGCCCGGCGGACCCCCGCTCTGATAGGTATGGCGCCGTCCGCGCCCGTGGGGTCGGCAAAAGTCCTACGCCGCCCGCTATTCGGCAGGATCGACCGCCCCATCCGCGGCAAATGAGGGCGTTTTACCCGGCGGTGGGCGCGTTATCCGGCAGATGTCGGCGTGGGCTCTGGGATCGCGTTAAGGGGGCGGAGGCTGGGCTCGACGACGCGGCCACCTTCACAGATTGTGAGGACTGCAGTTCGCTGCGGGTCGCCGATGCCGGAGATGGCGGCGAACGTTGCCCGCCAGTCGTCTCCGGCTGCCGCGGTGATTGGCTCGCTCAGAGACGGAGTCTGCCCTTCCGGTGCACCAGCCCCGGGTGCGGCTCCGATGCCGCAGACCCGCTGCCCGTTGGGGAGAAGGGCCACCGCGGTCGTCTTAACGGGCAGTGCCTTCCCGAACTTGTCGAGACCGCCGCCGTTGGCCTCAACGACCCAGAAGGCGTCCAGCGGTCGGCCCGCGACATCAGCCATCGACACACTGCTTGCCGATCCGCGAGCCACCGCGACACTCAGGCCCTGGCAGGCGTCGTTGTAGACCCGAACCCGCAGGGTCCGCGTGGCGGTAGCTGGTCCACTGTCCAGCCACAGTCCCGTCGGGCTTGGCGCCTGACCGGCGGACGCGCAGTCCACCGGTGGCGAGACCGCCGGGACCGCAGGCGGCGCGGGATCCGCGCGAAGTGCGGCGGCCACAGGCGCAACCAGTGCGGCGGCCGCCAGTACCGTTGCGGTGCCATAGAGGCGGCGGCGGAGGCGACGACGCCGGCCACGGGTCAAGACCGTTTCGGCGTCGACGTGCATCGGCGGTGCTGAGACGTTCTCGAGGAGATCGGTGAAGTCAGCGGGCATGGGAGTTCTCCTCTGGTGTGTGCAGTTCGCGTAGCTTGGCCAGACCGCGTGAGGCCGTGGATTTGACGGTGCCGGTGCTGACGTTGAGGGTGTCGGCGGTCTCGGCTTCGGAGATCCCGACGTAGTACCGAAGGACGACGACCTGTCGTTCCCGAAGTGGTAGTTGGCGCAGGAGCCGCACCACGTAGTCGCCCTCCTCGGGGCCGACGTCCGTGGCCGACCGCTCGGGGGGGCTGGCCATCGACACCTCGCGAGCAGAGCGGCGTTGCTGGTCGATGTGCAGGTTGAGCAGAATCTTGCGGGTGTAGGCCAACGGTGAGGTCTCACGTAGATGTCCCCATCGCAGGTACACCCGCTCGAGCGCGGCTTGGACGAGCTCTTCGGCCTGAACCGGGTCCCCGCAGATGAACCACGCGGTCTTCAGCAGCCGTGGCGAAGCGCCGTGGACGAAGTCCACGAACTCCTGGTCCCGATCGCTGCCCACGAACGCCTCCCCTATGGTCGCCGGCCGTCGGCGAGTACACACCCTTAACTGTGCAGGCCCTCAAAAGGTTGAGTGGCGGAGCAAAGAACTTTGCGCACAGAGCTAGTTAGCGCTCATCGGCATGTCCGGTAAGGACCGTGCCCCGCGCAGCTGCGGAGACGTCGACGTCGAGCTGCGCAGGCTGACCTCGTGATGGCCGTCTCAGAATCCCCCGCTGAAGCAGTCTCATTATCGACCGCCCAGGCAGGCGCCTGTCTCAGAGTCGTGCGCCGCTGACATTGGCTCTGCACAATGAGGATTTGATACGCCTCTTGAATGCACCAAGTGCCTGTCCTGCAACGAAAAACTTGACTTTCGACGGTCAAGCACACGCGGCTGGTAAGGCACCTCGCGAGTGACGAGGAGAGCGTGGTCTGTGCGTGTCCGGGGACGGCAACGGCTTGGTGCCATACGGGGAGCGTGGGGGTGCGGATGCTGGCGGATCGGGTCGGCTCGACCGGGCACCTGTCCACCGCCCTGACAAGACGAAGCATGGGAGTCGCAGGTTCAATGTTCGCCTCATGTCACGATCGGAAGGGCGCCGTCTTGTTCCACACATGGCTGCCCGGCGGCGACGTGAGCGTCGCCATCGGGCAGCCAAGGCGGTCGGCGGCCGTGGGCCTAGCGGACGCGGTGACTCTGTTCGTGGCCGAGGATGTTTCGGGACCTTGTGTCGCGCACCTGTCTCACGCGGGGACGAGTTGCCACAGGTCGTTGCCGTCGCGCCCCTGGAAGGCGGTGACCTCTTGCTGCCCGGCGGTGTTGGTCGGGTGCGAGAGTCCGGGGTGGCTGTGCAGGGCGCAGCCAGTCCCGGTGTGGATGAGACGGACTGGGGTGCCGCTGCGCCAAGGGCCTTCGCCCTCGACCTCCACTCGCCAGTCATCGTTGGTGTCGCCGATACCGTTGGCGCCAAAGCAGGTGACCTCCTGCTGGCCGGTGACGGGGGAGGGGATCCCGGAGTGGCTATGCAGGTTCCGCTGGGTGGCGACGTGCTCCAGGCGGACGACGTCGCCGTTCTGGACCTGCTGGCCGTCCCGCCAATCCTGGCGTCTGTCGTGCGCTGGACGGATCCGCCACAGGTCGTTGTCGTCCATGCCCTCGAAGCCCGTGACCTGCTGCTGGCCTGATGTGTGCGGGTGGCTGTAACTCAGGTTGTGGGAGTGAAGCAGGCGTGTGGTGGCGGTGTGCATGAGGCGTGTGGCGGTCCCGTACGTTGCCGGTTGTCCGGCGGGGATGCTGTCGGGCAGTGCGTAGCGGTAGCGGACGACATAGCTCCAGTTTCCGGTCCAGTTCGAGCCGCGGAACTGCGCCTCGCCGTGGTTGACGAGGCTCCCGGTGAGCGGCATCGTGACGCCGTATTCGCCGAGCGCGTCGTCTTTGTCGCTTCGGGCGAGGAAGTCGAAGACCTGCGCGGCCGCCCGGATAATGGCTGCTACACGCTCCCTGTTGACTGCGTTGGAGTCCCGGCCGTTTTCGGGCACCTCTCCGACTCTATCCGCCACAAGAGTTGCGAGTTTGAGCACCCGGTCCCGCATGTGGGACCAGTCGCCGGCGAAGTCCTCTTCGAAACCTCGCATCCCAAGGTTAAGGGCGGCTCCGGCGGGCACGTCGGCGTCCAGGATGACGCTTTGGTCAGGCCATACCCGTCGGATCTGACCTCGACTCATGCCCATTGGAGACATGATGATGGGGGCAGTGACGTTGCCCACGGCGACGCCTCCTGTCAGGTAGAAGAGGTCGGCGGCGGTGTGGTCCTCTGGATTCCAGCAGCACAGCTCGGTGAGCTCCAGACGTAAACGCATGATGTTCTTCCTCTCGGTTGTGCCCCGCAGGGCCGTGTTGGCGCTAGTTGGTAGAGCGGTCGATATGAACGGACGCCAGGACGAGTTCGCCCTGACGGTCCGCGAGGCGGGTGAGGAGTTCCTGGGCGAGCCCGAGAACGATGGCCCAACCCATGAGGCTGACAGGGCTTTCGGCAGCGAAAACTGTGCTGGTGAGTCCTGCCTGCAAAACGAGGATGCCGAGCACGGCGGTGAGGGCGCCGGTCGGGACTTTGAGCGCCGCGAGGGCAAGTGGGACGGGGTAAGGGGTCGACGTGCCGCGCAGTCGGCGGAGCGCGGCGAGGCCTGACAGCACTCCCGCGGAGGCCCCGACGAGGGCGACGACGGCGACGTCGAGCCGGCCGCTTTGGCCGCCTGTCACGCAACTTGCCCCGTCGGGCGTGCACATCGGGAGATATGCCGGGGCCAACGCCCCTAGGGCGACGAGGCTCAGTGCTGCGAGCGCGGCCAGGACGGCAGCGGCGAGGACTGCGTTGCGGAAGCTGCGGACCCGGCTGTGGGCAGCGTCGGCTCGGCCGTGGGCCCAGTCCACCGCCAGTGCGATCATGAGCGGCGTCGCTGGGGTGGTAGGCGTGGCGCTGGCCGCCTGCTGCACCGCGCCGACGATCGTGCGCTGGACGCTCTCGCCAGGCATGGCTTTCGCGGTCAGGTCTGTCGCCTTTGGCAGCAGTGCGGGCAGTGCCTCGGGGGCAGCGCATGCGACGAGGATCGCCTCGGCGGTGTGGAGGTGGGTCCACGTGCGTTCGACCGCGACGCCCGAAAGTCGCTGTTTCAGTGAGGGTTGGGTGGTACACGCCTCCTCCGCGGAGGCCAGCAGCGCTTGAAAGGCGGTGGTCGCGTCGGGCCTAGTCGAGGCCGCCGTCGAGATCTCGTGAGCCGGTTGGGCCACCTGGGCCCAGACCGCGCGGAGCAGTGCTACCCGGGCCAAGCCCTGCGCCTGCCACGAGAACCGTAAGCCGTGACCGAAGCCGTCGCGCCCGGATGCACTAGTGGCGGAAGGCTCAGCTGCGCTGCCAGAGCGGGCGCGGCCGGCGGGGGCAGTCTCGCCATCGATCAGTGGGTGACTAACAAGCACGTCTTGGGTCATGAGGCGGCGCTCCGATCGGTTGAGGGGCCTGTGAATGAGGTGCCGATCATGCTGGCGCTGGCCTGCAAAGCCAGCGCAAAATGGGTAATCGAAGGCAGCCGGGGAACCGCTGTCCAGCAGCCCGGCAACGCATCAAGGGGTGGGTTCAGTGGCGCACAATAGAAAGCTCACTCGTCCGGCGACGATGGTCCGGCTGCTTGGTCCGACCGCGATATCGAACGCCAGTGGTGAGGTGACGCTCGGGGGCCGTCGCGAGCAGGCCTTGCTGGCGTTGCTCGCTGCGCGCCTGGGGCACGTCGTTCCCACTGATGTGCTGGTCGAGCAGGTTTGGGAGGAGAAGGAGCGCCCGCGGACGGTGCGGTCGGCCCTGCGCGTCCACCTCACCCGACTGCGAAGGGCTCTGGGGGACGGTTCGAACAACCCGGTCCCGCACCGTGGGGACGGCTATCTGCTCGAGCCGGCCTACGTCACCACGGATGCGCATCTACTCTCGGACCTGCTCCACCGCGCACGTGCCGCCCGCACCGCCGGTGACCACGCTGCAGCCGTCATCATGCTGGGTGACGCCCTTGCCCTGCGCCGCGGCTTACCGCTAGTAGGGCTTCACGACATGCCGGTCCTGCGCGAGTATGCGGAGGACTTGATGGAGCAACTGCTGGCGGCGGAGGAAGAACTGCTGGACGCCCGGTTGGCGGTGGGAGATCACGCAGCCGCATGCTCCACTGCCGCCACCCTCGTCGCGCGTGCACCATTCCGGGAGAGGCGCACGTCTCTCCTGACGATAGCCCTGTACCGCAGCGGCCGCCAGGCCGACGCCCTCGCGGCCTGCGCTCGGCTTCGCGCGGTCCTGGCCGAGGAGCTGGGTGTTGATCCGGCGCCCGACTTGCAGGAGCTGGAGGGAGCGGTGCTTCGGCAGGAGCCCTGGCTTGGATGGATTCCGCCGACCAGGCGTGGCGCAGCGATTCCCCCCTTCCCTGGCCCTGAGATGTCGGTCTCGGGCGCACTAAGCCGACTGGTCCGCGACAAGTTTGCGCGGCTACCGACAGGTGCTGTAACTACCCTGCGGCTCGCGGCACTGCTCGGACCGGCCGTGGACCCCGCGCTCTTGCTGGAGGGCACCGGGCTCAGCGCACCTGAGGTCGATCACGCGCTGCGGATAGGTGAGGCCGCCGGCTTGCTGCACGACGCTGGAGCCGGCGGCGTACGGTGGGGTAGCGCCGAAGTGGCAGCGGCCGTGGTCGCCATGCTCGATGCTGGGGATCGTCGAGCGCTTCACGCCAAAGCGGCGCAAGCCTTGGAGGCGGCGTACGGGGAGGCTGCTCTGGCTGAGGCCGTACGTCATCTGGTCGCGGCCGGGTCTGCCGTTCCAGCCGGACGAGTCTGCGCCGTCGGGCACCTAGCAGCCGAGTCATACCTCCGCAACGGAAACGCAGACCGCGCAGTCGAGGTGTGTCAACAGGTGCTAGTGGCAGTCGGCGACGACGCCCCAGCCGGCCCCAGGGTGGACGTTGCAATTTGCCTTGCTCGGGCTCAGGCACTGCAAGGCAGGGTCGAACTGGCAGAGGAGACATGGCGCGCGGCGGTGCGCACCGCTCGGGATTTGGCGGACCCAGAACGGTTTGGCCTCAGCGTGCTTTCGCACGAGTGGGCACGGCGCACGATGATTTCGCCCGGACCGGACCGGTCACTGCTGCACGACGCCCTGGCCCTTGTGGGGCCGCAGCCAAGCGCACTGCGGGTTCGGCTGGCGAGCGCTCTCATCGGCGAGGCAGCCATCACCGGGGAGATAGGCGGCCTGGTCGACCTTGTCGAGCAGACGCTTAGCACGGCCGAGGCGGTCGGGGACCAGCTCGCGCAGGTGACCGCCCTGCACGCTCAGCACGTATTGCTGCGGGCCACACCCCACCTTGCCGAACGTCGCTCAGTCGCTGGCCGCCTCGAAGGCGCGACCGCGTTCCTCCAGGACCCGTACTGGGACGGAGTGGCACGCCTGGCACGGACCTACGACGAGTGCGTGCGCGGACACGGTGTTGCCGTTCCCGCGCTGGTCAAGGCGCTCGGCGACGATGTCGAGCGGTCGCAGTCGCCCAGGCTCCGGTGGCACCTCCTGCTAACCCAGTCCTCCACTCTCCGTCTCCGGGGTGAATACGCAGCGGCCGACCGGTGCGCCGAGCAGGCACTCGTTCTCGGGGTGTCGGCGGGTGTAGCCGACGCCGTCCCGGCCGCACTGGTCCACCGATACCTGACGGACCTCGAGACCACAACGGTGGCGCACCTCTTGCCCCTTGTTGAGCCGTACTGCCGGGAGAACCCTGGTGTACTTCTCGGTCACTCCGCGCTCGCGCTCGCGGCACTGCACGCCGACAGGCGTACCCTCGCGGCACGAGCCGCAGACCGGGCGCTCTCGCTGGCGGCCGCTCTGCCGTGGGAGGAGCGCACCCTTCTCTCGCTGGCATTGGTGGCAGCAACGGAACTGGGCCTCAGCCGCATTGATCATGTCGAGCACGTGGCGCGGCAGCTCGCTCCGTACGGTGGCCAGTTCATCGTATTCGGCCAGGTCACTGGGACCTGCGGGCCTGTGGATCGCCTGCTGGGCCTGGCTGCGGCTATGGCCGGTGACCTGGAGTGCGGACACACACTCCTGCAGGGGGCCGAGGACCAATCGCGGCAGGCGGGCTGGGCTCCTTGGAGGGTGCGCTGCGCTACGGACCGTGTTGAGCTGTTGCGTCGATGGGGCCGTCGCGCGGAGGCCAAACAGCTTGCGCGCCAAACCCACCCGAGTGCGGTGGCACTCGGCATGACGACGTGCGTCGACACGCTGGTCAGCTAAGTGTGGGAGGCGGTTTCGCTGATCGGTGGATGCTTAAGCGGGTAGACCACCGAGCGGTCGTGAGAGAGCACGGCCACGCGCACGAAGTCGTCCGAGCGGGCGAAGTCGCCGGGTGACGCCCGGTCGGCCAGGGGCAGCAGCACCGGACGATCCCCAGGACCTGCATGATCTTCTAGATGTTCGCCCTCTTTCCCGTCTGCCGCCGCGTCGTGTACCGCCAGCCGCGCCCGCAGCTCTTCAAGTTGGGTGACCATCTGCGCCTCCTCATCACCCCGTCGCATCGGCCATTCGATGTGTGGCACCGTCGTGCGGTGCAGGTCGAATGTTGCAACCCCGCTCTCCACAAAACAGCGGTAGACCATTTCGGAACAGCTGATGCTGCGCTGCCCGGTACCGACGGAACTGATGGCGGCCAGCGATAGGCACCTCAGCACCAGCCAGAGGTCGCGGTACTGGACCAGCTTGTCGCCGTAGTTGATGAGAAACCGCTCCTGTCCGATCAACGCGAGGTCGAGCACCGAGAAACGGTCGGCTTGCTGCAGGTACCAGTCGGCTCGGGTCAGGATCGGCTGCATCGACGAAGCGCCGGCGTCGCGATGGCGCAGCACGGTAATCGGGCTCTTCGCAATCGAGGGTGTAGGTCGGTTGGCGCGTCGGTGCAGGGTTGAGGGTCGGGGTCTTCCGATGATGGAGGTTCTCACGCCGCCCATTAGAAAGACCCCGACGTGTCTGACGTTACCTTCACTGTCCCTGACCTGACCACGTTCTGCCGCCTGGACGAGCTCGGGTTGGAGGTGACCGGGCAGTTCCTCGAGCCTGGCCGTGCCGTACTGGCCTGTCGGGTGGTCGAGCCGGACCGGTGGTGCCGGGCGTGTGGGTGCGAGGGGGCGGCCAGGGATACGGTGAAGCGCCGGCTGGCACACGAACCGTTGGGGTGGCGTCCGACGACGTTGCTGGTCACGATCCGCCGGTATCGCTGCACCGGTTGTGGGCAGGTGTGGCGCCAAGACACCAGCACGGCGGCGGCGCCGCGCAGCAAGATCTCGCGTCGGGGGTTGCGGTGGGCGCTGGAAGCCCTGGTCTGTGCGCACCTGAGCGTGTCCCGGGTCGCCGAGGGGCTCGGGGTGGCCTGGAACACCGCGAACGACGCCGTGCTGGCCGAGGGTCA
>CXWJ01000192.1_pt1 | contig 14434 bp, 14 predicted proteins | sample 590841 | NCBI WGS metagenome assembly CXWJ01 (sample SAMEA3498367, study PRJEB10139) | wastewater metagenome | biome: wastewater treatment plant; material: activated sludge | place: Austria | collected 2015-01-21 | reverse complement strand
GACATGGAAAGGCTCCTCTTGAAATTTGATTTGTTTATTTTACTTTGAGTGACACGAATACGATTGCTTCAGGTATGTTGTGTTTGAGGGCGAGCGACATAAATGTCGCGTTACGGGAATTGTATTGAAAAATTTCTGATAATTTCCTGATACACCAATTTGCCTACGCGCAGGAATTAGATGATGATCCCGCCTCCGATCACCACGTCATTTTGATAGAAGACTACCGCCTGACCCGCTGTGATGTCGCGTTGCGGCGCGTCAAACGTGACTTGTGCCTGCCCCTCCTCCATCGGCTTGACCCACGCCTCAGCCTCCTTCGCGGTGTAGCGAATCTTCACCTCCGCGCGGAACGGCTCGCGTGGCGTTTCACCCGACACCCAATTGACATTGCGCGCGATCAACTCTTGTGAGCCGAGTTGTTCTTGTGTGCCTACGATTAATGTATTGCGTACTGCGTCCTTCGTAATGACATAAAGCGGAACAGGCGACGCGACTCCCAATCCTTTGCGTTGACCGATGGTGTAATTCGCAAGACCGTTGTGTGATCCAATCGCCGTTCCATCGCGCGTGACAATTTCTCCCGACTTCAGCATCTCCGCCGCGTTGCGTTGTAAGAAGTTGCGGTAATCTTCGCCTGCGAGAAAACACAGATCTTGCGAATCTTTTCGCGAGGCGGTTGGCAGTCCATGCTTTTCGGCGATCTGTCGAATCTCAGGCTTGGTGTATTCTCCAACAGGGAACAACGCGTGTTTCAACTTTTCTTGATCGAGAACATGCAACACGTACGATTGATCTTTATTTCGATCAACGGCTCGAAGCAACTCTGCCTTTCCACCTTCGGGTCTCTTCACTCTCGCATAATGTCCCGTCGCCATGAAGTCCGCGCCGAGAGCAAGCGCGTGATCGAGCAAAAACGTCCAGCGGATCTTGCGATTGCAGATCAAGCAAGGATTCGGCGTCTCGCCGCGCGCATATCCTTCGAGGAAATATTCCACAACAGTTTCACGGAATACATCTTTCGCATCAATCACATAAAAGGGAATGTCGAGTTTCGCCGCCACGCGTCGCGCCTGTACCATCGAGTCGGGCGTGCAACAGCGATTCGAATCCTCTTTACCAGGCTCGCTCCACAAACGGAGCATCATGCCGATAACCTCATAGCCCTGCTCTTTGAGCAAGGCGGCGGCAACGGAGGAGTCCACTCCTCCCGACATGGCGACGACGGCTTTAGTCATAGATACTGGATAAACAAGTACACAGGGAAACAGGTAAACACGAGATCATTTTAGACGCCGAGCTTTTTCAACCAAGTTTGGCAAAGTGTTCAAAACAGATTCAACATGCTCAGGCAAAGTATCTTTGCCAAGAGTCACACGCAGTGACCCTAGCCCCCACTCGCGCGACAAACCAATGGCGTTCATCACTTCGCTGGGTTCGGGGTTGCCTGTTTTGCAAGCAGAGCCAGAAGAGCAGGCAAACCCAGCCGCATCGAGTAGTGTGAGCAATAAGTTTCCATCTACATCTTTGAAGGCGAAACTTGCATGATGAGGTAAACGCGACTCCATATCACCAGTGAGTCGAGAATCGGGGATTGACTCAAGAACTGTGCCGATAATTTTGTCACGCAACGGCTGGACGTGCGCCACACGCTGTTCGCGCTCTTCCTCTGTTATTCTCAACGCTTCAGCAAAGCCGACAATGTAAGGCACGTTCTGAGTCCCTGCGCGGAGGTTGAACTCCTGCCCCCCACCCGTGAGATGCGGAACGAGCGCCGTCCCCTTGCGGGCGTACAACGCACCAATCCCTTTTGGTCCATAAAACTTATGCGCTCCGAGCGACATCATGTCCACGCCGAGTTCGTTTACGTCAACGGGCAAATACGCGGCGGCTTGCACTGCGTCGGTGTGGAACAAAATATCATTTGCGCGGCAGATCTCCGCAATCTCTTTAATTAGATTGATCGTGCCGATCTCGTTATTGGCATACATCACAGAGACAATCGCAGTGTCCCCGCAAATCGCTTTGGCGACGATCTCAGGCGTGACCATGCCGCGCTCATCCACATCCAGCCATTCGATGAGGAAGCCATCATATTTTCCAAGATGCTCAAGCGTTTTTGTCACTGCGGGATGTTCGGCGCGCGAGGCGAGAATCCATTTTGCGCCGGTCTTTTCGCGCATCGCGTATGCCGCGCCGCGAATTGCAAGATTATCAGACTCGGAGCCGCAGGATGTGAAAATAATTTCATCGGGCTTGCAATTCAAAACGCGCGCAACAGACTCGCGCGCAGAGTCAATCGCAGATTCGGCGATCTGTCCGAAGCGGTGAACAGATGAAGGGTTCCCGAAAGAAGCGTTGAAGAAAGGCGACATCGCATCCACTACGCGAGAATCCACAGGCGTTGTTGCAGAATAATCCAAGTAAATCATCGCGGCAGATTATAGCATGATGAGAATAGGAACTTCGTAGGGCAATCGTCCGTTATGCATTGGCAATTGCAAGTAAAATTGCGGCTCGTTGATAAAGGAGAACGAATGAAACAAAAATTTTTGATCATGGGGATTCTCACGCTGTTGATCGCATCGTGCGGAGGCGGTGAAGGAAATGCAACCGCGACTCCCACATTCAGCGCGGATGATATTCAGACCATCGCCGTGGAAACATTTTCTGCGGTTCTTACCCAGACCGCGCTTGCATCGCCTTCCGATACGCCCGTGCCCACGCTGACAGCCTCTGCCACCTTCGCGCCATTCGCAACCAGCACAGACGGCGCGTTACCGTTCGCTACCGCAACAACAAGCGGAGGTGGAAACACATGTTACAGGATGACATTCGTCAGTGATGTGTCGATCCTCGATAACACCGCGATGACGCCCGGACAAAATTTCACCAAGACATGGAAAGTGCTGAACTCAGGAACATGCAATTGGGACGCGGGATTCAAATTTGCCTTCGTGGGCGGCGAACAGATGAGCGGCGTTAACTTCACGCTTCCATCGGCGGTCGCCGCAAATGCGACGCTGGATGTTTCGGTCGCTATGATCGCGCCAACAAAAACGGGGACGTTGCGCGGCAACTGGCGGATGCAAACCGCCGGCGGACAATTCTTCGGCGATGAGGTGTATGTGCAGATCGTTGTTGGAGGAAGCACGACGACAGGCACAGCGGCGACTAGCACAGCAACAACAAACGCAGGATCGGCGGCTACTGCAACAGCAACTGCCACAATAACCCCTACCGCCACAGTTACAGCGGATGGAACGACAAGCCTTCCGTCTTCTCCATAAGATAAAAAACCCTTCGCCAAAAATGTCGAAGGGTTTTTTATCTCGCATTGCCGCTATGCAAAGCACAATCGGTACTTTGGGCGCAAGAAGCGCGATCATCCACCTTTTATCGATCCAACCGCCGGGTTATACCAACCGCCGTCTTTAGCGATGAGGGCGTTTGCTTCCTTGGGTCCCCAACTTCCCCGTCGATACAGAAACGGACGGGGATGTTTGCTGAGGACCGGGTCAACGATCGTCCAAGCCGCTTCAGAGGCGTCTTCGCGGGTGAAGAGCGTGTGATCACCGGAGATTGCGTCTCCCAACAGCCGTTCGTACGGCGATTGTTCGCCCGGTTCTTCTTCAAGGACAAAGAGTTCTTTTTGATCGCCGATGAACTTCTTGCCTTTTTGCTTCACCCGCGCCGCCAGCCCAATGGAGGAGTGCGGGGCAAGTTGAAAGCGCAGGTAATTTGTCTGCCCGCTGACTGAGGGCGAATCGTCGAATAATTTTTGCGGGGGCGGCTTTAGCTCGACCATCACTTCGTTCACGGATCGCGCCAATTTTTTGCCCGAACGCAAATACCAAGGGACTCCCTCCCAACGCCACGAGTCGATGAAGAGACGCAGGGCGCAGAAGGTTTCCACGTCTGAATTTTTCGCTACGCCCGGTTCATTCTGGTAACCGGTGTACTGACCTCGCACCAGATCGGCAGAGGCGAGCGGGCGGATCGCGCGAAAGATCTTGACCTTTTCGGTTTGTATCGCGTCGGGGTCCTGGCGCGTTGGCGGCTCCAGTGCGAGAAGGGCGACGATCTGAAAGAGATGGTTTTGAATCACATCGCGCAGACAGCCGACGGTCTCGTAAAATGCGCCGCGCGTTTTCACCCCGAAGTCCTCCGCCAAGGTGATCTGCACGCTGGAAATATAATTTCGATTCCAAATCGGCTCGAGGAACGAATTGGCGAATCGGAAGTAGAGGATGTTCATGATCGCTTCCTTGCCAAGGTAGTGATCAATGCGAAAGATCGCGCCTTCCGGGAAGACCGAATGGGCGACGCGGTTGAGTTCGCGCGCCGAGGCGAGGTCGCGCCCGAACGGTTTTTCGACGACGACGCGCGCGTCTTTGGCTAAGCCTGCAGCTCCCAATCCCTGAATCACTTTTTCAAAAAGGAACGGCGGGATGGCGAGGTAATGTGTCGGTCGCCTGGCGCCGCCCAGCGCTTTCTTTATGGCAGTAAACGTCTCGGGGTTGGCGTAGTCTCCGCTGACGTATCGGAGGAGCGAAAGAAGCTTGTGGAAGGATTTTTTATCGTCAATCCTGCCGCTGTGTTGTTGCAAACTGTCTTTTACGCGCGCGTGCAATTGCGCCAGATCCCATTTCTCGAGCGCGACGCCGACGACGGGAATTGTAAGCGCGCCGCGTTTGACTAGCGCGTACAACGCGGGGATGATCATCTTGTAAGCGAGATCGCCCGTGACGCCAAAGAGCGCCAGCGCGTCAGATCGGACGGTTTGTTTTTGGTTTATTGTCATCGAGTCCCTCGTCAGATCGGCATTCGGTGTCCGTAATATTCATGGTCTTCATTATAGCCGCCATGTCCCGCGCCGAGATGTTTGAAATCGGGGACGAACTCAATGGCGCGAATCCATTTGACCATCTTGAAGCCGAGTTGATTTTCACAGCGCAGTCGCAGCGGCGCCCCGTGCAGGAAATTAAGCGGTTCGCCGTTCATCTCATACGCGAGGATCGTTAATTGATGACGCATGTTCCGCATGGAATGGACATCGTAGTAGATGCCGCCGTCCGCTCCCTCGGCGAACGAGTAAAAGACCATATACCGCGCCTCGGGTTTCGGCTTGACGAGCTTGATGATGTCGCGCACCGGAACGCCTCCCCATTTTGCTACGCCCGACCAGCCTTGAATGCAGAAATGCTTGGTGATCTGATCCTGTTTTGGCATTGCCTTGAGCGCCGCATACGAAATCTCTTGCGGATTCTCAACCAGCCCGCCGATGGTTATCTTGTAGTCTGTAAAATTGCCCTCCTTGAGTCGGTTGTATTCGTCAGACGTTGGGAGCGTCCCATTGACCCAAAAATACGGCGAAATATCTTTTTCGGTATATTGAGTCTTCGGGTCCCAAAGTTCAGCCCACGACTTGACATATCCCACCATCGTCTCGCCGACTCGCTGCACCCCGCGCGCGTATTTGAGCGTGAGCGGCGACACCATCAGCCAGATGCCGATCAGGATGATCATGACGGGAATGTAGATCAACAGCCCATTCCACGACGCGTTGTTTACGCCTGCGAACATATAGTTCAGATTTTTACGCAGACCGGTGATAAACACGAGCGTGGTGTGAACGAAGATGAAAAAGAGAAACCAATTCAACACGATGAAATGAATCGTCCGCGCAAGTTGACGGTTCATGAATTTGGAAAAGGCGCCCAATTTGTTCGAGAACGCGGGTCCCTGCATCACGCCGGTGATGAACGCCAGAGGCGCGGCGATGAAGATGGTGACGAAATACGTCAATTGTTGCAAGCCGTTGTATACCGTCCAGGTATGTTCAACGGGAAAATTGAGCGACAGATATTGAATCAACGTGGAGAGCGCGTTCGGAAAAACATCCCAACTGGTTGGAATGATTCTTTGCCACTGATCGGTTGAGAATAGCAAGACGTAATAGAGCGTCCCGTTGAGAACCCACAACAGATCGAAGGTGAAATGCCACCAACGCGCCAGCCCGACCGAGTGGCGAACGCCAGGAATGCCGAGCCAGCCGGGGATCGTCGCCGAATCGTCTTTCGAGGTCCAGAGACGGTCTGTTGGCACATCATGCTGAAAGCGGAACCATTCCTTGCCCGGCGTGCAGTCCCTTTGCAAAAACAGGCGCGGAAAATCCGCGAGGATTTGAATACCGGCGCGGATGATGAACATCATAAAGAACGCGTTGAATACATGTTGCGCTCTCAGCCACAGCGGGAAGCCCGACGTGACCGAAATGGGCGTTGCGTCGCCGGGGTAGCGCAGGATGAACGCTTGCACGGCGGGAATCTCGCGCAACGCTTGCGCGATGGCGACCGCGAAGAGCGCCGCCACAAACGCGATCGGGATCGCCCACCAGATACTGATCCAGCGCTTGCCGATGCGGATCTGCGGCGCGACGCCCACGCGATACGGCATCCAATGATCCAGCCTGACGCTATCTTCCGCGCCGCTTAAATTCGGTTCGATAGCGGATTGTATTGCTTGACTTGCTTGTGTGCGATTCATTTTATATTCCTATCTCGATGGATGCCCCCGCTTCTTTCTCCGACGGGCGACTCGTCAGCGCGTCAGCGACAGCCCGAACGCTTCCATCGCTTTCTGTGTGGCGTTGTACTCTTTGTGGACGATGCCGCGAATCCCAAGCCCCTCGGCGACTTCGACGAATAATGAACGGTCGTCAATGTAGAGTACCTGCTTTGGGCTGGCTTGCGCAATATCTAACGCCATGCGGTAGATGTCGGCGTCCGGCTTGCGGAAATGGACAAAGGAGGAGGACACGAAGAAACCTATGAACGTGTTTAACTGAAATTGACGTACACGATAGGCGTTGGCTCGCGCCCTTCGTTGCCGACGACGGTGATACGAAGGTTGTGCCGCTTTTTGAGTCCCTTCATCAATTCGATCATCTCTGGAAACGGCTGTGACTGGGCGTACATGAATTCTTTGAACTCCTCCCGCGAGAAGGAACGCTTTTCGTAAAAACCACCCGGTTCAAATATGCATCGAGGCTGAGTTTGCCTTCCTCGTAGGTGTCGTAGGTCAGGTGATGACGTTCGTCTACTTCGTCATAGTCCAAGCCGAATTTATCCGCCGCGCGGACTCGCGCTTTGCGGTCCCAGCCGTTTGTCAGCAGAACGCCGCCGATGTCTAGAAATAAAGTTGTGATGCCCAAAGATAGAGTCATACTCGCCCCCGCCCGCATTCTCGCGTAGCTTTTTCTGCCATCATTATTTCTTGCCTCCTAAAAAAGTATACACCCGATAACAGTCGGCTGGAAATCTTCATCTTACGTTCTTCCATGAACGACATCACAGGGTTGGAAACGCGCTTCTTACCTTGACGGGTGGCGATGATGCTTGCGCAAGAGGTCCAGCAACTAAAAATCCCTTCGCCGTTTTGGACGAAGGGATTTCTATATCAAATCATATTCCCGCATTGCTGAGCGTAGTCAGCAAATTGGATAATGCGGAAGCCATCTCCGGATGTGTCCGCTCGAAGTAAGTCACCGTTTCTTGCATCCGCCCGAGAAGCGAGTCGTCAGCGTCGGCGTCTTCGGAGCGTTCGAGAAGCTCCTTAATATCTTCGTTGAGCGCGCGCAAAAGTTCGCGTCCTTTTTCATCCACAGCTTCGGTCGCGTCGAGCGCGGTATGCAATTCTTCGAGAAGTTTGGTGAGTTTCTTTTCTGCCATGGTGTATCCCTTCGAACCAAAATATTGACGACTACGGTATTGTACGCCTCGTTCACGTTCAATACAAGATGTCGCGGCTTGCCTGCTCGATCTCTTCGTAAATCTTTTTTACTTCCTCCTTCATCTCAACAGAGACTCCGGCGGTTTGAGGAATGAACTTCACCATGTCCTTCGCCTGACGAAACAGATCTTTGACCTCCGCGATGTAAGTGAAATCCGATTTGCCGAGCCCGGTCGAAGGAACGGGCAAATCTCGCGCTTGTTGAATCAGCTGGCGGGCGCGGAGGAGGCGTTCTGTCGCGGGGATGAGTTTGGGCATGGTCGGGGATCCTCTTCAGTTCGAAGGTCGAAGCCTATCCAAATTATAAAGTTTCATGGACGATAAGAACAGCCTCTCATTGCAACTTGAGAGGCTGTCGAATTCAGTGTGCGGGATCGAATGGTTAGGCTGGCAACAGCGATTTCATCTGCTTGTAGATGAAGCCTGCCGCGCCTTTCGGATTCAAGCGATAGATGAAGTCCATGAACCTGGCATCGGAACCGACCAGCACGCTGTAGCGATCCTGCTCGATGGCAGAGACGATGATCTCAGCGGCTTTGTCGGCGGGCAACGATTTGATAGAAGAACTCTTAGCGTCTTTGGGGGCAGAAATCGAAACACCCGAGTTGGTGGTAATGTTCGTGGCTATTGCGCCTGGGTAGACCAACGTCACTTTGACATTTGTGTTCAAGAGTTCGGCATACAAGCCCTCGGTCAAGAGTTTGACCGCCGCCTTACTCGCGCCGTAAACGGTTTGCCCGGGCACGGGGAGGAAGCCGCCCATGCTGGACACATTCGCTACATGCGCGACCGGGCGCTTAAGCAAATGAGGGAGGAATGCTTTCGTCATATATAACACGCCGTACAGATTCACATTCAACACACGTTCGATAGCATCGAATTTCAGGTCGTTCAAGCGAACGAAAGGCTGAATGATGCCAGCGTTATTGATGATGCCGTCCACTGTGCCGAAGCGGGCGATCACTTTGTCGGGAAACGCATCGACTGCACTCTTGTCAGTGACGTTCAAAACGAATGTAGCCAGTTTATCTTTTTTATCACCGGCGAGGCTGGCAGTTTCTTGCAACGTGGTCTCGTTCATATCCACAGCCGCCACGCTTGCGCCTTTGGAGAGCAGGTTCAGGGCGATCTCGCGCCCCATGCCGCTCCCCGCCCCAGTCACAACGATTACTTTGTTTTGTACCTTCATGATGTTTACTCCTTAACTTTGATGACGAGATCGCATCTCGAGTTTTGATTCAAGTTCCTAAAGTTAGGATACCATGTCTTGCGCTTGTGTTTAGTGACTTTTATCCTGTGAAAGTCACTTATTTTTATCTTATTTGGGAAATACAGGTACAAATGAGTCGGAATTATAATTATCGTATGCGTTTTAACCGTCTACTCACTATTTTCACGCTTCTCGCTCTTTGCGCAGGAGACTTCACCTACCCGCGATCCGTTCGAGCGGATGAACTTAACGCGCCTCCCGCTCAGGTCAGCGCGTTTGATTTGATCCTCGCCATGAACACTTTACGCGTTTCGTACGGACTGCCCGCGCTCATCGAAGACCCGATCATCAATGCGGTCGCACAATCTACGGCGCAGACGATGGCGGCGAATAACATGTCGTGGCATATCGGCGATGTGCGCGGACGTATCGCCGCGGCGGGATACGGAGGCGGCGGCACAGTTTGGGCAACTGAAAACTTCGCCGTGAGCTGGAACGGCGGCATGGGCATAGACGAGATCATGGCAGTTTGGGCAGACCCCGACCACATGCGTCCTGCCGTTACGCCTGCGTATTGTCACGTGGGGGCGGGCGTGGCAACTGTGAACGGAAAAACCTATTTCATCCTGCAAGCCGCGTATGTTTCGGGGCAGGAGTGCGGAAGCATTTCCTCCTCTCCATCGTCAGGCACTCCAGGGACAGGTACGATTCCGAACCCCGTCTCGCAATTGATCATCCCTGTAAAGATCGCCACACCCGACGCGGATGGGAAAATCTTCCACGTGGTGCAGGCGGGACAATCGTTCTGGGCTATCGCGGTGGCGTACCAAGTTACCATTCAGGATATTGAAACGTGGAACAACATCACGCGCGACACGCCTTTGCAATCGGGGCAACGATTATTCATCCCGAACAAGAACACGGCAGGATTTGCCACGCCGACTCCGCGCGGAATGGTGGTGACGCAAACGCCCGACGCGGACGGAAAAATTGTCCACATGGTTCAGCCGTATCAATCGCTGTTCACCATCGGAGAGGCGTATCACGTGTCAGTGGATCGCATCTTGCAGTTGAACGGACTTCAAGCGGACTGGCCCCTGCAGATCGAACAAAAACTCGTTATCTCGCCTGGCAACGTTACGCCCAGTCCCACGTTGAGCGCGATCCAAAAACTCACGCCAGACGCGAGTGGAAATTATTATCACATTGTCCAAAGCGGAGAAACACTTTCGGGAATCGCCAATCTGTATGATGTGCCGCTCGCCGATTTGATGGCTTGGAACGGACTAGGCGCGGCATCGGTCATCATCCCGAATCAGAAATTACTGTTGCGCGTCACACCTCCCGCGACGGCAACATTTACACCCGCGCCAGCGACGATTACGTTGACACCGAGTCCGTCGGTCACATCGTTGCCTCCGATGGAGACTGCGGCAGCGGATGTTATCCCTGTTGAAGAATCCACGAACGGTTCGGGGTTGGGAATTATTTTTGTTTTGGGAATTGTTTTAGTCGGCGGGGTGTTGTGGTGGAGGTTTGGGCGGAAAAATTAAGGGTGGTAGGGTTTCTTTGCTATAAATCAATGAGCGGGGCTAAAGCCCATACGCGTCAAGTTAGAGTTCGTCCCGCGAAAGCAATCTGCTGACAGGTGGTTAACTGAATGAGATGTTTATCTTTGAAACCGCAGCGTTTCCAAATCTCAAAGAGTTTCGACAAGAGTGCGTCAAGTTGATCGGAATCGTGCAAAGCGTTGGCAAGTTGAAGCGCATAGCGGCGAAAAGTCTGAATAGCTTTAACAGGACTTAATTCACGATCTGTCCAGCGTAACGGAAAAGAAACATACTGAAAGAGTACCGAACCGATCAACTTGGCATAAATCTCACATAACACGCGCGCCCGCAGACGTCCTGCGATCCGATCAATCTGGCACTCACTTTTCCACAATTTGAACAATAACTCAATCTGCCAGCGTAAGCGATAGACCAAGGAAATTTGTTCAAGCGTAAGCCGATCCAGCGGCACATTGGTGATAAAGATACTCCATTCTAACCACGCCAAACTGCTGGCGCTCACCGCACGTCCTTTTCGGCGTGCCTTCTCGCGAAGTTGTCGTCGTTTTTCTTCCACAATTTCGGGTGAAAGCCGAATCGCCAGCAGGCGACAGGCAATCCTTTTTTGGAGACCAACCCACAAATTGAGTTCCAGTTGGTTTTGTGTGGTATCCTGCAAATAGGCTAGCAAATCGAATTTTGTTTCCGTGGCCGGGTTTACCAAACCACAGCCTGTCAGCCAACGACTGATGAAATACGCCTGAGCTTCAGCAATGATTTCCATAGTTTCCAGTGCAAAATAGCCCAAATCGCTCAAGCACAGCCATCCGGGAAGAATTTGGAGAGCATGTTGATGAAACAATTGGTCCGGTTGGGCGCCATCTTGGGTCACAAGGTCAAGCAGGTTGCCATGCAAAAAGTCCCAAATCACTTGGAGTTTGAGCGCAGACTTCGGACCATCACCACCAGACCCAGGAAATTCACTTTGCAGATTGTCTGGTAGACCAAAGCCGCTGCTATCCACAATTTGGATGCCGTTAAACTGTTTGAGCAGAGATAAATCCATGGGCACTTTGTTCCGTAATTGTATGGCACATCGTTTCAAAACCGCTGTCAAAAAATCCACTGCACCTCTTGCCAAGCGGTCTTGCAGTCCTTGTTTTGTGATACTGACTTCTATATCAGCCGCGACCTGAACCAGATAATTCAAACTGGCGGTCGGCTTTTCTAGAAAACCCATCACCCAGATCTCCACAAATTTCAAGCCGGTCAGTTTTGACAATCGTTGCACAAATCCTTTTTCCTGAGCAATTTCTTCTATGCCAACACCAAAGACTTTTTGTAACGTCGTTCGGATTTCAACAATTTTCGGATCCATTGGTTTCCTCGGTTTTTGACCAAGGAAACACTATCTCCGGCTTCTTGTCCAGAGCTTAACTTGACGCGTATGGGCTAAAGCCGCCTGCTCAGTACAAGGAAGCCCCTTCGGGGCTGTCATCATGGCGAGTCCGCTTGAGCGGACTTCCACGAACTGAGGCAGGGCTTTAGCCCGCCGATTCCCGCGACTACATCGAATCCAACCCAAGGAATTGGGCAGAGGATGAGGAAATTAAATTATGGGGAAAGTAAGGTACGCTTTCATGGAGTTCAAGGGGTCGTAGGTTCAAATCCTGAAACCCCCTGAGCCCTTGGTTCGGGTCCGTGAGGTCGAGGGTTCAAATCTCGGTACCCCTATTGCAAGCATGGTTGAGGACCATGTGCCGTAAAAGAGTTACAATACCAGAATAATCCAATGCATGATTTTGAATTTCTAGAAGAGTAGAGGCAATAAGAATCCTGAGAGGAGATAAGCCGTGTGTTATACAGATACGCTAAATGTCGATGGCTTGAGATTTTTTATTAGCAACTGTTTTGGTTTTGGATTCGATTGGAATGATAAAGAATTCATTGAAGCCGTAAAAAACAGAGACAAACGACTTTGGAAAATTCTTGAATGGGCAGCGAATGGCGGAGCAGAACAATTCAATGCCGCCGCTTCATTTGAAGAAATCATGACTTCTTACAGTGGTTCAAGCAGAGAATTGGCTAGTTTCTTTAGCTATGAAACAGGAGAGGGTAAAGATTTAGACAAACTTCTTAATAACCCTTATTTGTCAGTTGAAGCAAAGCAACAAATCACCGAATATAAAGACGGCACGCTAGCAAAAAAAGTAAGAGAAGAGAAACCTGAAAAAACCATTCGTCGAAATTCTATTATGGGCTATGTGTATCTTATTCGAGCTGAAAACGGCTTATATAAGATAGGAAAAGCAAGAGACTTAACGGCCAGATTAAAACCTTTTGGTGTGGACTTCCCTATGAAGTGGGATTTGGTTCACAGTTTTCAGTCCGACGACTATAGCAGGGCCGAAGAACAACTTCATTATACATTTCGCGATAAGCGGGAGATAGGTGAATGGTTCAAGTTACTACCTGAGGATGTTAAACGCATCACAACCATAAAAGATGGCGAGTTATGAGCTTCAAACTTCTATGTGTGAATTAAAAGCAATTAGGTGGCAGTTGCTTGTGAAGCAATTGCCATTCATTATCAACACTCACTAAACCCACACGCGTAACACTTCCTGCAACCCTCTTCATTCACCACGGCGGCTTCGCCGCACTCGGGGCACAGGTCGCCGATCTTCATTTTGGGTGATGCCTGAATCGCGCTTGCCTCTTCTTCAATGGTGTGACCGCCATTGCCGTTCGACTTCTTTTCATCCAAGTCTGTTTTCAATCCATCTTTCTCGCGCAGATAGTTTTCCAGCACCTGACCGATCCCATCGGGCAGTGACCGCACGCGGTTGGGACCGAATCCCAGCGAGCGACCGCCGCCGATGCCGATGAGTTGACGCACGATCTCGCGCATTCGGTCGGTCGGCTTCACGGAGGATGTCATCCGCAGAATATATGAAATGAGTCTGCCGATGGCTTCAGAGACGGCGGCGGTTTCAGAGCCAGCCTTCGCAGTGTTGATGAACGCCTCGAACGGTTGCTCGCCTCCGTTTTCGTTGATGGTGATGAACGCTTTTCCAACGGGAGTTTCCACGTTGTACGTTTTTCCTGTCAACGCGCGAGGACGCGGCTTCTTCGGGTCGTGAGAAAACGTCGGGGCGAGTTCAGGCTTCGCGCTAGCGGCCGAATCAGTTGTCGGCTGGGATTGAGGCGGCGCTTTTTTATCCGCAGTGGCATTCGTCTCCAACACAACTTTATCGCGCGAGCCAGTCACATACACCGTGATGCCTTTGCATCCGAGATCCCACGCGAGCATATACGCGGTGGCAACATCCGCTTCGGTCGCGCCCTCGGGGAAGTTCACCGTTTTCGAAAGCGAGTTATCCACGAACGCTTGCAACGCGCCTTGCATACGCACATGTTCATCGGCAGTGATGTCCGCCGACACAACGAACGTATCGCGCACCGATTGCGGAATTTCTTTGATGTGCTGGCACGTGCCTTCGCGCATCACCTGCTCGACGATCTCCTGTCGCTTCTCTTCGCCCAGCCCCAATTTTTTCAACGCCTCATCGAAACGCGGGCTGGCATACGCGAGTTTCAGATCTTTGCCGTTATCGTTGACGTGACGAATATATGCCAGCGCGAAGACGGGTTCGCATCCATAGCCCTCGCAACCTGCGACTGTGGCGATCGTGCCTGTCGGCGCGACAGTGGTCTGCGCGGCGTTGCGGATTCCATGTGCGCGGATTCCATCCGCCACCGCTTCCCACTCGACGGGCGGCTTGTTCCAGTTATTCTGATAATTGACCAACGTCTTCGGCGGCGCCCACTTCATATCCTTCTTGTCGTAGATGCTTCCTTCGATGGCGGGGAACGCGCC
>CXWJ01002875.1_pt1 | contig 14437 bp, 16 predicted proteins | sample 590841 | NCBI WGS metagenome assembly CXWJ01 (sample SAMEA3498367, study PRJEB10139) | wastewater metagenome | biome: wastewater treatment plant; material: activated sludge | place: Austria | collected 2015-01-21 | reverse complement strand
CGAACTCGACAAGGCCAGACGGGGTGAGAAGTAGCGCTGGCTGGAGCGGCGGTTCGGGAGCGAACCAAGGGGCGCCGCCAAGACCGAACGCCGCTGAAATAAGTTAAAATGATTCGTCAAAGTGCACAGTTGAAGATTCCGGCGCTTTCGGCGATATTCGCCGCTTCAACTCATTAAGTGGCGACGTGTGTGTGCAAGGGCTCGGTGGCCTATTTGCGCACCCGCGCGTATCCGCGAAAGGTCTTGGGATGCTCCACCATGTCACGCGCTCGGCCAAAGCCGACGACGTTTTCTTCACCGCGCTTTCGAACGCCCATTCCGTGCGGGCCGCGTGCAGCATGGCCCTCTATGCGCAGCGCAACGTCTATCGCTGGCGGCGCGAAGATCAGGCGTTCGCCGGTCGCTGGGCGATCGCCAAGCAAATGGCGGGCGACCTTCTGGAAGAAGAGGCCGACCGGCGCGGGCGCGACGGCATCGATGTCCCCGTTTTCCATCGCGGCAAGGCTTGCGGCACGAAACGCAAGTATTCCGACCGCCTTCTGTTCGCGCGGTTGAAGGCGGAGCGCCCGGCTGAATATGGCGCAGCAAAGGCTGTGGCCCCCTCAGCGCCGCAAGCGATCTCCGTCCAGACGCGCGACCACGTTCTCGAAGACGTGCTCCGCCGGATGCTGCGCGGCGAAGCGATCGACCGGGCGGCGCTTCCGCTGCGAATTCAACAGCTTATGGGCAAACCGAACAGCGAAACCGGACACTGATCGCACCCCCGACCCCTGTGCCAAGTGTCCGGATTCGATCCGCTGCGTGGCCCCTAGCGACCGTCCGCGGTCAGCTTACGCTCCCAGTTGAGGGGTACGTCGTGGGGCTGCTTGTGCCGCCATGGACTTTGGCCGGAATGACGTTCCCCCCTCTGGTGCCATTGTCGACAGCACTGGTCGGGCTACGCGCTCCACCGTCGCACGCGCGGCGCCGACACGCATCTCGATTGGGTGTTGGCGGACTGGCCCGCGATCTACCCCGACGAATTCAAACGAACGGTTCGCCTTCCGCATCGCGGGCAGCGCCGCAGTCTTGCACAAGTGCTGGTGCACGCTAAAGAGACCCAGGCATCCGTAGACGTTCGCGTGCAGGCGTTGAACAAGCCGCAAGCTGGCGGAAGACGTGCGGGCGCGGGCCGACTTGATCGGTGCGAAGGTTCTTGCCCGGGCGCGCAGGGATCCCCATTTTTCGGACGAACAGAACGCGCGCTTGATATCGGCGGACGGTGACGCCACACAGTTGACGCTCACGCTTCAGCCGGTGATGTACTCCGACTATCTTCGCACAAATCTTTTGCTCGACTACCGGGCTGACCAACGTCGCTCTTTGCGAAGCATGGTTCACGCGCGCGGCACGCTGGAGGCAATGCGGGAGTGCAAGCTCGCAAACATTCTGGGCGTCAATGTGCTGGTATTCACGGCGGACGGGGCCCTAATCATGCAGCGGCGTTCGCAGGCTGTCGCGTTTCGCCGCGGCGACCTTGCACCCGCGGGTTCGGGAAAGCTTCACGTGGTACGATGCAACTCACAAAGATGGCGGCTTGCTGACACCCATGACGGTGCTACGCGAGCTAAGCGAAGAAATCGGTACCGCCGGCGATCGGGCCGCGAGCGACAATCTTGAGTATCTTGGGCTCACGCGCGAAACTCACACGTGGCGGTACACCGGAAATATTCTTCGTAACGCGCACGTCGCGGACTGAAACCGAAATACGCGCAGGTTGGCGCGATGCCAGAGACCGTTGGGAAGCCTAGCGGCTTGAGATGTTTCACTTCGGCGATTGCGCATTTGGCACCCTGAGCAATGACGATCGGCGCCACGCGTTCATGTCGACGGTCGATGCGTTCTTGGATCGACACCTGCCCGATGCCTCCATTCCACTCCTAACGGCGATCGCGCTGTGGGCCGACCGGCGGCTTCGCTGGTCTCCAAGGCTAGTGACCGCTGAGGCTTAGGCTTGATGAATTCCTCGGCCCGGTGCTCTACTGCTGAGCGCTGAGCTTACGCTCCCAGTTGAGCGCGGTCTCGACGATCGTTCGGATCGAGGCGTGCTTGGGCGACCAGCCAAGTTCGCGCTTCACCTTCGCCGGGTCGCAGGCCAGGATCGCAACGTCGCCGGCGCGGCGCGGCTGCTCGACCGTCGGCAGCGGATGGTTCAACACCTCGCCGAACGCGGCCACCACCTCGCGCACCGTCTGGCCCGATCCGTAGCCGCAATTGAAGAGCCGGGTTTCGCCGGCCGTGCCCGGCTTCGTCAGCGCCAGCAGATGCGCGTCGGCCAGATCCATCACGTGGATGTAGTCGCGGATCGCCGTGCCGTCGCGCGTCTTGTAGTCGGTGCCGAAAATGGCGAGATGCGGCCGCGCGCCGATCGCGACTTGCGAGGCCACCTTGATCAAATGCGTGGCGTCGGAGGAACGCTGACCCGTGCGCAGCGTGGCGTCCGCACCCGCTACGTTGAAGTAGCGCAAGATCGTGGCGCGCATGCCCGAGACGCGCGCCACGTCGCGCAGCATGAATTCGCTGGCAAGCTTCGAACGGGCGTACGGGTTCGTGGGTCCCGTCTCCGTCGTCTCGGTGAGCAGCGCGTCGGCGTCGCCCGCATAAACCATCGCGGTCGAGGAGAACACGATGTTCTTCACCCCCGCCTTCGCGCAGGTGTCGAACACCGTCAGCGATTTCACCGTGTTGTTGAAATAGTACTTCGCGGGGTCGGCCATGGATTCGTCGACGCGAACCGCAGCTGCGAGCTGCACGGCGGCTTCGGTCTTCCAGGTGCGAATCGCTTGCGCCAGCGCCGCAGCATCGCCGCAATCGCCTTGCACGAACGGAACCGCTGCAGGCAGCGCTGCGCGCGAACCGGTGGACAAATTGTCGAACACGAACGGCTCGTGGCCCTGATCAAGCAGGTGATAGGCGATGGCACTGCCGATATAGCCAGCCCCGCCGATCAACAGAATGCGCATCTGGAACCGACTCCTCTTCGCCCACATTTCTAAACGCCCCGTTCATGCACCATTCAGGGCGCTGGGAGCAAAAGCTGATGCTGGGGACACCCATTTGAAAGGTCAAAAAGAGATGAGACTGACACCTCTCGCGACGGCGCTCGGAACTGCGCTGAGCTTGAGCTTGGCTGTCGCACCGGCTGGGGCCGATCGCGGCGACGGACATCGTGGCGATCGCAACGCGCATCAAGACGGCGGCGGCGGCGAAGGCGTACGCCATCGCGGCGGCAACCCGCCGGGACCCGCCGGCGGCCCGGGCGCTGGCCCGCGCTGGGGCANNGGGCAATCCGCCGGGACCCGCTGGTGGTCCAGGCGCAGGTCCGCGCTGGGGCAATCCGCCGGGGCCCGCTGGTGGTCCGGGCGCAGGTCCGCGCTGGGGCAATCCGCCGGGACCCGCTGGTGGTCCAGGCGCAGGCCCGCGCTGGCGCGACAACGACAACAACCCGCCCGGACCGCGCGGCGGCCCCGGTACGAACTGGGAAAACCCGCCCGGTCCGCGTGGCGGCCCTGGTGCCTCACCCGATCGTCGGTGGGGTCATGACAATTGGCGTGACCGCGATTGGCGCGATCGCGACCGCAATTGGCGTCACCGCGACCGCGATGGGCGTCATTGGGACAACCGCGACCGTTGGCCGAACGTGAGACATCATTCGCGTTGGCGTCCGCACCACTACTACTACGGCAACTATTGGTACCCGCACTGGTACAACAATGGTTGGGACGACAGCTGGCGTTGGTACATCGCGCTTCGCTTCTTCGACGACGCGTATTGGTGGTACTACGACGATACTTGGTACTACTGGGACTACGGCGGACTCTGCTGGCGCTCGGGTCACCCGCGCTGGGGTCACTACGGCTGGCATGACCGCCATTGGCCGCGCGAATGGAACGATTACCGCTGGCGCTTCTGCTGGTAGGATTGAACGCAACAGGGCCGGGGAGAAATCTCCGGCCCTAATTCTTTGGCCACACCCGATAGTGGTCTTTGTACCAGGCGACGAAGCGCGGGATCCCTTCGCTGATCGGCGTCTTCGGATCGAAGCCCAAATCGCGCCGCGACGCGTCGATGTCCGCATAGGTGCGCGCGACGTCGCCGGGCTGCATCGGCTCGAACTTGATCTGCGCCTTGGCGCCCAGCGCTTTCTCCAGCGTGGCGATGAAGTCGGTCAGCTTCTCCGACCGGTGATTGCCCAGATTATAGATCGCATGCGGCGGCGTGCCCGACGGCTTGCGCGCGACCGCGGCCAGAATTCCCGCGACGATATCGTCGATGTAGGTGAAGTCGCGCCACATCTCGCCGCCGTTGAACACGCGGATCGGCTCGCCCGCCAGAATCGCGCGCGTGAACAGGAACGCCGCCATGTCGGGGCGTCCCCACGGTCCGTAGACGGTGAAGAAGCGCAAGCCCGTTGCGGGCAGCTTGTAGAGGTGCGCGTAGGTGTAGCCGATGAGCTCGTCGGCCTTCTTCGTCGCTGCATAGAGCGAGTTCGGCTGCTCCGTCTCGTCGTCGACGGAAAACGGCAACTTCGTATTCCCGCCATAGACCGACGACGAACTCGCATAGACGAAGTGCTCGAGCTTCGCGAATTTCCGCGCCAGCTCCAGCATCACGACCTGACCCATCACGTTCGACGTCACATAGGTGTAGGGATCGGTCAGCGAATGCCGAACGCCCGCTTGCGCCGCCAAGTGCACCACATGCGTCACGTCCGGATGCTTCGTTGCCAGCGCGAACATCGCATCCTTATCCGCGATATCGATCCGCTCGAACGCAAACCCCCTTTGCGCCGTCAACTTCGCCAACCGCGCATCCTTCAGCGCCACCTCATAATAGGCGTTCAGATTGTCGACACCGACGACCTCATCGCCCCGCGCGAGCAGCGCTTGGGCAACATGAAACCCGATAAATCCGGCGGCACCGGTGAGCAAAACCTTCATACGTCCTCACTCCGTACCCGCCGTCTATCCGACGGCGGCGCTGGCGTAAATGGGCGCGACGCGGCAAACTGCCGGCCTCGATAAGGGAACCGCTCAATGAACAGCAAACTGCTCGGCCGCACCCTCATGGCGACAACGGTTGCCAGCCTGATGGCTGCTTCCTACTTTGCCGGTGCGGCGCAAAGCGCGGGTAGCGATACGGTGACGAAGCTGAACTCGGCCATCGATTTCTTGACCAAAGCCCAAGCGCTGCTGAACGCGTCCGGCACGAACCGCCAAGGCTACGCCAACGTCGAAAAAGCCAAAGCCGGCGTCGCCGACGCGATCACCGAAACCGCAAAGGCCGTCAAAGCCAACGGCGGCTGACGATCACAAACTCCAATACGTCACGCCCTTCGGCACGGCGGCAGGGTCGATCGCGGCCTTTACGTCGATCAACACGCCGAGCGGCTGCAACTTGGCGAGTAGGGCAGGGACGTCGGCCAAGAAAACCCGATGCGGTACGGCGAGGATCAGCGCATCCAGATCCTTCAGCTGGCCAGGGTCGCTGAGCGCAATCCCATACTCGTGCACGGCATGCTCCGGCGGTGCCAACGGATCGCTCACGGTTGCGCGCACGCCGAACTTTGCAAGCTCATGCAGGATGTCGGGTACACGACTATTGCGCGTGTCCGGCACGTTCTCTTTGAACGTCAGCCCCAAGATCGCCACACGCGCCTCGTTCAGCGCCGTGTTGTTCCGGCTCAAGAAACGGATCAGGCGCTGCGCGATGAACGCGCCGACGCCGTCGTTGATCCGGCGCCCCGCCAAGATCACATCCGGGTGATAACCCAGGGCCTCGGCCTTCGTGGTGAGATAGTAGGGATCGACACCGATACAGTGCCCGCCGACGAGTCCCGGCGTGAACGGCAGAAAATTCCACTTCGTCTTCGCCGCCGCAAGAACGTCGGCGGTTCGAATCTCCAGCCGGTCGCAAATCAGCGCAAGCTCGTTCATCAGCGCGATGTTCAGGTCGCGCTGCGTGTTCTCCAAAACCTTGGCGGCCTCGGCGACCTTGATCGACGGCGCGACATGGATGCCTGCGGGCACGACCGCCCCATAAAGACGCGCGAGGGTTGCAGCGGTTGCCTTATCCTCAGCCGACACAACCTTCACGATACGTTGCAGCGTATGNNCCGACGATTTCGGAGGCGCTCTTTAGCGGGCCAAGGTCGGGTCGCTTCTGATCGTCGATCGGCGTCGGCACGCAGATAATAAAGACGTCGGCGCCTTTGAGGTCGTCTTCGCGATGGGTGAATGTCAGTTGGACGGAGTTCAGGTCTTGGCGGCTGATTTCGCCCGTCCAATCGTCTCCGCGTTTGAGCGCGGCCACGCGCGCCTCGTCGATATCGAAGCCGATCGTGCCCGGGAACTTCTGCGCAAAGCCCACCGCGACCGGCAAGCCGACATACCCAAGCCCGATGACCGCAACACGCTCGCTCATGCGCCGTTTTCCAAAGTTCGCCGCATAGGTACGCTGGTGTCGTTTGCTGTCAAGCAGAGCGGGGTGTCATGACCCGCGACGAAGACAGTATGTGGCTTTATCCCGAGCGCCTCTTGCTCGGCGTGTTTCTCGTTGTTCTCGCATGGGCGCCGTTCCCGTACGGCTCGAACCGTCCGTGGGCGGAACTTGCGCTCGGGATGGGGTTGGGCGGCATCTTGCTCGTGTGGGCGGGCTTGGCACTCACCGGGATCGTTTCGGTGACGCCGCAACTGCGCCGCCTCGCAATCCCGGCGTCGCTGGTGGTCGCCGCGCTCGGTTGGGGTTTTGTTCAATCGGTGAACCTCGAAGCCTTCGCTTCGCTCACGGGTTTGAGCCTCGTCGCGCTCGCGCACCCGCTTTGGGAGATGGCCGGCACCGCCCTCGGTGGTAACGTCGGCGCCTATGTTTCCGTCGACCCCGAACTGACGCGCCAGGCCGTGTTTGCGGCGTCGCTCTCCATTGCGGCGTTTCTCGTTGCGTTCGAGCTGTCGCGCGACCGCGACCGCGCTGCGGCGATCGTCTCAGGTGTTGTCGTGATCGGGTTTCTCTATGCGGCCGTTGCGCTCGGAAGCTTCTACGCGAAGGTCGACTTCCAGTCCTGGCTGATGCCGGATCCGAAGATCGACACGGTGCGTATCACAGGCCCCTTCGTGAACCCGAACCACTTCGCGACGTTCTGTGCCCTGGCTGCGATCGCGGGCTTGGGTCTGTTCGTCGAGAAGCTGCGCCAATCGATCGTCTGGGATCGCGGCACACGCTTGCTTGCGCGCACTGGCCTGCAAGCGCTCACCGGCGAAGTAGCATTCTTGTTTGTGATGATCGTAACGACGGTCTCCGCGCTTTTGCTCACACAGTCGCGCGGCGGCGTCATCGCGTTTTTCATAGGGACCATCGCGCTCATCACGGCGCTGACCGTGGGACGCCGCGCCAACAAAAGCGAATCCTTGGGTCAGCGTGCGATGGCGGCGTTCCTCGTCCTGGTGCTCGGCATCGCCGCGGCCGTCAGCGCCGACCCGCTGCTCGGGCGCGTGCAAGAACAAGGCGTCACCGACAACGCCCGCGCCGCGATCGCGCAGTCGACAATGAAGGCGATCGAAGCCGCCCCGCTCATTGGCCACGGCTTCGGTGCATTCGAGCGCTACTACCCGTTCTTCAGCGACGGCGCCGTCACCGGTAACGTCGACGAAGCCCACAACGACATCCTGGAAACATTTGCCGACTTGGGCATCCCCGCAGGCCTCGCTTATCTCGCGGTTCCCGTGCTGCTCGCCTGGATGTGCTTCCAAGGCTGTCTCAACCGCCGCCGCGACCGCCTGTTCCCGGCCATCGGATTCGCAGCATCGGTCGTCGTCGGCATCCACGCCGCCGTCGAGTTCAGTCTCCAAGTCCCCGCCGTCGCGGTTGTGTACGCAGCGCTGCTGGGCCTTGGCGTGGCGCAGTCCTGGCGAACGAACATGGATCTCATTCGATAAAGCCCGCATTCCGAAATGCAACGGGCTGATCGGCTTGACTTGATGGCATCACCCGGTGTCTGTCCGCGCCGAATAGTGAGAGGACGCATATGGGCCGCGCATTCACGTTTCCGGGTCAGGGCAGCCAGGCCGTCGGCATGGGCAAGGCAGTCGCCGAAGCGTTCCCGGCTGCAGGCGAAGTCTTTGAAGAGGTCGACGAGGCGCTGAAGCAGCCGCTGTCGCGCCTTATGTGGGAAGGGCCGGAGGCCGATCTCACGCTGACCGAAAACGCGCAACCGGCGCTGATGGCGGTCAGCCTGGCCGTCATGCGCGTGCTCGAGCGCGACGGCAAGCTCGACTGGGCCAAACACGTGACGTTCGTTGCCGGCCATTCGCTCGGCGAGTACTCGGCGCTTGCGGCCGCAGGTGCGTTCACCGTTCCGCAAGCCGCCCGTCTGCTGCGCGCCCGCGGCACGGCGATGCGCCGCGCCGCCCCGGTGGGCACCAGCGGCATGGGTGCGCTGCTTGGCGCCGACTTCGCGCAAGCCGACGAAGTGTGCAAAGAAGCGTCGACCCGCGGCGAAGTCTGCGTCGTCGCCAACGACAACGCGCCGGGCCAGATCGTGATCTCGGGCCATAAGGGCGCGCTGGAACGCGCACAGGAGATCGCCAAGGCCAAAGGCATCAAGCGCCTGATGATGCTCCCCGTTGCCGCCGCGTTTCATTCGCCGCTGATGGCGCCCGCCGCGCGCGAGATGGAAGACGTACTAGGCAACGAGACGATCCGCCCGCCGCGGGTGCCCGTGATATCCAACGTCAGTGTCAATCCGGAAAGCGACCCGGGGACGATTAAGCGCCTCTTGATCGAGCAAATCACCGGCCGCGTGCGTTGGCGCGAAACCATCGAAGGATTGCGCGGCCGCGGCATCACCTCCGCGGTGGAAGTGGGCGCCGGCAAAGTGCTGACCACGATGGCCAAACGCATCGACAAAGATTTGCCCTGCATTTCGATCGAGACGCCGCAGGAAATCGAAGCGTTCGCCAAAACGCTCTAAGAAAGGAGCTTCCGATGTTTTCTCTCACCGGCAAGACCGCGCTCGTCACCGGCGCCAGCGGCGGCATCGGCAGCGACATTGCCCGCGCGCTCCACAAACAGGGCGCAACGGTCACGCTCTCCGGTACCCGGCGCGAGGCGCTGGAAACGCTGCAGAAAGAACTCGGCGAACGCGCCCATGTCGCGACGTGTAACCTCGCCGACGGCGCGCAAGTGGACGAACTGCCCAAAACGGCCGAAGGCCTGATGGGCGGCCTCGACATCCTGGTTTGCAACGCCGGCATCACGCGCGACAATCTCTTCATGCGCATGAAGGACGAGGAGTGGGACGACGTCATCAAGATCAATCTGACGTCAACGTTCCGCCTGTCGCGCGCCGTCCTGCGGCCGATGATGAAAAAGCGCTGGGGCCGTATCGTCTCGATCACCTCGGTCGTGGGCGTGATGGGCAATCCAGGGCAGGGCAACTACTGCGCCGCGAAGGCCGGCATCATCGGCATGACGAAATCGCTGGCGCAGGAAGTTGCAACGCGCAACATCACCGTGAACTGCGTCGCGCCGGGCTTCATCAAATCGCCGATGACCGACGTGCTAAACGACCAGCAACGAGCAGGCATCATGGCGAAGATTCCGGCCCAACGCCTTGGCAGCGGCTCGGACATCGGCGCTGCCGTAGCGTACCTGGCAAGCGAGGAAGCCGCCTACATCACCGGCCAGACCCTGCATGTGAACGGCGGAATGGCCATGATTTGAAGGGCTTAACCGTGAGGGCCCGCCAGTTGGCAAGCTCGCCTGAGGTGTGTTACCAACCGCGCAAATTCCCCGGGGGGCCGGATTCTCCGTTAGCCCCTTCTTGGGTATTGCGACCTGATCAGTTTCTCTCAAAGGACAAAAAAATGAGCGATATCGCTGACCGCGTGAAGAAGATCGTGATCGAACACCTGAATGTGGAAGCCGAAAAGGTGACCGAAAACGCGAGCTTCATCGACGATCTGGGCGCGGACAGCCTCGACACGGTCGAGCTCGTCATGGCGTTCGAAGAAGAATTCAACGTCGAAATCCCGGACGACGCCGCCGAATCGATCGTCACGGTTGGCGATGCCGTGAAGTTCATCAAAGAAAAAGCGGCCTAAGGCGGTTGCTCCTGGACAAAAGCGCACCTAGCTAGATCGTAATGCGGCGCGTCGTCGTAACAGGACTGGGACTGGTGAGTCCGCTGGCTTGCGGGGTGGAGGAGACGTGGTCGCGTCTTCTCGCCGGTCAGGCCGGCGGGAAGAAAATCACCGCCTTCAACACCGACGACCTTCAGACGAAGATCGCAGCCGACGTCCCCCGCGGTGACGGCACGAACGGTACGTTCAATGCCGACCAGTGGATGGACCCCAAAGACCAACGCAAGGTCGACGATTTCATCGTGCTGGGCATGGGCGCCGCGGTTCAGGCCTTCAATGATTCCAAACTCGTCCTCGACACGGAAGAAAAGCGCTGCCGTGCCGGGGTCTTGATCGGGTCCGGCATCGGCGGCCTTCCCGGCATTTCGGACGCGGCCGTTACGCTGCACGAAAAGGGCCCGCGCCGCGTCAGCCCGTTCTTCATCCCGGGCCGCTTGATCAATCTCGCTTCCGGCTATGTATCGATCCGTTTCGCTATGAAGGGCCCGAACCACTCCGTGGTGACGGCGTGCTCGACCGGCGCGCATGCGATTGGCGACGCGGCTAGGCTGATTGCGCTCGACGATGCCGACGTCATGCTCGCGGGCGGCACGGAATCGGCGATCTCGCGCTTGGGCATCGCTGGTTTCAACGCCTGCCGTGCGCTCTCGACGGCGTTCAACGATGCACCGGAGAAAGCCTCTCGCCCCTACGACAAGGATCGCGACGGTTTCTTGATGGGCGCGGGCGCCGGCTGTCTCATTCTCGAAGAACTCGAACACGCCAAGCGTCGCGGCGCGAAGATCTATGCCGAGATCAAGGGCTATGGCCTCTCCGGCGACGCCTACCACATCACGGCCCCCGCCGAAGACGGCGACGGCGGCTTCCGCGCCATGCAGATGGCGTTGAAACGCGCCGGCATGATGCCCACCGATATCGATTACGTGAACGCGCACGGGACCTCGACGCCCTTAGGCGACGAGATCGAACTCAAAGCGGTCGAACGTCTGTTCGGTAATGCGGCCGACCGCGTGTCGATGTCATCGACGAAATCCTCGATCGGCCACCTGCTTGGCGCCGCCGGCGCGGTTGAGGCGATTTTCTGCATTTTGGCGCTGCGCGACCAGGTCTGCCCGCCGACGTTGAACTTGGACAACCCCTCGGTTGAGACGAAGATCGACCTCGTCCCGCACAAGGCGAAGAAGCGGGAAATCCGCGCCGCCCTGTCGAATTCGTTTGGATTTGGCGGGACAAACGCCACGTTGATTTTGACCGGCGCGCCGCAGTAACCGATAATCGTTAACAGCGCCCCTCAAACGCGGAGCCCAGGCCTTTGCGTTCCTTCTTCCGTCTTGTCTTCGTGCTTCTACTGCTCTCCGGTGCCGCGACTGCGGCCGGCGGCTGGTACATCCTCAATCAGTTCGACGCGCCCGGCCCAAAGGCCTACGAGGGCGAGACAGAGACCATTGTGTCCCTACCGATGGGTACCGGCCTCAATCAAGCGGCGAACATCTTGCAGCAGCGCGGCGTCGTCCGCAGCGCGCTGATCTTCCGCTTGGGCGTGATGTACAACCGCAAAGCCTCCGCTCTGAAGGCCGGCGAATACGCGATCCCCTCGGGCGCCACGCCGGCCGAGATCATGAACATCTTGGTCGAAGGCAAAGCCATCGTCTACAAACTGACGCTCGCTGAGGGCCTGACCAGCGCCATGATCGTGGAGCTCGTGCGCCAGCATCCCACGCTCGTGGGCGATGTGGCCGATGTCCCGCTTGAGGGCTCGCTGCTGCCCGAAACCTACATCTTCAACCGCGGCGAAAGCCGCGCGACGCTGATCAAGCGTATGCAGGACGACCACAACCGCGTGCTCGACGAGCTCTGGGCGCAACGCGCACCGAACCTGCCGATCGCGACGAAGGAAGAAGCCGTGGTCCTGGCCTCGATCGTCGAGAAGGAAACCGGTGTTTCCGCGGAGCGTCCGCGCGTCGCCGCCGTCTTCGTCAACCGCCTCCGCAAGGGCATGAAGCTGCAGTCGGACCCAACGATCATCTATGGCCTGACAAAGGGCGTGCCATTGGGCCGCGGGATCCGGCAAAGCGAATTGGACAAGGCCACGCCATACAACACCTACATGATCGTAGGGCTACCGCCGACGCCGATCGCCAACCCCGGCAAGGCCTCGCTCGCCGCGGTAATGAACCCGGCGCAGACTGAGGATCTGTTCTTCGTCGCCGACGGGACCGGCGGCCACGTCTTCGCGGCAACCCTGGCCGAGCATGAGAAGAATGTGAAAAACTGGCGCGAGATCGAGAAGCAGCGCGCGGCGGCCGGTACAGCGGGCACCCCCTGACATTGAGCGGGCGCCACACACCGCCTAAAGTCCGGCCGTGACTCGGTAAAGGCCGGACCCCTGATGCCCATTTCCAGCATGACCGGCTTCGCCCGCACCCAAGGCGCCCAAGGCGCCTGGCGCTGGCATTGGGAGGTGCGCAGCGTGAACGCGCGCGGCCTCGACGTTCGCGTCCGCATGCCGGAGGGCTTCGAAGGTTTGGAGCAACCCGTCCGTATGTTGGCGAACGAGCGCTTCACGCGCGGCTCTATTACCTCATCGCTGACGCTGGATGCCGACCCATCGCGCGGTGCCGTCCGCGTGAACCAAGAAGCCTTGCAGCAGGTCCTTATGGCCCTGAAGCAACTCGAAGGGATCGTGAACGCGGCCCCACCGACTCTCGACGGCATCCTGGCCTTGCGCGGCGTCATCGACGCCCAGCCACCGGCGCTCGGCGAAGCGGAACTCGCCGCGCGCGACGCCGCTGTGCTCGACAGCCTTGCGAACGCTTTCGATGCCCTCAAAGCCGCGCGACGCGACGAGGGCGTCCGCCTCGACGCGATCTTAACGCAACATGCACAGCGCATGGACGGTCTCGTCGCCGAAGCCGAAGCGCTCGCAGCGACCCAACCCGAGCAGCTCCGCGCGCGCCTGAAGGCATCGATCGACGATATCCTCAAATCGCGCCCCGGCCTCGCCGAAGACCGCCTGGCGCAGGAAATAGCGCTGCTCTTGGTCAAAGCCGACGTACGCGAGGAAATCGACCGCCTGAAATCGCACCTCACCCAGGCCCGCACGCTGTTCGCGGACGCGGGCGCACAAGGCCGCCGCCTCGACTTCCTGGCGCAGGAGTTGAACCGCGAAGCGAACACGCTCTGCTCGAAATCGTCCGACATTTTGCTCACCCGCGTCGGCCTCGAACTGAAAGCCGTCATCGATCAGCTGCGCGAACAGGTTCAAAACGTCGAATGACACTGACCACGATCAAGCGCCGCGGCATGATGCTCGTGTTGTCCTCGCCCTCCGGCGCGGGCAAGACGACGCTGGCAAAGCGCTTGCTTGAGACCGATCAGAACTTCACCATGTCGGTCTCGGTGACGACGCGTGCCAAGCGGGCGACCGAGGTCCACGGCCAGGACTACTATTTCATTTCNNATGCTGGAGCATGCGACGGTGTTCGGCCACAGCTACGGCACACCGCGCGAGCCGGTGGAAGAAGCGCTCGCCCAAGGCCTCGACGTGCTGTTCGACATCGACTGGCAGGGCACCCAGCAGCTGAAGCAAGAGGCGCGCGAAGACGTGGTCTCGATCTTCATCCTGCCGCCCTCGCGCCTGGAGCTCGAACGGCGCCTGAGATCGCGCGCGCAAGACACGGCCGAAGTCGTGGCGCAGCGTATGGCGAAGGCCAACGACGAGATCAGCCACTGGGCCGAGTACGACTACGTCATCGTCAACGACGACATCCAGGCGGCCGAAACCCGCATCGCCTTCATCGTCGAGGCCGAACGCTACAAGCGCACGCGCCAGACCGGCCTCTCAGAGTTTGTGCGCGGCTTGACGGCCTAACGCCCGCGCCAGCGCCGTAAACCCCTCTACCGGAATCTCCTCCGCCCGCGCGGTCGGATCGAGCCCCGCTTCTGCGATCAGCGCGTCGCTGAATGGCCCCAAAGACTTCAAGCTGGAGCGCAGCATCTTCCGCCGCTGCCCAAAGGCTGCCGCCGTTACGCGTTCCAAGAGGGCAGGGGAGGTTTCGCCTCGTGGCTGAGGTAGCAAGTCGAACCGCACCACGCTCGACGTCACCTTGGGCGGTGGCGTAAAGGCGCTACGATGCACGTCGAACAAGATCCGCGGGCTCGTGCGCCACTGGCTGATCACCGACAGCCGGCCATAAGCGTGCCCCCCGGCCTTCGCCACTATCCGTTCCGCCACCTCGCGCTGAAACATCAGCGTGAGC
>CXWJ01048258.1_pt1 | contig 14440 bp, 11 predicted proteins | sample 590841 | NCBI WGS metagenome assembly CXWJ01 (sample SAMEA3498367, study PRJEB10139) | wastewater metagenome | biome: wastewater treatment plant; material: activated sludge | place: Austria | collected 2015-01-21 | reverse complement strand
AACTACAGTTGGATCGTGTCGCTCCTGCCGTTCATCGAGGAACAACCATTATACGATCAGTTCAATCTGAAAATCGGCGTCACGGAGAATTCATCAAATCCTCAAGCGAAGCAACCCGCGTCACTCCTCTGTCCTGCTGATCAGTCGCTGGGTCGAATCTTTGAGAAAGTCGACGCTTCAACTGATTCGGGATCACAGAACGTGACGCCCTTTGGGAAATCGAATTACGCTGGCTTCACGAATCCGTACCACACAGACTCCTTTTTTTTTACCGGCGCGTTTCGGCTGTATGGCCAGCGTCTCCGTCAAATTACTGACGGCACATCCGCGACAGTAGCGATCGCGGAAGTCCGCACCCGAGACAATCCGCAAGATCAACGCGGCGTGTGGGCACTACCCTGGAATGGCTCAACGCTGCTGGCATTCGACATGCACCCGGAGCAAAGCTCCAGCAGCGAATCGCAAACAGCGGATCCCTATTCGCCTTGGGCAGCCAGCCTTGGTCTGACGCAATACCCGAACAGCATCAACCCTGACGTGCTTTATTCTTGCCCCGAACCGAATGAAGCGCAATTCGAACGCTTACCTTGCAACGAAGCGTATGCTGGCTACGTCTCGGCCGCCCCTCGTAGCGAACACTTAGGGGGCGTCAATTCGGTTTTCTTGGATGGCCATGTCGCTTTCCTGGCCAACGACATCGACGAGTATGCTATGCAATCGATGGTCAACACGAACGATGGCAACCTATCGTTGCCCCAACACGACTCATCGCAGAACAGCGGCAACTAAGCGACCCAATAATCGTGCCTTTTCCGCTATTTATCATTTCTCTATAGCCTATGGACTCACTGGTTAATCCTCCCCGATGACGCGACCATTTTTTCTCGCAATCCTGCTTGTCGTCGGCTTGGTGTTGTTGTGCCTGGGGTTGAGTTGGAACCGCTGGACAACCGCCGATCGCTATTGGAGCCTCGAGCAGGCTAAAGAATTTAACGATGCCCAGATGTCGATGCATGCTATTGCCCATAGCCATGATTCCACCCAGCATCACACCGAGGAGTTATCGGCGGCCCAGGATCGCTTTGGAAAGATCAAGCTCCAATTGCAGCAGGCTCAAAACGGCCGAGATCGCACCGGCACAATTCTTGCCGCTGCTGGCATCGTCTCTATCCTAGCAGGCGTGGCGTGGCACTATACGGCTGGCCGGGAAGCCTGACCGACCCAAAATGGTCGGTTATCTGAACTTGGCGCAAATCTGGCCAAGACTTACGGCTTTTGCACTGTATTTCTCCGCGTTGAGCAACGGAGCACTTTACTTTATACTGTGCCTCCCGTCTGAACCTATCGATTGACCGCAGGCCTTACGGCCGCGTCATCTTGACCCTTGCCTGCCGGCTCCTGCCGCAGTTTTCGGCGGCCGCGGGCCAACTGCACAACTAACCGTGGCGGATTCCGCCCTCCCTCCGACATTTTGACTTCGAACTAGAAACGAGTAGCACACGTGAGCAGCCATTTAATTGCCCCGCACGGGGGCACATTGGTCGACCTGACCGTCTCCCCGCAACGCGCCGCCGAAATTAAATCGCAGTCGCGCGACTGGCCCTCGTGGGATCTCACGCCGCGACAAATCTGCGACCTGGAACTCTTGTGTAACGGCGGCTTCTCGCCGCTAACCGGGTTCATGGGCAAGGCCGATTACGAATCGGTCTGCAGCAAGATGCGGCTCGCGAACGGCACCCTCTGGCCGATTCCAATCACGCTCGACGTCTCTAAGGAATTTGCGGAGAAGCTGAAACCCGGCGCTTCGGTCGCTCTGCGCGATGCAGAAGGTGTGATGCTGGCCGTGATTCACGTCGAAGATATTTGGGAAGCGGATCGCAAGAAAGAAGCCGAGCAAGTTTTCGGCACGGTGGACACGCTTCATCCAGCCGTCAACTTCTTGCTCAATCAGAGCAAGCCGGTGTACCTCGGCGGTAAAGTGGAATGCTTGCAGTTGCCGTTGCACTACGATTACCGCTCGCTCCGCCATACTCCCGCACAGCTTCGTGAAGAATTCGCCAAACGCGGCTGGCGGAAGATAGTGGCCTTCCAGACTCGCAACCCAATGCACCGCGCGCACCATGAGTTGACGCTGCGGGCCGCAAAGGAAGAGGAAGCGAACCTGCTCGTTCATCCGGTCGTCGGCATGACGAAGCCGGGCGACGTGGACCATTACACGCGCGTGCGTTGCTACCAGGCCCTAATGCCACACTACCCGCAGAACACTGCTTACCTCTCTCTGTTACCCTTGGCGATGCGGATGGGCGGGCCGCGCGAAGCGATTTGGCACGCCATCATTCGCCGCAATCACGGCTGTACGCACCTCGTCGTCGGTCGCGACCACGCCGGCCCCGGCAAAGATTCCACTGGCAAACCGTTCTACGGTCCGTACGACGCTCAGGAACTTCTGCAGAAGCATGAAGAGGAGTTGGGCGTGAAGATGGTGGACTTCAAGCAAATGGTCTTCCTCCCCGATGAGGAAAAATACTACCCCGTCGACGAAGTGCCAAAAGACAAGAAAACGCTCGATATCAGCGGTACGGAGCTCCGCGATCGACTGATGCGCGGCACGGATATCCCCGCTTGGTTCTCCTACCCGGAAGTGGTGAAAGAACTCCGACGCAGCCATCCGGCCCGCGAGAAGCAAGGCTTCACCGTCTTCTTCACCGGACTCAGCGGCTCCGGCAAAAGCACGATCGCCAACGTGCTGCTCTCCAAGCTGCTCGAGTTGGGCGGCCGGCCGATCACGATCCTTGACGGCGACCTGGTGCGCAAGAATCTTTCCAGCGAACTGGGCTTCTCGAAAGAGCACCGCGACATCAACATCAAGCGCATCGGCTATGTGGCAGCCGAAATTACCAAGCACCGCGGCATTGCCATTTGTGCTCCCATTGCGCCGTACGACAACATCCGCAAGGAAGTCCGGGGGATGATCGCTCCCCACGGCGGGTTCATCCTGGTCCACGTCAACACCAGCGTGGAAGAGTGCGAGAAGCGAGACCGCAAGGGCCTGTACGCTAAGGCCCGCGCCGGCATCATCAAGGAATTCACCGGCGTTAGCGACCCCTACGACGTGCCCGCCGACGCCGAAGTCACCATCGACACACTCAAGCTGAGCGCAGAAGAAGCGGCCAACGAGATTTACATCCGGCTGGAGAAGGAAGGGTATATTGGGGCGGAGGCGTAAGACCGAATCAAATTTCCAATCTCAAGAACAAAACGGCCCAGGACGAAAGTCCTGGGCCGTTTGCTTTATCTCGACACCTGCAACGAAGCACTCGATCATTCCGAATGGTGCAAGTGCGACGCGAAGGCATTGACGAAACTCTCACTTGATGAAACATCTCACGGAGGCATCTTGTTTTACCATGAGAAAAACAATTCACGAATGGCTGGAGACGAATCGAAAGGGGAAAGGACCGGCAAAGAAGAGATCCAAATCCAGGAAGCCCCACAAAGCGCCGCATGCCACTTGTTCAGATTCAGGGGACCTCCCGGCCGGTGGCCACGGGCGAAGAAAGAGCCGTCGCCCAAAGTAGCGGTCAAAGTTGTTTTACAGTGTTATTGCTTTAGCATTGTCTTTGAATTCTGCCCTATGTACAAGCAGCGATCGTTGCCATCTAAACCGATTTTGGTATCACTCGTAATGCAGAAGTGTTCCTAGCAGAGTATCCTTGGATAGCCCGCCATGCCCTACGACGAAGCCCTTGCCGCGAAGGTCCGCAAGCTGCTCGGTCGGCGAAAGAATCTCGTCGAGAAGAAACTGTTCGGTGGCGTGGGGTTTCTCTTGAATGGCAACATCTGTTGCTGTGCGTGGAAAGAGTTTCTCATTTTGCGGCTAGGGGACGATGCGGCCCGGCAAGTGTTGGCGGAAGAGCACGCGCGGCCGTTCGACATCACGGGCCGGCCGATGCGCGGCTGGGCGATGATCGAACCGGTCGGCTGGCAAAACGAGGCGGACCTGCGCCGCTGGGTCGCTTGGGCGGTGGAGTTCACGTCCGCACTACCTTCAAAGTAGTAGGATATACACCAAATGAGTGGATCATTCCCCTCCCGCCACGCCGAAATCCCCTTTAAGGCTGCGCCACACTGAATGGATATGATTCGCCGGGTTGCCGGCGGGGTCGCTTTGAATGTTGACGAGCTCTAAGACGAACGTCGGGCCTTGAATGATGTAAGCATGGCCCACGCCTGGGTTTAAAGCGCCCATCCAGGCGAAGTAGACGTCATCGAGGCCGATGGCGTCGATGTCCTTCATCCGCTGTCCTGCGATGTCATCGGCTAGATGGCCATTGTACGCGGCGAGTAGCTTGCGAAGCGTTGTCTTTTGTTCGCTAGTCATCTCCGCCCCTTTCAAGCCGACTGGCGGTGTGTGGGGTGGCTGCGGTTGACCCGCGGCGCGGTAATCGGCCGGAGCCTTCTCCGCGACCACGGCCCGCGCGCGCTGCTCTAAGCTCAGCGATCCCAACAGATCAAATGCCAACTGTTCCTCATCAGCCAGCGTCCGCACTCCAACCTCCGGCCCACCGTCGACTAATATTCGCACAGTCGCCGGATTCGCGCCCCAGAAACTGGGCGTGTCGCTAACGACTGCGCCATCGCGAATGACAAAGTTCAGCGACAGATGATGACCTTCGAAGCTCCATCCCCATTGGCCGCGGTTGCTGGGATGCCCGAAGATCGTCAGAAAGAATCGCAGTGGATCGCGCAGGTGCCCATTCGTAAGATTCTTTTCCCCTTCGTGGAGATTGTTTTCCAAGGCCATGATCTTCACGGCTTTCTCGTAGCCCACCGCGCTAAGGGCTGTTTTCAATAGCGCATGAGCCAGCTTCTGTTGCTCGGCGGTCAAATCGCGCATCTGCAGGCCCTTGCGTTCGGCCTTGGGAATGTTATGCCAATCGAGGCGTGCCGGATTGTCGAACGCCATCGTCCCTTTGCTGCGCTGAGCGGGGCTTAGCGATTCCAGAAACTGCTGCGCGGCTTGGACCATGGCAACGCCGGTTTCGCGCGGCGGCGATTCTTTAGCCGTAGCTACCAAAACACATGACAGACTGCAAACAATCGCCAGAGCGGATTGGAGCTTCATCGCGTAAGCGTCCTCAAAAATTGGGGTGCGTGTGGGAAAATGAGGGGGCCGGGCGAAATCGACGACAATGCGGCATGTTCGGCCGCAGTTTACCATATGCTATCGCGAAAAACGACTAACCCCCAAAGAACGGGACTGCCATTGGTAGCAACTCTGGCGATAGCTAAACTCTCCTGCCCCATTTTCTTGAGGTTTAGGAGTGCGCGCTATGCGAGATCAAATTCGTTTTTGGATCGCATTTATCTTCATGTTCACGGGTAATGCATGTTGCCCCGCAGTCGCATTTGCTCAGCAGCTAGTGCCTACGTCGCCCGCGACGCAGCCGCCACCTTCACAACCAACAATCAACAACACTCCCGTCACGGAACCAGCCGCTAAGCAAAAGCAAATGTCCCGCATTTGGGCGAACGAGCCGCCCCTGGTGCGATTGGCCCGCGACCACTTCGGAGCCGAACTCACCGAAACGGACGCCAAATTTTTCGCCTGCGTGGCGGCCAACGATTGGGCCGACTTCCGAGAGTCGAACGACGCCACCTACGACGCGGAAGAGCCTTCCTCGTGGGCCAAAAGTCCCGTCCTCAAGGCCGATCGCATCGCTTGGCTCTGCTCTGATCCTCAAGCCGCCAAACTCGTTCCAAATCGCGGCATCTGGTTGCGAGGCGTGAGTATTGAAGGCAACCTCGATCTCTATCGCATCGACGCGCCCGTTTCGTTCACGTTCTACGACTGCCTCCTGAGTGGCGGACTCAACATCGCCCATGCCAAGCTGCAAGAGCTTGATATTCGCAATTGCTGCTCGGCGGCCATCTCCGCTCGTGGCGTGCAGATTGCCGAGAATGTCTATCTACTGAACAGCGCCGTTTACGGCGGCCTCGATTTCATCGACGCTCAAGTCCAAGGCGATTTCGACTACTCGGGCGGTCTTGCTTTCCACAGCGTGACGGCCGCCCACATCAGCAAACCAGGCATCGCGATCAACATGCACGACGCGAAGATCGGCGGCGAATTGCGGTTGGCCGACAAATTTCGCGCCCTGGGCCAGGTGCGGCTGATCGGTACGCAGATCGGCCGCGGTCTGGCCTGCGGCAACGGCCAGTTTTCTGGCAACGGAGAACTGGCTATCGACGCCCGTCGCTGCACGGTGGGCAGCAACGTCTTAATGCAAGCGGGCTTCAAAGCGGATGGCGGCGTTGAGCTCCGCCGCGCCAAGCTCGCAGCCGACCTGGAATGCGATGGGGGGCACTTCATCGCCTCCGGCACGGATGCGCTCAATGCGGACCTGATCGAGATCGCCGGTCAATTGCACATGGGGGATGGTTTCAAATCGGAAGGGGAGGTGCGATTTATCAACGCCACCGTAGGAGGCGACATCGATTGCGATAACGGTCAATTTCTCAATCCAAGCGGCGACGCATTGAGTCTTGATGGCGCCGTCATCGGCCGCAGCTTACGGATGGGGATCGACCATTCGACGTCCAGCTCAGAAGATTCAGAAGATACCGAAGCGAATATCGGCTTCCTGGCCCGTGGCTGTGTGCGTCTGTGGGGGACCAAGATTGATCAGGACGTGCTCTGCAACGGCGCGCGGTTCGAAACGCCCACTGGCACCGCAATCCTTGCCAATAATATCCGGGTTGGCAGCCGAGTGGTTCTGTCCGGCGTCAAGGCCGAGGGCACCGTGAACCTTTTTGGCGCGGAAATCGAGCACGAGCTTGATTGCCGCGGCAGTCACTTCGACGCCAGGCAAACCGCGGACTCAGAACATATCGCCCTGCTCGGCAACGGCATGCACGTCAGTGGACATGTTTATTGTAATCAGGTCGTGGGCAGCGGCCGTGTCGATACGTTTCGCGTCGATGGGCAGTTGTCTGTGCAGTTTGCCACGATCGGCATGCACTGGGATCTATCCGGTGCCGAACTGATCAATCCAAATGGCAATGCGCTAGAGGCCAGTGATATCCGAGTTGGCGGCTATGTTAATTTGGACACTGTTGCGATCGAGGGCCGCGCCAGCTTCTCCCGCGCGAAAATCGATGGCATGTGGGTGCTGCTCCATTCAGTCCACCCGGAACTCTGCCGCATGGACCTTCGTTTCGCCCAAATCTGGGTGATTAAGGACGAACGCTTGGAAGACTGGCCCTCTGCCGGGCAGTTGCAATTGGAAGGGCTGGTTTACAATCACTTCGACGACGATTCGCCCCTTGATGTGCAAGATCGATTGGCTTGGCTGCGACGGCAGTATCCGTCCCGCAAAACGCCGACTGAGACGGTCCAGCCAATTCAAACCACAATGTTACCTCGTGAATCGATTCAAACTGGCGGGCATTTTGTGGACCACCGCGTCGTTCGCACGGGATATGAACCAAACGCAAGTGAAAAAGTGCCGATTTCGCGAGACATTCATGAAGAACCACTCGCAGAAACTCCCTCCGCTGAACCGGCCCCCGGCATGGCGGCTCCTGAAGTTGCGGTGCCTGGCATGGCCGCGCCATCCATCTCCATTCCGCCGGTTGTAGCCGCCCCGGCGCGTCGCTACGAAATGGCGATTACTGCGGAAGAGGCCCAGTCGATGGCCGAACCTAGCGAAACCATCGGAAGTGCGAGACCCCCGGCGGGCTCACCGGTTGATGGAGCCACGGACCTGCCCGCGCCTGCGTCCATCGCTGACGACTTGCCCTCCCTCACGCCAACCACCCCTTCCAGCCACCGCTACGTCACACAGCCTTACACCCAACTGGCATCGGTTTATCGTGCCATCGGCCAGGACGAACAGGCCAGCACCGTGCTGGTTGCCCGAGCGGAACGAATTGGAGAACTATCGCCGCTATTCTCCGCACAAGGCCTCTGGTATCGCTATCTCGGCCGCCTGATCGGCTACGGATACGAGCCATTCCGGGCGATCAAAATCGGGCTGGTAATCGTCCTGGTTGGATCAGTCGTGTTCGCCATTGGTGCCCGACGGAACCTCATGGCAGAAACCAAACTGGCCGAAGAGGTCATTTCGGTCGAGGGAGAAAGCCGGCTCGTTTCGGCTACTTATCCCCGGTTCAATCCCCTGGTTTACTCGCTGGACGTCTTCCTGCCGTTCGTCGATCTGCTCCAAATCTGCTACTGGCTACCCGGTGAAAAGCACACCGGGCCACGCCGGAGCCGAAATTGCCTCATGCACGTCGGCCCCTGGTCAATAAAATGGAGCGGCCTCCTCCGGGCCTACTTCTGGTTTCAGACGCTAGCCGGGTGGACCCTCTGCACCTTGCTGGCCGCCGCGGTCACCGGCATAGTACAGAGCTGAAAATGCCCTGTGGCTGTTGGCGAATAGGTCTTTGCCAAGTAAATTCTCTCTGGCTACCAAGTAACGGCCAGCAGGTAACACTTTACTTTTTGCTTCATTTCGTGGAGGTTTCCCCATGCTATGGCTTTTTGAACGAACGGTCGAATTTGCGGCTTGGGTGGCGATGATCGCGGCCTGGCTATCCGCGATTTCAGCCGCCGTTTGGCTCGTGGGTTGGTTCGGTACGCTACGTACTGGGGCAGATTTCGAGCTGCTGCGGAGCAGCGCTCAGGCCTCCGGCGCGTTCGTCGGCTTTGCGATCGCCCTCGGCGTTCTGGCCTGCATTGACCGCTTCATTTTTGATGCGGACCAAGCCCGCTAGTCCCAGTTACCCTGTGGCTCATGGGAAACAGCACCCAAAGCCGTCCAGGGGGGCTCTGCCGCCTAGCCCCGCGTAGGCCGTGAAAAATACCGCTAATTCTGCCAAAAAGAGGACTTCTATTATTGCGATATTAGCTAAAACTTACCGAGAATCCTGAAAAAAACTGGCAATTACTTGCCAAAAGGGAAAGATCGAATTAGGATGCGTAGCTGGGACTCTTTGCCCTACCTACCTCGACGATGTGTCATTGCGTAATGAAAGCAAACTAAGTTTGGCCAAATAATTTCAAACGGTTTGTGGGCGCATTGTGCTTTCTGCTCAGGCGTCCGGCCTTTTGATAGACCTTACACCGCTTTCATTATTTCTCTCCGAGGTAGCAAAAATGGGCAGTCGTTTATTTAGCGCGAGTCGCCTCTCAGTACGGACACGTTTCTTCCTTCTCACCACTTTTTCGGTGGCTCTTATTGCCGTTGGATTCATTTACTCCCCCACGGCCTCAGCGGGCTTAATCTTTGACTCCGTGCAATACGACGGACATGTCAAAAGCGGAACGACCACAGGTGTCGAATCACATAAAACTACTACAAATTTCCCTGCTCCCAATACGGGCGTTGCGCTACCCGCGGTTGCCCCCTTCCCATCCGCTCCCTTGGCCCAGCCAAATAACCTGTCCATGACGTACACCCAAACCACTGAGTCCTTCAACGGGAGTTTGTGGCCGACAGGCATTCTTACCATCTCTAACGGCATCAGTGGTAATTCATTTGCCAATACGCTGGATAGTTCTTTGAACAATACCGCCACTTTACCAGTGCAGTTGGATATGTATGTCTTTTCAGACACACCGCTCGCAGCGAACAAGAAGCTTTTAATATCCGGCGTTGGCGTCGAGAATTTCGGTGAAGGTCTACCCTTCCCGATTGCCTCCAGCCAAGTGATTTCGAACAATCGCGGCACTTCCGACGATCCCATCCGAATTCAGCTCGGCATGCCGTCCACCACGGTGAGCGGATTCCGCAATGGCTTTATCAAGCTGCACATTCATTGGGGCACGGAAGACTATACACCTGTCATTCCTGAACCAACGACCTTCGCGTTGATATCAATCGCCCTAATGGGTGCGTTCGGGTGTGTTCGCCGGCAACGTGGTTGCTAACGATTAGTCGCCTAATGCGATTCGACGGTTTCGGCTACATTCCCGATTGGTCAATAAACGACCAGCGTAGGCTTTGCTGAGCTTTCGCGTGCCTCGCTCCCTGCGCTATTCTGCGCGCTAATTCTGGCTGCGCTCGACTTCTTACACTTAAGAATCAGCAAATGGCACGGCATTAGCTCCTGCTGCCTGCCTACGACTCTTCGCGCGACTGAATAGTCGCTGCTACTATTGTTATCACCCGTGGTTCTCTTGTCTATGAACATCGCCTTCGTTGTCAACAAAGTCGAAACCGAAGAGGTTACGTACACTACAACGCGTCTGGCCATGGCGGCCGTGAACCGCGGCCACAAGGCTTACACGTTCGGCGTGGGAGACTTTGCCTATGCGCCGGACGGTGCGATTCATGCCCATGCCCGTACGGTTCAAGGCAGCAAGTACAAATCACTAGAAAAATATCTAGCCGAGTTACAAGCGGAAGATAACAAGCCGGAACAGATTTGCCTCGATGAAGTGGATGTGCTGATGCTTCGGAACGATCCTTCGGCCGATGCTGTCGATCGTCCCTGGGCTCAAGCTGTCGGTATTTTGTTTGGCCAACTCATCGCCGCCCGTGGCGTGCTGGTAGTGAACGATCCAGAAAACCTAGCTCACGCCATCAACAAGACTTATTTTCAACATTTCCCAGAAGAGGTGCGGCCCCGCACGTGTATCAGCCGCAACGTGGATGAGCTGAAGCACTTTCTTGAGCAGGAGCATGGCAAGGTGGTGATCAAACCTCTGCAAGGCTCCGGAGGCAAGAATGTCTTCCTGGTCGGGCCGGACGAACGGGCCAACCTTAACCAGATGCTCGACGCCGTGCTGCGTGATGGATATTGCGTCGCACAGGAATATCTACCTGGGGCTGTGGAAGGGGACGTGCGGTTGTTTGTCATGAATGGCCGGCCGTTGGAGCAGGCTGGAAAAATTGCCGCATTCCGCCGCGTCAATCAAGAGGGGGACGCCCGCAGCAACATGCACTCGGGGGGCAAAAGCCAACCCGCCGAGATCACAGATAAAATGCTCCGCCTCGTGGGAATCGTTCGCCCCAAACTGATGGCCGACGGCATGTTTCTGGTCGGCCTCGATATCGTTGACGATAAGTTGATCGAAATCAACGTCTTCACGCCGGGCGGTATAGGCAGCGCTACAGAGTTCACTGGCGTTGATTTCGCGGCGGTCATTCTAGCCGACTTGGAACGCAAAGTAGAGAACAAAAAATACTACGGCGCTCGCATGACTAATGTCGAACTTGCTACGGTGTAGCTAACGATATAGGCCAGGCGGTCAACTCGGTCGCATGTCCTCTTTATGCTGACCTGTGGAATTCATCATTTTACTCGCGACAGCTCTGTGAGCCGCCGCACAACTTCTCGCGGATCGTTTGTCTCGGCCAGCAGGTCTAGCTGCCGCTTTGCCGCGCTAGGACTATTGGCCATTGCAACGCAATGTCGCAGATATGGTTCGCAACCTAACCCTACTGCGATCGGCCGCAGCGTCTTGGCCATCCGCTCGATGACCGTGGCCACAGAATCAGATTGGTAGGTATACGTATCCACAAGCCTTGCCTGGTTGCCATACCGTGCGGCCCGCCACTTGTTTTGTTGCACCATCATCGGATGACTGTCCGTCTGATAAGTGCCCTGATCGATTTCGTCGGACAGCGATGTGACTAGGCATTGGATTAGTGCGGCCACCCCCAGCGTGTCTTCCAAGTTGCACGGCATATCGCAGACCCGAACTTCGACCGTGCCGAACTTGTGATGAGGACGCACGTCCCACCATATCTCGCGGATCGTATTGATGAAGCCCGTATCGATCATGTGGTTCACGAGCCACACATATTCACTCCAATTCCGCATCACGGTCGGCAGCCCGGCCGTTGGCAAATTTTCCATCACTTTTGAGCGATTGGATTGAAGGCCCGTTTGACGGCCTTCCCAGAATGGACTGCTCACGCTTAGGGCAAGCAGCATCGGCAGATGGCGCATGATCCGGTCGCAGATCATGATCGCCTTGTCACCCGAATCGACCCCCACATGGACATGCAAGCCAAACGTCACCAGCCGCCGCGCTGTTTCCTGTAGCAGGTTGACGAGCATTAGATAGCGATCGTCCGGGGTGATCCGTTGTTCCGCCCATTTAGAGAACGGATGAGTAGCCCCCCACCACAAACGTAAGCCGAGCGCATCGGCCGCCGCCTGGACGATGTTCAACTTCGCCCGCAAATCACGTTCAGCATCTCCGATCGTCTCGCAGACATCGGTGTTGATTTCGATCACACATTGCATCAATTCCGGCTTGTAGTCGCTGGCACCCTCGTCCTGGTAGCCCTCCGCCGTCAGCCGCGCGCTCAGCAAGCCATACGCGCTCGCCAGCGCCATCGTTTTGCCATCGATCAGGCCGAGTTCGATCTCGACCCCCACCGTCGGCCGCGCGTTCTGGCGAAAATTAATCTTGGCCATGAGAACAGGGGAAAGGTGAGAGAGAAGAGTCGAGAGCCAGAACGGAATGGCAATCGACCATATTCATGCGATTCTCAACTACCACAAAGACACGTAGGGCACGAAGAGAAAAGGACCGTAGATCGCAGTGGAAGCAGAGTCATGCTAATAGGCCATCAATTTACTCACTGTTGCCTTCTGTTAAAAATTCTTCTCCGTAACTTTGTGGTTATTTGACAAACTCAGGCACAACGAGTTCTGGCAACACGCCAGCAGCGTGGCCTTGTGCGAGAAACTCCGTTACTGCCTGTCGGCCGCGGGGGCCGAAATCGAGCGTCCAGTCATTTACATACATACCGACGAAACGGTCTGCCTGCTGCGAATCTAAATCGCGACCGAATCGGAGCGCGTACTTCAGCGCCGGCTCACGGTGCTCCAACCCGTAACGAATGCTCTCCTTGAGCAACCGCTGGATGTCGTGAATTGCGTCAAAGCCTAAATCCTTTCGTACTGCATTCGCGCCCAACGGCAACGGCAGCCCGGTCCGTTCCTGCCACCAGCGGCCCAAATCGACGATCAACTTCAAGTCTTGATCACCATACGTCAATTGACCTTCATGAATGATCAGCCCAGCGTCAATCCTCTGGCCTTCGTACTCGCCCACCACGACGGTGGGTATAATCTGATCGAACGGCACTTCGACGCACTGGAAATCGATCCCTAGGCAGAGCCGCAGCGCCAGATAAGCGCTCGTCAATTTGCCCGGCACGGCAATCGTCTGGTTCTTCAAGTCGTCCAGCTTGGCCGACCGCCGAGCCACGACCATTGGTCCGTAACCATCGCCCATGCTCGCCCCACACGAGCAGAGAACGTACTTGTCGTGGAGGAAGGCATAGGCATGCAGGCTAACGGCCGTGAGTTCCAGCTCCGCCCCAAATGCCCGCCGGTTCAGCGTCTCGATATCGACCAATTCATGCGTAAACTCATAGTCGCCGGTGTCGATTTTGTCGTTCGCGAGCGCATAAAACATGAAGGCGTCGTCTGGATCGGGACTATGGCCCACACGGATCAGTTGCTTAGTAGTCGTCACAGGGTTCTCCTCTGCAGTGAATCGTTCACCGCATGATAGAACCCCTGCCCGCCGAGCGTCAATCGACTGACTCTGAACTTAAGTCAACTATCGGCTTGAGGCTTAACCAGCCGCTACGCCTCCAAGGAAAGGCCCACACCTGACGCAATCGGTGCCAATACATTGAGAGGCTTGGCAGCGAGAGGTGCGCGGGGTAGGACGCCGATCGCCTGGTTCGGCGCGGCCGGGGACGATTCCGCGCCACCCTTTTCGCAGATCAACTGCCAAGTCTGCCGCTCGTAGTCGAGCAGCCGCAGCGCCTCGGCCAGTTTCTCCACATCGACGTGAATCTTGGCCTCCAACACGCGACGGAACAGGAACAGATACAGTTCCGCCAGTTGCTGATTGATGGGCAACTTCGCGCCTCGTACGCCAGCCAGCAATTCACCGACTATGTCGATCATCCGCGCCAGTGGCTCGCCAGCCCCCGCCTCTTCCCCTTGCCGCAGCTGCAATTCCGCCATGCGTCCAAAGCGGATCGCGCCTTCCACGAGCATGAGATGCAACTGATTGGGTGTGGCGGTCAACACCTTCGATTCCAGATAGTTGCTGCGATAGGGGGACGACATGTGGGTCGAGACCTTCCGTGTCTAGCTGGCGACTACTTGGATGAACTTGTCAACGGTGGGATGATTTGTAGCGAGCTGAGCGCTGATAAATTCTGTTGCAGCGACGCCACCGTGGACTCCAACTGTGCGAACTGAATCAAGAGGGCTTCCCGTTGTCGAGCAAGGCGACTGTCCATAACCGTCAAGCGATCCGCATTGGTCTTGATGATGCCTGTCAGCGTTTCCGTTCGCGACGACAACAACGAGTTTGCTCCTGCCAGGCGGTCCATCACATCGCTTAATTTCTTGACCACACCCAGCTTTTCATCGGTAAACAACTTTTTGATTT
>CXWJ01019816.1_pt1 | contig 14447 bp, 7 predicted proteins | sample 590841 | NCBI WGS metagenome assembly CXWJ01 (sample SAMEA3498367, study PRJEB10139) | wastewater metagenome | biome: wastewater treatment plant; material: activated sludge | place: Austria | collected 2015-01-21 | reverse complement strand
CGCGCCGCATTCCTATGCCTGGTTGGCGTGGACGGGCGGAGGCGTGGTCGTCGCCGCGGCCTTGGCCCTGTTGACTCTATTCGTCATGAGGCAACGGCGAGGACCGTCGCCTGCGGAGTGGGCGCTGGCTGCGATCGCCGAGTTGGAACAACTTAATATCACCAGCGGAACCGACTCCGAGGCCGTTTATAACGAAGGGGTTGATATCGTGCGCGAGTTCTTCGAGCTCGAATTCCATGTTCCCACCCTCTCGCAGACCACGCGCGAATTTCTGGCTCAAGCGGCGAAGGTCGTCGGCCTGGGAGAAACGGCTCGCGAGCGGCTGACATCGCTGGCGTCCCTGGCCGATGAAATCAAGNNGGGCGTGGGCGAGGCGCAAGTCCGTCAGGCCTTGGATCAAGCGAAAGCGTTCATCCGGGAATGCGAAGAGCACCGCAAGGCCAGCGAAAAGGAGGCTGCGTGATTTTTTTCAGCCCATGGTTTTTTCTGCTGCTTCTGTTGCTGCCGGTCATCGCGTGGCGACTGTGGTCGCGATCGCGCGACGTGGCGGTGCCGTTCAGTTCGACGCAGTTCGCGCTCGATTTGCGTCCCACCTGGCGGCAGCGATTGGCTTGGTTGCCCGCCGCTTTAACCCTGGCTGCGGCGGCGCTCATGATCGTAGCGCTCGCTCGGCCGCGCGAAGGACGTGAGCAAACGCTCGTCGACGCCGATGGGATCGCCATTGAAATGGTGGTAGATCGCTCGGGAAGCATGCAGGCGATGGACTTTCAGATTGATGGCCAGCACGTCGATCGGCTTACGGCCATCAAGAACGTGGCCGGGCGTTTCATTCAAGGGGACGACAAGACACACAAACAAGAGGGGCTGACTGGGCGATTGAGCGATTTGGTCGGTCTGATCACGTTCGCCGGATTTGCCGACGCCATCACCCCGCCGACGCTCGATCACGCTTTTGTCATGGCTCACTTGAATCGCCAGGAAATCGCCTCCCGCCGGAGCGAAGATGGCACAGCCATTGGAGACGCGATCAGTCTGGCGACCGAAAAACTCAACCGACTTGACGATCGGAAGAAAGAGAAGGTCAAGAGTAAAGTCGTGATTCTGCTCACCGACGGCGACAACAATGCGGGCGAAATTGAGCCGCTGCAAGCGGCCGAACTAGCCAAGAAAATGGGCGTAAAGATTTACACGATTGGCGTCGGTACCCGTGGCCGCGCACCTGTTCCTGTCCGCAACCCGTTTACCGGCCGACAGGATATTGAATGGGTCGAGGTCAATATTGACGAAGAGACGCTGCAAAAGATTGCCGCGACTACCGGCGGCAAGTACTTTCGCGCCACCGATACGGAATCCCTGGCCGCCATCTACCACGAGATCGATCAGCTCGAGAAGACGACGGTCGAGGCGCGGCACTTTGTCGATTACCGCGAACTGGCGATCGAATCGACTCACGTGGGTCGTTGGAACATTCCGCCGTTGGTTTTGATGGCCTTGGGGCTACTCTCCACGCGCGTGTTGTTGAGCCATACCCTATTTCGCGAATTTGCCTGAGTTACGAGCCGGCCATAAGACACATGGACATTCACTTCGGAAATTTGAGTCAGTTGAATTGGCTGTGGCTGGTTGCATTGTGCGTGGCGGCGGGAGTGTTTGCCGTCGCGGCTCAGCGCCGCGCGAGAAAGCGGTTCGCGACGGCCAACCTGATTCGCCGCGTGTTGCCACCCGCACAGTCGTTGCGCCGCATCCTTGGCACAATGCTAGTCACCGCTTCGCTTGCGATGATGGTGCTTGCGCTGGTTGACATTCGCTGGGGCAAGGTTTGGCGCGATGTGCCGCAAAAGGGGATCGAAGTGATGTTCGTGTTGGATGTGTCCCGTTCGATGCTGGCAGAAGACGCCGCGCCGAATCGACTCGAACGCGCCAAGCAACAGATCAAAGACACTATCGACGAATTGGCGGGAGATCGCGTCGGACTCATCGTGTTCGCGGGCGATAACAAGCAGCAGATTCCGCTGACCACTCACTATGACGACTTCAAGCAAGCGCTCGAGGAGGTAGGACCGCAAAACGTGCAGCGCGGCGGCTCACGCCTTGGCGACGCAATCAACACTGCCGCGCACGCGTTTCTCACGAAGTCGAATGCTCACAAAGCGATGGTGATTTTCACCGATGGCGAAGATCAAGAAAGCGAACCTGTCGCAGCGGCCCGGCGAGTTCATGAGGAGACGGGAGTGCGCATTTTTACCGTCGGACTCGGTGACATGGAAAAAGGCGCACGCATTCCAGTCTCCTCCGATAAAAGTCAAGACTATCTGCAGCACGACGGGGAGCAAGTGTGGTCCAAGCTTCACGGCGACATCCTTCGCCAAGTGGCTACGGAGACGGACGGGGCTTATGTGCCGGCCGGCACCAAGCAAGTCAACATGGCAGACGTATATCGCCGTTACATTGCGGGCATGGAACAGGAGGAGTTCGAAACCGCGCGCATCAATCAGTACGAAGCGAGATATCAGTGGTTCCTGGGAGCGGGGTTTGTGCTCCTTTTGCTGGAGATCGCTCTTACTACGTGGCCGGCTCGACCCAGCGCTCGCAGTGGAAGGGCCGAGACCGCTGTTTCTAGAGAATCGAATCCACGGTCATCCGGCAAGGCTTCACCCGCAAATCATTCGACCGCAGCATGAACACGCTTCAAAAGACAATTTGTGTTAGTCTCGTGCTGGCAAGCACAGCCTGTGGAGCTCCGCTTTGGGCTAGCGATGGCGAGCGCGAGGTTGCCCTGGAAATCAACCGGGCGAATGGTCTGTTGCGCGGGGGCGACATTGACGCGGCGATCGGCGCTTATCAGCAGTTGCAAAAGCTGGGAAAAGAGAGCGCGGACTTGTCTTACAACGCCGCAGTGGCCCAGTATCGCAAGGGAGATGTGTCGGCAGCCGAACACTTGTTTCAAACGGTGGCCGCCGCCGAGGACGACGCTCTCGCGGCTAAGGCCCGTTATAACCTGGGCAATTGCAATTACGCGTCAGCGCTGCAACTGGCCGAGANNCATCGCCCCATCCGATACGGAGACACGGGCCAACATCGAACTGGCGGCTAAGTTAATCGAGAAGCTGCGCGAAGAAGAGAAACAACAGGAACAGCAACAAAGTCAGCAGCAGAACCAAGAACAGCAAGAACAAGATCAAAAGCAGGATCAACAACCTAGCGATCAGCAAAACGGCCAACAGCAGCAGGATCAACAGCAACAAGGCAAAGACCAACAACAAAAGCAAGACCAGCAACCGCAGGAGAAATCCGAGCCTAATCAAGAAGGTGAGAAGAAGGACAAACAGCCTGCTCAAGACAAGCCACAACAAGGCGAAGAACAAAAGCAAAACGAGAAGGAATCAACTCCGGACCAATCGAGTTCGGAACAGCAAAGCAAAGAGCAACAACAAAACAAGGAACAATCCACTCAGAATCAGAAAGACCAGAAGGACCAACAACAGGAATCCCAGTCGAAAAATCAATCTCAGGCTGAGCCGCAGAAGTCACCGTCCGACTCAACTAGTGAGCCGAAAGAAGGAGATGCAAAGTCACCGCAGAGGCCTTCGCAATCACCTCAGAACCCTGCAACTAAACCCGCCAATGAGGACGGGAAGGGAAGCGAGCCGGCCCAAGCTGAGGAGTTGAGCGACAAAGAAGGCAAATCGCCGCCCAAAGGAGAACTGACCACGGCTGGAGCCGAGGGGGCAAAGTCTGACAAACAAGACAAACAAGAACTGGCTGCATTCGACCCTGCTAAGGAGGGCGCGATGACAGCCCAAGAAGCTGAGAAGATGCTGCAAGCCATCCGTGACCGCGAAATGATTCGCCGCTTGCAACGTCAAGCTGCCGAGCGGAACCGACACGTGCCGGTTGACCGCGACTGGTAGCCATTTGCCAATATGAAATTACTCATTTTACCAACCAAGATTATGCGAACTGTTCGTATTTCACTCGTGAGTGGTTTACTGTTTGCCGCAATGGTTAGCGGACTTGCGCTCGAAGCGTCGGCGGCCGATGTGCGCGTCGGCTTGTCGGCCAGGGAAACGTATGTCGGTCTGCCGATCACGCTCCAGATTCAGGTCAGCAACGCGACCGATCTCGATCCGCCCATTATCCCGGAAATCGACGGCCTGGAGATTAAATCGCTCGGCACTCCCTCGCGCAATACGCAGATCATGACCGTCAATGGCAAGACGACTACCAATGCGTCCGTAGTCTTTGCCTATCAGCTGACGCCGCAACGTGCCGGCAACTTTCATATCCCGGCCATTACTGTTCAAGCAGACGGCCGCGAGCAACAGACGCGTGCCATCGATTTTGTGGTCTCTAAGAGCGAGACGGGGGACTTGCTGTTCGCCGAAATTGCGGGCAAGGAAAATCAGATTTACGTGGGACAGGCGCTGGATGTAACGCTCAAGATCTGGTTACGCCCTTATCGCGACCGTGAGCGAGGAATTACTCTCTCCGAAGCCGATATGTGGCAGATGATTTCGGAACGGACGACTTGGGGAGCGTTTGAAGAACGCATTCAACAACTTGCTGACGAGCGTCAGCGGCCGGCCGGGAAGGAAGTGCTGCGTAAAGACCGCGCCGGCGTCGAGCACAGTTACTATCTGTATGAGATTCCCGCCACGATTTATCCCAAACGGCCCGGCAAGATCGATGCAAACGACGTGAAGGTCATCGTTGACTACCCGACTGCACTGGGTAAATCGCGCGATCCCTTCGCCGGTTTTTTCGCAGATATGCCCGGCGGACCAGCAGGAATGTTCGGCGACGACGATCTACTTTCCTCGTTCGGCTCTCGTCTGACCGTTCAATCGGTACGCCCCATCGTGGCGGAGGTCAAAGTCGATTCGATCGATGTGCGGCCCATCCCGACAGCTGACCGACCTGACGACTATCGTGGGGCGGTGGGAAAATACCGCATCGCGACTGAAGCCAACCCGACGAATGTCAAAGCGGGAGACCCAATCAATTTAATGATTGGCATCGCCGGAACCGGCCCGATGGAACTGGTACAGTCTCCACCCCTCGCCGAGTTGCCGGAGCTGACGGCGGATTTCAAGGTGCCGGACGAACCTTTGGCTGGTTTCGTTAAAGGCGACCGCAAAGTCTTTTCGACCTCGATCCGTCCACGGAAGGAAGGTGTTGCGCAAATTCCGGCGATCCCTTTCAGTTATTTTGACCCGGAAACTCAGAAATTCGTCACGGTTCGCAGCAAACCGATTTCGGTACACGTCGAACCGGCCGACATGTTGGCGCTGGACGCCGTGGTTGGCCACGAGAAGAGTGGGGCGGCCGGCACCAAGGGGAAACAGGAAAGAGATGAGGCCAAGCCTTCGTTGGAGATATTCACAGGCGACGATTTACTAACGAACGAGACACCGTTGGCCGTAACTCCGTGGCAGACGGGCTTGCTGTTGGCGGTGCCGCCGCTTGTGGTGCTGGGGATTTTGCTGCAGCGCAGCCGTCAGGGATTTTCCCTACTGGCGAACCGATTTGGTTCGAGCATGGGACAGTGTCAGGCTGCGATCGAAAAAGCTGGCCAGCCAGCCGACGTGGTTCTCGCCCTGCAAACGCTGTTGGTCAAGCGGTTCAAATTAAATTCTACCATCGCGGATAATGCCGTCTTGGTCGGCGCACTGCGGTCTGCCGGATATCGCAATTTGGCGATTCGTTGTGAACGAATTCTCCAAGCTTGTGCAAATCCGGCCAGCAACACCCTCAGTGGTGGTCTCTCTTTGATCCATTTGAAAAACGATGCCCTGCAACTGATTGAAGATCTGCAATCGCAGCGACGTCCGTCTCGGGGATTACCAGTTTCCATGAAACCGAGAACATCTGGTTTGCAATCGTCAGCTAAAGCGGTAACTAAGGCAGTCGCGATTACCTTCGCTCTTGCGGGAGCAACGCTTGCCACAAGAAGCGAGGCGTGGGCAGCAAACGGCCAACTGAATTCTCCATCACAAGTCGAGACTGGGGCAGTGTCGCCCTCCCCTGCTCAGCAGGAATTAAAGCCGTCTTTAATCACGCTGACAACCGAGCAGCAAAGAACGCTCCTGACAGAAGCAAACCAGTGTTATAAGCAGGCAGAGAGTATGGCTGCGAAAGACACGACCGATGCAAAGCAAGCATTCTCCGATGCCGCAGCCAAGTATCAACTCTTGGTGGATTCAGGCGTAAGAAACCACAGACTATTCATCAACCTGGGTAATGCTTACCTGCAAAGCGGACAAAACGGCCGTGCGATTGCCAACTACCGGCGATCTCTACAAATTGCCCCCGCGAATCGTGAGTCATTGGCGAATCTTGCTTACGCAGAAAGCCTGTTAGTGCCCCAGACCGCCGCAACCAACTCCAATCCCGAGTCGATATCGATCTCCGACTTTCTCTCGCACGCGAACGGTTGGTTGGCTCGCCACATCAGCATGCACAGAGTTTTCATGACTATGTTCTTCGCATGGTTCGTGTTTTGGACGGCTCTCGGTCTTCGGCTCTTCGACGCGCGCATTTTTTGGAAGACCACGGCGAGCGCCGCGATCTTGGTGTTTGCCGTTGCGACTACGTCTTACGCATTGAGCTGCCAAGAAGCAGCCAAAAGCATAGCCGTTATCGTTTCGCCCGACGCTACGCTTCGTGAGGGTGACGGCCAGAACTATCCCAAGGCGGCAGAAGTTTCGCTGGGAGAAGGGCAAACCGTTGAACTGCTCCGCAGGCGCGGAGAGTGGTTACAAATTCGCACGCCTACCGATCGGACCGGTTGGCTGCCTCGAACAGCCGTGGAAACGATTTAGTCGTTGACACGATCGGACTGATTGCTATCGACCAATGTGCCGCAAGATTCTGAGATCAACGAATATCCCATTGGCGCATCAGGAAAAGCTGGAAGTGTTCCGCGCCAAATCAGGAAAGTATGCCGTGCAGAATTTCGCCATAGACATCCGTCAAGCGGATATCGCGACCACTGAAACGGAAGGTCAGCTTCGTGTGATCGAGGCCCAGTAAGTAAAGGATCGTCGCATGCAGGTCGTGGATTTCGGCCTTATTCTCCACGACTTTGTAGCCGTACTCATCCGTGGCGCCGTAGATGGTCCCACCCATGATGCCAGCGCCGGCTAGCCAACAACTGAATCCAAATGGATTGTGGTCGCGGCCGTTGGAACCTTGGGCAAATGGGGTGCGTCCGAACTCGCCGCTCCACAACACGAGCGTTTGGTCGAGCAAGCCACGCGCTTTCAAATCCTTGAGAAGCGCGGCAATAGGTTGGTCCACTGCCCGCGCGTTGTTCTCATGACCTTCCTTCAAGTTGCTATGCTGATCCCAACGGTCTGCTCCGACGGAAGGACAGGTCAATTCGATAAATCGCACGCCGCGCTCAACCAACCGCCGAGCCAGTAGGCATTCCGCAGCAAAGATTTGCGTGGGGGCATACTCGGACTCGAAGCCATACATCCGCTTCGTGGCGGCCGTCTCGGTCGAGAGGTCGGTCAATTCAGGCACTGCCACTTGCATCCGGTAGGCCAGCTCATAGTTAGCTATGGCCGCTTCCACGGCGTCGGCGTGAGCAAAGTTCTTGGCGGCAATCTGGTCCAACCTTTTCCTCAACCGCTGCTTGTTGAGTGCCAGTGCGGCAGAAGGTTCTTGTGGTTCCGTATTGGCAACGGCGCTGCCGCTGGAGCGAAAGATGGATGCCTGATAGCTCGCCGGCAGAAAACCGCTGCCGAAGTTATCGAGTCCGCCGACAGGAATCAGACGTCCGTTTAGAACCACGAAGCCCGGCAGGTTATCACACTCGCTGCCGAGTCCGTAGAGGGTCCAAGCGCCCGCGCTGGGTCGCCCTTGAATTCCCACGCCGGTGTGCAAGAAATAGTTGGCGCTTGTATGCTCGGAAAACTCCGAGGTCATCGAGCGAATGACCGCCAAATCATCGGCACACGTGGCGACCTGAGGAAATAGTTCACTGATGGGAATGCCACTCTCGCCGTGGCGGGTAAATTTCCAGGGGCTGCCAAAGGTGTTGCCGTTGTTGTTGAATTGGGTGGGCTCCATCTTCATTTTGAACGGCTGCCCATGCTCGGCTTGCAACCGAGGCTTAGGATCGAAAGTGTCCATTTGCGAGGGGCCGCCATCCATGTAAAGAAAGATCACATGCTTCGCACGCGGCTTGAAGTGAGGGGCCTTGGGGGCCTGTGGACTCGCGGTAATGTTTCCTTGGGCCATCTCGCCAAACAGCCCTGCCAACGCAAGGCTGCCAAAGCCCGTGGCGCACTCGCAGAGCATCTGGCGGCGAGAACGAGGCGCGTCGATAAATCTGCCACAGTGCATGGTTGAATTCCGTTGTGGGCGCGGCCGTCAAAGTATTGCTTACCGCTACTGAATAAAGATGAATTCTTTCACATTCACTAAGACATGACACAGGTCGGCCCAGGGGCGGGCATCCTCCAGGCCTACGCCGTATGCTTTTGCCTGTTCCGCGAGAAAAGTTGCTGAGTCGTTCTGTTCCTCGACAGACGGCGGTCGGCTATAAGCAGTCATATAAAGACGCGCGATGCGCTCTTGAGTCGAAAGACCTGTCTCGGAAAGGGCGCGTGTTGCCCAGGCCTGGCATTGCCCGAAAACGAACGGGTCGTTCAAGAGGCTCAGTGCTTGGGCCGGCACATTCGAGACATTTCGTCTGCCCGTCGTGCTGGCTGGCTGTGGCATATCAAAGGCAATCATGAAGGGCGACAAGAAATTCCGCCGCACTTCCACGTAAATGCTACGCCGTCCATCACCATCCAGCGGACCACTTTCCGCCGGACGGCCACGTCCTTCCATGAAGGGTGAAAGATAGATGCGAATCGGCGGACCATACTCGGTCGGTTTGAGTCGTCCGGAATCGGCGAGCAATGCGTCGCGAATCGATTCTCCCTCTAAACGTCGCACGTTAGCGCGATGCAACCAAAGATTGAGCGGATCGCGTTCCTCGGCAGACGAGTCTCCCGCGCTAGCCATTTGATAGGCTTGGGACAGCATAATTTCGCGAATCAGTCTTTTTACCGACCACCCCTCCTCGCGAAATCGAGTCGCCAGATAGTCAAGCAGTTCCGGATGGGTCGGCCGCTCGCCAAGAACGCCGAAATTATCGACCGTGGCGACGACGCCGCGGCCAAAAAGATGTTGCCAGATTCGGTTCGCCATGACCCGGGCGGTGAAAGGGTTGTCCGAAGACAACATCCGCTCCGCAAGCTCCAGGCGACCGCTGCCGCGTGAAGGCGCTGGCTGTTCAGCGCCCGCTATTGCTTCCAACAGCCGTCTCGGAACCACATCGCCAAGATTCTTGTGATTACCGCGGATATGGACTGATTGGTCCTCACCGCTTCCGTCGGCAATCGCGACAACCTTCGCAGGGGCCGGTAGCACTGCATCAACCGCAGATACTTGCTTCGACAAAGAGGCCAGCGCCACCTCCCCATCACTGCTGACGGGCAGTAATTGTTTGGAAACTGCCCAACGAACGAATTCCATGTCAGCTTTCGGCTGACCATCGCGCCAGTCTTTGAGTGACTGGACGATCGCATTGCCATAGCCTGTAGCCATTGTCTCTGCTGACGTAATGCTAGGTTGCGATAGGACCAGCGCCGCCGTGCTGTCGTTCGGTAGTTCCGCTGCGCCCGATGGGGCGAAACGAATTTCATCGACGGCGACAAAACCATCGCCTGGATCAATAATCTCGATGTGCGCTCGATGGCCCAAGTACTTGGCAACTGATTGCGTGTGCCAGCGCATGACGCCTTCGGTGTTCACCTTAAAGGACAACCCTTCGAATAGTAGCTCCGAAAAGTCGTTCATCGTGTAACCGTCGACAACCAGTTTCACTTGACAGTTCTGTCCACTCAAACGGTAGAGAATATAAGGCTTGTCGATCGTAAACGTCGTCGAGCATAGAACGCCTTGCAGTTTTGCGCCCAAACGACCGCTTTCGGCTACGCCTCCACTAAGGAGTTCTGGGCCGCCTGGAGTTGAGATCCAATCGCCAAATTTCGTGGGGGAATCCCCAAAGGCCCATCCACGCGAATACCACATATCGAAACCGGAAGAAAAATCTTCGAACACCCGCTGATCTCGCGCTACGGCGGCCTCCGCTTCGCTCCGCTGTTTTACGGCTGCTTCCAGTGCACTGCGCCGTGTCAGAAATGATTCTGATGGCAATTGGGGCGCGGCGAGTTGGTTCCAAGCGTACAGCGGGTGCCCTGGCTCTTGAGCTGCGAGTTCGGACGTGGCGGCAAGGAAATGCTCCAGGAGTGCGCGGTTTACTCGATACATTCTGGAGATTTCATCCAACCGGATCGAATCGGTTACTCCACTTGCAGCTCGGCTTGCCAACAGACCACGCGCAAAGCTGCCGGACATTTCGTCAACATTTTCAAAAAGTAGTTTCGTCCAGGCGTCCCGCCCTTGCAGCATTAAGGCGGTCAACTCTCGAGCGCCAGTCTCGACCTGCCCACCAGGATCGAGGAGCGCCAATTGCTGATGGGAGCTAGTCAGGTAACCCGCCAGGGCGTAGTAATCTTTTGTGGAAATCGCATCGAATTTATGGTCGTGGCAGCGGGCGCACGCCACCGTGAGGCCAAGGAATGTCTTGGTTGCGACATCAATCTGGTTGTCGATCCGGGCGGCGTAATCGGCGCGCGAGTCAACCGGTGAGTGCAAGGCCTCACCCAAGTACCAAAAGGCGGTGGCAATGACCGATTCGTTAAACCCTTCGGTCGGATGGAGCCGAGGCGGACTAAGCAAGTCACCGGCGATATGCTCACGGAGAAATTGATCGTAGGGCAGATCGGCGTTGAAAGCTCGAATCACATAGTCGCGGTAGCGCCAGGCGTCGGTGAGCGGGTAATCGAACTCATGGCCCAGTGTCTCCGCGTAGCGCACCAGGTCGAGCCAATGTCGGGCCCACCGTTCACCAAAATAAGTCGATTTCAAGAGGCGATCGACTACTTTCGCAAAAGCGTCCGCCGACGAATCGGCTTGAAATGCCACGACTTCTTCCGGCGTCGGCGGTAGCCCGATTAAATCGAACGTCGCGCGGCGAATGAGCGTCCTTTTGTCGGTAGGACTGGCTCGCTCTAGTCCCGCCTCTTCGAGTTTGGCCAGCAAGAAGGCGTCGATTGCCGAGGGAGCGCTGCGACCCTCTTTAAGGTTCGGAATCGGCGGTGCGACGATGGGCCTCCAGGCCCAGTGGCTCTTTTTTCGCCCTTCCAAATCGAAGGCACCAATACTTGTTGCTGAATGAACGCTCCCCTCTACAGGCCATGGCCCACCTCGACGGACCCAAACTTCTAACAAAGCAATTTCCTCCGCCGGCAATTGCTGCTTGGGCGGCATCTGGAAGGTATCGCCATAGCGGACGGCATCGATCATGAGGCTTTGGTCAGGCTCATGGGGAACGATCGCCGGGCCACTATCACCCCCCTTGAGAATTGACGCACGCGAATCGAGGCGCAAGCCCCCCTCTTGTTTCTCTGGACCGTGACAACGCTGACAGCGTGCGACCAAAAGAGGACGAATCTTGCTTTCAAAGAATTCCAGCGAGTCGGCGTCAAATGCTGGTACGCTTGTGGCACTGGAAGGCGATACACCTTTGTCTGATTCTTGACCGACCGCCACGGAGAGAGAGAAGCCGGACGCAAAGAGCGCGAGAGCTAGCCAAGAGGGACAGCGAGAGAAATTCACGATAGCAACTCGGATCGTGTTTTGTAAGAGAGTCCGAGCAAGGCATTCGCGCAATGAACGTGCAAAGGGCGTTCGTCCATTGTACTAGCCGGCGGATTTCGCATCAAATGGACTGTAGAAAAGCCTCTATCCGCTTCCGCCACGCCCCTATTTTTACTTTGTGGCTGATGCTTGTTTGGACAACTATAAGCACGGAGTTAGCGTGCACGGAAGAAGAATAGTTTGGTTATTCGGCGTGGACAATCGGGTGCCAGCGGGAGGATCGGTGTTCCCACATCGCTTTTACCGAGATTACGCCCGCGCCCTACTTGGGTGAATACCGCCGGTCATCTGTTTAGGGTCCGGCGTAGCCACGGGCAGCGAGCTCGTCTGCGATTTGAGTGCCGGCAGTCCGCGGTTGTCGCAGTTCCACATCGACTACGATCAGGGCTTCGGCCGCTTCGCCATAGGGGCCTTCGGCAAGCGTCTCGCCGAGGCGGTTGGTCGCCAGTGAGCACCCGATAGCTTTTCGCCCTTTCCAGGGTCCGTCTGTGAGCCAGCCCACGTTGCTCACGCCAATGACGGGCAGCTCGTAGAGCCGCCCTAGTTCGCCATAGGCGCGTCGCCACAACTCTCCATAAGGCTCGACTTGGTTGTCATGGTTGGCGTCGACTGCCCAGGCAGAGGGCGATAACACTAGCTGAGCTCCCATTCGCGCAAGCACGTGGCCGATGGCTAGCGACTTCGGAAAATTATCTGCGCAGATGTTGATTCCTAGAGTACCGAGCTCTGTATGAGCCACGGCGAGGCGGTCGCCGATCGAATACAAGTCGTGGGCAATGTCCAGCTCGTTGATCTTACGATGCACGAGTAGGGTCTGGCCACGCGGGTCGATTAGGACGGCCGCGTTGTATAACTTGTCTCCGGCGCGCTCGACGAGACCGGCGACAACAAAAAGGCCGGTCTCTTTGGCCGATTGAGCGAGCTGTTGCGAGTGTGGCCCGGGAATTGGCTGTGCCATGCGCCTGGCGCTTGGATCGGTCCAACCAAAGTCCAGACACTCCGGCAGGACAATCAGCCGACATCTTCGGTTGGCTGCATCTTGAATAAACGTTTTTGCTCGATCAAGGTTTGCTTCCGGTTGCCCACCCACGACGAGCATTTGGCCCATGCCAATTCGGTGTCTGAGAGTTGACACAGGTGGAGATCCTTCCATTAACTTTGGACTTGGTTGCAAATGAAAGTTGAATTCGTCACTATTGTAACAATGAACGCCTACGTAAGCTTCCATCGGGTTACGATCGCCATGCCGGTTTCTCCTTCCTGCCCCTTTACCGAGCTGGGAAGTTTGTAATGGTTTACAAATCTAAGTCATTGATCTTGTTTTCAGGGCTTTTGATAGTGAGCTTCTGGGCATGTCCATTGGCAAAGGCCGAATTGACGGAGCAATTGGAGATTTCAGTCCGAGATCTTGAAGGCCAGCCAGTAGCGTGCCGAATTCATCTCACTGATCAGCAAGGCAAAGCGCAAAAAGTTGAAGGCCATCCTTTTTGGCATGACCACTTTGTCTGTTCGGGACACGTTGCCACGTCGCTTGCAGCGGTCGTTTACGATTATGCAATCGAGCGAGGCCCAGAGTACCGGCGCAAGGTCGGCCAAATAAAAATCACTCCGGGCACCATGCGTAAACTGGACGTGACGCTCGAGCGAATTGCCAATCTGCGGGCGACCGGTTGGTACTCTGGTGATTTGCATGTCCATCGACCGGTGGCGGAAATCGAGCAACTGATGCAGGCCGAGGATCTGGATGTTGCCCCGGTGATCACTTGGTGGAACAACCGCAACCTGTGGAAAGACAAGGAACTTCCCCAGCAGACCATTCGGCAGTTCGATGGCAACCGCATCTATACCGTTATGGCGGGAGAAGACGAGCGCGAGGGAGGCGCGCTACTGTACTTTGGCCTCAAATCGCCTCTAGACATCGAAACAAACAACCGCGAGCTACCACCGCCGATGCAATTCGTAGGGGAAGCGCGAAAACGAAACGCCGAGGTTTGGATCGATATCGAAAAGCCATTTTGGTGGGACGTGCCTGTTTGGCTGGCGAGTGGCCAAATGAATTCCATCGGCGTTGCCAATAACCACATGTGCCGCAATCATATGTATCCCAGCGAGGCCTGGGGCAAGCCGCGTGACGCTAAGCGGTTGCCTGAACCGCGCGGCAATGGTTACTGGACCCAAGAAATTTACTATCACATGCTCAATAGCGGGCTACGTCTGCCTCCTTCTGCGGGGAGCGCATCGGGAGTTTTGCCGAACCCCGTCGGCTACAACCGCGTTTACGTTCACCTCGATGAGCCTTTGACTTACGACGCTTGGTTTCGTAGTTTGTCTCGCGGTCGGAGTTTTTTGACCAACGGCCCCCTTTTATTGGTTACGGCAGATGGCGAAGACCCAGGGGCAGTCATCAAACTCCCTGCCGGCGGGAAGCGCACGGTGCGGCTTAACATACAGCTCATTTCTCAAGATCCGATCTCCCATATCGAATTGATCGAGAACGGAAATGTGTCTCACAGTATTCCGTGTTCCGACGAGTTAACGCAGCGGCGCACGCTTGACTTAGAGGTCGATCAACCGGGCTGGTTTCTCGTACGGGCCGTTGCCGATGTCGAGAATACTTTTCGCTTCGCTACTACCGCTCCATGGTTCGTCGAGGTGGGCGATGT
>CXWJ01020016.1_pt1 | contig 14448 bp, 11 predicted proteins | sample 590841 | NCBI WGS metagenome assembly CXWJ01 (sample SAMEA3498367, study PRJEB10139) | wastewater metagenome | biome: wastewater treatment plant; material: activated sludge | place: Austria | collected 2015-01-21 | reverse complement strand
CCCGACTTATGCGCAGTACTTCTGCGCAGCTTGCCGGCCCCCACGTGCGGGTTCGCCGCAACTCCCCAAATCCCCGCCCCATTCCCTCTCGCTCCTCGCTCCTCGCCCCTTCGCAAATTCCCCGGTCTGGATCGTTTTTTGCTGGCCCGCCGAATTGATGTATTCGCTGGTTTGGCGGATAATCGATGGACCGCGGCAATCGCGAGTGCATCGACCGCGATTGTGTCAGTTGCCCATCTGCACGTCCTCCCTTTTTAGTTCCCTTCCCCCAAGGCGTTACCCAGCCATGAGTTATCTCTCCCCACGAGTTTTGTCTGGGATGCTTCTGGCAGCCGCATTGGCGTTTTCTAGCCAAATGGTCCCGGCGCAATTGGCTCTGTCGGCTGAGGAATTGAATCCAACGGCCCTGGGCGACGCTTACCAGACGGAAATTCGCTCGCTAGTCGAGCGCTATTGCGACGATTGCCATGGCGCCGGCGACGGGGCGGAAGGGGATATCAATTTGGCGACGATGTCAAATTGGGAAACCGCGGCCAAGCACCCACAAACATGGCAAAAGGTTGCCGAAATGTTAGGCAACGGCTTAATGCCCCCCGACGACGCGGAACAACCCACGGAAACCGAGCGGGCGCGACTACAGGAATGGGTGCGCGGGTATCTAACACTGGAAGCGCGGGCACACGCCGGCGACCCAGGCAAGGTGGTCCTCCGCCGGCTTAGTAACGCGGAATACACGTATACGCTCCGCGATTTGACGGGCGTGGAGTCGCTCGATCCGGCCCGTGAATTTCCGGCGGATGGGGCGGCTGGGGAAGGCTTCACAAACACCGGCAACGCGCTAGTGATGTCGCCAGCCCTTGTAACGAAGTACCTGGACGCGGCAAAAGAGGTAGCCGCCCACGCAGTGCTACTCCCGGATGGCTTCCGCTTTTCCCCCCACACGACGGCACGCGACTGGACGGACGATACGCTCGCACAAATCCGCGACTTTTACGGCAAGTTCACTGATTCTGGGGGCGGCAGCCAGGTAAACCTGCAGGGAGTCGTATTCGATACGAATCAAGGTGGACGGCTGCCAATCGAGAAGTACCTTGCCGCCACGCTCGCCGAACGGGAAGCACTCACAACGGGGGGCAAGACGATCGAAGTGGTGGCAAGCGAACAGGGCCTGAACGCGAAATACCTGGGCATCCTTTGGGCGAGTCTCACGGGAACTGAGCCATCGCTGCTGTTGGATGAGCTTCGCTCGCGCTGGCGGACGGCGAAGCCGGAGGATGCGGCCGCGCTGGCGGCCGACGTGGCGGCGTGGCAAAAATCGTTGTGGAACTTCGCGAGCGTGGGTCAGATTGGTCGAGCGGGAGGTCCAAAGCGGTGGATGGAGCCGGTCAGTCCACTCACGACTACCCAGGAGATCAAGTTCAAAATCCCTGAATCGGCCGATGGCGAAGACGTTACGATTTCGCTCGTGGCGACCGATGCAAGCGACGGCAATGAGGGGGATTATGTAGTCTGGCAGGCGCCGCGTTTGGTGGCATCCGGCCGCCCCGATTTGCTATTACGAGACGTACGCGATGTGACTCGTGAACTGAAATCGTTCCGTTCCAGCATGTTCGCGAGCGCGGCTGCCTACCTAAACGCGGCTGATGAATTGTCGTCGTCCGCCGGGACATTGGAGATAGGGGAACTGGCTAAGAAGCACGGTTTGGGGGAAGCCGATTTGCGGGCATGGCTCGATTATTTGGGCATTGGCGCGGGCGGCGCAGTCGAGTTGACAGGCCACTTCACGAACAAGCTGACTGGCGTCGGAGGCTACGAGTTCGTCAATGGCTGGGGAAGCAACGAGACGCCTTCGATAATGGCTAATTCCTCGGACCAGCATGTTCGGATACCGGGCAACTCGAAGCCGCACGGCGTTGTGGTCCATCCGTCGCCCACATTGCGAGCGGCCGTGGGGTGGCAAAGCCCGATCGCAGCCGCGATCCACATCGAAGGAGCCGTCACGTCCGCTCATCCCGAGTGTGGCAATGGAGTGACATGGGCGCTGGAGTTGCGTCGCGGAACCACTAGGCAACAATTGGCAGGTGGGAAGGCTCAAGGCGCGGCGGAAGTTAAAGTGGGACCGTTCAACGACATCTCGGTCCGGGCCGGCGATGTTGTTTCACTATTAATTGGGCCGCGCGACGGCAATCACGCCTGCGACTTGACGGCAGTCGATTTGAAGATCACTTCGGCCAATGGCGTTGAACAGCGGACGTGGAATCTGGCCGAAGATGTCTCTGGCGATATTTTGACAGCAAATCCACATGCCGATCGCTTAGGCAACCAGGACGTGTGGCACTTTTATTCGGAACCCGATACAGGCGCTCCGACGGGGGCGGTCATTCCGGCGGATTCCTTACTCGCCAAGTGGCAGGCCGCGAAAGAACCAGCGGATCGCCAGGGACTCGCGATCGAAGTGCAGAAACTTCTGTTGAGCGGACCGCCGGCAGCCAAGGAGAGTCCCGATGGAGCGCTCTACCGACAACTGGCTTCGTTGCGTGGGCCGCTGATGGGCAGAGTACACGTTTCGGCGTCAAAGTTAGAGTCAACGGAATCGAAAGACCCCGCAGTCGGCCTCGATCCAGCAATGTTCGGCCATCATCCGAATGGTCACGCCATTGACTCTGCGAATTTGTGTGTGCAGGCGCCTTCGGTGGTTGAGATTCGCTTGCCGGCCGATTTGGTGGCTGAGTGTGAGCTTGTGGCGACCGGCGTGCTCGACAAAGAAACTGGCGCGGAAGGAACTGTGCAGCTTACCGTCGTGGCGGGCAAAGCGGAAGTCGCGGCTGGCTTGATGCGCGGCGAGGCGAAAGCGATTGTCGAGAGTTGGCAATGGTCTGCCAGCAGTCCAAAGGTTTCTAACACGGCGCCAATTCTTGTCACGGAGGGAAGCGAGTCGCAACGTCGTGTGGAGAAGGCTTGTGAGGAGTTTCGCGGGCTGTTCCCAGCAGCGCTCTGTTATACGAAGATCGTGCCGGTGGACGAAGTTATTTCGGTGACGTTGTTCTTTCGCGAGGATGATCACCTGGTGCGGTTGATGCTGGATGATTCGCAGAGACAATATCTCGACCGTTTGTGGGATGAATTGCGATTTGTCAGTCGGGATGCCCTGACTTCGGTGAACGCCTATGAACAATTGATGGAGTTCGCCACTCAAGATGCCGACCCAAAGGTTTTCGAGCCTCTGCGCGGGCCGATTCAAGAGCGCGCGGCGGCCTTTCGGAAATTCCTGGTCGACTGTGAGCCGAAGCAGACCGAAGCCTTGGTGGATTTCGCGGAGCAAGCATATCGCAGGCCTCTGACGGACGACGAAGCGGACGACTTGCACGCGTTGTACGAAAATTTGCGGAAGGAACAAATTCCGCACGACGAGGCGTTTCGCTTGACACTTGCCCGGATGTTGGTAGGCCCGGCATTTTTGTATCGGATCGAGAAACCAGTGGCGGGCGCGGGGCAAGGGCCTGTTTCCGATTGGGAACTGGCAAGCCGTTTGAGTTACTTTTTGTGGGCCACTCAGCCGGATGCCGAATTACGACAAGTGGCGGCGGATGGCCGGCTTCACGAGCCAGAAGTACTTGTCGCGCAAACACGACGGATGCTGCGCGATGCGCGGGCGCGGCGGCTGGCNNCCTGCCATTGGCTCCACATTGATGGCTTTGAGCGTCTGGACGAAAAAAGCGAGCGGCACTTCCCCGCCTTCGCGGGCTTGCGTGGTTCGATGGCTGAGGAATCGATCCAGTTCTTCACGGACTTGTTTCAGAACAATGGTTCCGTGCTGGATATCCTGGATGCCGATTACACATTCTTGAATGAGGAATTGGCCCAGTTTTACGGCATTCCTGGCGTGACGGGGCCCGAGTGGCGGCGTGTGGACGGAGTGAAGAAATTCTCTCGTGGCGGCGTCCTTGCTCAGGCGACGACACTCGCCAAGCAGTCCGGAGCGTCACGAACGAGCCCAATCCTACGCGGAACTTGGATCAGCGAAGTCCTACTGGGAGAACGATTGCCAAAACCGCCGAAAGGTGTTCCTGACCTGCCGGAAGACGAATCGGCGACCGAGGGGCTGACCGTGCGGCAATTAGTGGAAAAACACACCACTGATCCCAAGTGCAAAGTTTGCCATCGGCGTATCGACCCCTATGGCTTCTCGCTGGAAGCCTTCGATGCGATTGGTGGCCATCGGGACAAGGATTTGGGCGATCGGCCGATCGATACGCGAGTCACGGCGATGGATGGGGCGGAATTCGAGGGCTTGGACGGCTTACGTAACTACCTGCTAACAAAGCGGCGGGAGGCTTTTGTGCGACAATTCTGTCGAAAGCTGCTAGGCTATGCCCTGGGGCGAGCGGTGCAGCTTGCGGACGAACCGCTGCTCGCCGATTTGCAGAACGCGCTCGCGGCAAGCGATTACAATGTGGATGTCGCCGTGGAGAACATTGTGCTTAGCCGGCAGTTTCGCGAAATTCGAGGAATGGAAACGGCGTTTGAGGAATAACGGCCTCTCTTAATTCGGAGTGATCATGAGTAATCACCGGTTTTCTCGTCGGACGATGTTGCGCGGCATTGGCGTCACGATGGCGCTCCCTTGGTTGGAATCGCTCAACGTGTGGGGCGATGTGGTGCGCGGTGCCGAGGTGGCGAGCGAAGCGCCGGTGCGGCTGGCCGTGCTGTTTGCCGGCAATGGCTTCCATAGCAAGGAATGGTGGGCCAAGGGGGAAGGCAAGGGGATGGAGCTGGGCCAAGTACTCGCGCCACTCAATAATTATCGCGAAAAGTTGCTATTCATTCGCGGTTTGTACAACGAACAAGCGCTGAAGGGAAATATTCACAGTTCGCAGACGGGGAACCTGCTCTCTGGGGCACCGTTGGCCTCCGGCGGCGAAATCCGCTCCGGGACCAGCGTGGATCAATTGCTCGCGCAACGGTACGGGCGTTCGACAAAGGTGCCTAGCCTTGTGCTAGGTTGCGAGACATCGAATCCGGCGATTCACAAGAATTACTCGATGCTATACAGCTCGCATATTTCTTGGTCATCGCCGACGACCCCCACGCCGCTGGAATTGTACCCTGCCCTGGCGTTCGACCGCCTCTTCAAGGATGAAGTGGAACGGGGTGATAAGAGCGTGTTGGACGCGGTGCTGAGCGACGCGAGCGATTTGCGACGACAGATCAGCGCGACCGATCAACGAAAGCTCGACGAATACTTGGATTCGGTGCGCGATGTGGAGCAACGGATCGAACAGGCAGGTAAGCAAGGAGAAGTGCAGGGTTGGCGACCAACGCTGGACAAGCCGAACATCCCACGCCCGCCGGAAGGCCTGCCGCAGAACATTGCCGATCACATGCGGCTGATGTGCGATATCCTGGTGCTGGGATTCCAGACAGATACGACGCGGATCACGACCTTAAAACTGAATAACGATCATTCCTCCTTGCGATTCCCCCATTTGGGCGTGGATTACATGATCCACCACTTGCTTTCCCATTCGGACACGGCCGATTGGCTCAAGGTAAATCAATTCTTCGTGGAACAACTCGCGTACATCGCGGGCAAGTTAGAAGCGATCCAGGAGGGGGAACGAACGGCGCTCGATAATTCGATGCTGTTGTTCTGCTCCAGCATGCTCACAGGAAGCCACGATGCAACACAGTTGCCAGTCGTTATGGTGGGCGGGGGCGGGGGGAAAATTCAAACCGGCCGCGTGCTGGATTACAGCGGCCAGACGAACCGACAAATGTGCCGGCTCTATCTATCGATGATGGACAAAATGAACGTGCGTTTGGAACAATTCGGCGACGCGACGGAACGATTGTCAGAAGTTTAGACTGAGAACTTCATAGAAATGAGATGTCGTCGAGCGTCATACAACGGTAGACTTTGACCACGGGTAACGCCTGAACAAACGGGACTGAACAAGGGCCCAGTTAACCCAAAATCTTTTCAATTCATTTTATCTTGGCGGGCAGCATGCACTTGCGATTGGCCGCTAAACCCTACTCTGGTTGGACCCTAGCGGTGAAAACAAAACGTTCTCCCGGGCTCCGAGCCGCTTTCACGCTCGTCGAGTTGTTAGTTGTAATCGCCATCATCGGCATCCTAGTGGCACTCTTGCTGCCAGCCATTCAAGCGGCGCGCGAGGCGGCGAGGCGAATGGGGTGCCAGAATACGATGAAGCAGTGGGGCCTGGCGATGCAGAATTATCACTCCACACTTAACACACTGCCGGAAGGAAACCGGAGCAACCCACGACGTGTGTGGGTGGTGTACACCTGGCCGTATGTGGAGGAACAGGGGATGTCGATTCAGTTCGACGAGACGAAGCACTTCTATGAACCTCCCAACACGTATACGAACTCGACGAACGGAATCTATGCGAAAACTTCGCCATTATACTACTGTCCCAGCGATCGACCGAATGCGTTATGGAAGGGTGACGATTATTGGCGAAGTCGCGGCAATTATGTGATCAATTGGGGAAATATGGCGACCCCCTATAATCCGACTGATCCCCAACAATCGCCGAAGCTTGGTCTAGCGCCCTTCGGGTACGACGACAACGCCAGTCGAGATAAACCTCGTGAGACAAATTTCAAGAGGTTCACAGATGGCACATCGCACACGATGTTGATTTCCGAGGTCATTCAAACGGCTGATGACGATCAATTTGACATTCGGGGTGATATGTTGAATGACGACACGCCTTGCACGATGTACATGACATTGAACACACCCAACAGCGGCACCGACGTTTCCCCATTTCAGCCCACAAGAAAAAATCAAGCTGATCCTCCCTACACGAGTGTGGGATCACAGTATTCACACAAAGCAGCGCGCAGTAAGCATCCGGGCGGCGTAAACGTAGTCTTTGCCGACGGTTCGCTACAGTTTATTCAGGACTCGATCGATTTAGCCACGTGGCGGGCGCTGGGAACGATGAACGGCGGCGAGACTTTGACGTTTTAGTGCTTCGTTAGTCGCCAAAGCTACCGAATTTATTCATTGTGGTTTTCCGGGGATTAACAATTGGGGATGGGAATGCGGCTTAAAGAATATGCGTGGCTGATCATTGTCGTCCTGGCTGTTGGTTGCTCGAAAGGGACTGAAAAGGGTTCCGTGCATGGCCAAGTGACGCTGGATGGCCAGCCGCTGACGGCGGGCATCATTCGCTTTGTGCCGGCTGATGGAAAATCTGCAACCGCGGATGCAGCCGTTTCCGAGGGGAAGTTTTCGGTCCTGGTTCCGCCCGGCGCAAAGAAGGTTGAAATCACGGCGCCCAAGGTAGTTGGCAAGCGGAAGGCATACCAAACGGCCGATAGCCCAACCATTGATGTCATCGAGGAGCTATTGCCCGCACGCTACAACGTGCAAAGCGAATTAACCTTGGAGGTTCAAGCCGGCGAACAAGAGCCGCCGCCGTTTGAGTTGAAGAGTAAGTAAGAGCCGGGGTGGAGTAGGAAAAGCCTACGGATCGACAGCTAGATCATTCAAGCCGAAGGTGGCGAACAAGATTTCGGTATAGAGCGGTTGACCCGCTTCGAACAAGACGCCAATTCGCTCACTGCTGAGTTTCACTAAATCGGAATAAGCCGCCGGGCCGGGGTGCAGGACCGTCTTTCTGGCCCAGGTCTTTCCTTCGTCGAAACTGACAGAGACGGTTAAGTCTTGGCGCTTCTCAGCGTGACCTGGACCCGAATGGATCAAGATATTGCCCGCGTCTCCCTGATCGGTGGCAGCTAATCGCACGACCGTATTCTGCACGACCGGCGATGTGATGGCCGGCTCAGGCGCGAAAGGCGCGTCGTAGCTCGAGCCGCCGTCGCTGCTGTAGGCCACAAGTCGAGAGGCCGGGTCGGAGCCATGTTGATCGCGCGCATTGATGTAAATTCGCCCGTCGATTAATTCGGTGGCAACATTTTCGTTCGGGTGAAGCGGGCTATCGAGCGCCTGGGTATCGACGGCTCCTAGCCGCCAAGTTGCGCCGTGGTCATCGCTAAACACGATGTGTGCGCCCCACCCTTGCCCGGCCGTATCGCGGTGGTCGGACGGCACAATTAGCCGGCCCGCGTGTCGGCCCCGCTGTAGTTGAATGCCGTGGCAGGGCCCCGTGGCATACCAGCTCCAATTTGGCTGTTTCGTGGTTGAAGTTATCTCACGAGGTTCGGACCAAGTAGTCCCATGGTCGTCACTAGAAATGACAAAAACGCATTCGTTATTACGGGTGAAAGTCAGCCAGATGCGACCAGCGTGATCCGGATCGAGCATGTCCACCACAGGAACCGGATTCCCGATCGTAACTTTTGCGGTTGGATCAAGCCAATCGTCCTGAACGAGTTGCAGCGGTCCCCAAGTCTTGCCACCGTCATTGCTGCGCTTGAGGACAAGATCAATATCGCCGTGATCGGCTGGCCCGTTCTTGCGACCTTCGGCGAACGCCAGCAAGTCTCCATTTTTCGCCTGCAAGATGGCTGGAATGCGGTAGGTATGGTAACCCTCTTGCCCCGATCGGAAGACAATCGTTTTTGTCACTTCGGCTGACGCGGTACAATACAACCCAACGACGATTGCTATGGCAAGCAGCAGTCGCCAATTAGAGCAGCACAAACGGCAAGGAGAAATTGAGGCTAAAGTCATTACAAGCCAGCGCTCCCTACCCTCACAATTCTAATTATTGAATCGGCTTCATGATTTCACCGTCAGCGCGGTTGCCGAGTTGGTGCAATATCTCTGGTGCGATCGCTTCGGTGATAGCTCGCGTCGAACCGTCGGCGAAGTTGACATTGACTATGCTCGGATGATAACTGCCGAAGCCGCCGACGAACAGTGACCCTGCTTCATCCTGTTCGGTGGTCTCCTCCGTCGGTTGCGGGTTCTGGCCGAACTTGGGGAACGGCTTATTGATCGTGCTGGTATTGCGGAGCGTGGCCCGCGTGCCGGAGACCCAACCCAGGCTTTTCGGATCGAGGAACGCTTCGCTAAGGAGAATTGTTTTGGAGCTGCCGTCGAAGATATCGGAATAGCGGATCTGGCTGTTGAGGAACAACAAGCCGTTATTATCGACGTCGATCGGCGCTTCAACACTGTGGTGGCAGCCGACGTAGTTGTTGTCGGCAACAGTCTTCGCTTCGTTAATACCCTCTCCTCTGTCTGATGGACATACCAATGTTGCGATTTGTGCTGCCCGGACGGGCGCGTTCACGGGCGCATAAGCGCCAGCCGCTTGATCGTAACGCCGAAACAAGACGGTTTCTTCCATGTAGGGCAAAATCTTGACGATCCAACTGGTGTCGTTTCCCTGGGGTTCGTTGCGGATGGGGCCTTTGTCGTTCGTCACGCCGGGCGGAAGCGATTCATAATGAAACTCGTAGTTGTGCAGCGCCAGTCCAAGCTGCGTAACATTGTTCAAGCAGGAGGTTCGACGGGCCGCTTCTCGAGCCGCTTGAACGGCCGGCAACAGCAAAGCGACCAAGATACCGATGATCGCGATGACGACGAGGAGTTCGACAAGGGTGAATGCAGCTCGCGAGGCTTCATGTTGGGCGCGCGTCTGCCGACTCCGCACACGGGTAGGTATCGGCCCAAAGATAGAAGTAGCTATGGTCATGATGGTTACTCCTGAACGGTTGGGGTTGGGGACATGATTTCGAATGTGCGCGAACGCCGAATGGACAGATCGTTGCCGGATGGGTATTCGGCCAGCACCCGGACCTGCCAAGGGGTTTGGTCGGAGTCGCGCGAGGCTGCGATCGTGACGCGGCCTTCGTGCGTGCCTAAAATGGCTGCGGCAGGAAGATTCCAAGTTTCGCCCCGATAATTGGGTTCTTGGGTGAGGCGAAATGCGGCGCGACCCATGCCTGCCTGCAACAGTAAGTCGGTTTGGCGACGGTCTCGCTCGGTGTGTAACTGGCGGTGAGCTTGTAATGTTCCCTGCAACAAGGTGCCAAGCAGGCCGGTCACGACCAGCAGACATACCAGCGCGACAATAAGAATAGCACCGCGGCGGCGACCGTCACGAGAAGCTGGCCTTTGCCAACGATGGAATTTGTGCGGCGTCACTCGGATTTCTCCTGCATGGAAGGCACAATAACAAATCGCGCATCGCGCCCGAGGACAGCTTCCGCCTGTAGGTTGATGGGCACTTCTTTCATCGCGAAGGGTCGCTTGGCGCTGTTCGTGGGCGAATCGGCCAGAGCAGTTGTGATCGTCAGGGAAATGCGTCGGGGCGCGGCCGCTTCTGCCACAATCACTTTGCAAGAGGGCGAAAACACGTACTCGTCGCGTGAGACCGCGCCGCCGTCCTTGGACAATACTCGTAGGATAACGCCATCCTGGCGGCGGTATTCCACGGCCTGTCCGTCGGCGAGCTCAAGTCGGAGCAGGACGCCGGCTTTGAGCGTAGTTTCATCGATCGAGGCGGCGCGGGCTTGATGCACATCGCGGCGGAATTGGTCCGAGAGCCGCATCGCGCTGCGCTCGGCATCTCGGCAAGCGGCGGCCTCGGTATAGGTGCGCATCGTTCGATGCATCAAGACGGCGCTCAACGTCAATACGACCGTGCAAGCCGACATGATGACCGTCAACTCCACGAGCGAGACTGCGCGGCGAGTCTTCATGGTGTGGCGCTCCCGATTGAAGGATTATCCGCCAGCGGTGTGGCAAAAACCCAAGTAGCGAGCGCCACGGGGCTGTGGCGGCGTTGGGATTCGTCCCAGGAAAGTGTCAAAATCAGGTGTGCACCGATTTCAGCCGGTGTGAGTTGGCCGGTCAGCTCCGCGCCCGTCAATCGAGCGGTTGCGAACGAAGAAGGTTCCAGTTGGCTCATCGCCTGGCTTAGCTCGTCGGCCCGCAGCGCGGAAAGGCGATCGATCTGATTTGAAAGCTCGTCCAAAGCGATTCGATAATTGCGCTGCGCGCTCAGCAGGCGGTTGTGCCGAACCAGCATCTGTGCCGAAACCGAGAGCACAGTGGTTAGCAACGTAAAGGCAACGAGTAACTCGATGAGACTGGCCGCACGACGCAAGCGTCGTGGCTTTGTGCAGAGACTGAAGCGATTCATTAACGAAGCAAGTGTCATATCGGTTCAAACAGCCAGTCCGGAGATCATCTGAATCAGAGGCATGAAAATCGCCAATGCTTGAAACAGGACAATCGCTCCGAGCAGTAAAATGATGGCCGGCAAGGCGAGATCGGACATTCGTTCCAGTTGCCTGGCCGTACGGCGTCGTTTGCCGAGAGCGAGCTGACTCAGCACCCAGGGCCGATTGCCGACGCGAGCCGAAGTGTCCAAAACATGAGCTTCTGGCTGCGTGAGGAGGCCGACAGAGGCCATGCATTGCCAGGGATCAGCGCCGTGGTCAATCTCATTGCGAATAAAGAGCAACTGGTGCCGCATCGTGGGGTCGAAGTGATAGCGAGCCAGGGTCGAGAGCGCGCCTTGGATCGGTCGGCCCGCTGCCGTGGCAAGGCTGAGCTTTTCCAGGACATCAGCGGTGCGTTGCTCGCGGATCGGACGGAAAAACTTGCTGAGGATTACATTCCGCAGCAGTCTTCCGGGACGTGCCGAGGAGGTCAGTAGAATTACGACAAATAGAATTAGGGCCAGCAACCACCAATAGGAAGCAAACGCGTTCGCCAGCCCGATTGAACAACGCAGTATGGAGGGTTCCTCCATTTTGAATTCTTGCAGGATCTTCTGGAACTCGGGAACAATTCTGACATGTACAAACGTCACCACGAGGAAACCCAGAAATATCACCATGCCGACATAGAACATGTTGCCGCGAAATTGTCGCGGGCGGATCGCTGGGATGGATTCGGTCTCCGCAAGCTGCTGTCGCACGGAGGCCGCTAATGTGCCCGATTGAGCGCCAAAGCGCACAGCAAGGACTTCTTCGTCACTCAAGACGCCGGGGATTTGTTCCACGGCATCAACCAGCGGCGTGCCGGATTTCATCAATTTGACGAGTCGTTTCAAACGGCGTTGTTGTACGCCATGCTCGTCGGCAGCCCAACTCTCCATCACCGAAGCAATCGGCAGGTTTTCTTCCGTGGCAACGGCGATCAAGCGCAACAGCGATTGGCGTTGCCCCCGCGTTGTGTACCACGGCCACAGCGAGGGAAACGGCACTTGGAGGCGTAAAAGGCCTCGTAACTTGCCAAAGAATCGTCGGAATGTGGGGAACCTAGGATCCATCGAGTGGGTATAAAGCTGTTTATTAGTGACTCAAACCTTCGACAAGCTTCACAAGCGGTAAGAACAAGGCCATAACCGTCATCCCGACCACAAAGCCGACGACGCAGATAGCGAATGGCTCCACGAGACCAGTCGTCCAGGAAAAAGCACGCCGCGCGCGTTCGGCGTGACAAGCACTGATCTCTCTGAGCAAGCGAATGCGCGACTGTGAGGGCATATCGTACCGCACGGCGCGAACGACTGTCGCGGTTAGCGGCGTTGGTTCGTTTTGCGGAGCGTAGTCGCCGCCAGAGTCCATGTCGTTCGCCAGACACCACGCGGCCCGCCGCAATCGGTTTCGGTGGACCGTGAAGCCGGCGATACGCAACGCATCGGGTCTCGACAGACCGGCCTCCAACAGGTCGGCTGTAAATTGAGCGAAGCGGGCAATCGCGTTGCGACGACCGAAGGCACTGAAACGGTCGGGAAGCCATGAAATTAAGAACGAATTGTTCAAAAGTTGATCCGTTAGGAGAGAGACTCCCACTACAAGAGCAGGTGCAAGTATCACTAAAAGCCAGGGACTGGCCAGCCATGAAGCCAATTTAAGCAATAGCTGCGTCAACCCAGGAAGCTGTAGCCCAAAGTCATCAAATATCTTCCGAAATTCCGAAATTACAAAGATGCTGAGCAACGTCATAACGGCAAGCGCCATACAGCCGACCAAAAACGGATAAGCCAGCGTTTGCCAACGCTGGCGACGGAGGTTGTCGGTCCGTTCTGTCTCTGACAGAAAATCGTTAAGGACGCGGCCTGGATCGGCCGAGGATGTGGCCGCGCTGAGTAACGGAATCCAGTAGTCGGGCAGCGCGATCAGTTCGGCCGTGGCGGCCGTGGCGTCACCTTGTTCGAGCACCTTGCAAACGGTGCGCAATTGGCGTCGGCGACTCCCCGCTGGCATTTCTTCTGAGTAGGCCCGTAGCGCGGGGGCGATGGCGCGACTGCGCTCCAGGATCTGCGCCATGTGTGCGTGCAGCACGGCTTGTTCGATGTCAACGGCGGACCTTGGAACGCCACGAACGATTGTTTCCGCTGGTGCCTGCGTGTTCGATGCCTTGGGCGTGGCGGAATCTGTCGGCGCATCCGCATAGCCGATCGATTGGATGGCCAGCCCGGTCGCTTCAAGCTGGGCGATAGCCTGCTGCACGCTGTCGGCCTCGACCTCGTCTGTGATGAGCCGTTGGTTGCCGTCCAGCGCTTGGTAACGAAAGACTGCCATAAATGCCTATCTCGCGAGGGTACGGAGGAGTTCGACGAGAGGAACAAACAGAGCCAATCCATAAAGGAGCGTGATGCCGCCACCCAGCAGGACTAACGCGGCAAGGGGCGCGATGGCTTGCAATTTGGCGGCATTGCTGGCTGCGGACTTGCGGTAAAGATCGGCTGCCATGTGGAGCGCGCGGCCGCGGCCAATGGTTGCTTCGGAGTGCCAAAGAGCCCAACGTAGAAATGGCGGAAAGCGCAACGCGGTGGGGCTTTCGTCAGCGGGAAGTTGGCCACCTTGGAGCGCGGTGGCGAGGAGCCGGCCACTTGCGCGCAGATCGGATTCTCCACAAGCGTCCGCGGCAATGGACAACGCTTCGTCCAAAGGCGTACCCACATCGAGCAACTCTGCCAACGATGAGCAGAATGTGGCACACCGTTGCTGGGATATCGTTCGCGATGCGCCTGGCAACCAAGCTGAAAGTCCCCCCTGGCTTCGCAGAGATCGCCGGCCGAAGAGAAACCAGGCGGCGAGCAGCAGCACGAGAGGCACAATAACGACCCAATAGGGTAGTGTGTCACGCACGACCTGCAAAATTTGCAGACCTGGACCGGGAGGGAGTCCTAAGCTGACGTACATTCCCTCCAGCGTGGGCACGAAACAGAGACAGAAAATGATCATGCCTACGTAGGCCAGGCAGAGAACGATGAAGGGATAAAAAAAGGCGGATGCGGTGATGTAATGGGAATCCTCGACGGCGGCCGCGACACGATTCGAACCGTCCAGTGCCGCCGAGAGATCGTCCGTGCGCAGGCCGAGTTGCACCATGCCGCGGTACGGCACGGGAATATCCTGTTCGTCTCCCTCGAGTGCTTCGGCGAGCGATTCGCCGCGGCTGACGCGGCGGACTACCGTGGCGTTGATGCGCTCTAGCGCGCGCGCGGCGGGATCGCCATGCTGGCTCAGACCAACATC
>CXWJ01003327.1_pt1 | contig 14461 bp, 12 predicted proteins | sample 590841 | NCBI WGS metagenome assembly CXWJ01 (sample SAMEA3498367, study PRJEB10139) | wastewater metagenome | biome: wastewater treatment plant; material: activated sludge | place: Austria | collected 2015-01-21 | reverse complement strand
CGCGTGCGGTGCAGCGCCAGCACGGCTTGCTGCTCGGTGCTCTTGTGCGGCACGCGCCGGATGTCGCCTTGCTGCGCGGCCAACCAGATCGCTCGCGCGTCGGCCGCGTCGTCCTTGTTGCTGCGCACGAACGGCCGCACCTGTGCCGCCGGCAGCAGCTCGACTTCGTGACCCAGCTTGCCCAGCACGCGCGCCCAGTGATGGGCGCTGCCGCAGGCTTCCATCACCACCCGCACCGGCTGCAGCTGCGCGAAATACTCGGCCAGCCGGGCGCGCGCCAGCTTCTTGCGGCCGATCTCGCCTGTCTCAGCTTCAACCCAGTGCAGTTGCATGACGCTCTTTGCAATGTCCAAACCGTAAGTCGTACGATCCATTTGGGGCCTCCGTCTGCCGAAGTTCGTCAAGGAACTTCACTTTGGCACTCGATGCCGTGCGACGCGAGGCCCCACCCCGTCTGCTCGTCGTTGGGGCCCCCTTCCCGCTGGCGGGAAGGGCGGGGAGATGGGTGGTTCTTCATCCTCGGTGGTTCTCAATCGTCACGGCGGCTCGGGTGGGAGGTGTCCATACCATCTCCAGTGGGCGCGAGGGCAGCGAAGGGCTGCGGGGTGAACTCACTCTAGGGTTCGACAAGTGCGAAGTCCAATGCATTGTTTTCTGCGTTAGCATGAGTTTTAGGCACAACTTCGAAGGCACTCGAAGATGACGCTCGTGCAGTTGCGGCACCTGATCTCGCTGGCGCAGACCGGCTCGTTCAGCAAGTCGGCCGAAGCCCTCTTCCTGACCCAGCCGGCCTTGAGCCGCAGCATCCGTGCGCTCGAGGCCGAACTCGGCCAGCCGCTGTTCGACCGCATCGGCCGCCGCAGCGAGCTCACGCCCTTCGGCCGCGAGGCGGTCGAGCGTGCGCGCCAGCTCGTCGGCGCTGCCGACGACCTGCGCGACAGCGCCGTGCACATGGCCCGCGGGCAGGCCGGCACGCTGCGCCTCGGCCTGGGTTCCGGGCCGGGCGCGATGCTGATGACGCCCTTGCTCATGCGCATGGCCGCGCAACATCCGCACGTGCACCTCGAGATCTCGCGTGGCCGCACCGAACTGCTCGAACGCAGCCTGCGCGAGCGCACGATCGACGCGCTGGTGGTCGATGCGCGTTCGCTGACGCCCGCTCCCGACCTGCGCGCCACCGAGACCTACGAGATGCGCGGCGCCTTCCTGTGCCGGCGCGGCCATCCGCTGGCTCGCCGGCGCGGCGGCGTGGGCTTCGACCGGCTGCGGGGCTATCCGATCGCCTCGACGCCGCTGAGCGACGAGGTGGCGCGTCTGTTGGTCGAACGTTACGGGCCCGACGCGCACCCGGCGCGCTGCGTGACGCTGCGCTGCGAGGAGATTCCGAGCCTGGTCGANNCTGGACGCGACGGCGCGATTCGCCATGGTCACGCTCGCCGGCCGCAGCGAGGCACCGGCGCTGGCGATCGTGCGGCGCCTGATGCAGGAGTTGCTGCGCGACCCGTGAGCCGCTCGACCGGCAGCCCGACGACGCAGGCGCCGCCTCCGACGGCGCCCGCCGGGCCGTGCTCAGACGAACATCCCGTCGCCCATCGTCGATGCCGGAAAGTTCGACACGAGGTCGGCGATCTGGATTTCGCCGTTGAGCAGCACGTCGTCGCCGGCGCCGCCGATCAGCACGTCGTCGCCGGCACCGCCGTCGAGCGTGTCGTTGCCCGCAGCGCCCAGGATCACGTCGTCGCCATCGCCGCCGAACAACTGATCGTTGCCGGCGCCGCCGAGGATCACGTCGTCGCCGGCGCCACCGTCGACGAACAAGGCCATCGCGCCGGCCGTCAATGCACTGGCGTCGATCACGTCGTCGCCCGACAGGCCCCTGAACTGCAAACGATCCAGGGTCGCGTCGAAGTGCTCGATCACGATGCGCGACGCGAGGCCCGAGACGATCAGCGAGTCGCCGTCCATCGTCAGCGTGACGCTGTCGTCGCCGTTCGTGCCCTCGACGACGACCTGGTCCGCCTGGCCGTCGCCGGCAGTGCCGCCCGACACGCCCGCGAGGTCGATGCGCACTTCGCTCACGTCGGTGCCGCCGAGGTCGTGCACGGTGATGTTGTCCGCGCCGCCGAGTGCGTTGAACTCGAGGGTCTCGACATCGTCCGAGTCCATCACGACGTTGGCCACGTCGCGGAAGAAGCGCGCGCGCCCGCCGTTGGCCGCGATGTCGATGTTCTCGCTCACGTTGGCGCCGTTGAACCGCATCGTGTCGTTGCCGGCCTGGCCTTCGAGCACGTCGTTGTCGTCGCCCGGGTTCCAGACGAAGGTGTCGTCGCCTGCGCCCATCAAGGCGACGTCGCCGCCGTCGCCGCCGACGATCAGGTCGTTGCCGGCGCTGCCGATGAACAGGTCCTGCCCGAGGCCGCCCTGGAGCGTCAGCGCGATGCGGCCGCCGTCGAGCCTGCCGGCGTCGATCACGTCGTCGCCGCCCAGGCCGTTGACGCTGAGGCGGTCGTTCTGCGATTCGGCGTCGGTGATCGAGATGCCCGCAGGCAGCCCGGCAAGCGTGATCGCGCCGCCGGCATCGTCCAGCACGATCGTGTCGGCGCCTTGCGTGCCGTGGGCGGTGACGCTGTCGGCCTGGCCGTCGCCGCCGCCGTTCGCGCCGGCGAGGTCGATCTCGACCCGGCTCACGTCGGTGCCGCCGAGGTCGCCGACGACGATGTTGTCGGCGCCGCCGAGGGCGTCGAATTCGATGCGTTCGACGTCGTTCAGGTCCATCGTCACCGCCGCCACGTCGCGGAAGAAGCGCGCGCGGCCGCCGTTGGCGGCGATGTCGATGTTCTCGCTCGCACCGCTGCCGAGAAAGTCCAGCGTGTCGCTGCCGTCCTGGCCTTCGACGACGTCGCTGCCGTCGCCGGGCGCCCAGAAGAAGCGGTCGTCGCCGGCGCCGAGGAAAGCCGTGTCGTCGCCGCGCGCGCCGGCCACGACGTCGTTGCCGTCGCCGCCGATCAGCAGGTCGGCGCCGCCGCTGCCGACGATGCGGTCGTTGCCGGCACCGGCGTCGATCGTCAGCCTGGTGATGCCGGCGGGCAACGCGGCGGCGTCGATCCTGTCGTCGCCGCCGAGCGTGCGGATCACCAGGAGTTCGTTCGCGCCTTCGGCGTTCGCGACGTTCACCACCGCGGCGAGCCCGGTCACGCTGACCGAGGTGCCGCTGCCGGACACCGCGATCTCGTCGTTGCCCTGGGTGGCATCGACGATCACCGTGTCGGCCGCCCCGTCGCCGGCGGTGCCGCCGAGGGCGCCGGCCAGATCGACATCGACACGTGTCACGTCGGTGCCGCTCATGTCTTCGACGGTCAGGGTGTCGGTGCCGCCGAGCGCCGCGAGCTCGATGCGCTCGACGCCGTCGAGGTCCATCACGATGTTGCCGAGGTTGCGCGTGAACACCGCGCGGCCGCCGTTGGCCGAGGCCCGGAAGACCTCGTCGCCCGCGCTGCCGTTGAAGATCATGCGGTCGTTGCCGTCCTGGCCTTCGACCACGTCGCTGCCGTCGCCCGGATCCCACTGGAAGGCGTCGTCGCCGGCGCCGAGGAATCCGATGTCGGTGCCCTGGTTGCCGTCGATGAAGTCGTTGCCGTCGCCGCCGAGCAGGGTGTCGTTGCCGTTGCCGCCGAGGATCGTGTCGTGGCCCGCGCCGCCGTCGACGCTGAGCTGGATCAGCGCCGACAGGTTACCGCTTGCGCTGAAGCGGTCGTCGCCGCCGTTCATGGCAAGCGTGAGCTTTTCGGTGCTGCCGATGTCGATCGAGAACGGCGCCGGGTCGACGCGGTCGAAACGCACGCGCGCGCCGTTGGCGGTGGCGGTGAAGGTCTCGCTGCCGTTGCCGCCGACGACTTCGGCGATGTCGATGCCGCTGCCGCCTTCCATCAGGTCGTTGTCGTCGCCCGGGTTCCAGATCATGCGGTCGTTGCCGGCTTCGCCGAACATCTGGTCGTCGCCGTCGCCGCCGGTCAGCACGTCGTTGCCGGCGCCGCCGAACAGCAGGTCGCTGCCGCCTTTGCCGAACAGCGTGTCGTGGCCGGTCTGGCCGAACAGCAGGTCGGCGCCCGAGCCGCCGGTGAGCGTGTCGTTGCCCGTGCCGCCGAACAGGTTGGCGCGCGGCAGGGCGCCGTTGCTCTCGTCCAGCGTGATCGCGTCGTTGCCGCCGAGGCCGAAGACCTGGATCAGGCCGGTGTTCGCCACGGTCGCCGAGCCACCCGCCACGGGCACGGCGCCGCCGTTGACCAGCAGCTTGCCCGCGGCGTCGCGGCTCACGTCGATGGTGTTGGCGAGCGCGTCGCCGAAGACGCTGATCACGCCGTTGCCGAAGCTGCCGGTCACGGCTTGCACCTCGACCGGGCTCGCGGGCAACGACTCCGGCGACGGGCCGTCGACCGCGGCCGCCAGGGGGTCGGCGACGATGTGCATGGCCTTGCGCAGGCCGGCGATGGAGATCGAAGAGTTCATGGTGGGCTCCTGTGGTGGAAGGGGTTGCGGGCGGTCGGGACGGTGGTGGGGGTGGCTGCACTTACGGAGCGAGGTCCGCGCGCGGACGCCGGCCCGGCCCTGCAAACTAGGGAGCGCGCCGCGTCGATGGCCGAGGAGGGGCCGCCCGGTGGATCCGATCGCCGCCGCGGGCACGCGCCTGGCGACGGGAACGACGGCCTCGGGAAACTCCGGATGCCGGGAGGGATCGTTTGATGGTGGAATCGCTTCCAATGGAACCGATTCCACTGAGCTGTACGCCGACCAGGCAGCACCTCGGTGGCCGTTGACACCACCCCACCGCAGGCGCCGATGTCCACCCGAGTTGACCCTTCGCTCACCGCCGAGAACGCCATCGCCCCGCCCGCCGGATCGGCGATGAACCGACCCGGTTTCGTCTGGGGCGTGGCCACGGCCAGCTACCAGATCGAAGGCGCGATCGATGCCGACGGCCGCCTGCCGAGCATCTGGGACAGCTTCTGCGCGAAGCCCGGCAAGGTGCTCAACGGCGAGTCCGGCGCCGTGGCCTGCGACCACTATCGACGCTGGCAAGCCGACGTCGACCTGATCGCCGGTCTGGGCGTCGACGCCTATCGTTTGTCGATCGCCTGGCCGCGCGTGCTGCATGCCGACGGCCGGCCGAATCCGAAGGGCCTGGACTTCTACAAGCGCCTGCTCGATCGACTCGCCGAGCGCGGTGTGAGGTGCATGGCCACGCTCTACCACTGGGACCTGCCGCAACACCTGGAAGACCACGGCGGCTGGCTGAATCGCGACACGGCTTATCGCTTCGCCGACTACGCCGACCTCGTGAGCCGCGAGCTGCGCGGCCGCGTCAGCGCCTGGGCCACGCTCAACGAGCCCTGGTGCTCGGCCTTCCTCGGCTACGGCAACGGCCACCATGCGCCCGGGCTCGCCGACGGCCGCTTCGCCACGCAGGCGATGCACCACCTGCTGCTCGGCCACGGCCTGGCGCTGGCGCCGCTCGCGGCCAACGACCGCCAGGCGCAGCGCGGCATCGTCGCCAACGTCGGCCGCGGCAGCACCCAGGGCGTGACCCACGTCGACCACGAGGCCGCGCGACTGTTCGAGGTGCAGCACAACGATTGGGTGCTGCAACCGCTGCTCGCGGGCGGCTACCCGGCCGATCTGTTCAAGCTCTGGCCCGGCACCGAGCCGCTGGTGCTCGACGGCGACATGGCGACGATCAGCCAGGCGATCGATTTCCTCGGCATCAACTACTACTTCCGCAGCACCGTGCGCAGCGACGGCGCGAACGGCTTCGTCGACGCGCCGCGTGCCGATGTCGAGCGCACGCAGATGGGCTGGGAGGTCTACCCGCAAGGCCTGGAAGACCTGCTGCGTGGCTTCAAGGCCAGCTATCCGAACCTGCCGCCGATCTACATCACCGAAAACGGCATGAGCAGCGCCGACCGCGTGGTGAACGGCCGCGTCGACGACGCGCAGCGACAGAGCTACCTGCAGCGCCATTTCGCCGCGGTCAGCCGCGCCATCGACGCCGGCGTCGACGTGCGCGGCTACTACATCTGGTCGCTGATGGACAACTTCGAATGGGCCTTCGGCTACGAACGCCGCTTCGGCCTCGTGCATGTGGACTACGCCACCCAGCAGCGCACGCTCAAGGACAGCGCGCGGCTGTTCCAGCAATACCTGGCGCAGCGCAAGGGCTGAGCCGGTCGCCAACCGCCTGCCCGCGGGCAGGCCTTCGGGCCGAGCGCCCACTCACAACGACAGGAGACTGACCCCATGACCGCACGAACGACCCGATTGATGGCCGCGCTGATCGCCGGCCTGGGCCTGGCCGCTGCCGCCCAGGCGCAGAAGGCCGAAGTGATCCACTGGTGGACCTCGGGCGGCGAATCGGCCGCGATCAAGGAATTCGCCGCGGCCTACAACAAGGCCGGCGGCAACTGGGTCGATTCGGCCGTGGCCGGCGGCGACGCCGCGCGTGCCTCGGCGCTCAGCCGCATCGCCGGCGGCAACCCGCCGACCGCGGCGCAGTTCAACACCTCCAAGCAGTACTTCGACGTCATCGAAGAAGGCCTGCTGAACAACATCGACGCCGTGGCCGCCAAGGAGGGCTGGGACAAGATGCTGCCCGCGCCGGTGTTGAAGCTGGTCAAGGTCAAGGGCCACTACTACGCCGCGCCCGTCAACATCCACAACCCGACCTGGTTCTGGTACTCGAAGGCCGCGCTGCAGAAGGCCGGCGCTGCCGAGCCGAAGAACGTCGACGAGCTGTTCGCGGCGCTCGACAAGCTCAAGGCCGCCGGCCTGGTGCCGCTGGCGCTGGGCGGCCAGGGATGGCAAGAGAACATCACCTTCTACTCCATGCTGCTGCACACCGGCGGCAAGGACCTGTACATGTTCTACGAGAAGCGCGACGCCGCGGCGATCGCCAGCCCGGCGTTCCGCAAGGTGCTCACCGACTTCAAGCGCCTGAAGGGCTACACCGACCCGGGCTCGCCGAACCGCAACTGGAACGACGCCACCGCGATGGTCATCACCGGCAAGGCCGGCTTCCAGATCATGGGCGACTGGGCCAAGGGCGAGTTCGTCGCCGCCAACCAGACCGCCGGCAAGGAGTTCGGCTGCATCGCCGGCTTCGGTGCCGATTCGCCTTACATGATCGCCGGCGACGTGTTCGTCTTCCCCAAGACCAGCGATGCCGCGGCGATCGCCGCGCAGCAGAAGCTCGCGACGCTGATGACCTCGCCGGCGGCACAGGTGGCGTTCAACAACAAGAAGGGTTCGATCCCGATCCGCACCGACGTCGACATGGCAGCCATGGACGTCTGCGCCCAGGCCGGCGTGACCGCGATGAAGAATCCGGCGCGGCATATCGCCAACCCCGACGCCTTGCTGACCCCCGACATGGCCGGCGCGGTGCAGGACATCGTGTCGAAGTTCTGGAACACCAACCAGTCGGTCGACGACACGGTGAAGGCGCTGCAGAACGCCCTCAAGGGCTGAGCGGGCGCGCGCAGCGCGTGTGCGTCGGGGCCGCTGGCGCCCCGGCGTGCGCGCCCGCGCATGCGGCATCCATAGACCGAGGGCCGACTCCATGACCACCGCCGTTGCCGTCAAACGCCGACGCAGTCGAAGCTGGGCCGCTTCGATCGCGCTGATCCCCATGGCCCTGACCGTGCTGCTGGCCTACATCGGCACGGTTCTGTGGTCGGTGCGCGTGTCGTTCAGCAGCGCCAAGACCTTCGCGCGCGACGACTTCGTCGGCCTGATGCAGTACGAGCGCCTGTTCGCCACCGAGCGCTGGATCGTCTCGCTGCACAACGTCGCGCTGTTCGGCGTGCTCTTCGTCAGCGCGTGCATGGTGATCGGCTTCCTGCTCGCGGTGTTCATCGACCAGCGCGTGCGCCTCGAAGGCGTGTTCCGCACCATCTTCCTGTACCCGTACGCGATGTCCTTCGTCGCCACCGGCCTGATCTGGCAATGGATGCTGAACCCCGAACTCGGCATCCAGGCCACGGTGCGCGGGCTCGGCTTCGAGGGCTTCACCTTCGACTGGATCGTCACGCAGGACAAGGTGATGTACGCGATCGTGCTGGCCGCGGTCTGGCAGGCCAGCGGGCTGGTGATGGCGATCCTGCTGGCAGGGCTGCGTGGCGTCGACGAGGAACTCTGGAAGGCCGCCCGCATCGAGGGCGTGCCGCGCTGGCGCTACTACGCGAGCATCGTGCTGCCGCAACTCGGCCCGTCGGTGGGCACGGCCTTCGTGCTGCTCTCGGTCGCCGTCGTCAAGGTCTTCGACGCGGTCGTCGCGATGACCCAGGGCGGCCCGGGCGATGCCAGCGAGGTGCCCGCCAAGTTCATCATGGACCACCTCTTCAGCCGCGCCAACATCGGCCTGGCTTCGGCGGCATCGACGGTGATGCTGCTCACCGTGCTCGCACTGCTGGCGCCCTGGTGGTACGCACGCTCGCAGGCGGCGCGCAAGGCGGGGAGGACGGCATGAGCGCCACCATCGATACCACGGGCACGGCAGCATCGGCGCGCGCCGCGATGCGGGAGCGCCAGCGCCAAGCCGCCTGGCGGCGCCACTTCACGCCGGCGCGGCTGGGCATCTACGCCTTCCTCGCCAGCGCGGCGCTGTTCTTCCTGCTGCCGCTGTACGTGATGATCGTGACCTCGCTCAAGCCGATGAGCGAGATCCGCCTCGGCAACATCTTCGCGCTGCCGCAGCAGCCCAGCGTGCAGGCCTGGGCGCAGGCCTGGTCGAGCGCGTGCACCGGCCTGAACTGCGAAGGCATCAGCGTCGGCTTCTGGAACTCGGTGCGCATCGTCGTGCCGAGTACGATCATCTCGATCTTCGTCGGTGCGGTGAACGGCTACGCACTGTCGTTCTGGCGCGTGCGCTGGGCCGGGGCGCTGTTCGGCGTGTTGATGCTCGGCACCTTCGTGCCCTACCAGGTGGTGATCTTCCCGCTCGTCAAGGCGCTGGCGGCGATGCAGTTGTTCGGCAGCCTGCCCGGCATCGTGCTGATCCACACGATCTTCGGCATGCCGGTGATGACGCTGCTGTTCCGCAACTACTACGCGAGCGTTCCCGAAGAGCTGTTCAAGGCCGCGCGCATCGACGGCGGCGGGTTCTGGCGCATCTTCGCGCAGCTGATGCTGCCGATGTCGCTGCCGATCATCGTCGTCGCGGTGATCCTGCAGGTCACCGGCATCTGGAACGACTTCATCCTCGGCCTGGTGTTCGCCGGGCGCGAGAACCTGCCGATGACGGTGCAGCTCAACAACATCATCAACAGCACGCAAGGCGAACGCGCCTACAACGTCAACATGGCGGCGACGATCCTCACGTCGATGGTGCCGCTGATCGTCTACTTCGTTTCCGGCCGCTGGTTCGTGCGCGGCATCGCCGCCGGCGCAGTCAAGGGGTAAGTCATGGCACAGGTTCAGATCACCGACCTCGACATCCGCCTCGGCGGCATCGACATCATCGAAAAGCTCAACCTCGAGGTCGCCGACGGCGAGTTCCTGGTGCTGCTCGGGCCGTCGGGCTGCGGCAAGTCGACGCTGCTGCACAGCATCGCCGGCCTGATCGAGGTGCACGACGGCAGCATGGCGATCGGCGGCAACGACGTGACCTGGGCGGACCCGAAGGACCGCGGCATCGGCATGGTGTTCCAGAGCTACGCGCTGTATCCGACCATGACGGTGGAGCGCAACATGTCCTTCGGCCTGCGCATCAGCGGCGTCGACAAGGCAGTGATCGAGCAGCGCGTGACACGCGCCGCCGAGATGCTGCACCTCACCGATCTCTTGCAGCGCAAGCCCGCGCAGCTGTCGGGCGGCCAGCGCCAGCGCGTCGCGATCGGCCGCGCGCTGGTGCGCGAAGCCGGCGTGTTCCTGTTCGACGAGCCCTTGTCGAACCTCGATGCCAAGCTGCGCAGCGAGTTGCGCCGCGAGTTGAAGCAGCTGCACAAGGACATCGGCGCGACCATGGTCTACGTCACGCACGACCAGGTCGAGGCGATGACGCTGGCGAGCCGCATCGCGGTGATGAAGAAGGGCCGGATCCAGCAGATCGACACGCCGGCGGCGATCTANNGCCCGAGTCGCTGGCGCTGACGGCGCCATCGGATGTGCATGCCGCGGCCCGCGCGCGGGTGGCGCTGGTCGAGCCGATGGGCGCCCATCAGGTGGTCTGGCTCGACGCGGCCGGTGTCTCGCTGTCGGTCAACCTCGAGGCCACGGCCGCGCCGGTGGAAGGCAGCGAGGTCGGCATCGCCGTCGACAAGAACGGCCTGTCGCTGTTCGACGGTGCCAGCCAGCAGCGGCTCTGAGCAGCCCTCCCGCACGCGTACGCAGGCACCGGCGCATGGCGACCATCAAGGACGTGGCCAGGCTTGCCGGCGTGGGCCTGGGCACGGCCTCGCGCGCGATCTCCGGGCGCGGCGCGGTCGCGCCCGACACGCTGGCGCGCGTGCAGCAGGCGGTGCGCGAGCTCGACTTCCGGCCGTCGCACATCGCCCGCGCGCTGTCGCTCAAGACGCTCGGCATGCTGGGCGTGTACGTGCCGCATTTCGAGGGCACGTTCTACGGCCCGATCCTGGCGACGATCGATGCCGAGCTGCGCGCGGTCGATCGGCACATGGTGGCCGCCAACGGCTGCGGCCACGGCAATGCACGCCAGCAGGCGCTCGACGGCGTCGACTTCCTGATCCAGCGCGAGTGCGACGGCATCCTAGTGCTGAGCAACCACCTGACCGACGCCGACTTCCTCGAGCTGCGACGCCGCTGCGAACGTCTGGTGGTGCTCAACCGCGATGTCGCGGCGATGGCTTCGCATTGTTTCAGCACCGACCACGAGCTCGCCGGACGGCAGGCGGCGCGCGCCTTGCTGGAGCGCGGCCACCGCGACATCGCCACCCTCAGCGGCCCGCACTCCGCGCCCGACAACGAGGCCCGCATGACCGGTTTCAAGCGCGAACTCGCGCTGCACGGCGTGAAGCTGGTGCGCGCGCGCCAGGTCGACGGCGACTTCAGCTTCGCCAGTGGACACGCCGCCGCGCACACCCTGCTGCAAGCGGCGCGGCGCGGTTACAGCGCGCTGTTCTGCGCCAACGACCTGATGGCCATCGGCGCACTCGCGTGTTTCGCCGAGGCCGGGCTGCGCGTGCCGCAGGACGTGTCGGTGCTCGGCTTCGACGACAGCGCGATGGCGGCCTACAGCACGCCGTCGCTGACCACGGTGCACGTGCCGATCGACGCGGTGGCTGCGAACGGCTGCCGCTTTCTGCTCAACCTGTGTTATGGCCTCGCGCTGCCGGTGCAGCGCGGGTTCCCGTCCAGCGTGGTGTGGCGTCGGTCGGTGGGCGACGGCCCGCGCGCCCGCGCAGCCCGCGCGACCCTCGAACCACGGAGCGCTCGTGCATGACCCTCGCCCTCGGCATCATCGGTACCGGCAACATCTTTCCCGCCTACCTGCGCACGCTCCAGCGCAGCCGCCAGTTGCGCCTCGTCGGCCTGGCCGACGCCCGGCCCGCTGCCGCCAAGGCGCGCGCCGAAGAGACCGGCCTGAAGGCGATGAGCATCGACGCGCTGCTCGCGAGCGACGCCGACATCATCCTCAACCTGACGCCGCCGCTCGCGCACCACGAGATCGGCATGAAGGCGCTCGCGGCCGGCAAGCACTTCTTCACCGAGAAGCCGCTCGCCGCGAGCTTCGCGCAGGGCAAGGAACTGGTGGCGCTGGCGCGGCGCAGGAAGCTGCGCATCGGCTGCGCGCCCGACACCTTTCTCGGCGCCGGCGCGCAGGCGACGCGGGCACTGGTCGACGCCGGCACGGTTGGCGCGATTCGCCACGGCACGGCGTTTTTCATGAGCCACGGCCCCGACCATTGGCACCCGAACCCGGGCTTCTTCTACCAACCCGGCGCCGGGCCGATGTTCGACATGGGCGTGTACTACCTGACGCACCTGGTGCACCACCTCGGCCCGGTGGCGAGCGTGCGCGGCGTCGCGCACACGACGCACGCCACGCGCGTGATCCCGTTCGGCGACAACGCCGGCAAGAAGATCCACGTCGAGGTGCCGACGCACGTGACCAGCTACCTCGGCTTCGCCGGCGGTGCGCAGGTCGCGCTCACGGTCAGCTTCGACGTCTGGAAACACGGCCATCACCCGATCGAGCTCTACGGCGACGACGGCAGCATCCTCGGCCACGACCCGAACCAGTTCGGCGGCACGGTGAAGTTCGCGCGCCGCCAGGACGGCTGGACGCGTCTCGCCGACAAACGCCCCTACACCACGAACTCGCGCGGCATCGGCCTGATCGACATGGCGCAATCGATCGAAGCCGGCCGTGCGCACCGCTGCAGCGAAGCCATGGCGCTGCACGTGCTCGAGGTGATGGAGCGCTCGCTGGATGCCGCGCGCAGCGGCAAGCCGCAGCGCCTCACCACCACCTGCGAACGCCCCGCGCCGCTGGCCGCGAAGCTGTTCTGACACCCCGGAGCCCGTCATGAAGACCTCTGTCCAGATCTATTCGGTGCGCGAGGCCGGCGACTTCGATGCCCAGCTCGCGTTGGTGCGCCGCTGCGGCTTCGAGTGGGTCGAGACCGTGGCCACGCACGGCCTTGCGGCGCAGGCCTTTGCCGACAAAGTGGCCGCGCATGGCCTGCGGGTGTCGTCGATGCACGCCGGGATCGCGCTGCTCGAAAGCGACCTGGCGCTGGTGATCGGCGCCTGCCGCGCCAGCGGCTGCCCGCTGGTCGTGATGCCCTGGCTGCCGATGGGCGAGCGGCCCGCCACGGTCGACGGCTGGCGCGCGCTCAGCCGGCGCCTCGCAGGTCTCGGCGACCAGGTGAGCGCGGCCGGCTTGCAGCTCGCGTACCACAACCACGACTGGGAGTTCCTGAGCTACGACGGCCGCACGGCGCTCGAATGGATCTTCTCGGAAGCGACGCCGCAGCAGCTGAAATGGGAGGCCGACCTCGGCTGGGTGAGCCGCGCCGGTGCGGATCCCTGGACATGGCTGGACCGCTTCGCCGACCGGCTGGTGTGCGTGCACGCCAAGGACATCGCCGCGCCCGGCACCGCCGTCGCCGAAGACGGCTGGGCCACGCTCGGCCGCGGTATCGTGCCCTGGGCGGCGCTGCTCGCGCAGCTGAAGCAGTGCGTCGAACTGGTGGTGTTCGAACACGACCGCCCGAGCGACTTCGAGGCCACGCTGCGCGGCAGCCGCGCCTTCCTGCAAGCGCACCTGGCCTGAACCGGGGAGGCCGCCATGAACAGCATCCAAGGGCCCGCGATCTTCCTCGCGCAGTTCGCCGGCGACACGGCGCCGTTCGACAGCCTCGGCGCCATCGGCGCGTGGGCTGCGTCGCTCGGTTACCGCGGCGTGCAGATCCCGAGCTGGGACGCGCGCCTGTTCGACCTGGCGCGCGCCGCCGAAAGCCAGACCTATTGCGACGAGCTGCGCGGCCAGCTCGCCGAACTCGGCCTCGCGATCACCGAGCTGTCGACGCACCTGCAGGGCCAGCTCGTCGCGGTGCACCCGGCCTACGACCTGCCGATGGACGGCTTCGCGCCCGCGGCGTTGCGCGGCAACCCGGCGGCGCGCACCGAGTGGGCCGTGCAGCAGCTGAAACTCGCCGCGAAGGCCTCGCAGCGCCTCGGCCTGAAGGCGCACGCGACCTTCAGCGGCGCACTNNGCGCGGCGCTGGACGCCGATCCTCGACGCCTTCGACGACGCCGGCGTCGACGTCTGCTACGAGGTCCATCCGGGCGAGGACTTGTGCGACGGTTCCAGCGTCGAGATGTTCCTCGACCGCGTCAGGCAGCACCCGCGCGCGAACCTGCTCTACGACCCGAGCCACTTCGTCCTGCAGCAGCTCGACTACCTCGCGTACATCGACCTGTACCACTCGCGCATCAAGGCCTTCCACGTCAAGGACGCCGAGTTCCGGCCGAGCGGGCGGCAGGGGGTCTACGGCGGCTTCCAGGCCTGGAAGGACCGCGCCGGGCGCTTCCGCTCGCTCGGCGACGGCCAGGTCGATTTCCGCGCGATCTTCAGCAAGCTCACCCAGTATGGTTACCGCGGCTGGGCGGTGCTCGAGTGGGAATGCTGCATCAAGCACCCCGAACAGGGCGCCGCCGAAGGCGCGCCGTTCATCGCCGAGCACCTGATCCGCGTGGCCGAACGCGCGTTCGACGACTTCGCCGCCAGCGGCACCGACGATGCGGCGAACCGCCGCATGCTCGGCCTGGCCGCACCGGGCGCGGGAGCCTGAGGCGATGACGAACGACGGCAGCTTCGAGCGACCCTTGCGCTGGGGCCTGGTCGGCGGCGGGCAGGGCGCTTTCATCGGCGGCGTGCACCGCATCGCCGCGCGCCTGGATGCGCAGTACCTGCTGGTCGCGGGCGCGCTCTCGTCCGACCCCACGA
>CXWJ01000624.1_pt1 | contig 14461 bp, 17 predicted proteins | sample 590841 | NCBI WGS metagenome assembly CXWJ01 (sample SAMEA3498367, study PRJEB10139) | wastewater metagenome | biome: wastewater treatment plant; material: activated sludge | place: Austria | collected 2015-01-21 | reverse complement strand
GCGGAGTCGGGATCAGAATAAAATAGTCGCAGGGTTCACGGAGTCTTCATGGTTTAGATTTAAACGCAGACTTCCGAAGTCTCTGAGACTTCGGAAGTCTATTTCCTGGGAGCCTGATGGGTTTCGAACCCACAACATCTACAGCCACAGTGTAGCGCTCTGCCGTTGAGCTACAGGCTCCGTGTGAAGCGGCGGGATTATATCACCTGACATGACGCCAAACAAGGCTATGAGTTTCTGATGCGCGGCGTTTCAAGTATGTAAAGCTACAGAGGCACAGCGAACCCCGAGCCCCGGCTTTCTGCTCTTGAAGGTAAGGATGATGGTATATTCGTCTGCCTGGCAATCCGCCGACAGTTTTGAAAGTCAGGCTGTTTCTCTAATTGAATATAATCTTGCTCGTAAATAAATTGCTAAATTCTCAAGGAGTAGGAACATGAAAAATATATTTGGTTTTTTGCGTCGCGAAGTTTTTCTGGGAACCATGATCGCGTTGTTGAGCGTGCTTACCGCCTTTTCGAGTTATCAGGGCGCTATGGCAGATTCTGAGCAAAATAAGTACGAGATCAAGGGGATGCAGGCGCTCAACGATGGCAATGCTGAATATCTTAGCGCGAATCAGAACTGGATTCAAGATGAGGGCAATTACGATAATTGGTATATCAACAACGAGAGCAACCCCCAGGTCGCCGAGTATTATGAAGGGAACTTTTCGCAAAGCCTGTTCGATGCCATAGCGCGCAACGGCGACGACTACCCAATGGATGAACAATATTCCGATGAGTTGTACGCCGACGCTATCGCCTATTGGGATGACTCAGACTATAACTTTGAGCTTGGCTCCCAATGGGACGAGCGCGGCGACCAGCTTCAACTTGTCATGTTAATTATGGCTCTTGGGCTTGCCCTCACCGCCTGGGCGTCCCTGCTTCACTCGGAAAGCAAGATGCGCGGATTCTTCTCGCTGTTGGGGCTGGTTGCCCTGATTGCAGGGTTGGTAATTTATTTTGTCTTGGTTCCCACCGTGGTTGCATAACCNNTTCTCCTTGGGTGGAAAGATTATAGCACTTTGAAATTGCTCCCCAATTTGATTGACTTATCCTGAGTAGTCTGTTACTATCTCTTTGTAGGATAACGGTAAGTTACGTTGGTTTGAAGAACAGCCACAGCTCACGGTTTGAATCCGCGGGCTGTTTTGTTTTACCTCCGATGGAACGAACAGGACGCCTAACATCTTTACTTTTGCCAAAGGAGGCAAATACAATGTCTGAAAGAATTATCGGTACGGTCAAGTGGTTCAATGGAACCAAAGGCTTCGGCTTCATCGAGCGCGAAGGCGGCAAGGACGTGTTCGTCCATTTCTCTGCCATTCAAGGCGATGGGTTCAAGAATCTGGCGGAAGGTCAGAAGGTCGAATTCACCGTCGAACAGGGACCGAAGGGTCCGCAGGCTAGCAACGTCATCACAGTGAGCTAGTTAGACAAGAGAACAGCCCCGCGATTTCGCGGGGCTGTTTTTGATTCATTTGATTTGTATCTGGCAGCACGGCTTCAAAAGCGATATTGTTTCCGTGCATATCTGAGATGATTGCGATTCGCATGTTTTATGGAGAGGATGTTGGTGGAATAAGGGTAGCTGTTTTCAAATCGTATTGCCAATATTTAGGTTCTTCTGATGTAAAGTAACCATAGCCAGTTTGAAATGTTAGTATGTCATCTTCAGACCATTCAATTACTCTGAGGTAATTAGTTTGCAAATCTTTTACAATGGTTCTTTGAGATAAATCACTGATATCAACGATAATCAACGAAAACTTATCAAGATAACCTACATCATGACTGTAGTTAATACCAGAAACAGTCGATACTGCAAATTTCAACCCATCACTTGACCATGCATCAACGCTTGCTTGGTTGTGATTGTCGTCAACATTTAGATTCACCTTGACGACTGAACCAGTTGTTAAATCTTGAATTTCAACAATCAACGGAGAGGTTAATTCTTCGATAAAGGTTATTCTTCTGTCTGTTGGAGAAAAAGAAAAGTCGAATAAACCTGACCTAGTCAGGCTATACATTCCATTCTTGATGTCCATTCTGTACAATGTTGTTGTTCCCGAGAGCATAAAAAGACCAGGATCCCAACAACAGGATCTTGCAGAGAAATAAAGATACTGGCTGTTATTTGTCCAATGCACGGGTGATATGTTTCCTTGGTTGTATGGGAAATTATCACTTTTACTAAAGATTTCCTTGTATGAAACTTTCCATGTGTTTGCGCCGTCTTTCTTAATTACTTGGAGACTGTCGAATAGACAATCTTGCGCTAACCAATTCTCGTCAGGTGATTTCAGAATTAACGAAGGATGGGATTCGCACATTCCTGTATAAATAGAATTCAAATTAGCAAAAGCCTGCTCAGTTATTGATGCTGCTATTTCTGTTGGATTGGGTGTTAATGGCGGCAATGGAATTGAAGATGGTTGACGAGTTGGTGTTGTTCTGTTTGTTAGATTTGAAATAGATATGTCGGTGGATTGGTATGTTGGTGTAAGTGCTATGGCTGTAGTTATTGGCTTTGCAGGTGAACAGGCAACTAGACTAAAAATGAGAAGAGTAAAGATCAGAAATTTTCTAAACATGATATCCATCTTCCACTGTGCCGAGATTTTAGCATGAAAAACCCGCCTCTCACCGAGACGGGTCCAAATTACCATTCACCAATTACGATCTTCGTCGCGGCGCGAGTCGATTCTTCGAGAATCTTGTCGGCGTGGGGGGGGCGACCAGAGACTTCACCCACATTGGGCGAAAGTCTGACAATGTTACTCCCCTCCTTGAAGCGTTCAACATATTTACCGCGAACACCCTTGCTGAAGTCATATTCATCCAGCATGTCGTCGTCAACGGGTTCAGGCCTTGGGCTGGTCATGCTCTTGTGACAAGCCGTTGGCGTAGCAAGTCGTTTGCAAGGCGGCTGGGCGTCACGCCTTTTTTCCTTGCCGCTTTCCGAAGAACCTGAGCTACGTTTTCATCAATGGCAATTTCATAGCGACGCTCACGCAATTCGCTGATGACCTTTACAGGGCGCGAATTTTGCAGATACTTTGTTGTATCGTGTTTGTCCCAGAATTCGGCGGCTTCTTCGTAACTGCCGAATTCCTCGGGGATGGGGTCAATTTTCTTTTTGTTTGTCATAGTATTTACGCTCGGATTGGGTCATGTCACGTGCAGAAATGGGGAGGGCGGCTGTGCGATTTTTCAGGACGAAGAAAACGATCAAATATCTTCCAGCATTCGTTTGTCCGTAAGCGGCATAGAGATTCTCGCCTTTGATGTGTCCTTTTTCAAACAAGCGGACATACGGTTTGGTGAACAAAACATCTTCAACTTCATCCATTTCAACACCGTGCTTGACAGCCAGTTTTTCCACGAACTGGTCTTTCCAGATGATTGTATAAATCTGCACGGCATCCGCTCCTTGCAAAAATTATACACCCTCAATCAAAAACCCACCTCTCATCGAGACGGGTGATGATCACTGATTATTGATTACTGATCTACTTTCTCCTCGGCGCGAGTCGATTCTTCGAGAATCTTGTCGGCGTGGGAGCGGGGCGTGGGGGGCGAGTCCCTTCACGGCGTTGGTGACCAGACCGAGGCGGCGCGGGAGGCGAGTAGTCGAAGTCGGGCAGAGTCTTTTTCTCCAGTGGATGTCCCATGATGCGCTCGAGAGTGCGGATCATATCCTTGTCTTCATCGGTGACCAGCGTGAACGCGTCGCCTGTGCGTTGCGCGCGTCCCGTGCGACCGATGCGATGGATGTAGGCGTCGGCGGTGTCGGGCATGTCGTAGTTGATGACGTGCGTGATGCTGTCAATATCGAGACCGCGCGCCGCGATGTCGGTGGCGACCATGATGTGGAAGTGTCCCGTTTTGAAACCGTGAAGCGCGCGCTCGCGCTGTCCCTGCGTGCGGTTGCCGTGCAGACTCGTAACGCGATAACCCGCGTGCGCGATCTGTTTCGCCACTTTGTCGGCGCGATGTTTTGTGCGCACGAAAACGAGGATCGAATCCGAGTCTGTTTGCTTGAGCAATCGTAGTAACAATCCTGTTTTCAAATGTTGAGGCACGGGGTACAACGCGTGCGTTACAGTGACGGCGGGCTTGCTGATACCCATCGCAATTTTTTGCGGCTCGACGAGCGATTGCCCCGCGAGTTGCTCAACTTCAGTAGGGAAGGTTGCGGAGAACAACATGGTCTGTCGTTTCTCAGGCACGGCTTTGATGATGCGCCGCACGTCGGGCAAAAAGCCCATGTCGAACATGCGGTCGGCTTCATCGAGCACCAAAATTTCGATGCGATTCATTTTCGCATGACGTTGTCCGATGAGGTCGAGCAGGCGCCCAGGCGTAGCCACCAGAATTTCCACCCCGTTACGCAGCGCCTTGATCTGACGGTCGGCTCCGACTCCCCCATAGATGGTCGCGCTCCTCAGCCCCGTCCCCGCTGACAGCGCGTGCACAACTTGGTTGATCTGTTCGGCGAGTTCGCGCGTCGGCGTGACGATCAGCGCGCGCGGCATCCCGCGCGGACCATCAAGCAACTTGTGCAAAATGGGGAGGACGAACGCGGCGGTCTTGCCTGTCCCCGTCTGTGCGGTGCCGATGATGTCGCGTCCGCGCAGCGCGGCGGGGATCGCCGCCTCTTGGATCGGAGTCGCGGTTTCATATCCCGCGACTTTGATTCCCTGCATGAGGCGGGAATCTAAATTAAATTGTGTGAAGTTCAAAATTGTTTCCTGTTCTTCAGAAGCCTTGCACGTGTAAAGAGTGAGTATCCCTCAATCGAAAACAGCGGTGGACTGCTGATGTAAATGATTTGACGCGGTGATTATAGCATTAATGCGTTTCGACCATCCCTTGCAAAAACCTTCGAATGGACTCCGCTGTTTCATCCCACCTCGGCTGACGAAGATACCGACTCCGCGCCGCGAGACTCATCTGGACTAAAACCTCCCGCTTCTCATTCAGGACGTTCAGCCTGTTCGCCAATTGGTCGGCATTCTGCGGCTCGATCAAGAATCCGTCGTCGCCATCGTGAATGATCTCCCTCGCCGCCCCAGCCGTCGTCCCAATCGCGGGCAGACCAAAACACATCCCTTCGAGGTAGGCGATGCCAAATCCTTCGTAACTCGATGGCAGGACAAGAACATGCGCTTGCCTGAGTTTTTCGATGAGCGGTTCATTGTCTAACGCGCCATGAAAAAAAACTTGCGATTTGAGACTTGAGACTTTTACTTTCTCTTGAACGGATCGCGCGTAGCTTGGTTCAGAACTCAATGACCCAACCACATCCACCCTGACCTTCGACTTTTGACCCTCGACTGCTTCGAGCAACGTATGTAGTCCCTTTCGATAGATCACATTCCCAAGAAACAGAATTCGCAATTTGTCGCTCTTCGCACGTTCAATAATTTCTTTGTCCGTGATCCCATCCCCAAACCTGTCTGTCGGTGGATATGCAACCAGAGATGGTTTTGTAAGGGCGACCCGCCATGGACTATTCGTCGTCTTCGCTGACTGACTCGTCTTGCTTACATTGGCGTTGGTTGGCATTGACGGGTCGCCCCTGCTCTGCAACAAATCAAAAACCACCCCTTGTGTTGTCCTTGAATTGAAAATAAACCCATCCACGCTTTGAAGATATTTCTTCTCAACGATTCGATAGAACCAATTCTGCCATGCAGGTCTCGACTCGGAACATCGCAAGTGATGGACAAGCGACACGATGGGGTAGGGATGCCTCCCCGCGTTCGTCGCGATCAACGATGGGTGATTTAATTCATCTTGAATGAGAATGTCTAAATTGAGCGGAAGTCGAAACCGAAAATTATCAGTCAAATGCGCGACATAATTTCGCCACGGCAGACTAATAATTTCAACCGTATCCCCCTGCGCTCGAAGATATTCCATCAACTTGCGGTCATACAAATACCCGCCGCTGACCGTGTCTAACGAGCCGTAAATAACAAATCCTATCCTCATTGAGGTTGAAAGTTTGATCGTTTACAGGTTGGCAAGTTAACTTTTAAACTTTTCAATTTTCCAACCTTTGGACCGAATACGCCGCCCACGCGGACTCGTTCTCCCACAACACAACCTTCACCGCGGAAATATTCTTCGCTTGGATGCGTTCACTCAGCGACATTGCCAATATCCGCGCGAAATGCTCGATGGATGGATTGAGTCCCGCAAAGGCTGGGCAATCGTTTAGCATCTGTTCCTTGTATTGACCAACAACTTCATCAAGATGTTTCTCCACATCCACAATGTCAACGAGATAGCCGTGCTGGTCTAAATCCTTTCCCTCCAGTTGCAGTTCAAGAACATAATGATGCGAGTTCGGAAAATTCTCCGCTCCCCAATCTCCGCCGATGAGGAAATGCCGTGCGATGAAATCCCTTTTTACTGCGAGCGTATACATAAATTCTCCTGATCAAGGCTTTATGGCGCGCATGATGTGATGTCCGTTCTCTTTGATGACAGGCATGGCAAAATCGAACTTATTCAAACTTGTGCAATGGACGAGATCGAATTCGGGGAACTCAGGTCTTTGCGGGTTATGGAATATTTTTGCATCGTTCGAGTTGCGCACGCGCTCCAGAAATGGGATTGGGTCTGGCGTATCGCCCTTCAATGCTGCTTCAAGATATTCTGCGAATGCCAGATCTTCTTCACCGCCATCATAAGTTTGACCCGTAACTAAAAACGTAACTGAATCAGGCGAAAGCTTTTTCAAATACATCGCGGTCTGATTCGCAACAACGAAACTTGCGGCAATGATCTTGCTGGCTTTCACACTGCGAGCAATTCCCTGCGTCCCAGCGCCCGTGCGTTGAATAACAATTTTCCCATTCAGATCAAGTGCGTTCGTTTGAGAGGGGGAGTTGCCGAAGTCGAATCCCTCAGGCGGGAGTCCTCCCACTTCGCCGCACGCCAGCGAATTGGGAATCTGCGCTTTGAGTTGCAACGCCTCCTCCACGCCGCTGACGGGGTAGATCTCTTTCGCGCCGCGATGAAATGCGAACGCCGCATTCGTGAACGCGCGGATCACATCAATGACCACGACAACTCCCGTCGCTTCGTGGCAAGTATCAAGATTGCTGTAATGAAATTTCATCCCATGTCGTTGCGAGGGCGATAGCCCGAAGCAATCTCCTCTGTCAGGTGTAATTAAAAATTACTTGAATCGTCTCTTGCGGATTTTCATCCAGCAGGCGATACGCCTCATCCGCTTTCTCGATTGGAAAGCGATGCGTGATCCACTTCTGCGGCTGGATTCGCCTCAACGCCTCCCACGCGACGTGGAACCTGCGCGCTTTATCCCAGCGTCCGCTCAACTCTGGAGAGATCGTGCTGACTTGCGATGAGATCATTTTGATGCGCGAGCGATGGAACGCGCCGCCGAGGTCAACCTCGGCGCGTTTATCTCCATACCATGAGCCGATGACGATTCGTCCGCTGAAGGCTGTCATTGCAATGGCATCATCCAACGCGGAGGGTGAGCCAGTGAGTTCAAAAGTTAAGTCGAAGTTCTGCGCGTAGTCAAACTGGGATATAGTTTTGGAGTTTGATTGGGGCGCAGATTGTTGTATTGATTGGAGATTTGATTGGGGTGCAGATTCAGATTTTGTTTGAAGGTTTGATTGGGGTATAGATTGGGATTTTGATTCAAGTATTGATTGGGGTTGTGCGTGAGATTTGCTTTTGTCGTTGTTATTTTCAGTTGAATCCGAATTATTATCTTTCAATAAAGAAGGATCAAACGAATCGTCCACGCCGATTTCGCGCGAGGCATTTCTTCGCAACTGAAAGCAATCTGATGTGACGAGTTTTTCGAGTGGAAATTCTTTGAGCAATGATGCAACGAGTAAGCCGACAACTCCTTGCCCTAACACCAACACACGCTCACCGAGGATCGGAGCCGCGTCGTGGACCAAGTTCACAGCGGTTTCCATGTTGGGGAGGAACGAGCAGGCTTCGGCTGGGAACGATGCGGGGGCGAAGATCAACGATGACGGATGACAGATAAATGCCGAGGCGTGCGGAGCAAATCCAAAAACAAGTTTATCTTTTAATGATCTATCCGCGCGTTTGCCCGTGTCTTTGATGACGCCAACACACGCGTACCCGAACGCGAGAGGAAAGCACAGATCACTGCTTAAGGTGTCGTGCGAATCACTGCGATGAGAAAATTGCCCGCGATAGACCAGCATCTCGGTGCCCGCGCTGATCGAGGAGCAAATGGTTTCGACCAAAACGTCATCCGCGCCGAGGGCAGGCAGAGACTCCTCGCGGAGTTCCACCTGTTGTGGCGCGGTGAAATAGACGGTCTTGCGTTTCATCCCCCAATTTTACATCATGGCTTACGATTTTTTATCAGCCCAGAGGAATGCCATCAAAAGGATTTCGGCGGCTTTGGCATAATAGCCAACGGCGCTGTTCGTGCCCGCGACAAAATTCTTATCGCCCATGATGATCCATAACACGATGGTGAGCGCGGTGTAACCGAACATTGCCCACCACATCATTTTATGATTCTTTTGGAGCATCTCCATTGGCGCAAAATACGCGGCGAGTAATCCGAGATAACCTGCTCCATTCATTACGATGGGGTCGGCGCCCATGCTTGGGTACAGCGATAAGTGGAGGAACGCGGTGGCAAGATTGCTGAGAATGATGCCGATCTTTTTCCAATCAAGGTTCATGGTTAACTCCTTTTGGTTTGTTGAATAGATGCGTCTGCTGAACTTTATTTTACTTTGCAATCCCGCGCCCTGCCAGAAGCAAACCGATGCCGCCATTTAAGGTATCGCGCGCGCGCATGAGCAATGTGAGACTGATCGCGGCAGAGGCGGGTTGACCGAACGCGCCGAGCGCAAAAACTTGACTCGCCTCCAGTGCGCCCAAGCCGCCAGGCAACGGCATGAGGAAGGCGATCTGCATGGCGGTCAGCGCGGCAAAAATTTGGACCGCGTTGATGTCCATTCCAAGAAACGTCACCATCAAATAATATTCAGTTGCGATACCCGCGATCGCCGCGAAAGAAAAAAAGATCGCGAGAAACATCGCGCGCACGTGCCGCCTGCAAAAGATCGAAGCCATTTGTTCGGCAACCACGATCAGCCGCGTCGCCTTGCTTTTTTTCTGGACGAACAATTTACTTTGCAGGATCTTCGCGATCGGGCGGATTCCTTTATAAAGCAGGATGTTGTAAACGAGCGGCAACGCCAGCAATATCCCCACCACGATCAGACTCAGGGTCAGCCTGATTCCGTTTCCTGCAAGCAGCCCCACCCTGACGATCGCCCACGCGCCGATTCCGATCAGCACAAAGTTGACGAGGAACTCGAGCAATTTGTCCATGATCACCGCAGATGTGGCGCGCGCAAACGTGATCCCGTGATTGCGTTGGAGGTAAATGATCTGCAGAGGCTCGCCTCCCACTTGCGGACCTGGCGTGAAGTAACTCAACCCGAACACCGACAGGCGGTATCGCACCATAGGCAAAAACGGCATGGACGGATTCTCGGCGCGGACGATGATCCACCAGCGGGCGGTCATGCAGAGAATGACGAACGCATTGATGAGCAGGATCAAGCAAATCTGCCGGAGTTTGAGATTCTTGAGCGCGTTCCAAATTTCGGCAAATGGCGCGTTGCGAAGCGCGAAGTAGAGGAGCACGAAGAGAACAGCGTAGATCGCAACTGTAGTTATCAGCGATCTGCTCTTTGGCTTTGCAGTAGAAAGATTAGAGGATGGATGTTCCATGATCGGTTGGGGAATTCTGGATCAGTCCGCGCATTCGTTCGATCACAATGCGATGGATCGCATCGGTTTCGGTTGAGCCGATTTCATCCAAGGTGATCGGTTTGGCAAAGCGGACGTGTACGGTCGTCGGGCGGAAGTTGCGACTCAGCATGAAAAATGCCTGAAATGCGGCGGCGAGCAACTCGCGTTCTTTGCGAGTCTGCTTGAACCAGAGGAGCGGGTTGCGGAGCGACGCCTCCCACACGACTCCGCTCACGAGGGTCGGGACAATTACCGTGTCCCGTGCGAAGCGGATGAAGACGCCTGCTGAATTTGTCCAATGTGCAAGAGAGTCTATCGCGTCATTGTGAACGGCGGGGTCGGGTTCGATCTCGCCCGCGGGGAAGGTGAGGGCGGAGAATCCGTTCTTGAGATGGGAAGATACCTGACGCACCGCGCGAATTCGTTCCGATTCATCTTCACTGATATAGAAGAGTTGTTTTGATGTGTTGGCTAACGTTGCTAAAAATGGACGCTCGATGGCAATGATGCGCAGGTCGGCGCGATTGATCGCTGAGAACAACGCAAGCGTATCCACCAGCCCTGGGTGATTCGATAGGAATAATGCGGGTCCCGTTGCGGGTATATTTTCCATGCCGTGCGCGCGCAGGTCTTGCACGTAATGATCGCGCAGATTTTGGCGCGCGGCTTCGCCCAACCCTACTCGCGCAATGTCCGTATCGAAGTCCATCATGTTTTGGGCAAAGTTGCGGGCAGGCGAGATGAATGCGAGTTGCAGAATTTTTGATAAAAAGGGATATTGACCCCACCCGAAGGCTGAAACCAGATCATCAAGATTGATTTGCGTGAGAACATCAAAGGGGGAAGGCGTCATTCAGGTTCTATTATAGTTCTTCATAGTTCGTCCCGCTGTTCAACTGCGAGACGAACATTACTGGATGAGCATTTACTCGGGTTCCATCGAAAACCGAAGGGGGTAACCTGCGTTGTTAGATTCAAAGTCCGCTTTGGCGATTCTATTTTCCGCCTCAGACTTTGCCAGCGTTTGCACGTAGGCGTTTCCGTTGATGTGGGCGGTGAGCATGATCTCGGATGCGCGGTCGTTGCCGAGGAAGAAGATTGTTTTGAGGATGTGCACGACAAAGTCCATTGGGGTGGTATCGTCGTTATGGATGAGGACTTTGTAGAGCGGCTCGAGCGCGGTTTCGGTGTCTTCGAGGATTTCGATTTCGGGTAGTACTTGTGAATTCATTTTAACCACGGATTGCACGGATTCTCACAGATTTTTATTTCTGTTTGGTGAGCAGTTCAATTTCATCTTGCGTCAATTCGATCTCTGCCGAATCGAAATTCTCTTTGATGTGCTGCGGGTTGAACGACATCGGGATCGTGATCACGCGCGGGTGCGAGATGGCCCACGCGAGCGCGATTTGAAAGATCGTCGCGTTGTGCGCTTTGGCGATTGACTCCAGCGTTTTGTTCGAGCGGAGGTTGCCCTCGTCAACGGGCGAATAGGCTGTGAAAAGAATATCGTTTTGCTGGCAATAGTCAAGCACTCCGTTGTTCACATACGAGCGGTCTGAAACGCTGAACGGGACTTGATTGGTAAGGATCGGTGTTTCAGAAAGTTCCCGCGATTGTTTGAGCAATTTCAAATTGAAGTTGCTCACGCCGAGATGTTTTACTTTTCCATCCCGCACGAGTTTGTTCAACGCGCGGAACGTCTCTTCGTATTTTGCGCCAGTCCCGGGCCAGTGGATGAGATACAAGTCAATGTAATCCATGTTGAGGCGGCGTAGAGAATTCTCGCAAGCGTTCAGCACATCGTCATACTTTAAATGACTTGGCGTCACCTTGGATGTGATGAAAAGACTCTCCCGCCTCTTGTCGGACCCTCGAACTGCCTCGCCGATCAACTTTTCGCTGTGCCCGCCTGCGTACCGTTCGGCGGTGTCGAAGTGGGTGTAGCCTATATCTAAAGCCAATCGTAATGCTTCCAATGAATGAGTATCCTTGGATCGATTATTTCCTATTCTCCAAGTTCCATAACCGATTTTTGGAATTTTGCGATTAGAAAGAAGTTCAAATTTCATAAAGCCAAAAATAGTCTAATGCAGTGAGTTGCTCAGCAGAAACTTGGCAGAAAATTGCACGATAGTATTCGTAAGTTTTAACGAATGAATAAACCGTCTATTTTCAATGTCAATCTCTGGGCCAATAGAATTATCATTCACTACGCGGGTTTTAATCACAAAGGCAACGTTTGAAGAGTTTCTTGTTTCCTTTGCGACTTCGTTTAGTATTTTCGGATCAGTAATTGCTTCAGCGGCTGCTTTAGTTCCCCACATATAGCAGCCAGCGATTATTAAAAGCGATTTCTGTGGAACTGATTGATAATCCGCCTTGATAATTAATGCATAATCACTCCCCATTCCATTTTCAATCGAGGGAGAAAATCTTTCACCACTTGATGTTGTAATCTCGATTGGTGTTCCGTCTTCTTCCCATACGATTTTATAAGGGATGCTATACATTTTGCTCAGATGATCATACATCGATTTCGAGTATGGATTATTAGCCGGGCTCCCTAGAATGATCATGTCCGCCGTTTCTAGAACTCCTGTGCGATCACCGCATACAGCTATATCCTTTCTTTTTGTAATTTTCCCCTCGCAAAAATCTAGAAGATGAGCCAAGGATAAGGCCATTCCTTTCGAGATTAGCCACCCTGCCCCTGCTGTTTTTGCGATATTAGATAACCTGTCACTACCTGATATAGGATATTCTGTAATGATGATCGTTATTTTCTCTTTGATAAAGGGCTTCCAGAATAGGCGCACATTGCGTGTTTTAAAATAGAAATACACTTTTCGTGACCAATAAACGAAAATCGTTAGCAAAGCTCCAACAACTGTTGATATTAATGCACTTAAGAGTTCATTGCTTAGAAGACCTGTCATCATAAACCTCCAATCGATCAAGCAGCACTTTTGTTATAGAGTCCCCAGCGTCTATATCCCACTCAGAGGGATAAGACGGAATACGGATATTTCTTAAGAGCGCTTTCTCAGCCTCGGCAATAATCTTTTCTGAATTATCCGACACTAAAATATTATTGCCATGGACAAGTGTATCTGCCCGATGAGATGTTTCTCTGCAGGTTATACAAGGTATGCCTAAGTATGTGGTTTCATCCTGAATGCCCGAGGAGTCGGTAATTACAAAGCTTGCATTTCTTAGTAGGCCTAGGTAGTCATGATATGAAAGAGTTTCAATCGTTTTCGTGTTTACCAGTGAATTGAATTTGTTGTAACCAATTTTACTGAGGGCGCGGATCGTAGATAAGTAATTTATGAAGATTAAAGGCGTCTTCTGTTGAACGTATTCGATCCCCTTGAATATGTTGTCTAATCGCCCCGGGGATTTGAGATTCTCTTCCCTGTGAATAGTTAATATCCCATATCCCTTATTTTTTAATCCTAGTTTTTGCAAATTACTCGTATTAGCAAATTTTAGATGATTTCTTAATGCAGTAATTATTGTGTTTCCTGTGACATAAATATTCTTTCTGCCAAAACCCTCGTTTAATAGATTATCTTTCGCTGATTTCGATGTACAAAACAGAAGCTTTGAGAATTTGTCGATTGCTATTCTATTTATTTCTTCAGTGTCATCAAGTTCGTAATTTCGCAGCCCTGCCTCGATATGGCATATAGGGATGTCCTTAATACTACACGAGAAAGATGCCGCAACGCCAGGATCTAAGTCGCCGTATATAAGCATTGCGTCGGGATTAATCTTGTCGATCGCAAGATTTATTTCGTGAGCAAGGAATTTGATATTCCTTAGATAATCTTCTGTTAATGATTCTTGTAAAATAACGGATGGTTTAGGAAGGTTTAGTTCTGAATAAGTCTTTTGACCGTATTTTCGCTGATATACCCCAATATCGATGATGTGATGCTGAATTCTAGCCTTAGAGAATTTGGCGTGAATTGCGCCGGCTTTAATAAGGTTTGGGCGACCCCCGACAATAGATGCGACTCTCATATGTTTAATTATAGTCTAGGTTGGCAATGAAAACTCAAACCCTGCGCGCCGAATCCGATCTTGGGGATGGAAAGCCCGCGCAGGGATTCGTGTTTCATGTTTCCCATTCTACCCCTTCATCATCCGTTGCCGATCTGGCGATCAGTCGTTCGGTGGCTTCGATCTGTTCGCCGTCGCCGATGAAGCCGACGCGATCATCCGCCTCGAAGGTGGTCAACGATTTGGGATTGGCGATCAGCTGTCCCTTCCGCATGATCGCGACGACCGACGCGCCAGTGAGCGCGCGCAGGTTGGCATCCTGTATTGATCTGCCGACGAGCGAATTGTTCGCATCTAAACTCAGCCAGGTCACTTCGATGCCGCTGCTGGCGTGGATCAAGTCATGCAAGAGGCGGTGTTCCTCTTGCGTGTTGATCTGCGTGTTGTAACGATCGTGGCGCACTGCGTCCATGTAGCGGATGATCTCGGACACGGGGAAATCCAATTTGAGCAACGCGTGCCGCACGATCTCCAATCCGCCTTCGAGTTCGGGGTGGATGACATCCTGCGCGCCGAGTTGGGTGAGGCGGTCAATTCCC
>CXWJ01013812.1_pt1 | contig 14468 bp, 15 predicted proteins | sample 590841 | NCBI WGS metagenome assembly CXWJ01 (sample SAMEA3498367, study PRJEB10139) | wastewater metagenome | biome: wastewater treatment plant; material: activated sludge | place: Austria | collected 2015-01-21 | reverse complement strand
CCTGCTGTCCGTTGCCGGCGGGCCGGAGAGCACCTTCGGCCGGGTGGTGCGCGATGCGGCCGGCGGCGTGGGCGAGATCGTCGAGGTGGCCGAGGCGCGGCGGCGGCCGAACGCGGCCGAACTGCTGGCGATTGGCGAACTGAACGCCGGGGTCTACTGCTTCGACGGCGACTGGCTTTGGGCCACTATCCCCAACCTGCCCATTCGCCAGGCGCGGCGGGGCAACGAGTATTATCTGACCGACCTGATCGAACTGGCTGTGGCCCAGGGGCGGGCGGTGGTGGCCGTGGCCGCCGACGATCCCGACGAGGGGCTGGGCGCGGGCACGCGGGCCGAGATGGTCGAGGTCGAGCGCGCCTTCCGCCGGCGGGTCAACGCCCACTGGCTGGCCAATGGCGTGACGCTGGTGGAGCCGGACGCGACCTGGATCGGGCCGGACGTGACCATCGGCGGCGATACCGTCATCTGGCCCAATACCTTCCTGCAAGGGCGGACGACCATCGGCCAGGAGTGCATCATCGGCCCCAACGCCATCGTGCGCGACGCGACGGTGGGCCGGCGCTGCCGCATCGAGCAATCGGTGATCGAAAAGATGAACGTGCCCGACGACACGACGATCCGGCCGGGCGTGTGGCGGCGGCCGCGCGGTCGTCGCACTGGAGAAGTATGAACGCAATCACTGCTGACACGCACGATCAGCTCATCGCCGCGGCCTGCGAGGCGCGGACGCGGGCCTACGCGCCTTACTCGCGCTTCACCGTCGGCGCGGCGCTGCTGGCCGAGGACGGCCGCATCTACACCGGCGTCAANNGAGTTTGTCGATCACGAGGGGGACGCGCCGGTGTGGATTGTGGATGGGGAGGGGAAGGTGCGGGACACGACGATCCGGAAGTTGCTGCCGGATCATTTTGGGCCGGGGCATTTGATGTAAAACTGAACCTCTGGTTGTTGAGAGAACAATCCTTGGCGAATTTCGGTATAATAATCTGTGGCAGGGATTAAGGTTCATTGATACCAACAATTGCGATGTTCCGAGGTATATCGATTTACATATTTTCTGAACTTGGACAGCCACATCGATTACCGCATTTTCATGCTTATTATGGCGAATACGTTGCCAGCATTGCGATAAACCCGCCGGTATTGCTTGAAGGTTCATTACCGCGACGGCAACTGCGTTTAGTGCTCGCTTGGGCNNTTTATCATAAGCTATATCGTGTGACGGATTTCAAATTGTCAGGCGACTATACGCTCCTCGTTCGCTTCGATGATGACTCGGAGCAGATAATTGATTTTGAGCCTGTCCTCTACGGCGAAATGTGGGGGCCTCTACGCGATCCGACCTTCTTCAATCAAGTAGGTATCGATCCTGTCGCGCACACATTGGCCTGGCCCAATGGTGCGGACTTCGATCCGGAAACACTGCGCAATTGGCCGGATTATTCTCAAGAACTGGCAAAGCGGGCGTTAAGCTGGTCTCAGGAACCGACTCATTAATATTTCTTATCCTGCAATTCCTGCTGCTCCTCCCGCAACCGCAAATAACTATCATACCGCTCAAACGAGACCCGGCCGTCATCGACCGCCGCGCGCACGGCGCAGTTCGGCTCGTGGGTGTGGGTGCAGTCGCTGAAGGCGCATTGATCGACCAGCGGGCCGATCTCGCGGAAGTAGGCGTCCAGTTCTTCCGGCTCCAGATCGAACAGGGCCAGGCTGCGGATGCCCGGCGTGTCGGCCACGTAGCCGCCCACGTCAAGCGGGATGAGTTCCACGTGGCGCGTGGTGTGCAGCCCCTTGCCGGTGGCGTCGCTGACCTGCTTCACGCGCAACCCCAGGTCCGTTTGCACGGCGTTGAGCAGGCTCGACTTGCCCACGCCCGACGACCCGGCCAGCACGGAGATACGGCCGCGCAGCGTCTCGCGCAAGGCGTCGATGCCCTCGCCGGTCAGNNGCCGGCAGGTGGTTCATCTCGGCCACGACCAGGAAGCGGTCGAGCTTGCGCGGGCTGAAGGCCGGATTGCGCACCGAGAACACGAAGACAACCTGATCGGGATTTGCCACGAGCACCTGCTCGCGGTCGGTTTGCAGATTGCGGTCGTTGCCGGCAATCGTGCGCGTGCGCGATAGGGCCGAATGGCGCTCGGCCACGGATTGGATCAGCCCACTGCCGTCGGCGTTGACCGTGTACGTCACCCGGTCGCCGACGGCGGCGATGGCCGTGCGCAGGCGCTCCTGTTTCAGACGCCCGCGAATCTGGCAGATGACCGGCTCCCCACCGTCGTCGGGCTGGACGGTAAAGAAGCCGCTTTGGGACTTGATGATGAGGCCGTCTTTCAAGATGGGTGCTAGGTGCTAGGTGCTAGGTTCTAGGTGCTAGGTGCTAGGGAAGAGCGTTCTTCCCCTAGAACCTAACACCTAGCACCTAGCACCTTCTTAGTTCAGACGTTTCTTGAATTCGGCCGTCAGGGCCGGGACGATCTTGAACAGATCGCCGACGATGCCGTAGCGAGCCAGCTTGAAGATCGGCGCGTCAGGGTCTTTGTTGACGGCGACGACGACTTTCGAGCTGCGCATACCGGCCTGGTGCTGAATCGCGCCGCTGATGCCGCAGGCGATATAGAGATCGGGGGCAACGGTCTTGCCCGTCTGGCCGACCTGGTGGTCATAGGGGATCCAGCCGGCGTCGACCGTGGCGCGCGAGGCGCCCAGTGCCGCGCCGAGCACATCGGCCAGTTCGCGCAGCGGCTCGAAGCCTTCCGGCCCGCCCACGCCGCGCCCGCCGCTGACGATCTTGCCCGCGTCGCTCAGGCTGACCTTGCCGCCCTTGCCCTCGAAGCCGAGGACTTTCGTCGGGATGGCATCTTCGGCCACGGCGGCGCTGACCATCTCCGGCGCGCCNNATCTGCGGCGCGCCCTTGACGAACGTGTCGCACAGCAGCTTGCCGGTGTAGACGCCGCGGGTGGCCTTCACCGTCTGCCCCTCAACGGTCAGATCGATGGCCTCGGCGATGACGCCCGCGTCCAGATCGGCCCCGACCCAGGCGGCCAGATCGCGGCCGCGGGTGGACGCGCCCAATAGGATGACGTCCGGCTGGCGTTCCTGCGCCAGCTTGACGACCAGCGGGCCGAGCGCCTCCAGCCGGCCGCCGGCCAGCGTGGCGTCGTCGGCGGCGATGACCGCGTCGGTGCCCAGATCGAAGGCCGCGCCGGCCGCGCTGCCGAGATTGTGGCCGAAGACCAGGCCGGTGAGCGGCGCGCCGAGGCCGTCGGCCACGATACGGGCCGCGCCGAGCGCCTCGCGGCTGATGGCGCCAATCGCGCCGTCACGATTCTCAATGAATACCCACACGCCACCGCTCATATGACCTTCTCCTCAAACAGTTTATTGACCAGGATGCGCGCCTGTTCTTCCACGCTGTCGGCGGCGATCATCTCGACCTCGCCCTCGCGCGGCGGCACGGGATAGACCTTCGACCAGTCCGACTTGGCCGCCGCCGCGCCGGCATTGCTGACGCCGACATCGCCCGCCGACCAGGTGGGGATAACGGCCTTGCTGGCCTTGCGGATGCCCATGAACGACGGATAGCGCGGCTCGTTGAGTTCCTTCACGACGCTGAGGACGACCGGCAGCTTGGCGCTGACCGTCTCCTTGCCGTCGTCGGTCAGGCGCTCCACGGTGATGCTGCCGCCATCGACCGACNNAGGGCCACCTGCACGTCGCCGATCTTGGCGATGGCGGCGGCCAGGGTGCGGGCCGTGCCCAGCGTGTCGGAGCCGGCCAGCGCCGGATCGGACACGAGCACCGCCTCGGTGCAGCCCATCGCCAGACAGGTCTTCAGAGCTTCATCGCTGGCCGCGTCGCCCACGCACAGGGCGATGGCGTCCGACGCGCCGCGATCCTCCTTAAACTTAATCGCTTCTTCGACCGCGTATTCGTCCCAGGGATTGACGACGTTGGGCTTGCCGCCGGGGTCTTCCCAACTGACGGCGCCGTCTTTCACCGCGAATACGGCGGTCGTGCTGGGCGTTTGTTTCACGCACACGACTACTTTCATAGATCAACCTCCATCAAAGTTCAAAAACAGATATGGTAATTTTAATTGGTGGTTTCGGCCGGCGGCGTGGATTTGACCGCCGGCTCATCCACCACCAGGCCGGGGTTTAGCTCGCGCACCCGATCGGCCAGTTCGTGATTGGTAAAGGCCAGCGTCATGTCGCGCCAGGTAAAATCGACGATCTGCGCGGCCTGGCGCACGGCGCGACGCTCGGGCAGTTCGGCCGCCGCCGCCCGCCGCGCCAATGCCCAGCGGATGAACGCGCCGCCGCCTAGCCCCAGCCCCACCGCGACAGGCAGCCGCAGCCACCAGCCAACGCCCGACAGGGCCAACGCCGCCAGCAGCCCCAGGGCCACGGCCGTCAGGCTCGCCGCCGGCCAACTCAGCCGCAGCAGGCGCTCTTCCTGGCCGCTACGCCGCGCCAGTTGGCGGGCGCAGTCGGTGCACAAAGGTGCGTCAACCCGGCGGGTAACCTGGCCACGCCGCTTTTGTAAACTCAGCCGCTCCCGCGCCGGCCGGCCGCAGGCCACACACTGGGCGGGAAAGCGCACCGTCTCGCCCGGGCGAACCCGCAGCGTCATTCGTTCTTCCATCATAGCCGGTTGGACAGGGCCTGTCATGTGCCATGTGTCACTGTTTTGGATGACACATGGCACTACTCGCCTAGTATAATGCCGCGTTGCGTTACGGGCAATGGCGTGATGCCGCCGGCCGGCGCCTGTCGGCCGACTTATCACGTCTAAGCTAAACCATTGCCTCATCCGCCAACTACGGCTACCCTTGCGGAGCTGTGGGTCGCCTATGATTCGTTACCTCATTCGCAAGTCGCTGCTCATGATCATCATCCTGGTGGTCTTGCATTTCGTGGCCTACCATTTTGCCCTGCGCCATCCGGCCCACCTGTTTTATCCCTTCTCGAGCAGCACCGATCCCAATGCCGTTTTCTCGCCGAGCCAGTATCCGGCCTATGTCCGTGGTCTGCTACGTGGCGATCTGGGCGAGGCCGGAGGCGCGCCGGTCGCCGAAGTGATTGGCGACCCGATTCGCAAAAGCCTGGTGTTGTTGGGCGTGGCCGTCGTCGTGACCGTGACGACGGGCTTGCTGCTGGGGTTTCTAGCGATATCGCCCCGCACATGGCGCATCCGGCCGGCGGCGACGTTGCTGCTGGCCGCCGGTTCGTCGATGCCGGGCTTCGTATTGGGGGCGATCATCCTGTCTTTCCTCGTCTATCAACTGCTTTTTTCCGGCAGCGGCACAACCCTCTTGCCCATCAGCGGCTATGGCCTGGGCCGCCATCTCATTTTGCCGGTGATCGTCCTGGCCGTTCAACCCACGTTTCATCTGGCCAAGGTGACGGCCGGGCTGCTGGAGAATGAACTGCAACGGGATTACATTCAGGTCGCCCAGAGCAAAGGTCTCAATTGGCGGCGCGTACTGGGGCGGCACGCCTGGGCCAACGTGCTGTCGCCGGCCCTAATCACGATAGGCGAGGCGATGCGCCTGATGATCGGCGGCCTGGTGCTGGTCGAGGCGATCTTCCTATGGCCGGGCATCGGCCGCATCCTCCTGTACTCGCTCGGCCTGCGCCTTGATGCCGGGCCAACCGGGAACTTTTTCGGCGACCCGGAACTGATCGCCATTCTGGCCGTCATCCTCGGCAGTTGGATCTTGCTGGCCGATCTGGTGGCCGGTCTGTTGGCCTATCATTTCGACCCGCGCATTAGCGTCGTCGACCAGGATCTGGGCGCGTTGCCCGCCTGAGCGGCCGGAATTGACAGATGAGACGAGCCACCTCCCGTAACTATCCCCTGTGGATCGGGGCCGCGCTCCTGGGGTTTTTCTTGATCATCGCTATCGTCGGCCCCCGTCTGTCGCCGTTCGAGCCGGTGGCGATTCTGACCGACGTGTTCCGGGTGGGCGATCAGGCCTATATTCCCACGGTGCGGCCGGTGCCGCCCTTCACGCTGGACGAGGTGATCCTGGGCACCGACATCGCCGGCCGCGACCTGCTGAGCCGCCTGTTGTGGGCGGTGCGGCCGACGCTGATCTTGTGCGCCCTCATTGCCGGGTTGCGCATCCTCCTGGGCCTCATCCTGGGGCTGATCGCCGGCTGGTTCGACGGGCCGGCGCGGCGATTGATCGAGGTGTTGATCCAGGTCTGTCTGGCCGTGCCGATCCTGTTGTTTGCCCTGGCGGTCACTTCATACACCGAAGATCGCCAACTGCCGATCTTTATCCTGGCCCTGACGGCTACCGGCTGGGCGGGGACGGCCGTTTTCGTCCGCAACAGCACCCTGCTCATCAAGCGCGAACCCTACATCGAGGGGGCGCGAGCGGCCGGGGCATCGCCGGGCCGTATCCTGAGCCGCCACGTTGTCCCCCAGTTGTGGCCGGCGTTGCCCGCGCTCATCTCCTTCGAGCTGGCGGCCACCTTGCTGGTGCTCGGCGAACTCGGTTTTCTGGGCCAGTTCATCGGCGAAGTATTTGTCATCATGGGCCGCAGCGGCGACATCAACGACGCGCCCATCGGCATCACCGCCAATTACCCCGAACTGGCGCAGATGATGTCCAATTTTTGGAGCAAGATGATCCGCACGCCGTGGGAAGTGGCCTTCGTCGGTATCACGCTATTCTTGCTGATCCTGGCCTTCAATCTATTGGGCGAAGGGCTGCGGCGGCAAATGGACGTGACCCGCGGCCGGCCGTTCATATGGCGTCGCCGCTCGGCGGCAAGCGCGCTAGAATCAGTGCCTTACGAGAGGCAGTGAGGTAGACAAATGGACGATCCTGTGGCCGCGCCTGAGCGTTCGCCCGGCGCGCAAACCCAGCGGAAGGTTGGCATAGGGAGCCGTTATTCAAAATGGCGACGACCGGAGCCGTCGCCCGAATACCTGCAAGACCGCCGCATCCGCCGCTGGGCCGAACTATGGGAAACGATCATCGTCACCTTGGCGACGGTGGCGACGATTTGGGCCGGCTATCAGGCCGGACAATGGAATAGTGCCCAGACGGTCAATAACAATCAGGCGGTCAACGCGCGCATCGAAGCGTCGCAACTGGCGTCGCGCGGCGTCCAGACCCGCGCCGTCGACGTCAGTTTGTTCACCGACTGGATCAATGCCTACGCTAGCGGCAATACCCGCGTGGCAAATTTCATCCGTGCCCGCTTTCGCGACGATTTCCGGCCGGCCTTCGACGCCTGGCTCCGCGAAGATCCGTTTGCCGAGACAGACGCGCCCGATAGCCCGTTGGACATGCCCCAGTACCGGGTGGCGTCCCTGGAGCAGTCCGAGGCGTTAATGGAGGATGCCGAGGAGTTTGGCCGTCAGGCGGAGGCGGCCGGGGGCATTGGCGATCAATATACCCTGTCGGTCGTCATTCTGGCGGCCTCACTGCTATTGGCCGGCATCGCCAATCGCTTTGAATGGGCCGAGCTGCGGGCTGTGGTGGTGGGCGCGGGCCTCATCGTCCTGCTATATAGCGTCATCAACATCATTCGCCTGCCGGTCTTCTGATACATAGCCCCGGACCGAACCGGCCGGCGCGCCGGGGTTGGGCCGCATCGAGCGATGTGGCCGCCCTGTCAGGTCTGGGCATTCCGCCGCGTGTGGCCTATAATGTGGGTTGGGCGGGGTCGGGTATAATGTGGTCATTCGTCCGGTAGAACGCGAACGAGCAAGAGAGGTGGAGGCATATGGCAAAGATAAAAGGATTAGCCCGTCTGCTATTGGCCGGGATCTCGCTGGCGGCGGCCGTCATGGCGACCACGCGCCAGAGCAAGAAAAAGGCCGCCCCGAAGCTGGAATCGACCGGCGTCTCCGATCCCAACGCGCCTAACGTCCTTCTCTTCGTTATCGATGACCTCGATGTAGACACGCTGCAGCGTCTGGTGGCCGCCGGCAAATTGCCCAACATCAAGTCCAAGATCATCGACGGCAGCGTCAACTTCACCAATGCCTTCGTGCCCACCAGCATCTGCTCGCCGTCGCGGGCCTCGCTCCTGACCGGCAAGTTCAGCCATAACCACGGCGTGTGGCACGTCGTCGGCGATGAAGGCCCGGAGCAATTCGACGACCACCTGGCGGCGACCAACAACGGCTATCTGCCCACCTGGCTCAGCTCTGTCTATTACCGCGCCTTTATCGGCAAGTATCACCTGGGATCCAAGCATCCCGAATGGGATTACTACCGGCCGGTTGACGGCTATGATCCGCGGCCGGGCATGTACCGGGCCATCGAGAACGGCGTACGCGCCTGGCCCAACGTTTACCAGACCAAATACATCGGCGACTCGGCCAAGCAGGCCATCGCCCAACGCGGCAACCGGCCCTTTTTCCTGCTGGTCGCGCCCACGCCAATCCACGTCAACCTATCCGGCTGGCGGCAGAAAACCGGCCAGGCGCAAGCATCCTTTACCGGAACGCCGGTAGACCTAGCCCAATTCCCCAACACCCAAACCAACGGCTGGCGGCAGCACCTGGTGACGGTTGACTTCGCCTCGGGCAGCCCGGTTTATCTGTGGTGGTCGCGCGATAGCCAGCAACGCGATAGCGGCTGGGGCGCCTGGACGAACACCGGCAACGCCGCGGGCATCGCGCCGAATACGGGCAGTGGGGCGGTGGTCGGCTGGAATGTCCTCGTGCCGTCGAGCGACGTGCGCCGACAGCAATTGGTCAGGCAGACCGGGGCGAGGGTTGAGTTCTACGCGCGCGACATCGTCACCAACCAGCCGACCCAGCCGTGGGCCTTGACCGCCGATGAATCGGTCCTGGCCGGCACGGGCAGCCTGCCCATCACCGGCTGGTCGGCGGTCGTCTTCCCCAGCGGTCTCATCCGCCAGCAAGTGGTGCGCGGCAGCGAGACGCAAGGCTACGTCAGTTACGTGCGCCATCGCATCCCGTCCACGGGGCAATTCACGGCCTGGCGCTTCGACCCCGATTGGGGTGAAACCGTCACTTTTGGTCGTCTATGTGGTTTTGCCCTCGTGCCCACCGAGGGCGCGCGCTTCGTGATCAAGCTCATTCTACGGCGGCCCGGCGCGGCCAACTTTGAATGGTGGGAGAGCGGCGAACTGGTTGATTTTCAGGAATTAGCCATCACCGGCGCGGTGATCGATGAGGATGGGTTAGAGCGGGCGGGCATCGATGATCTTCCCGACGAGGGGAATCAATATCTCGATCCGGCGATGAAATTTTCACCCGCCAGCCCCATTAACCGGGATAAGCCGGTCGGAGCCGGGCCGGCGGCGATCGGCCAGGGCATTGTCTCGGAGGTGCATCCCTACTTTCTCTTGCGCCCCTATGCCGAGGGCAACTGGTCGCCCATCGCTCCCGGCCAAACTTACAATTATGGCAGCGCCGGTTTGCCCGCCGGCAGCCTGCGCGCCAACCGCGACCCCAACGGCTTTACGCCACTCTCGGCCACCTTCGACCTGCCGCGCGGCAAGGCGTCGTTCAACCGGCAGATCGATAACCACATCCCGTTCTACTCGCCGGCCGCCTGGCCCGATTTGAACGATCCGGTGCAGGGCAACCGGCGCCAGGAGGATTATCTGGGGCGGCTGCTGCTGGATCGAATGGAACAGCTACTGACCCTCGACCGCATGGTGGGCGAGGTGGTCGACGCCGCCGGGCCGAACACGCTGATCATCTTCACCTCCGACAACGGTCATCTGATCGGCGAGCACCGGCTGAGCAATAAGATGACGCCCCAGGAAGAGTCGGTGCGCGTGCCTCTATATATCCGCGGCCCCAACGCGGTGGCCGGCCAGATCCCCAATCTGGTCGCCAACATCGACATTGCGCCAACGCTGCTGGACTACACCGGCCTGAGCTGGCAAAATCCGGTCTTCAACGTGGACGGCCGTTCGTTGCGCAACCTGATCGAAGGCCGGCCGGTACGAAACTGGCGGCGGTCCTTATTGCTGGAACACCACCAGCCGCGCGGCGCGGTGATCGGCGACCGTTCGTCCACCGACTGGCGTTATGGCCTGCCCGATTACCTGGCGCTGCGCCAGATGCACACCACCGCCGGGCAAGCCGTCAACGACATCTACGTTCAATACTACGTTGACGTGGCCGAACCGACGGCGGTCATCGACAATGAGCTTTACCAGCTAAATAGCGATCCGCACCAGACCAACAATCTGGCGACAGCGCCGATTGCCGAACGGGCGCAAATGCTCCACATCTTCTATGCGTCCAGTGGCGAGGGCAGCCGAGTAGCCGATATGCAAGGGCAGCCGCCGATCGTCGTCTAGAGGCGGCTCATCCGGGTGGCTGCCAGAGAGAAATATATCCCCGGTCTATTTTAATAGGCGGCGGAAACCGTATAGTTAGGGCGTAGAAACCGAGTTCCTGCTTTGGAAACTCGGTTTCTAACTTTGCTAACTAGCGGAGATGGCGCATGGAACTGAAAGATAAAGTCGCCCTGGTGACCGGCGCGGGGTCGGGGCTGGGCAAAGCAGCGGCGCTGCGGTTGGCCGAGGGCGGGGCCATGATCGCCGCGCTGGGACGCGGCAGCGACAGCCTGCAACAAACGGTCGATAAGATCACCGCCGCCGGCGGCCAAGCCATCGTTATCGAGGCCGATATCTCGCGCCCGGAAGAGATGCAGGCCGCCGTGGCCCAAATCAAAAAGGATTGGGGACGGCTCGACATCGTTTTCGCCAATGCCGGCATCAATGGCGTCTGGGCGCCCATCGAGGAGTTGAAGCCGGATGAATGGGCCGAGACGCTGGCGATCAATCTGACCGGCACCTTTCTGACGGTTAAGTATGCGCTGCCGTTGCTGAAACAGCGGGGCGGCTCGGTGATCGTCACTTCCTCGGTCAACGGCACGCGCGTCTTCAGCAATGCCGGCGCGTCGGCCTATAGCTCCAGCAAGGCCGGGCAGGTGGCCTTTGCCAAGATGGCGGCGCTGGAACTGGCTAAGCACAAGATCCGCGTCAACGTCATCTGCCCCGGCTGGATCCAGACGGAGATCGAGGAAAGCACCGAGAAGCGCCACACCGAAGAGGCCAGGGAGCCGGTAGAGTACCCCGAAGGCAGCGTGCCTCTGACCGACGGCCAGCCAGGCTCGGCCGCCCAGGTGGCTGAACTGGTCTACTTCCTGGCCTCCGACGCCGCCGGCCATATCACCGGCACGGAAGTATGGATCGATGGGGCGGAGTCGCTATTGCAAGGGTGATGAGGAAGCGCAGGGGAGAAGGGGGGCTGGGGAGAACCTCTCGCATTCCGGGTTCTTGGCGTATGAAGCTATAATTTACAGGCACAAAAACCATAGGACCCTGTTACATTGAAAATCACGATTTGTTCGTAGTCAGGCGCTTTAGCACCGTCGGACGACAGTCGTCTCTGAATAACGCACCTAAAGTTGCAAACTACGAACCTCAAAATCCTTGTGTAACAGGGTAATAACAGAGAAGGAAGAACAATGATGAAAGCATTGGAAAAGGCGGCCAAGGCTGTGGAAGGACGCTTTAAGGCATACGACCGCAGCCGGCGGCCGGCAATGAAACCGGGCATGGGCCCGATCATCCACGAGAAGGGCGCAACCTTTCGCATCTGGGCGCCGAACGCCGAAAAGGTGTTCGTCGTCGGCGATTTCAACGACTGGAAAGAAACGACAAACCCCCTGACCCACGAGGCCGACGGTTATTGGGCCACTGATGTGGCCGGGGCCAAGGCGGGCCAGGAATACAAGTATGTGATTATCAACGGCGAGCAAAAGCTCTACCGCCTCGATCCCTATTCGCGGCAGGTCACCGGCTCGGTCGGCAATAGCGTGATCCACGACCCGGCGTTTGACTGGGGCGACACAGACGAGTTTCGTAGCGCCAACTGGAACGAGTTGATCATCTACGAGATGCACGTGGGCACGTTCAATCCATCGTCGGAAGGGCGCGTGGGCACGTTCCAGCGGGCCGTCAGACGGCTGCCCTATCTGCGCGAACTGGGCGTCAACGCCGTCCAGATCATGCCGCCGATGGAGTTCCCCGGCGGCCGTTCGTGGGGCTATAACCTGTCGCTACCCTTCGCCGTGGAGACGGACTACGGCGGCATGTTGGGCTTCAAGAAGTTCGTGAAGGCCGCCCACAGCCACGGGATCGCCGTCATCCTCGACGTGGTCTACAACCACCTGGGGCCGGGCGACCTCGATCTGTGGCGCTTCGACGGCTGGTCGGAAGGCGACGGCGGCGGCATCTACTTCTACAACGACCACCGCTCCGAGACGCCGTGGGGCCACACGCGGCCCGATTACGGCCGGCCCGAAGTGCGCCAGATGCTGCGCGATAACGCCCTGACCTGGCTGCACGAGTACAAAGTGGATGGCCTGCGCTGGGACGCCACGGCCTACATCCGCAACGTTCATGGCAACGACAACGAGCCGGCCAACGACCTGCCCGACGGCTGGAACCTGATGCAGTGGATCAACGAAGAGGTGACCGAATTCGCGCCCAATCATCTGACCATTGCCGAAGACCTGAAGGGTAACGAATGGATGGTGAAGGACACCGGCGCGGGCGGGGCGGGCTTCGGCGCGCAGTGGGACGCCGGCTTTGTCCATCCGGTGCGCACGGCGATCATCACCAACGACGACGCCTTCCGCAACCTGGAAGCGGTGCGCGACGCGCTGTACTTTAAGTATGACGGCGACGCCTTCAAGCGCGTGGTCTATACCGAATCGCACGACGAGGTGGCTAACGGCAAAGCGCGCGTGCCGGAAGAGATTTGGCCGGGCGACAGCAAGAACTGGTTCGCCAAGAAGCGCTCCACGTTGGGGGCGGCGTTGGTGTTCACCGCGCCGGGCATCCCCATGATCTTCCAGGGACAGGAGTTTGTGGAAGGGAAGTGGTTCACCGACACCGAGCCGTTGGATTGGGAAGAGGCCAAGAATCACGAAGGTATCATCTACCTCTATCGCGACTTGATGCGCCTGCGCCGCAATCTGGACGGCGTGACCAAGGGGCTGACCGGGCAGCATGTGTTCGCCTCGCACCTGAATCAGACCAACAAGGTGCTGGCCTACCATCGCTGGCACGACGGCGGACCGGGCGACAGCGTGATGGTGGTGCTGAACATGAGTAACCAGACGCTGACCGACTATGCCCTCGGCTTCCCCGCTGCCGGTCATTGGGCCTTGCGTTTCGACAGCCACGCCGCCGTCTATAGCCCCGACTACGAGGGCCAGGTGAGTGGCGACGTGACCGCCGAAGATGGCGAGTACGATGGTCTGCCGGCCCACGGCAAGGTCAACCTCGGCCCCTATGCCGCGCTGATCTTCTCGCAGAACCCGGGATAAGAAGAGAAACCACAGATTACACAGATTTCACAGATTAAGAATAGTGGTCAGTGGGCAGTCTCCTGTTCACTGACCACTGCCCACTTCTGCAAATCTGTGAAATCTGTGAAATCTGTGTTTTTCTTTTTCTTTATTAGCCGGCGTTTCTTTTGGCGGGGGGTGGTGTTGTAATGAATTGGGGATAGGCAACGAATCTCACCGCCCGTCCCCGCTAAAGGAAACAGTGTGGGATGGCGCCAAAACTCTCCGAGACCGAGACGATTACCTATACGACCCTACCCCGGTTGGGGGCAGGCGTGCCGCGGCGGGGCAACCGGCTGTCGCGCGGGTTCTGGAGCCTGGTCATGCGTCTGATGGGCTGGCGTGTGGTGGGGCAATTACCCGAACTGCCGCGCTTTGTCTTCGTCGGCGCGCCGCATACGTCCAATCAGGACTTCTTTATGACCGCCCTGACGATGGCCGCGCTGGGCATCGATGTGCATTTCGTGATGAAGCACACGCCCTTCGTGGGGCCGGTGGGCTGGTTCCTGCGCTGGTTTGGCGGCATTCCGCTGGACCGCGACCGGACGCGCGATTTCGTGGCCCAGATGGTGGACGAGTTCGACGGCCGCGAGCAGTTCCTGCTGGCGATCATGCCCGAAGGCACGCGCGGCAAAGACCACGACAGCGCGAGCAAGGGCTGGCGCAGCGGCTTCTACCACATCGCCCGGGGCGCGGGCGTGCCGTTGGTCATGGTCATCTTCGACTACGCCAACAAACACATGCGCGTGGGGCCGACGGTCTGGCCGGGGGAGAGCTATGAGGCCGACGTGCCGGTGATTCAGGGGTTCTTCGCCGGGGTGGCGGGGAAGAATGTGGAGAGGACGTTGGTGCTTCAGCGTGATTTTCACTCCTGAGAAATGAGATTAGCCCCGCGATCGGTGCTATAATCGACTGCATGACGACGATTACCCTGGACATTCCTGACCATCTGGCACCTATCGTCACCGAATTGGGCGATCAGCTGTCGCTGGTCCTCGAGTTGGGCTTGAGTCGCCTGGCGCCTATTTCGACTAAAGCCTACAGTGAAGCCGTCACTTTACTCACACAGGCCCCAACCCCCGAAGCCAT
>CXWJ01000281.1_pt1 | contig 14470 bp, 12 predicted proteins | sample 590841 | NCBI WGS metagenome assembly CXWJ01 (sample SAMEA3498367, study PRJEB10139) | wastewater metagenome | biome: wastewater treatment plant; material: activated sludge | place: Austria | collected 2015-01-21 | reverse complement strand
ACGCTGATTTTAAATTTTTTATCGGCGTATATCAGCGTTCATCTGCGTCCAGAAATGTTTATATTTTGCAACCAATCTCCTGAACTCTCGTATAAGCCATAGAAAATCATTTCAGGAGAACGATATGAACACAACCAAACCCACCCTTGTCCACGTCATTGCATGGACCACCCTTGCCAGCGGCATCGTCAACATCGTCTGGGGGTTCGCTGCATCGGGCACCGCCATCAGCACCTTGATTGGCGCCATCTGCGTGCCGCTCACCATCCTCCCCACGCTCCTCGGCGTGTTCGAGTTGATCTACGCCGCCAAGCTCTTCAGCAACCCGCCGCAAGCCATCCAGCCATCCACCAATATCGCTGTTTTTGAAGTCGCCTGCGCCCTGCTTGGCAACGCCTTCTCGATGGCAGTCGGCATCCTTTCGCTCGTTTTCTACAACGATTCCGTNNCCTGCCCCAGCCACCGAAGAATTGTCCGCCCCTGTTGAGGAGGCACCCTCCAAACCGAAACGCGCTCCACGCAAAATGGCGAAGTAACTAGAAGTCATCTCAAAAATGTCACCCTGAGCGTCAGCGAAGGGTCTCTACTGCCCAAATAAGAGACTCTTCGGTCGCAAACCCCGCTCCCTCAGAGTGACACGGTGTTTTTGAGACAAGTTCTAATGAGACCTCACAGGTATTGTAAAACGGTGAGGTCTTCTTTATTTCTCCTCTTGACTCTCACCTCCCTCAACCGTAAAATCAAATCACAATTGAACGGGCAACAGGGAAGAGACTCAAACGTAGTGACGATTTCAATCGTCAGCAAATAACGACTAAAATCGCTACTACGAAATGGGCGCCGAAGGTGCAAATCTGGAGACTGGCGAAACCAGATGAATCTCTCAGGCAAAAGGACCCTGCTCCCGAATCCACTCTGGAAAGTTTGATTGTTGCGCAGTTGAACTGCGCGACAACAACACCGACGGTGTAAAGTTAGTTTAGTAGTTGGTTAGTTCAATAGTTGGATAGTTGAAAAACTATGAAACTATAAAACTAAGAAACTATCAAACTAAACTAATCTCTCAGGTCACATTACAGAGGCGCGCGAAGAATATTCGTGCGCCTTTTTGATTCGCCAAAACCCAGTACGGCAAGATTTATCTTGCGCTCTCGCAAAATGAATTTTGCGGCACAACTTCACAAGGAGAATACACATGAACACCCCCTCCAATTTGAAATATGCAAAGTCAGATGAATGGTTCGACCCCGCGAGCGGAAAAGTGGGCATCACCGATTATGCCCAGAATCAACTCTCCGACATTGTCTTCGTCGAAATTTTCGTCGAAGCGGGAGAGGAGATCGCGGCAGGCAAGGCGATTGCTTCCGTTGAGTCGGTGAAAGCGTCGTCAGAGATTTATGCGCCCGCGGGCGGAAAAGTCGCGGCGGTGAATAAAGATTTGCCGAACAAGCCTGAGACCATCAACACCGATCCGTTCGGCGCGGGATGGATGATTCAACTCGAAGGCGGATCCGCTGGCGATATGATGGACGCGGCGGCGTATGAGAANNCCCCACGAACGCGATGAGATGCTCGCAACGGTCGGCGTTAAATCGCTGGATGATCTGTTCGACGCCGTGCCAGCCAAACATCGCTTCCCCAAACTGGACCTGCCTCCCGCGTGGACAGAAATGGAAGCGTTGGAAGAATTGTCCAACATCGCAAGCGCCAACGAACATGTGCGCGGCGATCTGATCTCCTTCCTCGGCGCGGGCATGTATCATCACTACATCCCGTCTGTGATTGACCACATGCTGAGGCGCGGAGAATTTTATACCGCGTACACGCCATACCAGCCCGAAATTTCACAAGGCACATTGCAAGCCATCTTCGAATATCAATCGTTGATGGCGGCGCTGACCGGCATGGACGTGTCGAACGCGTCTCATTACGACGGGGCGACCGCCACAGCCGAAGCGGTGAACTTGGCGAACGCCCAATTCCGCGGTAAACGCAAGAAGGTGGTCATCTCCCCCACTGTGCATCCGCAATACCGCGCGGTGATCCGCACGTACACGCAAGGCATGGATTTGCAACTTGTCGGCGATGAAGCGAACGCCGAACTCGATACCGACCCCAGTGATCTACTCGCGCATGTCGGCGAAGATACGTGTCTCGTCATCGTGCAGTATCCCGATTTCTTCGGGCGCGTGTACGATTACAAAAAATTCATTGACGATGTCCATGCCAAAGGCGCGTTGGTCTGCGTGGTTGCGAACCCGACCGCGCTGGCGATGTTCAAAACGCCTGGCGAAATGGGCGCGGATATCGTTGTCGGCGACGGACAGCCGCTGGGAATCCCAATGTGGTTCGGCGGACCAAGCGTCGGATTTTTCACGACGCGCAAGCAATACGTCCACAAGATGGCGGGACGGTTGATCGGCGAAACGGTGGACAACAAAGGTCAACGCGCGTATGTGCTAACCCTCACCGCGCGCGAACAACACATCAAACGCGAACGCGCCACGAGCAACATCTGCACCAATCAAGGTTTGCTCGCGCTTGCCTCCGCAATTTATTTGAGCGTGTTGGGCAAAAACGGATTGAAGCAGGTTGCGAATCTTTGTTATCAAAAAGCGCATTACGCCGCGCGCGAATTGAGCAAGATCAAAGGCTACAAAGTTTCATCTGAAACTTTCTTCCATGAGTTTGTGTTGGAATGTCCTCAGCCCGCGAGCGACGTCAACGCGCACTTGCTTGAACACGGCATCCTCGGCGGATACGATCTGGGTCAGGATTATCCCTCGCACAAAAATCATTTGCTGGTCGCCGTAACCGAGATGAATTCAAAAGAAGAAATTGACACGCTTGTTGAGGTGTTGTCGGAGGTGAAACATGGTTAGCACATTGGATGCAACGACTCCGAAAATTGTGGAACCGACGATCTTTGATCTTTCCTCGCCCGGACGAGTCGGCGTACGGATGCCCGAGTCAGACGTCCCTGCGGCTGACTCGCCTCCTCCGCATTTGCTGCGCTCCGAACTGCCGCTTCCCGAACTCGCCGAAGTGGACGTTGTCCGCCATTACGTCCGACTCTCAAAATTTAATTACAGCGTGGACGGCGGGTTTTATCCGCTTGGCTCATGCACGATGAAATACAACCCGAAGATCAACGAAGACACGTGCCGATTGCCAGGATTTTTATTTACGCATCCACTGCAACCAATTGAAACTGTGCAAGGTAATCTCGCGTTGATGTATCAATTGCAAGAGTGGCTGAAAGAGATCGCGGGATTCGCGGGCGTGACTCTGCAACCCGCCGCGGGCGCGCACGGAGAATTTACGGGCGTGTTGATGATGCGCGCGTATCACAAATCGCGCGGCGACGGGAAGCGCGTAAAGATGCTCATCCCCGATGCGGCGCATGGGACGAACCCCGCGTCGGTGGGCATGATGGGCATGACCGTTGTGACGATTCCCTCTGACGAGCGCGGTAATGTTGATCTGAAAAAATTGGAAGAGGCGTGCGACGATACCGTCGTCGGCATGATGCTCACCAACCCGAACACGCTCGGCATGTTCGATGAACATGTCGAGAAGGTGATCTCGCTCGTGCATGGTTGCGGCGGCTTGATGTACGGCGATGGCGCGAACTTGAACCCGTTGCTTGGCATCGTCCGCCCCGGCGATTTAGGCTTCGACGTGATGCACTTCAATTTGCACAAAACATTTGCCGTGCCACACGGCGGCGGCGGACCTGGAGTTGGTCCTGTTGGAGTCGGTCCCAAACTCGTGGACTTTTTGCCTGAGCCGCTTGTGGGAATCATTGAAGAGGGCGAAGAGGATATGCCTCCGCTGTATGGATTCGTCAAACCCGCGAAGACGATCGGTCGCATGAAAGCCTTCCACGGACATTTCGGCGGCGGCTTCGTCCGTTCGTTCACCTATATCGCCATGCACGGACCCGACGGACTCAAAGACATTGCGCAATACGCGGTGTTGAACGCCAACTATCTGCAAGCGCGGTTGCGCGATCATTATCACATCCCGTTTGACCGCATCTGCATGCACGAGTTCGTGATGGAAGGTCAATTTGAAGGAAGCGACGTTAGAGCGTTGGACATTTCCAAGCGCCTGATGGATTACAACTTCCACCCGCCCACAAACTATTTCCCGCTCATCGTCCACGAGGCGTTGATGATCGAGCCGACCGAAACCGAGAACAAAGACACGCTCGACTCTTTCATCGATGCGTTGATTCAAATCGCCAAGGAGGCGAAGTCTACGCCTGAGATCGTCAAGTCCGCGCCGAACGATACGCTGTTCGGAAGGATGGACGAGGTCAAGGCGGCGAGGGAGTTGGTGTTGTGCTGTTGGCTGCCTGAGGGGTATGATTTGAACGGGTAAGGCAAAAAAAATCTGACAGGTCTCATTGTGCCACTTGCCAATCAGAATTTTTGCGTGGACAATGGCGCGAGTTGAGCGAAGCCCTAGCGGAGACCTGTCAGATTTGCTGGTTACGTTAAGCAAATATTTCGAATCGTAATTAAGTAACTGAAGAATATTCATGTCATCTGACAAAAAACATAGAACCGTTGGGCTGTTAGAATTACTTGTTGCATTTGCAACCGTAATTGGCACTTGTGTTGCTGTGATTGAATTAATTCCAGCGTTTGGTCAATGGTTAAATCCACGCAGTCAGATTGTTAGCAATACTCCATTTCCAATTGCGACAGCGACATCAATTACTTCAACCACAATACCTACGTCGCCAACCAAACCCTCACAACAGTTTTCGAATATTTTTGGATCAATACCATTTGCAAATCCAAATGATCCAAATGTACTAAATCCTGTCTTTCAATGGATAAAGGGCGGCTCGGAGACCAACTCATATGATTTGACAATAAATCCAGAAGCATTGATAGTCATTTCTGGTCCCCGATTGAATCAGTATCGCAATACTCAAACTGCACCGCTGATTTCACTTCCCTACTCTGGAGACTTTCAAGTACAGGTAAAAGTCATTTTCCACCCAGTGGAAGTACATCAAGTAGCTGGTCTAGGTATCTTATCCAGAAGTGAACAAACTACTTCCTATATCAGAATTGCTAGAATGCTGACTGACTGGGGACAAGGAATATCCTTCCAAACATCATCCGACAATGGAAATTACTTTCGTTACACAGGAGAGATAACATATTTGAAAATTGAAAGAAATGGCGCGTTGTTTAATATCTATTACAGTTTTGATGGTAATAACTGGATAAATCTTCAAAAAGATTTTGTTTTCGGTTTCCCAGATAACATTGAAGTATTTCTAGCGACATATTCATCAAGCAACAATGGCATTATTGCGGAATTTCAAGATTTCATTATAGAGCCGATAAATAAATAACTGCCTACAAGAAAGTTTTTTGCGGTAAATGAAATCATAAGTTATATCTCCTCACTCTTCACATCCTCGAAAGCACATGGGCAGGCAAATAGCGCGGCGGGATACCGCAGGGCTAAAGCCCGTTGCTCAGTGCGTGGAAGCGCTTTGCGCTGGCGCAATCGAGTCGGCTTCCAGCCGACTTTCATGTACTGAGGTGGTTGTCGAGCCTGTCGAGACACAGGACTTTAGTCCGCCGAATCATTGTTGTATAATACAGCCATGCTTTCAACACGAGATGCTCGCATTGCACGTAAGGTCAAGAGCCGACTTTCGGAGATTACGCCAATCAAGCGAGTGGTGGTGTATGGCTCGCGCGCGCGGGGTAAGCCTGCGAGATATTCAGACCTCGATCTTTACATCGAACTCAATACAAAGATTAATTCATCTCTACGACGGAAGATTCGTGAGGTGGCGTGGGAGGTCAGTTTGGATTCGGGCGTGGTCATTACAACGCTGGTTGCGAGTGAGCGGTTGAACGGTCAACCCATTTTGAAGGCGATCAAAGCAGAGGGGATCGCGGTTTGAAAAGCAAGTCCAGCAATCGGGCGATTCGCGAGCGTCTGAAGCAAGCGCGGGAAACACTGGAGGAAGCCGAAGCGCTGTACCAGCAGGATTTTTGGCGTGGGACGATCAACCGCTCGTATTATGCAATGTTTTATGCTGTCCTTGCGCTAGCGGCATCCAAAGAGATTGTCATCTCGAAGCATACACAGGCTGTTTCATTTCTCGATAAAGAGTTTGTCAAAAAGGCATCTTCCCAAAAGAAATCTCGCGCGCGCTTCATTACGGTTTTGATGAACGACAAACCAATGACTATGGGGAAATCTGGGATATAGAATTTACCGAAGCAGAAACTGCATTGAAAGAAGCAAAGGGATTTGTAAAAACTGTCGAAGAATATCTGAACGCGTAAATGGGTATTTAGTTTTGCCTTGTGAAAGACCTCGGAGTTCTTGAAGAACCCGAGGTCTTTTCAAATTCCCTGTTACGATTCAAGCCTCTAGTGGCACTACATCCTGTGCGCACAACACAGCAGGAGTCGCCTCACGCATTTATGACCATCCCTCACTACCCGTCTATGGACGACGCAAGCCTCGCGCAACAAGCCCGCGCCGAGCCTGAGGCGTTTGCCGAGTTGTATCGCCGTCACGTTGCGAGCGTGTATCGCTATTACATGGCGCACACGGGCAACGTGCACGACGCGGAAGATTTAACTTCGCAGACGTTCATGGCGGCGTTGGAGGGGATTCGATCCTATCGCGGCGCGGCTCCGTATATTGCGTGGCTGATGGGAATCGCCTCCAGATTGCGACTCCGCTTTTTTAGGGCGACCAAGCCTGAGGTTCCGTTGGAGGCGGCGCTTCACATCCCGACCCCCAGCCTGCCTACCGATAAGTCGGCTTTTCAACGCCTCGAGCGGACTCAGATCATCAACGCGCTCAAGCAACTTAGCAGTGACCGCGCCGAAGCGTTGATCCTGTGTTTCTTCAGCGAACTCAGTTTCAGCGAGGCGGCTTCTGTGATGGGCAAAAGTGAAGCGGCTGTCAAAATGCTCGTCTCGCGCGGACTGCAAGACCTGCGCGCGCGTTCTTCCATTGCATTGGAGATGGACCATGAATAAAGAAATCTTCGACCAACTCCCCGCCGACGAACAACCCGTCGCCGCGAAATTAAATTCAACAGCAGACACCATGAAAGTTCCGCAAGACTTTCAATGGAAATTGGAGACTCAATTAATGGACGCATACCAAAACAGATCACAGCCCGCAAAAGGCTGGTTTGCAAAACTCATCGTGCCTGCGGCATGGACGTTTGCCGCCGTTCTCGGATTCTTTTTGTTCAACTGGGCGATCCGCTCGCTTGTTCCGTCCGAACAAGCGCCTGGTTCATCGAACACTGAAATTCCTTTGGAAACTTTTGAATCGAATGTAAGGCAGGGAAATATTTGCGAAGGTCCGCTCGCGCTGGCGCATGGCTTTTCGGTTTATGTGACGAATCAAGATAAGACTGGCTTCATCGAACTGGACGCTCAACGCGCCATCGGTGAGTTGCGTTCCTTCGCGTGGTCGGCAGATGGTCAACTGGCTGTGGTTGGGAACACAACGGGAACGGGCAATATTTATCTGACCGACTCGGCTGGGGGTCAACTTCAACCTGTTCTCTCGAACTCGGAGTTAGGCTACTTGATGGATGTCGCTTGGTCACGCGATGGAAAAAGAGTCTTGACGTGGTCAGTCGCAAATCCTACAGTTATTTATCTAATCAATAACGCCGAATCTACAGTTTTTGAATTTCAGCGCGATCAACAGATCAACTCCACTCCGCAATTCTCGCTTGGCGATGCAAGCATCATTTTTTTTGGATCTGGCTCACAACATGCGCTGTTCGAGGCAAATTTGGAAAGCGGTCGAGAAAGATTGATCAGCGCGCTTGTTGAGAACGACAGCGGTTTTGCATGGTCGCCAGATGGCTCAAGGCTTGCCTATTTTGAAATGAGAAGAACTTCAGGAGAAGCAGTCTTGATCCTTCAAAATCCAGACGGAAGCGACAAATCTATCATTGCCTCATTGCCTATTCCGAAAGGTTCAGGCTCATCTATCCCCGATGTTGCCAATTTGAGTTGGTCGCAAGACGGAACAAAACTCGTTTTTGAATTTGGCAGAAGCGCATCCGACCGCGTGATCTATCTGGCATACGCAGATGGCTCAGGATTGATCAATTTAGTTGAGTCGGCTCATGCACCAACAATTTCATCGGATGGAAATTGTCTGGCATACATCAGTGATAAACAAGTCTTCCTGCTGGATTTGAATTCCGATGTACCCGTGCCGATCGTGTTGACAGAGTTGCCAACTGGGCGATCCATCCCTGATTTTCGGTTGGATAAATTGCAATGGAAGCCATAACCGGCGCTTATCTTTGGAAGACATAATCAGTAGATCACGAAAGTTCAGGCGACACAGTACAACTACGTCAAGAACCGTTTTCGTGAAGTACTGATAATATAAACTTAGCCAAAAAACTGCGCGCGTCTCGTCCCCACATCAGCCTCAGCAATTAATCTCACCCCTACACTCTCAATTCTCTAATTCTCTATTCTCTATTCTCTATTCCCTACTCCCTAAATCTCACTCTCTCCTCCCCTTCGTCACGATTCGAATCGGCGTTCCCAGGAACCCATACTCCTCGCGGATCTGATTTTCCAAATATCTCACGTAGGTAAAGTGCATCAACTTCGGGTCGTTGACATAGATCATGAATGTCGGCGGGTCGGAACGGACTTGTGTGCCATAAAACATTTTCAGCGCCCGTCCCGCGTGCGTGGGGTGCGGGTGCGCATCCTGCGCTTTGTGAATCACCGCGTTGATCTTCGAGGTGGTCAAACGCGCGAGACGTTCCTCCTGCACGCGCAACGCCATCGGCAAGACGGTATCCACGCGCTGGCCAGTTTTCGCCGAGATGAACAACAACGGAACATAATCCATAAAGTTCAAATCGGAGCGAATCTTGCGCGTGTATTCCTCCATCGTAAACGAATCCTTTTCGATGGCGTCCCACTTGTTGACGATCACCACGCACGACTTCCATTGCTCGAGAATAAACCCCGCGATGTGCGCATCCTGCGCGGTGATGCCGGTGGTGGCGTCGATCATCAGCAGGGCAACGTCGGCGCGTTCGATGGCTTTGAACGAACGCAAGACGCTGAACTGTTCCACGCCGCGCTCGATCTTGCCGCGCTTGCGGATGCCGGCCGTGTCGATGAGCGTGACCTGCAACCCTTCCATTTCAATGAGCGTATCGGTCGCATCGCGCGTGGTGCCGGGGATCGGGCTGACGATGGCGCGTTCCTCGCCCACGAGTTTATTGAGCAGGCTGGACTTGCCCGCGTTTGGCTTGCCGACGATCGCGATCTTGACGCTCTCATCCTCTTCCGCCGCTTCCTCCGCAGGGAAGTTTGCCACAACCACGTCGAGCAGGTCGCCGGTGTCGCTTCCATGCACGGCAGAGACCGGGTGAGGCTCGCCCAGCCCCAACTCGTAGAATTGACTCGCCGCATCCCGCGTTTCGCGCGCTTCGCATTTGTTCGCCACCACAAGGATCGGGGGGAAGAACGAACCATCGGGCAACTTCTTTTGCGAGCGGCGCAAGATGTCTGCCACCTCGAGATCCGCGCCGGTCACGCCGGTTTGCCCATCGTTGACGAACAGGACCACATCCGCCTCGTCGATCGCGGCTTGAGCCTGCGCGCGGATATCCTCGATAAAATCCGCCGAGCCGACCGAGAGTGGCGCCTTGGCGCCACCGCCGTGAGTCGGGTCGATGCCGCCGGTGTCGATCACATGGAAGGCGCGCCCATTCCATTCCGCTTCGCCGAACAGGCGGTCGCGTGTGGTGCCGGGCGTATCGTCCACGATCGCCATGCGTTCACCGACGAGGCGGTTGAATAAAGTTGATTTTCCAACATTGGGTCTACCCACAAGGGCGACAATAGGTTTAGGCATATATGATTTCCGATTTACGATTTCTGATTGACGAATTTCGATGTGCGATTGATGATCCGCGCTGTTCACTGATCACTGTTTACTGTTCACTGTCCACTGTCCACTTTCCAATCTACGGTTTCGGCGTTGGGGTTGGCGTGCCGGGGATAGATAGTACCACTTCAACGGCGCCGGGCAAAATGGATTCGACCAGCACATTCTCGACAAGGATTTCGATGGTGGGCGTGAGTTGATATGTGCCTGCGCCCAGCCCGGTCACATCGATATTGACGATGATATCCTGCGGGGTCAGCGCGTCGAGCACAGGCAACGGACCCGAGATGATCACATCCACAGATTGCGGCGAGACCTGCGCGGCAAGCCCGTCACTCAAGCCAATCACGTTGATGGGTTGATTCAACAACGTTACGCTGGTTTGAATCGGTGAAACCTCAACCGTCACCTGCACGGTTTGAGCGCCAACAATGCTGATGTTTTCCGGCAATAACAGCGCCAGCCGCGTAGAGATGGTTTCCTTCGCGTCCTGTAGATCGAGTGTTTCGGTTTCGATCACGCCGGGCAACGCGTTCACCAGTTGCGGGTCGGAGGCGAATACGGTGATTACCGGCGGAAACACCGAAATATTTTCAAGCCGATACCCTGCCGTCACCTGCCCGCTAACGACAACCTTCACCGCCACATCGCGGAAACCGCCTTGCTGGCTAACCGGAATGGTGACATGAATCGACGAAGGATTAACCGACACGCCATCCACGACCGCGTTTTGCGCATCGAGCGCCAGCACCGGCAAAGCTTGATCGATACTCTCGCGCGTGCCGGAGAAACTCAACAGGATGCGCGCCCGTTGCACCTTCTCGACCAGCGATTCGGGACCGGAGATCACCACCTCGGTCACATCGGTTTGCGGGTCTCCGGCTTGATAGCCCACCGCCGGCTGTCCGCTCAGCGAGAGGTCGATGGGCAGGGCGCGGGTGGCGCGTCGTTCAAGGGTCACTGAAACAGAAACAGGGTCCGAAAGAACGAGTTGCATCGGTCGCGCCGCGATTTGAATCTGGATATCCTTTTTGTGTTCGCCCGCGCTCAAGTTGGAAATATCCAGGATAGCGCGGATGGAATTTTCCTGCGCTGAGATTCGTTCCCAGACCGAGCGCGGCGCGCGCAAGGTGACAGCAACTGTGGATGGGATTTCACTGGTGATGATAAGCGACGGCTCCTGCCCGACGATTTCAAGCGGCACCGCAATCGGCGAGCGGATCTCATCCGGGTCGGCGGCGGTGACGGCGGAAATCCATACCGCAACGGCGAGGATGAACGCGAGGAGAATTGTGCGTATGTTCGTCGCAAGCCAGCGCATATTATTTATCCCTACGAAAGAATCGTTGGAACCAGACTTTGCGCGGCGTGGAAACATCGGTCTGATAAAACGCAACGAGGATATTTTCGAGCCGCTCCGGATCGATGCGGCGAATCATGCGCCCGGCATGCGCGATGGAGATCGAACCGCTCTGCTCAGAAACGACCACCGAGACCGCATCACTCACTTCGGAGGAGCCGAGCGCGGCGCGATGACGTAATCCCATCTGCCGTTCGGGATTACGAGTAAGGATGCCGCTTGATGAGAGCGGCATTACGCACGCCGCCGCGATCACCTTCCCATCGGCGATGATTACTCCGCCATCGTGCAGGGGCGTATCTGGGTAAAAGATCTGCAAGAGCAATTCGGGCGTCACTTGCGCGTGCATTTGAACGCCGGTCTCAGCGTATTGCGCAAGGCTGTCGGTGCGCTGCATGACGATCAACGCGCCATGTTGCCGCGCTGAGAGGCGGCGCGACGCCTCGACCACCGCATGGATCACTTTCACGATATCGGCTTGTTGCGGCTGTCCGCTTCCGGTGACGAAGTTGCCAGCTCGTCCCAGCCGTTCGAGCGCGCGGCGTATCTCCGGGGCAAATATAACCGGGATGGCGAGGAGCAGGGCGGGCAGGGTGNNATGTTATCGAAAAAGTTCGCCATCGGGTGGAAGTGTAATTCGTAATTGGGGATTGGTAAATGGGTTGGGAACACCCGCACATGGCTTTCTCAAAGTCCGAAACTCTTTCACGCGAAAGGCGCGAAAAGAGCAAAAGACGCGAATTTTCAAATCCTTTCGCGAAATTCGCCTGATTTGCGTAATTCGCGTTGAGACTGCGCCGCATGATCTGGAAACCGTCAAGCTTTCCTGAGAAAATCATAAATACCCACACAGAGCTTTGGCAAAGCCTGGGAATGACTCTTTTACGCGCGGAAGTATTCCTACTTTCACAGGGAGGTCCGTATGTCCGCCCGCAACACGAGATGTTTGTCAGACGATCATGCAAAAGCCTGAAATATCGGCAAACTTCGCGTTCAGGCGCGGGCGAGGCGCTTGATCCCCCCTTCTTTGCAACTTACCCTTTAGATCGGTCGCAGAACGCGGTCGGCGCGCAGTTGTTTGAAGAACAACGCCGCGCCGCGCGGCATCGATTCGCTGGCGGCTTCCATCCAAGCCTGTGAGCCCAGGGTTTCCGGCGCGCGACGTGAATAGCCGAGTCGTTTCCACACTGTGTCAAAACCCACCAGGTCCATCGGCGGGAAAACCAGCGAGGCTTCGCACTGGAGGGCATTTGAGGCTTCCTCCACCTCATTGAGCATAAGCGGCAGTGATTTCTCTGCCGATATTTTTGGGTCGATGAAGAGATCGTCGGTGCGCGCCACCAGGTTTTCCACTTGCCAGCCTGCCACGCCCACCAGCTCGCTACCGCTAAAGAGCATGAGGAATGCTTTCTCGCCGAAGGCTTCCATCACATCGTCGGCATGCATGGCGCGCCGTCCCTTGCTCTGGCGCGAGATGAATTCGGCGATCCTTTGCGCGTCGCGGGGACGACCACGCAGGAGTAAATACGTTCCGGGCTGAGTGTCGGATGAGGGCAGTGGACCAGTTTCCGGCTTCGGCGCGAAGCGTTTCCACTCCGCGGTCACTTGTTTCCACAGTTCGTCGTACGAACCGGTGTTTCGGATGATGACTGTCGCCGCGGCGAGTTTGTCGCTTTGCGGAGCCTGCGCGCGGATTCGCTGTAATGCATCTTCACGGGTAAGGTTACGCTTGCGCATCAGCCGTTCGATCTGGACTTCCTGCGGCGCGTCGGTCACCCAGATGGAATCGCATTGCTCGCGCATACCGGATTCGATCAACTTGATCGCCTCAACCACCACCACGCGCTGGTTCGCCCTGCGGATGAGTAAGTCCACCGCTTGCAACACGTACGGGTGCACGATCTCTTCGAGTTGGGCGAGCGCTTCGGCATCCGAGAATACAAGTTTGGCCAATTTGGCGCGGTCGACATTCCCTTCTTTATCCAACAGCCATTTGCCGAACCGGTCAATCGTAGGCTGGTAGCCCGGCGCGCCCTTCGAGATGACGCGATGCGCCAGCGCGTCCGCATCGATGGTGTAGGCGCCGAGGTGTTCCATCATGCGTCGCACAACGCTTTTGCCGGTGGCAATGTTCCCGGTCAAGCCGATGATCGTTTTGCCAGTTCTTTTGCTCACAAGGACTCCTCAAGGAAACAGTATACAACTCCTATTTTAATGTCTTTTGAAAAATAATCCAGTGAAGTTGTTCGCGTTTTCAAATTTGTCAGTTTTGTTCCCATGTTGACGCTCGCCTGTCTTGCGTGTATGATGACCTTGCCTCAGGTTGGTTGGGCGATCGCGGTGGCGCGTTGACGCCATCGAGGAAAGTCCGCACTCCATAGAGCACGGCGTCGGATAGTCCCCGGGGCGGGGAAGCCTCCGTAAGGAGCGAACCTGCCGGACAAGGGCCACAGAAACAAACAGCCCCGCGCTTGCGCGAGGTGATGGTGAAAAGGTGGTGTAAGAGACCACCGGCGTTTGCAGTAATGCAGATCGTCAGGTAACCCCCGCCGGGAGCAAGGCCAAGCAGGGACGAAGCCATCTGCGGATGGCGGGAGACGGCTCGTCTTCATAGGTATCCAATCACGCGGTGGTTGGGTCAGTCCCGGGTAGGCTGCACCGAGCGGCGCGGCGACGCGCCGCCCAGAGAGATGATCGCACATGCGGGGCAACCCGCAGGACAGAATGCGGCTTATAGACCGACCTGAGGTGGCTCATTGAATCGCTTACAAAAGCCTCTAACCCTTAAACACGGAGACACTGAGTCACGGGGTTCTTTTGTATTTTTCTCTCAGTGTCTCCGTGACTCCGTGGTTCAAAATTTACGCAAGAGGATTATTGATTGAATCATCGAACCGAACTCGAAGCCGCGCAATTCATTCTCCAAAAGGCTCTTCAACACGCGTGCGAGTCCAACACGCATCAATTAACAAAACTTCACATCGCCATCGGCGAGATCGCCGAACTCGACCGCGACTTGATCCAATCGCACTGGCGCGAGATTAGCAAAGGCTCGCTTGCGGAACGGTCACAATTGCGCTTCCGTCTTATCACTGCCGAAGTTCAGTGCATGGCGTGTTTCCAAAAATATCATCCCGAAGGCGGAGAGATTCATTGTCC
>CXWJ01004195.1_pt1 | contig 14474 bp, 14 predicted proteins | sample 590841 | NCBI WGS metagenome assembly CXWJ01 (sample SAMEA3498367, study PRJEB10139) | wastewater metagenome | biome: wastewater treatment plant; material: activated sludge | place: Austria | collected 2015-01-21 | reverse complement strand
GACCAACGGAGAGTAAGAGAGGAGTTTCGAGCACTTGGCAACAACTTAGGATTGTTTCAGTTGGATCGGTGGGACTTCAATGTCCGCATTGAACCACAGCCTGCTCACCTGGTCCTTACAACCTTCGCTCCAACCGTAACAATAGAAGCTGCGATGACAAATGCGCAGATCGAAGCCAAACTGGCGGAACGCATTGATGCCAAAAAGTGCAAAGATTTCCAACGGGCCGATGCAATCAGAGAAGAACTCAGATCTCTGGGAATTACGATCGAGGACAAGCCCGATGGCACCAGCCTGTGGAAGCGCTGACTCTCAAGAAATTCTCTATGGGCTGCATGCCGTCCGTGAGGCATTGAAAGCCGGAGGCAGGCCGCTCCAACGGCTCCTGGTTGTTCGCCCTGATAAACAATTCACGGATCTTATCCAATTGGCCCGATCGCATAGGGTCCCCGTTCATATCCAGCCCATCAGCTCCCTCGACCGTCTGGTTCCAAACGGCAAGCATCAAGGTGTTGTTGCCTTTGCCGCGGCCAAAGCTTATCAGACTCAGGAGGAGATTCTGGATCGTGCCGTCCAACGGCAGGAACATCCCTTATTAGTGATCCTGGATGGAGTCGAAGACCCGCACAATCTCGGTGCCGTTCTCCGAACGGCGGAGGGGGCTGGCGCACATGGTGTCTTTATCCCAGAACGAAGGGCCGTGGGGCTGACGTCGGTGGTTGCCAAAGCCTCAGCCGGTGCGATTGACCACATGCCAGTGTCGCGTGTGACAAACCTGAGCAGGCTCCTCGACTCGCTCAAAGCCGCCGGAGTATGGATCTACGGCGTCACTCCGTCAGCGGAGAAAGTCTTTACAGATGTTGACTATCGAGGACCAGTTGGATTTGTCCTGGGGGCCGAGGGGACTGGAATTCGATCAGGCGTGGTCCAGCACTGTGACGAGTGTGTGCGTATCCCGCTTCGGGGCAAAGTCCAATCCCTAAATGTCTCGGCGTCTGCGGCAATCGTCTTGTACGAGGTCGTGCGACAGCGGGAGCAGGACAACTACGCGGCAGGTAGTTCAACGGACTCGGAGCGCACCCCCCTGGATCGCCGTCTTCAGTAGTTGAGCCGTATTCGACACGCGCAACTTCTTCATCATGTTCGCACGATGGGCTTCGACGGTCTTCACGCTGATCTTCAATCGCTGACCGATCTCTTTATTCTTAAAGCCAGCCCAAATCAACTCGAGAATTTCCTGCTCCCGCGAGGTCAGGGATTCCGGTCGGCGCGGACGTGGCGGAGGTTGAAGATCAGCAAGAGATTTCCGAGGGCGAGCCTTTGCACTTGTCTTAGCCATGATGTTGAGTTCTCCTTTGATCGTACGCAGTTTCAGGTATACTCGAAGTCAATCGTCTTGAGATGGCGGCAATTATGGGGCGTTGCCTGACAAAAGTAAATAACGGCAATTCGGCCCTAGTGGGGTTGCTAGGTAGGGAAAGAACTCTGAGCAATTATGCATGACAGCCATGACCTCTTCCTGCTGGTATTTGGTGGTTTCTTTGGGGCTGTCGTTGGAAGCTTTCTCAATGTCTGCATTTATCGATTGCCGAGGCACGAATCAGTGGCCTGGCCTGGGTCGCATTGTCCAACCTGTTCTCATGCGATTGCCTGGTACGACAATATCCCAATCCTGAGTTATGTGGCATTGGGCGGCCGGTGCCGACAGTGCGGGGTGCGTATTCCGTTACAATACCCGGCGGTGGAAATACTGAACGCTCTTGGGTATGTGAGTCTTCTAGGAGTGTTTGGATTGACCTGGAGCACAGCGGTCTACTTGGGGCTCTATTCCGCGCTCCTCGTGGTCGCGGGAACCGATCTCTCCCATAAAATCATCCCAAATGCGATTACATTCCCAGGCATTGTGCTTGGCTTAATCAGCGCTGGTACGATTCTGCCGCTTGGACTTGTCAACGGAATCATCGGGTTGGTCGTCGGCGGGGGGATTCTCTGGCTGCTTGCTTGGGCCAGCCCATACCTCTTTGGTAAGGAGGGAATGGGTGGAGGAGACATCAAGCTGCTCGCAATGATCGGAGCATTTCTGGGGTGGAAACCGGCCGTCATGACCATCATGGTGGGTTCGTTTCTTGGATCGGTCGTCGGGGTGACCCTCATCGCGTCAAAGGTGATTAAGCGGGAGGACTATATCCCCTTTGGGCCGTTTCTCGTCTGTGGTGCACTGATCTCCCTCTTCTTTGGGCAGTCACTCCTTGACTGGTACGAAAGTCTATTGACGGGATAATAGCTCTGCTGGCCGATCCCAAGCGATTCAACTGTATCTTTTCTGTCGAGAACTGTATCTCTTCGGTTTGGTGGTTCGCATTCTCCCGATGATTCCCCCGCAGGTGTGCTTCTCTACGCCCTCGTCCTTCCGGAGCGAAAGTTTCTCTCGTTGTTTCAGTAGCTTGCGCTAGTCCAATTCATACTGCCCTCGTCAAGAACACTGCCCACATCACGCTGATTTCAGAGCGGCACGAGTCTTGAGATACCGCTACGTCAGTCGATTGGACAGAGAACTAGGGAGAAAGACATGACGCAAGAGGGGAAGACGGTAACTGAACTCCTGGTCGTTATCGGTATCGTCGCTATCGTGGTGAGTATGGCCCTGCCCAACTTGATGAATCTCAATTCCCGCACTCAGGTTCGCTGTGCCGCTGAAGAGATCGCTTCGGAACTCCGTCTTGCCAAGCAACTAGCCCTTACTCACCACGATCGCGTGCGGGTTCTCATCGACCTGGATCAGCGCGAACTTGTCACCCAGTTTGTCCAGACTGGGCTCACGCATCACGTCTATCGTTATCGCGACAAGCAAGTGGTGATCGAAGAGCCGAGCGGGGGGGCGGAGATCCTTTTTCACCCAAGCGGACGGTCTGCCACGGCGACAACGATTCATCTCAATGGCCAAGCGGGTCTGAATCAGAAACTGACCGTGAGTATCACAGGTCGGGTATCCATCCTATGAAACAGGCGTTGAACAGTCATGGCATCAGTCTGGTCGAGGTCATGATGGCGATGGTGATTTCTGGAATCGCCTTGATGGGGACGCTGGGTGCGGTAGAGATCTCTTCCCGGTACGCTCAGCAGACGGTGATGAACAGTCGGGCGTTAGAGTTGGCGCAGGGGAGGCTGGAAGTGAAGCGTTCTATTCGATGGCAGTTGCTCCTAGAAGACGACCTTGATCGGGATGGCATTCCCGAGACTCCTATGACTGATGACGGCACAGGCTTCGACGTTGCACCGGGCGACGGAATTTATACCGCCATGTACGAGCGAGATGGAATAACCGTAGTCTGGACGATCGAGACAGATCGCCCCGGACCCCTGAGTGCAATCGGTCTGGTCAGGATTCATGCGGTGGCATCCTATCTGGGGCGGAACAAGGAGAAGCGAGAGATTCACATGGCGACGATGCGGGCGAACCCAAGTTATGTGGGGCAACGATGACTCTCAGTAAGTCCATTTCCAACTCGACTCAGCAGCCATTCATTTGTGAGCCGATAGTCTGCCAGTCTGGGTTCACGTTGATCGAGTTGATGCTCAGTCTGGGCATCGGCGTAGCAGTACTGGCCGCCACCTTGGATATCTTCACTGTGGCTAAAACCCATGCGGATAAGCAGTTTGTAGCAGTCAAGCAACAGCAAGATATGCGACTTGGACTGGAAGTCTTCGAGCAGGAAGTTCGACTCGCCACGGCTGACTCGATCCAAACTGCGGATCAGGATCAGCTTCTCTTCCATGCGAATCTCGGGGCACTTCGGACCAATACAACCGGCACGCTTCTCCCAGGGCAGTCCGTCATTGCGGTGCAGGATGGCAGCGGATGGGGAACGGGGAAGACGATTATGATCTGCAGTTCTACGAACTGTGAGTCACATCGGCTCGCACGAGCAGGGCAACGAAATCAGCTGACATTGCTCGAGCCGATCGAGGCGACCTTCCCTGCGGGAACAGCGGTGGAGGTTCGCAATCGGGTTGTGTATTACGCAAAGCGGGACGAGAACGGAACCACGCAACTCATGCGCATGGTCGATGGAGGAGCGAGCGTGATGATCGGGCGTCTTCTAGATTTTCGGCTGTCCTATTGGGACGACAGGGGAAAAAGAACAAGCACGATCCCCCACGTGAAGCGGGTCGTCATAGAAATCCATTCCGAACAACCCCGGGGCGCGATGCTGCGGGATGTCACTATTCAATCATAAGCGAGGAAGAGCACCATGTCTCACCGAATTCTCACAGGAAACCAACAAGGGATTGCGCTCCTCGGAGCGATGGTCATCGTTCTGCTGGTATCACTCTTAGCGTCAGCCCTCTTCAGTCTATCCGGGCAGGAGGTCGTCAGTGCTCGCGCGGGAAATCAGGGGGCCGTCACTCAACAGCTTGCCGATGCGGCAGCCGAACTGGCAGTGGCGTGGTTTCATGATCTACAGTCGACCAGTAGTCACCCGCAGCTTAGGATTTTTCGGGAGAAGCGACAGCGTGATGGAGAGGGAAAGGCGTCTTTTTTTGACCCCAATGGCCGTTCGCAGTTTACAGGGACCAGTGAACAGCCAGATGTCGCGCTCCATATGGAGAATCCTGCGGACGAACGGGTCTTGAACGATCCGGAAGTCGGCGTCTTCCGCGCGATGCGCCATTTAGGGCATGTCGAAGAGGTCAAGGTCTATGCACCATCGAATCCTGGCCTGTTGTGCACTGTAGATGCCACGATAGCCACAGAGACAACTCCCTCGGTCAGGCACTCCATCTTGCTTCAGCTGGGCGCCTTGAATCTTCGCCCGTTGAAGGCTGCGGTGCAAGTGGCCCGACATCTAGGAGAATTCCGGCAGGGCAATGAATCACCGGTCAGAGTTCATTGGGGTGAGTTGCGAGTGGGGGAAACTCTCGTGGTCAGTCATGAGAACGATATCCCAACCAAAAGCGGGATGGCCCCGGTAACGGGACAGAGCTATGACGAGACGGCGCAGCGAGAAGATCGCTGGATGGAAGCGTGGGTTGGGGGACAGGTCCTGATTACTCAACCGGATCCAGCCCAGGCGCCGGGCCTGCCATCGAATATTCACGACGGACAATCGCCGATTCCGGGGCTTCGGTTGGATCAATGGACCTACGAAGAGCTGAAGCAGATGGCTAAGCGTTTCGGGCGCTACTTCGCGATTGACCGAGAAGGGCTGCTCTATCCGCACGGTATGGTAGAGCCGGGTCGAGGACTTTCGCCAGATGAGGTGTTGAAGTCTCAGGTGCCGGGTCACCAACAGGGGTTGGTCTTCATCGATACGCTGGACCAGCTGCCACCACGCCTGGACAATCTTGGAGTGCTCCGCTTGCAGGCCTCCTATCTTGAAACCACGATCGTGATGCAGGGGCATATCCACCTCAATCCCCGTGGACCTGGGGCTCTGATCAAGGCTCTCAGCCCGCCCTGGACCGATCTCAATGGGGCCGTGACTCGGACGCCGGTTCAGCTCTCAGGGATTCAACTCAACGGTGTGCTGTATGCGGCCGGCAATATCACGGTGACAGGAAAAGCCAATGCGTATGGCGCAGTGGTCAGTGGCGGGACGATTACCGCAACAGATTCACGAGGTAGTCTCGAAGTCTGGTACGACCATGATATCGGACAGGGGTGGTTTCGAGGTTTGCCGGTTGTCTATCGCGCTCCAGGGACATGGGTCGCCAAATATTGATTTGCGAAGGTGTCCTCATTCTATGAGGACGAATCCAAAAACGTATTCTAGTTGTCGCGACACAAGGAAGAGCTACAATGATTGCACAAGCTGCTGGAACACAGAACAAACGAGAAGTCCTTTCCGTCTCGACACTGAAAAGACCTTCGATGAACAAGGCACCTCGAAAAAAGACTATGGAGCGGAGTCTCCTGGATTGTATTGCGTATCGGGGGTTGCTCAGCCCGCTAGAATTGGATGCGGCAGTGGAAGAATCCCTCTCTCGAGAAGTCGATCTAGAGACTGTCCTCATCGACAAATATCGCGTTCCTAAACCAGCGCTCGGGTCAGCATTAAGTGAGTTCTATCAATGTCCCTATGTTCCCTATGACGAACGGACCATTATTGATCCGGAACTCTTAAAAAACCTCAGCTTCGACTACCTCAGGAGGAATTCGTGGATTCCCATGAAGCGTCAGGGCACAGTGCTCGACATCGTCACCAATGATCCTCACGATCTCGAAAAGGGATTGGATATTCGCCGCGCATTTCCAGGGGCAACGATTCGATTTGCCGTCGGGCTTCGTCGGGACATCGAACAATACCTGCTTGTTGCAACAGGCCAAGCAACCGGTGGCTCAATCACGGATATCCTTGGAGAACTAGTTGATGAAGCTGGGAGCGAGCGGCACACTGAAACAGAGCGGGGAGAGATCGATGAAAATGACTCCGCCATCGTACGGCTGGCAAACCAGATTATTGCTGAGGCGTATCGGCTGGCGGCCTCGGACGTCCACATCGAACCCTATTCGGACCGGAAAGAAACTGCGGTTCGATTCCGAGTCGATGGGACCTGTTTTACCTATATGAGGATTCCGGCTACCTATCGGCGAGCCATCGTCTCGCGTTTAAAGATCATGGCCAATTTGGACATCGCCGAGCGGCGGAAACCTCAAGATGGAAAGATTCGGTACAAGTTGACAAAGGACCGCGAAATTGAATTGCGGGTGGCGACGCTGCCGACGGCAGGAAATAATGAAGATGTCGTGCTACGGCTCTTGACCGCCAAGGAAACCATGCCGTTAGAAGCGATGGATTTTCCTGCTGGCGTGTTACAAACCGTGAAGGAGCTGGCTGAACATCCACATGGCATTTTCCTGTGCGTGGGGCCGACTGGATCAGGGAAGACGACGACGCTTCACGCGGTATTGAAACATATCAATACCGATGAACGGAAAATCTGGACGGCTGAAGATCCCATTGAAGTGACCCAGGAAGGGTTGCGGCAGGTACAAGTGCATCCAAAGATCGGATTTACCTTTGCCTCGGCGATGCGTGCGTTCTTACGAGCGGACCCGGATGTCATCATGATCGGAGAGATGCGCGATAAGGAAACCGCGGACATTGCGATCGAAGCATCCCTCACCGGTCATCTCGTGATGAGTACGTTGCACACCAATAGTGCGGTAGAAACCGTGACACGACTGTTGGATATGGGGTGCGACTCGTTTAACTTTGCTGATGCGATGTTGGGTGTGCTCGCCATGCGGCTCTGTAAACGTATCTGCTCCCACTGCAAGGAAGAGTACCATCCGACGCAACAAGAATTTGACGAGCTTGTGCAGGGATATGGGGCAAGACAGTGGGAAAAGCTGGGACTCACCTACACCGAGGATCTGAGGCTTTGTCGTGGGAAAGGGTGCGAAGTCTGTAATCAGACAGGATTTAAAGGAAGAGTCGCACTGCATGAACTCCTGGTCGGCTCAGAGGAAATCAAGAATCTCATTCAAGGTCGGGCCCGAACGGCAGAAATTCTTAGTGTGGCCATGCGAGATGGGATGGTTACCCTGTTGCAAGATGGGATTCAGAAAGTACTCAAGGGACTGACGACGTACCGCCAAGTCCGGGCCGTGGCTGTGAAGTAGCTGAATGCGTCGGTGCCTGCTCAGGCAGTGTGTTCCAGTACAGCGACAAACGAACCTAACCGGTTCGCCATTTCTGGTGAGATCCGGATAAATTCCAACCCGCATCGTTGCTCCGAAACCCACCGAACTCCAGCAAGTTCAATTTCGATAGGCGCATGGTTCTCCGGCAGACTAATCCATAACGAAAGATAGGATGAGACAGATAGCGGTTGTGCTGTCATCACAGCGCAGCCTTGTCTCGAGAGATTCAGAATCGTCCCCTCCGCTTTGTAGGTGTGATTGCCAAATGTACATGGAACTTGGATGGCAAACCGTCGAAGCTTTCGATTGTTTTTAGACATCATGGATCTTCCACTGTGTCTGATGATGGACGACCTGCTGTTCCAGGGGTGCTAGGCATTCCCTCACGAGCATAGCAGGTACAATTGGCATCATCCTGCCGCCACTTCCAAAGTGGCTTCTAATCGGCAGGTACGAAACTGTACAACGCTTCAGCCGAAAATTGTTGCTCCAAAGCACGAAAAGTGACCATGTCCAGGCGCTCTCAATGGAAAGAGAATGCCGTTAATTCGAGAGGTTAAGTATGGGGATAAGGCCATTTGAAACGGCATGCCCCTTGCTTTGTCCTCCAGCCTAACAGGGTGTCTCTTAAGGGGAATCTCATAATGACTAGTGGTCTGTTACGCGATGCCAGGGGGTTTACGCTGATAGAGATGGCAGTTGTCGGTGCCATCGTGGGCATCACCACCATGATCGCCGTTCCGTCCTTTACGCAGTGGAAGGCAAGGTATCAGATGAAACAAGCTGCGACAGAGCTGGCGGGCAATCTCAATCTGGCACGCGCGGCAGCGATGAGCAAAGGAGCCGGCATCACGGTTACGACAGATATGGAGTATGGAAGACCTACGGTGAAGTTCGGAGGTGTATTTCCCCCGGTCACCCTCAACGAGGGAGTGGCAAATATTTCGGCAACAAACGTTGGATTTAATATGTTCGGGTTACGGGCTGGTGGGGGTTCAACCAACACACTGATTACCTTAACCCCGACACATGGGGTCGCGTATTCGGTTGCGGTGACTCCTTCAGGAAAAGTCGACTGGTGTCCCAAGGCAACCTGCCCATAACGGGACGATTCGGGAAAGTGACTGTATGAACCATCTGCAAACAATCAGAAATGATGGAGGCTTTACCCTGATCGAAGCGGTCATGGCGGGAGCCGTCCTGGCCATCACCATGTTGGGGGTTGCAGGTTTTCAAGGGTCATCGCTTGCGAAGAACGCCCAGTCAAAAGACACCACAGTGGTCACGAATTTCGGCGTTGAAATGCTGGAACGTATACAGAGTAATCGTCAGCGAGTCTTGGACTACCATAACATTGATACCACTGCCTCAACGCCCTGTCCGCAGACCGCGGATAAGCGACAAGCTCTTGCGGACTGTCAGCAGTGGCGAGCCGCTCTGATAGCCTCCAACATAAGCGGTGTGCGAGGGACTGTATCGGCTATCCTCAGTGACCCTGCTCCGACGTTGGGTGTGCCGAGCCTGAATCGTAGCAATGTCGTCATCACGGTCACGTGGAATACGTCAGCTGGGACCGGGACGTCCATGCAGTCCAAGACCATGACCTTTCGGACGGTCGTGGCTCCAGAATGACGGTGCGGGAGATTTGAATCGATGAACACTGATCAAGCCACGAGGTATCACCGAGGTTGTGAAGACGGCATGACGTTGATCGAGTTGATGATTGCTGCCGCCGTGGGACTTGGGGTTATTGGTGCAGCCTTGTCCATGCTGGTCATGAGCCAAAAGGCCACCACGGTCAACGAGCAAGTGGTCGAGACTCAGCAGAATGTCAGAGTGGCGATGGAAATGCTGGCTCGTGATCTGCGGCTGGCCAGCTATAACTATGTAGGGAATGTACCAGGCGCGCCGACTGTCGGGACATGCAGCGTGACCAATGGCACCTTTTCCCGTCCGGTCGGTTTTCGCCCTGTGGATCAGAATCCTACGGGCGCTGATACGGGTCCTGATAGTATTTCGATGGTTGTGCCACTCCTCACGGATGTCGTCACACCCTGGGAGCTCTCAGCCAATGTGGGAGGAACAGGAATCGATCCAGTCCCGTTCAATGCGCTTCCGATTGCCGCGGCGGCCATTACGGACATGGTCAGTCAAGGATTGGTTGTCGGGTCTGTCGTCTCCATCGGTGGAGGGGTGGCCAAGGCTGTTGGCACGATCGGCGCAACCTCCCTCACACTCTCCAGTAGCATCGACGGGAAATTTCCCGCCGGGACACCGGTCTATTTACTTCAATGCGTGACCTACGCAGTTGGAGCCACGACGGCTGCATGCGGGACTGGGAGCACTGCATGCCTGACCAGAAACGGAGTGCCCTTGGTCGATGGAATCGAGGACATTCAATTCTCCTATGGCTGCGATGGCTGCAGTACTGCTGCGCCAAATCCCTTGTCGCCGGATGGAGTCCTCGATGAAATTGATGGTGTCAATACGACGAGCCCGCCGACGATTACTGACTTTGTGACCAATAGTGCCTGGAATCTTCCACCGATGTCGCCTGAGACGATCAAACAAGTTCAGATTAGTGTGGTCGGGAGGCAAATGACGCCGGACCAAGGTTTTGGGGAACGCTATACGGCGGGAGCCAATACAAGCGGACCAGTCATCATGAGCGATCACAACCCATCAGCCGATACTGGGTATGATGCGTCGACCTATTCGAAGCTAAGGCGCAGGGTTGTGACCAGAGTGATTCAGCCAAGGAACATGTGAGGGTAGGCACGATGAGATGCAGGGAGCAAACAGGGGTGCGACGAGCCGGTCAAGACAGAGGAGATGAGCGAGGGGTCGCGTTGCTGACCGTGATGATCATTATGCTTCTGATGGTGGTATTGGCGATCTCCGCTATTACCGTCACTGGACTAGAGACCAGGATGTCTGGGTTCGTCAGCACCAAGGAAGCAATGTCGGCAGCTGCGGAGGCTTGCGAAGGGACGGCCGTGAACATTATTCAACAAACGTTGTACTACTCAGAAATAAAATCTGAGTTTCTCAGCACCGCGACTCCCGCGGGGCCGATTCCGGCTGCCAACAGCGCCACCCTCTACAGTGAAATTTCTGGTCAACCACTCCCTCCTCCCGCAGCGGCAAACACGATCGGAGAAAACTACAATGACAACGCCGCATCTGCGCCGAATTTGACGATCACAAGCATTCCTGGGCTGACGGTGAATGGAGATATTGATCGATTGTTCAAGCGACGGAAAGAAGGTGCAGGGGAGCTCAAGGAGATTGTCTATCGCATCACCTGTATCGCTTCCAACGCAGCCGCTGCGACGACGAGTACGGTGACGTCCGTGTATAGCTGCACCGTCGGTGAAACCTGCATGAAACAAATCGGAGCTTCCTAGGAGGTGGCATGATGAACAGGGCGAGACTTCGGAAGGGTTATGCGATCGCAGCGTTTGTTCTGGGGATTGCTTCGCCTATCGTCACGCTGCCCGTCGGTGGTGAGCAGTTACCCGCGACCAAGATGATGAGCTTCAAGGTGGGAACGGTCGATGCTGTGTACACGTCATCGATCCGGATCAGCGGGACGGATTACCGAGTCCAGTCTGACGCGAAGATCATGGATCATAAGGAGAACGAGGTTCCCCTAGAAGAAGTATTCCTGCGGTCTGAGGCGAAGTTTCACCTCAACAAAATGGGCGAGATCGATCTGATGGTCGTGCTGAGACCCCAGTGAGACAAGAAACGCGATGTGGGTTTTGAACAGAGTTCTCATCAACCTTGCGCCTGCAGTAACAACACAAGGTGCGCGGCTGAGCGGTAGGAGGACGACATGACGAAACGATGGACCATGAAGACGTGTGCGACCATGACATTCGTCGTCATCGGAGCCTGGTTCGTGCCGAGCGTTGGCCACGCGGCTGTGCCGGTGNNTGTCAATTCGGACTACACGGCCTCGCCACCGTTTGTCTCCAACATTGCCACGCCAAACATCCTGATCGTGATGGACAATTCTGGCAGTATGGCCAACCGGGCCTGCGAATCCGCGAGCTGCGGAGTCTTGCCGGGCGGGACGACGTCGACCGTCACGACCTTCGTGGCCACCACTCGGTACAACGGCTTTGCTGATCCCTTGCGCTGCTACGTCTGGGACACCACTGACAACCGGTTTGAGAACGGTGCGGTGAAAACAGCGCTCAATACTGCCTGCGGGACCACGGAATGGGACGGCAATTTCATCAATTGGGCCACTTTCCGACGATTCGATGCGGTCAAGAAGGCTATGACGGGCGGCAACTGCTGGCATCCGAGCGCATCGCCGGTCCGCAATGCGGATGGGACCTGTAAACCGTCGGGCACCCCCTCATTGCCGACTGTCAAGGCGCAGAACCTTGGTACTGGAGATGAGACGACACCGGCAATTCCCTATGCCGGTGGCACCGGCGATACGACTTATGTCGGTCGAATCCCAGTTGCTGCGCATCCGGGAAGTCCAGCGAATCTCTACGTAAAATTCGAGGCCGATGGCGATCTGTGTATCAATGACGATAGTAGCGGGAGCTGTCCAGATAGCGACGGTTTTGCCGAAATTGAGCTAAACGAAATTGCCTTCGCCATGTATAGCGAACCCACCGGAGTGATTCAGCAGATCGGGGACAAAGCCCGATTTGGTCTGGCTGTCTTCAACGGCTCAGGCGACGATAACGGGATCCAGATCTTGACGGGAATCGGCTCTCGGCAATCGATCAATTTCAACGGGAGCACGGTCGAAACGTTCAATACGAACACGGCGGCCATGGTTGATTCGGTCGATGAGGCCTATCCGACGACCTGGACGCCTCTTGCCGAAAGTCTGTACGATGCGGTTCGATATGTAGCCCAAATCAACTCCGCTTATTATCCAACGGCGTATGCGTATCCCATTGCCTTTTCCGGTGGGAGTTCGAATGGCGTCGCGTTTCAAGGCACTGGCGTTGGCTCGATCGGCAGCAGTGAAGTTTCCGCATTGATATCCGGCGAGACCTGTCCGTCTGGCTACATCACCAGCGCCTGCGGTCGTGACCCCTACTTCTTCGGGGCCAATCACACGCCGGCATGGGCGAGCACCTCACAAGTCGTCAATTGCTGTAAGACCTTCATTCTCATCTTTACAGACGGCGAGCCGACGCAGGACCAGACTATTCCAACCGGGTTGCGGGATAATGCCCACAACGGTGTCGACTGCACGAACAGTGATGGTGCCGCACCGCCTCGTCCGGTCGACGGGACGTGCAATACCCATCCCAATACATCCTTCGCTGACTTATTAGGAGAACACAAGACCGATTACGCCAGCAGTGGTAGTGGGTATCTGGATTCTGTCGCCTTGTGGGCGCACACCAATGACATGCGTCCCTGCAGCGGGACCGGTGATGGGACAATTGCGGTGATTGGTGTGACTGGTCACTGTCTGCCTGGCACGCAGAACGTCACGGTCTATACCTTCTTTGCATTCGGGACCATCAACGGGCGCGGTCTCTTGGCGCAAACGGCTCGATTGGGAGCATTTGATGATGCTAACGGAAACGGAATACCGGATTCCGGAGAATGGGACAAGGAGAACAACTATACCGGTGCGACCGGTGCAGACGGCATCCCCGATGCCTATTTCGAGTCGTCTGACGTCGACGACATCCAGGATAAGATGCTGGCCACGCTCTCCAGTATTGTCAGAAAAAGTTCGTCCGGTGCGGCGGTCTCCGTCTTGGCCACCTCCAGTACCGGAGAGGGCGCACTTTATCAGGCCTATTTTTATCCAAGCACGCTTGAGGTGGCGACGAACAAGGATGTGACCTGGACCGGATATACCCAGAGCCTCTGGGTCGATACGTTCGGGAATATGCGTGAAGACACAAATGGAGATGGCAAACAGGATTACAAGGTTGATCTGATTATCAAGACGCGTCTCGATCCTGCAACCAGTATTGTGTATGTCGATAAATATAAGGACGCTGATGGGAATGGGATTGCGGACGATACGAACTCAGATGGGGTCATTACCCAGACGGATTGCTACGAGTGCGGCAAGTTGCTCAGTGATCTGAAGCCAATCTGGGAGGCAGGGAAACAGCTGGCACTGAAGGATGCGAATACGAGAACGATCTTGACGTGGGTCGATTTGGACAATGACAAGGTCGTCGATGCGGCGGAACAGATGGATTTCACGACGGCCAACTCCGCGACGCTGAGTCCCTATCTTCGGGCTGAAACGACTCCGTCCCCGTACACAGCCAATGCCCTCATCAATTTTATCCGAGGCTGCGAGCCGGCGACTTGCACTGATGAGGCCAGCTTGCGAGATCGGCGCCTCACAGTCGGGACCAGCGCGCTCAAGACATGGAAGCTCGGCGATGTCATTAATGCTCCTCCCACGGTCGTAGCCGCTCCAAGGGATCGCTATGACATTATTGAGGGCGATCCAAGCTACACGGACTTCTTTAAAAAATATCGAAAGCGCCGGCAAGTAGTTTATGTGGGTGCCAATGACGGGATGCTCCATGCCTTCAACGCAGGGTTTTACAATCCGGGAGACGATCCGAGTACCACGATGGAAACCGAACATGGTTGGTTCACCCGCACGCCGACCAACAACAGTAGTGGCCCATTGTTGGGTGAAGAGCTCTGGGGGTTCATCCCCTACGAGCTATTACCCCATCTGAAGTGGCTGACGCGGGCTGACTATCAGCATGTGTACTATGTCGATATGCCACCCGTGGTCAAAGATGTCAGGATTTTTGACAATGATACAGACCATCCAAACGGGTGGGGTACTGTGTTGATC
>CXWJ01003526.1_pt1 | contig 14476 bp, 14 predicted proteins | sample 590841 | NCBI WGS metagenome assembly CXWJ01 (sample SAMEA3498367, study PRJEB10139) | wastewater metagenome | biome: wastewater treatment plant; material: activated sludge | place: Austria | collected 2015-01-21 | reverse complement strand
CCACAGCGCAGTCGGCCCCACGGGCCGACCGCCGCAGCATGAGCCCCTGGCGGGTGCCGCCTGCCGCGCCACGCCGAAGCGCGACGACGTTGGCTGTTGGAATTCGGCGGCTTTGCGCCGGAGCCGGCGCCACGATGCCGGGGTCAGGCTCGGCGCGGGCTTCGTCGACCCGTTCGTGCGCTGATCAGAACGTGCCCGGATAGGCCCCGCCGTCGAGCAGGATGTTCTGCCCGGTCAGGTACGCCGCCTGCGCACTGCACATGAACGCACAGAACGCGCCGAACTCGTCGGCCGTGCCGAAGCGCTTGGCGGGAATGCCCGCGCGGCGTTGCGCCAGCACCTCGTCGACCGTCTTGCCTTGCTTGGCCGCCGCTCCCACCGAGGCACTGCGCACGCGGTCGGTGTCGAACACGCCCGGCAGCAGGTTGTTGATGGTGACGTTGGCTGCGGCCAGCCGGCTCTGTCGCGCCAGCCCGGCGACGAAGCCGGTGAGGCCGCTGCGTGCCCCATTGCTCAGGCCGAGCACGTCGATCGGCGCCTTCACCGCACTCGAGGTGATGTTGACCACGCGCCCGAAGCCGCGCTCGACCATCGGGTCGACGGTGGCCTTCATCAGCTCGATCGGCGTCAGCATGTTGGCCTCGACGGCCTTGACCCAGGTCTCGCGGTCCCAGTCGCGGAAGTCGCCCGTCGGCGGCCCGCCGGCGTTGTTCACCAGGATGTCGACCTGCGGGCACGCGGCCAGCGCCGCCGCCCGACCCTCGGGCGTGGCGATGTCACCGGCCACCGTGCGCACCTGCACGGCAGGATTCAGCGCGCGCAGCTCGGCCGCGGTGGCCTGCAGCGCGCCGTCGCCGCGCGCGGTGATGACCACGTTGACGCCCTCGCGCACCAGCGCCGCGGCGCAGCCCTTGCCCAGCCCCTTGCTCGCCGCGCACACCAGCGCCCACTTGCCGTCAATGCCCAGATCCATGTGTCGTCTCCTTCGAGGCCGTCGGCGCCAGCGCGCGCGACAGCAGCCAGATGCCGGCGATCACGAGCACGGTGCCGGCGGCGAGCCACGCGGTGAAGCTTTCACCGAGCAGCCACACGCTCATCGCGATCGTGCTCAACGGCCCGATCATGCCAGCCTGCGAGGCCATCGCCGCGCCGATGCGCTCGATGGCCATCATCACCATCAGCACCGGCGCGAAGGTGCACAGCGTGGCGTTCAGCAGCGACAGCCACAGCACCGGCGGCGCCACGTCGAAGGCGGCGTGCCACGGCCGCAGCAGCGCGAACTGCAGGATGCACAGCATGCAGGCGACGCTGGTCGCCAGCCCGGTCAGCCGCGGCGCGCCCAGGCGCCGCACTTCCTCGCCGCTGTACAGCAGGTACAGCGCATAGCTCAGCGTGCTGGCGAAGACCAGCGCGGCGCCGAGCGCGGTGTTCGCACCTTGCAGCTGCAGTTCGTGGCCGAAGGCCAGCAACACACCGGCATAGCTGATGGCCAGCGGCAGCAGCTGTTGCGGCGTGACGCGGCGCTTGAAGAGCACGCGGCCCAGCAGCAGCACCAGCGTCGGCCCGAGGTACAGGATCAGCCGCTCGAGGCTGGCGCTGACGTACTGCAGGCCCCAGAAGTCGAGAAAGCTGGCGAGGTAGTAGCCGCTGAAGCCGAGCAGCAGGACCGCGCGCCAGTCGCGCAGGGTCAGCGCCGGCTTGCCCCGCCCGGCCCACCACGCCAGCGCGACGAACAGCGGCAGCGCGAACAGCATGCGCAGCATGATCAGCGTGACCGCGTCGACGCCGTACCGATACGCCAGCTTGACGATGATCGCCTTGCCGGAGAAGGCGATCGCGCCGGCCATCGCCAGCAGCAGGCCCGGCCACGGACGCGCCGCGCGCGTCAGCACGGTGCGCGTCAGAAGCCCGCGGCCAGGCCGTCGCGCCGCGGGTCGCTGGCGGCGGCGTAGCCTTCCGCTGCCGGGTCGCCGAGCCGCCAGATGAACTGGCCGGCACCGAAGTCCTGGTAGCTGTCCTGCAGCTCGTCGAGCACGTGACCCCGCTGCTGCAGCGCCTGCGCGGTGTCGGCGCCGACACCAGGCTCGAGGTTGAGTTTCTTCTGCAGGTTGAAGCGCCAGCGCGGCGCGTCGCAGGCGGCCTGCGGGTTCTGGCCGTAGTCGAGCATGCGCACCATCGTCTGCAGATGGCCCTGCGGCTGCATGTCGCCGCCCATCACGCCGAAGCTCATCACCGGCTTGCCGTCCTGGGTCAGGAAGGCGGGAATGATGGTGTGGAACGGCCGCTTGCCCGGCGCCACCAGGTTCGGGCTGCCGCGCTGCAGGCTGAAGCCGTGGCCGCGGTTCTGCAGGCTCAGGCCCCAGTCGGGAAGGGCCACCCCGGAGCCGAAGCCCATGTAGTTGCTCTGGATGAAGCTGACCATCATGCCGGCCTCGTCGGCCGCGCTCAGGTAGATGGTGCCGCCCTTCGGCTGCAGGCCGGGGCCGAAGTCCTGCGCGCGCCGCGGGTCGATCAGCCGGGCGCGGCTCGCGAGATAGGCGTCGTCGAGCATCGCTTCGGCCGTCACCTGCATGGTCGAGCGCTCGGCCACGTGGCGGTAGACGTCGGCGAAGGCCAGCTTCATGGCCTCGATCTGCAGGTGCATCGACTGCGCGCCGTCCGACGGCAGCGACGCCAGCTCGAAGTGCGACAGCATGCCCAGCGCCATCAGCGCGGCGATGCCCTGGCCGTTGGGCGGGATCTCGTGCAGCGTGTAGCCGCGGTAGTCCTTGGCCATCGTCTCGACCCATTCAGGACGGAACGCTGCCAGATCCTGCACCGTCAGCGCCCCGCCCTGCTCCTTCGCGGCACGCGCCAGCGCCTCGGCAATCTCGCCGCCGTACAGCGCCGCGCCCTTCGTCTCGGCCAGCGCACGCAGCATGCGCGCCGCGCCGGGCATCCGGTGCAGTTCGCCCGCCGCCGGCGCACGGCCGCGCGGCAGGAAGGTCTGCGCGAAGCCGGGCTGCGACACCAGGTCGGCCACCTGCGACGCCAGTTGCCACTTGCCGGCCACCACCACCGGCACGACATGACCACGCTCGGCGATGTCGATGGCCGGCGCCAGCAGGTCGGCGAAAGGCAGCTTGCCGAAGCGCCCGTGCAGCGCCACCCAGCCGGCCACCGCGCCGGGCACGGTGACGCTGTCCCAGCCGCGCTGCGGCGGCGCAGCCGGGCCGTCGCCGTGCTTGCGGCGGAAGTACTCCGGCGTCCACGCCGCGGGCGCCGGGCCGGAGGCATTCAAGCCGTGCAGCCGGCCCCCGTCCCACAGGATGCAGAAGGCATCGGAGCCCAGCCCGTTGCTGCAGGGCTCGACGATCGCCATGCAGGCCGCGGCGGCGATGGCGGCATCGACCGCGTTGCCGCCGGCGGCGATCATGCGCAGCCCGGCCTGCGCCGCCAGCGGATGCGAGGTGGCAACGATGTTGCGCGCGAACACCGGGCGGCGTGGCGTGGCGTAGGAGGCGTGCCAATCGAAGCGGTGCGTCATGGTGTACGGGCCCGGGGTGGGCGTTGCAGGGGGTCGAGCCTGCGGGCTCGGCGCCATTGTCGCGTGGCACGACGGGTTAAGCTCGCGCTGCCGCGCGCAGGTGCGCGAGGCACATCATTGGCAACTGCAAGAGAACCGCACACATGGCAACACGCAAGTCGAACCCCACCTTGAAGAGCGCCACGACCGACCTGGTCGCGGCCGCGAAGAGCCTGCGCAAGGCCATCGCCAGCAAGGCCGAAGAGGCCAAGGCCGACGCCTCGGCGGCGCTGACCCGGGCGAAGAAGGACGTGGAATCGAACGCCGACCGGGCACGCAAGAAGATCGCCGCCTCGGTCAAGCGCACCGAAACACGCATCGAGAAGGCGGCGGCCGACGCGAAGAAGTCGGTGCAGCGCACGATCGGCCAGGTCGAGAAGAAGGCCAAGCAGGTCAAGGTGCAGGCCGAGCGCAAGCTGGCGCGTGCCGAGAAGATGTCGAAGCAGCGTGTCGCGAAGGCCGGCAAGGCGATCGCCAAGGAAGCGCGCGACGTCAAGGCCACGGTGCAGAAGAAGGCCGATGCCGTCGCCAAGTCGGTGAAGAGCGCAACCGCCAAGGCCAGGACCCAGGCCGCAGGCAGCAGCGCAGCCGCGGCGCGCAAGGCCGACGCCGCCAAGAAGGCGGCTGCCGCCGCGAAGACGAGTCCGGCGAAGAAGGCTGCGGCGAAGAAGGCGCCGGCGAAGAAGGCGCCGGCGAAGAAGGCCGCCGCCAAGTAGCGACGCTGCGGCGCTGCGGCGCTCAGTCGCGCAGCAGCGCGCTCACCTGTTCGGCGATCGCCAGCGACGCCGTCAGCCCCGGCGATTCGATGCCGAACAGGTTGACCAGGCCCGCGGCGCCGTGCTCGGCCGGGCCCTGGATCAGGAAGTCGGCCGCCGGCTGGCCGGGGCCGGCGATCTTTGGCCGGATGCCCGCATAGGCGGCCTGCAGCGCGCCATCGGGCAACGCCGGCCAGTAGCGCCGGATGGCGTCGGCGAAGGGCGCGGCGCGCGCCGGGTCGACGCGGTAGTCCTCGGCGCCGCGATCGGCCAGCGCGATCCATTGCACGTCGGGGCCGAAGCGCATCTGCCCGCCGAGGTCGAGCGTGACATGCACACCGAGCCCTGCCTCGTCGGGCATCGGGTAGATCAGCCGCGAGAACGCCGGCTTGCCGGGGCAGGTGAAATAGTGGCCGCGTGCCCAATACGGCCGCAGCGGCGTCTGCGCCAAGCCGTCGAAGCAGGACGCCAGCTGCAGCGCATGCAGCCCGGCGCTGTTGACCACGCTGCGCGCGTGCAGTGCCATCGGCGCGTCGCCGCCGACCTGCAGCTCGAAGCCGGCGTCGACCCGACGCAGCCGCTCGAGCGGGCTCAGCAGCGCCAGCATCGCGCCGTGCGCTTCGGCCTCGCCCTGCAGCGCCAGCATCAGGCCGTGGCTGTCGACGATGCCGGTGGATGGCGACAGCAGCGCCGCCGTGCAGTGCAGCGCCGGCTCGAGCGCACGCGCGGCCGCGCCGTCCAGCCATTGCAGATCGTGCACGCCGCAGGCGGCCGCGCGCTGCTGCAGCGCGCGCAGCCCCGCGTGCTGCGACGCGTCGGTGGCCACGATGAGCTTGCCGCAGCGCCGATGCTCGACGCCGTGCGCCGCGCAGTAGTCGTACAGCAGGTCTCGGCCGCGCACGCACAGCCTGGCCTTCCACGACCCGGGCGTGTAGTACAGCCCGGCGTGGATGACCTCGCTGTTGCGCGAACTCGTGCCAGTGCCGATGGCGTCGGCGGCTTCGAGGACGATCACCTCGCGTCCGGCCAGCGCCAGCGCGCGCGCCACCGCCAGGCCGACGACGCCGGCACCCACGACCACGCAGTCCACGCGTTCCATGCCGCTCACCACACCGGCCAGTGGCCGGCCGCGTGCAGATCCTCGGCGACGAAGCGCCGCACCTCGGGCGGCCGATCGCCGCGATGCAGCGCCAGCCGCCGATCGCGCAAGCCGGCGTCGGCCGCGGTGAAACGCTCCTGCCGGCGCAGGTGCTCGAGCCAGTTGCCGTCGACGAAGTACTCGATGTAGCGGCCCGGCGCCGCGCTGTCGCGGAACAGCCCCCACGACAGCGCGCCCTGGCGCAGCCGCGCGCGTCGCGTCTTGTGCATGACTTCGGTGAAGGCCGGCACGTCGGCCGGGTCGATCTGGTACTCCACCATCACCATCACCGGGCCTTCGTCGGGCCCGATGTCGCCCGCCGGTTGCGGCGCGCTGCCAGGGCGCGCCGGCGTGAAATCGGGGTCGGCGCCGCCCTCGACGCTGAGCCGGCGCGTCAGCAGCCACAGCAGCGGGCCGACCACCGCCGCCGCGGCGACGGCGGTGCGCACGCTGCTCAACGCAGCCACCTGCCCCCACAGCAGCGACCCGGCGGCGGCGCCGCCCATCAGCGCCATCTGGTAGATCGCCATGCCGCGCGCACGCACCCAGTTGGGCAGCGCCACCTGCGCGGCCAGCGTCAGCGAGTTGGCGGTGGAGATCCAGGCCATGCCCAGCACCGCAATCGCCGGCAGCGCGATCCACAGGTTCGGTGCGAACACCACCACCACCGACATCGCGGCGTGCGTCAGCGTGCCGGCGACCACGAACTGGTTGCGGTTGAAGTGCTGGCGCCAGCGCGGGAAGTACATCGCGGCGAAGACCGCGCCGCCGCCGATGCAGGCCAGCATCAGCGTGTAGGTGCCCGGGCCGGCGCCGTGCAGCCCGCGCGCCACCAGCGGCAGCAGCGCGAGCAGCGCCGACGAATGCAGGAAGAAGAAGAAGATGCGCACCAGCACCACCTTCATGCGCGGCGACTGCATCACGTGCTGCCAGCCGACGCGCATCGCCCCGATGAAACGTTCGCCGGGCAGCGTGCTGGTGCGCGGCGTCGAGCGCCAGCGCACGATGGTGGCGAAGGCGGCCGCCGCGAGCACGACGTTGAGCACGAACACCGCGCCGCTGCCCACTGCGGAGATGATCGCGCCGGCGGCCACCGGGCCGATCACCCGCGACAGGTTCATCGAGATGCCGTTCAGCGCCATCGCTTCGCCCAGATGCTCGCGCGGCACGACCTCGGGCACGATCGCCGAGAACACCGGCCAGCGCATCGCCAGGCCGATGCCGTTGGCGAAGGTCAGCGCCAGCAGCAGCGGTGCGGTCAGGGTGCCGGTCAGCGACAGCAGCGCCAGCAGCAGTGCGTTCAGCGCCACCCACAGCTGGGTGACGGCGAAGTAGCGGCGCCGGTCGATGATGTCGGCCAGCGCCCCGCTGGGCAGGCCGAGCAGGAACACCGGCAGCGTCGAGGCGGTCTGCACCAGGGCGACCATCACCGGGCTCGTGCTCAGCGTGGTCATGACCCACGCCGCGGTGACGTCGTTCATCCACATCGCCACGTTGGCCGCGAAGGTCGCCAGCCACAGGTTGCGGAACACCGCCGTGTGGAACGGCGCAAACGCGGGAACGCGCTTCAGCGCATCGAGCAGATCGGACATGGCCGCGCGCGTGGCGATGCCGGCGACCGCGGCGCGGCCCTGGCGCGGGCCGCGCCCTGCGCCGCGTCAGGCCTCTTCCTGGAACGCTTCCTCGCGCTTCTTCTTGATCGACGGCAGCGTGACGACGACGATCATCGCCACCGCGGCGATCAGCAGCCCGGCCGACAGCGGACGCGTGACGAAGGTGGTCCAGTCGCCGCGCGACAGCAGCAGCGCGCGGCGCAGGTTCTCCTCCATCATCGGCCCGAGGATGAAGCCCAGCAGCAGCGGCGCCGGCTCGCAGCCGAGCTTGTAGAAGATGTAGCCGACGACGGCGAAGATCGCGCCGATGAAGATGTCGAAGCTGTTGTTGTTCAGCGTGTACAGGCCCAGGCCGCAGAACACCATGATGGCCGGGAACAGGAAGCGGTAGGGCACGGTCAGCAGCTTGATCCAGATGCCGATCAGCGGCAGGTTCAGGATCACCAGGATCAGGTTGCCGATCCACATCGAGGCGATCAGGCCCCAGAACAGCTCCGGGTTGCTGGTCATCACCTGCGGCCCCGGCTGGATGCCCTTGATGGTCATCGCGCCGACCATCAGCGCCATCACCGCGTTGGGCGGGATGCCCAGCGTCAGCATCGGGATGAAGCTGGTCTGCGAGCCGGCGTTGTTGGCGCTTTCGGGGCCGGCGACGCCGCGGATGTTGCCCTTGCCGAAGGCCACCTCGCCCGGGCGGCCGCGCATCTTCTTCTCCACCGTGTAGGCGGCGAACGACGACAGCAGCGCGCCGCCGCCGGGCAGCACGCCGAGGATCGAGCCCAGCGCCGTGCCACGCACCATCGCCGGGAAGGCGTCCCTGAAGTCCTGCTTGGTCGGCCACAGGCCGTGCACATCCTTCAGGAAGACCTCGCGGTGCTCGGCCGGACGGCCGAGGTTGGCGATGATCTCGGCGAAACCGAAGATGCCCATGGCAACGGCGACGAAGCTGATGCCGTCGGTCAGCTCGGGAATGTCGAAGCTGTAGCGCGGCACGCCGGAGATGACGTCGGTGTTGATCTGGCCGATGAGCAGGCCGAGCAGGATCATCGACAGCGCCTTGATCAGCGACCCCGAGGCCAGCACCACCGCGCCGATCAGGCCCACCACCATCAGGCTGAAGTACTCGGCCGGGCCGAACTTGAAGGCCAGCTCGGTCAAGGGCGGAGCGAAGCCGGCGACCACCAGCGTGGCCACCGACCCGGCGAAGAACGAGCCCAGACCGGCCGCGGCCAGCGCCGGCCCGGCGCGCCCCTTGCGCGCCATCGCGTAGCCGTCGATCGCCGTCACCACCGACGCCGCCTCGCCGGGCAGGTTGACCAGGATCGCGGTGGTCGAGCCGCCGTACTGCGCGCCGTAGTAGATGCCGGCGAGCATGATCAGCGCCGGCGTCGCGTCCAGCGCGTAGATCGACGGCAGCAGCATCGCGATCGTGGTGGTCGGCCCCAGGCCGGGCAGCACGCCGATGGCGGTGCCGAGCAGGCAGCCGAGGAAGGCGTAGGCGATGTTCTGCAGCGTGAAGGCCACGCTGAAACCGAGCATCAGGTTGCTGATCAGGTCCATGTGCGTCGCTCCTTCAGCCGCCGCTGGCCGACGACAGGAACGTCGGCCACATCGGAATCGTCAAACCCAGGCCGTAGATGAACACGGCCCAGCTGCCCGCGGTGAGGATCGCCGCGTTGACGAGGGCCTCACCCCAGTGGAACTCGTCGCCGGCCAGCGCCGAGACGACGATCAGCACCGGCAGCGCGATGACCATGCCGGTGTGCGGCAGCAGCAGGCCGAACAGCACGATCGAGGCGACGATGATCAGCAGCGGCTTCCAGGGCACCGCGCCGATCGGCTCGCCGTCGTCGGTCGCCACCGTCAGCGCCTCGAACAGCGTGATGCCGCCGAGGATGGCCAGCAGGATGCCCAGCCCGAAGGGGAAGTAGCCCGGCCCGGGACGGGCCGAGGTGCCGAAGCTGTACTCCAGCGCACCGTAGGAGAAACCCAGCCCGACGGCGATGAACATCAGCCCGGCCCAGAAATCCTTCTGGCTCTTGATCTTCATGCGCGTCTCCTCGTCGCTCTTGTTGCGGGCGCATTCTAGACACGCGGCGCCGCCCACCGGCTGTGGTTTCCACGTAAGCGGGCGCGCCCCGCCCTCGGCCAGACTTCAGGCCCGCATGTCCAGGCTGGGGGTGCTGCGCAGCACCTCCTCGACCGTGGTCAGGCCTTCGGCGACCTTCATCGCGCCGGCCAGGCGCAGTGCACGCATGCCGTCCTTCACCGCCTGACGGCGCAGCGCGTCGGCATCCAGCGTCGGATGCACGCAGGCGCGAGCGGCATCGCTCATCACCAGCAGCTCGTACAGCCCCATGCGGCCGCGATAGCCGGTGTGGCGGCATTCGAGACACCCGACCGGCTTGTACGGCCGCACGCCGCCGGACAGGCGCCACGGCCTGGCGATTTCGTCCAGCGTCTCGCGCGTGGTGACTTCGTCGCGCTGCTTGCAGGCCGGGCACAGCGAGCGCGCCAGGCGCTGCGCCAGCACGCCGATCACCGTGGCCGAGATCAGGTAGGGCGGCACGCCCAGGTCGGCCAGCCGGGTGATGGCCGAGGCCGAATCGTTGGTGTGCAGCGTGCTGAACACCAGGTGCCCGGTCAGCGCGGCCTGGATCGCCATCTCGGCGGTGGCCAGGTCGCGGATCTCGCCGACCATGATGATGTCCGGGTCCTGCCGCATCAGCGCGCGCAGCCCCTCGGCGAAGCCCATGTCGATCGCCGCATGCACCTGCGTCTGGTTGAAGGCGGGCTCGATCATTTCGATCGGGTCTTCGATGGTGCAGACGTTGACGTCGTCGGTGGCCAACGCCTTCAGCGTCGAATACAGCGTCGTCGTCTTGCCGGCACCGGTCGGGCCGGTGACGAGGATGATGCCGTGCGGCCGTGCGATCAGCTGCTGCCAGCGCGCGGTGTCGTGCGTGCCGAAGCCCAGTGCCTCGATGCTCTTGACCGCGGTCTCCGGGTCGAAGATGCGCATCACCAGCTTCTCGCCGAAGGCGGTGGGCAGCGTCGACAGCCGCATCTCGACCTCGGCGCCGATCTTGTCGGCAGCTGTCCGGACGCTTGGTCTTGATGCGCCCGTCGAGCGGGCGGCGGCTTTTCGACCACGTCCATGCGGCCGAGCAGCTTGATGCGCGAGGTCATCGCGTTCATCACCCCCAGCGGCACCTGGTAGACGGTGTGCAGCACGCCGTCGATGCGGAAGCGGATCGCGCCCATGTCGCGCCGCGGCTCCAGGTGGATGTCGCTGGCGCGCTGGTCGAACGCGTACTGCCACAGCCAGTCGACCACCTGCACGACGCCCGCGTCGTTGGCATCGAGCTGCTTGGCCGTCTTGCCGAGCTCGACCAGTTGCTCGAAGCTGGCCGCCGGCGACACCTCGCCGCTCTTCTGCGCGGCGCGCACCGACTTCGCCAGCGCATAGAACTCGGTCGTGTACTTGCGCACGTCCTGCGGCTGCGCCAGCACCAGCTTGACGCTGCGGCGCACGTGCGCCTCGATCTCCGGCACCCAGCCGACATCGAAGGGCTCGGCGGTGGCGATCACCACCTCGTGGGCGGTGATCTGCACCGGCAGCGCGCAGCGGCTCTCGGCATAGTGCACCGACATGACGTCGGCGACACGGCCGACGTCGGCCTTCAGCGGGTCGATGCGCAGGTACGGCATCTGGCAGCGCCGCGCCAGCCACACCGTCAGCGCCTCGGTGTCCAGCGGCGCTGCGGTGCCGGCGCGCTGCAGCCCCGCCGCACCCAGGCGCACCAGCGCATGCTGGCTGGAGCTGCCGGCGCCGAAGCGGCGCGTCACGCGTTCGCTGTCCTCGGCCGAGATCAGCTTGTCGTCGCGCAGCCAGCCCAGCAGCGCACGCCAGTCCAGCTTGCCCTGCCACGGCTGGTGCGGCAGCACCAGCGTATCGCCGGCGGGTCGGGCGGCACGTTGCGCGGCGGTGGTCGAGTGCATGGTCTTCGCGTGTCGGTCAGGTCGGCGGTGCCAGCGGCCGCAGCATGCGCAGCCACTTGCGCGCCGGCAGGCCCCAGGCGCCATAGCGGCCCTCGATGGTAGCGGCGCGCTCGAGCAAGGTGCTGCGATCGGGCAGCAATACGTCACGCCCGGCGAGCACCACGCGGTTGCCCTCGCGCGTGGCGCGCAGGCTGCACACCTGCGACGCGCCGAAGGCGGCGACGATCTGCGCCAGGCTGCCCTCGAAGCGCGCGTCGCGGCCGAACAGGTTGACGCTCATCACGCCACCGGGCGCGAGCACGCCACGGCAGCCGGCATAGAAGCGCGCATCGTCGAGCACCGGTGCCGCGGCGTCGTGGTCGTACAGGTCGACGTGCAGCAGCTGCACGCTGGCGCCATGGGCGGGATCACGCACCCAGTCGGCAGCGTCCATCGCCAGCACGCTCAGCTTCGGCCCGTCCGCCGGCAGGTGGAAGTGGCGCCGGCACACGCGGATCACCGCCGGGTTCAGTTCGACGGCGGTGGTGCGCATGCGCAGCGCCTTGGCGGTGAAGCGCGTGATCGCCCCGGCGCCCAGCCCCAGCTGCACGGCGTGGCCGCGGCCCAGCTGCTCGCTCGGCAGCCACAGCAGCGCGGCCATCATGCGCTGCACATAGTCCAGCTCCAGGCGGTCGGGCCGGGCGATGCGCATCGAGCCCTGCACCCAGATCGTGCCCAGATGCAGGCTGCGCACGCCGCCGAACTCGGAGATCGTGACCTCGGGCAAGGCGCTGGCGTTCTTCGACTGCATCGCCACGGCACGATAGCCGACGCCCTCAGTTCAGGCCACAGAACACGAACGCCTCGCGCCAGGCGGCCAGCTTGCGCTCGAAGCTCCAGCTGGCGTTGGCCGGGCTGCTGGACGGCAGGCGGAACACCCGCAGGCCCAACGCGCCGGCGGTTGGCATCGCGCGCGCCGACGCGCCGCCGTTGTGCGCGATGGCCTGCAACCCGGGCGCGCGGCGGCGCAGGCTGCCCAGGTCGTTGCACTGCGCGTCGCGGATGCGGCTGTCCAGGCTGCCCTCGCGGCGACACGCGCCGATCACGTCCCACAGGCCGACGCCGTGCGCGTGCAGCCGGGAAAGGCGCTGCGCGTAGCTCAATGCCAGCAGGTCCTCGCCGAGCAGCGCGCCCACCAGCGGCCAGAACTGGTTGCGCGGGTGGGCGTAGTACTGGCCCGCGGCCAGCGAGGCCGCGCCCGGGAAGCTGCCCAGCACCAGCAGCCGCGTGTGCCGCGCGATGCTCGGCGGCAGGCCCTGCAGCAGCGTCACCGCGGCAACCCCGGCAGCGCGCTGCAGGCATTGGCCGCCGTCGTCGCCGCGGTGTGCTCGAGCGTCCAGCCGCGCAGTTCGGCCAGCGTCTGCGCGATGCGCGGCAGTTCGGCCGGTTCGTTGCGCGCCTGCGCTTCGCTGCGCCGCTGCTGCGCATTGCGATAGAGCCACTGCGGCGGAATGTCCGGCGCATCGGTCTCGAGCACGATCGCCTCGTCCGGCAGCGAAGCCGCTAGGCGGCGGATCTGCAGCGCGCGCTCGTGCGTCATCGCGCCGCCGAAACCGAGCTTGAAGCCCAGCGCCACGAACTGCGCGGCCTGCTGCGCGCTGCCATTGAACGCATGCGCGATGCCGCCGCGCACCGGGCAGCGCCGCAGCCCGGCGAGCAGCGCATCGGCCGAGCGGCGCACGTGCAGCAGCACCGGCAGCTGGGCGTCGTGCGCGATCGCCAGCTGCGCGAGGTAGAAATGCTGCTGCCGGGCGCGGTCCAGCCCCGGCACGAAGTGGTCCAGCCCGATCTCGCCCACCGCCACCAGTCGCGGGTCGTCGCGCCAGGCGTGCAAGCGCTCGCGCAGCCGCTGCAGGTCGGCATCGGCGGCGCGCTGCACGCACAGCGGGTGGATGCCCAGCGCATAGCAGCCGCCGTGGGCATGGGCGAGTTCGCGCACGGCGTCGAAGCCGGCGACCTCGACCGCCGGCAGCACCAGCAGCGCCACGCCCGCAGCGCGCGCCCGCTCGACCACGGCCTCGCGGTCGGCGTCGAATTCGGCGGCATCGAGGTGGCAGTGGGTGTCGATCCAGCGCGGCATCCGCGCATCATGCCCGCGTGCGTCCACGGGGATGCAAGAGCCGACGCAACGTGATAACGTGAAGCCAGCCTCTCGAAGGCCCCGCACGAGCCCCGTTCCGAGCATGCCGACCCGCAAGACGCCGCTTTACAGTCCGTCGCGCCGCAGCACGTCGCCGAGCGCGGCACCCGCGGCGGCGACGCCCCCGCCCGCGGCCCGGCCGGCCGCGGCGACGGTGCGCCGCAGCTTCTTCAGGCGCCATGCACCGGCCATGGCCTGGAGCGGCATCGGCGCGCTGCTGGCCGTGGCCCTGATGCTGTCGTTGCTGGGACTGCAGCCGCGCCAGCGCGTCATCACGCAGGCGCAGATCGACGCGGCGGTGCGTCATTCGCTGGAGAAGGAGCCGCTGCCCTCGCCCGCCACCAAGGCCTACGAGGCCATCGCACGTTCGGTGGTGCGCGTGGTCGGCCTGATGGACGACGAGGACGACGCCACCGAGCGCCCCGACAAGCGCGCGATGGACCGCAGCCTGGGCTCCGGCGTGGTCATCAAGGAAGACGGCACGATCCTCACCAACCTGCATGTGGTGTGGGGCGCCAGGCGCGTGCGCGTGACCTTCGCCAACGGCCATGAATCGGACGCGCAGATCATCGGCGCGCAGTCCGAGAACGACCTGGCGGTGCTCAAGCCGAAGAGCCTGCCCGACGAACTGGAACCGGCGACGATGCGCTCCACCGGCGACCTGGCGCCCGGCGACCAGGTGATCGCCGTCGGCCACCCGTTCGGCATCGGCCCGTCGGTCAGTGCCGGCGTGGTGTCGGGCCTGGGCCGCGAGTTCCGCTCGCCCGAAGGCCAGCACGCGCTGACCAACCTGATCCAGTTCGACGCCGCCGCCAACCCCGGCAATTCCGGCGGCCCGCTGGTGACGATGGACGGCTACGTGGTAGGCATCGTCACCGCCATCCTCAACCCGAACGAGCAGCGCACCTTCGTCGGCATCGGCTTTGCCGTGCCGATCGAGAACGCCGCCGGCGCGGCCGGCCTGCCCCCGTTCTGAAAGCCTCCACAGGAATCTCCATGCAATCTGGCGCGCACGACCCCGCAGACACCGCCGACCTGATGGAGCGCATGCTCTACGAGGTCAAGCGCGTGGTCGTCGGGCAGGACCGCTTCCTCGAACGCGTGCTCATCGCCATGCTGGCGCAGGGCCACCTGCTGGTCGAGGGCGTGCCCGGGCTGGCGAAGACGCTGACGGTGAAGACGCTGGCGCGCACCATGCGCGGCAGCTTCAAGCGCATCCAGTTC
>CXWJ01004525.1_pt1 | contig 14481 bp, 13 predicted proteins | sample 590841 | NCBI WGS metagenome assembly CXWJ01 (sample SAMEA3498367, study PRJEB10139) | wastewater metagenome | biome: wastewater treatment plant; material: activated sludge | place: Austria | collected 2015-01-21 | reverse complement strand
CCCCCGCACCGACCCGCGCGGTTTCCTGCGCGCCCTGTACGACGCCGCCGTCGCGCGCGCGCTTCCGGCCGAGAACACCGCGGCCTGGCTGCCGCCGCCGCCCAAAGGGCGCACCGTCGTCATCGGCGCCGGCAAGGCGGGCGGTGCGATGGCGGCGGCCGTCGATGCGCTGTGGCCGAAAAGTGCGCTGCTGTCCGGCCTGGTCGTGACGCGTTACGACCATGTGCCGCCGGCGTACAAGGCCAGCCCGGGCCGTATCGAGGTCGTCGAAGCCGCGCACCCGGTGCCCGACGACGCCGGCCGGCGCGCTGCGTTGCGCATCGCCGAACTCGCGCAGGGGCTGACCGCCGACGACCTGGTGCTGTGCCTGATTTCGGGCGGCGGCTCGGCGCTGCTGTCGCTGCCGGCCGACGGCATCACGCTCGAACAGAAGCAGGCGATCAACAAGGCGCTGCTGAAAAGCGGTGCGGCGATCGACGAGATGAACTGCGTGCGCAAGCACCTCTCGGCGATCAAGGGTGGGCGCCTGGCGGCGCGCTGCGCACCCGCCAAGGTGGTCACGCTGCTGATCAGCGACGTGCCGGGCGACGCGCCCGAAGTCATCGCCAGCGGCCCGACCGTGCCCGATTCGACGAGCTGCGCCGACGCGCTGCGCATCCTCGCGCGCTACGCCATCGAAATTCCGCCCGCGGCGCGCGCCGGGCTCGAGAGCGGCGCGTTCGAAACGCCCAAGCCGGGCGATGCGCGCTTCGCCGGCCACGCGGTGCACATGATCGCGACGCCGCAACAAAGCCTCGAAGCCGCGGCGGCGGTGGCGCGCGCCGCCGGCATTGCCGCGCACATCCTCAGCGACGAGGTCGAAGGCGAGTCGCGCGAGGTCGGCAAGGTGCACGCGGCGTTGGCGCGCGCGGTCGCGCGCCGCGGAGAGCCGTTCGCGAAGCCCTGCGTCATCCTGAGCGGCGGCGAGACCACGGTGACGGTCAAGTCCAAGGGCGGCCGTGGCGGCCGCGCGACCGAGTTCCTGATGGGTTGCGCGATCGCCCTGCAAGGCGAGGCCGGCGTGCACGTGCTCGCTGCCGACACCGACGGCATCGACGGCATCGAAGACAACGCCGGCGCGATCGTCACGCCCGACACGCTCGCGCGCGGGCTTGCGGCGGGCCTGAAGGCGCAGGAGTTCCTCGACCGCAACGACGCCTACAACTTCTTCGCGCCGCTGGGCGACCTCGTCGTTCCCGGGCCGACCTTCACGAACGTCAACGACTTCCGTGCGCTGCTGATCGTCTGATCGTCTGATCGTCAGTACCCCACGGTGAAGCGGCTGCGCGAATGCGCCGGCCGTTCGAGTTCGTCGATCATCGCCACGGCGTAGTCTTGCAGCGAGATCGCGCTGCCGCCGTCGGCGCCGGTCAGCAGCTGATCCGTGCCGAGGCGAAAGCGCCCGGTGCGCTCGCCGGGTTCGAGGTGCGCAGAGGGGCTCAACATCGTCCAATCGAGCGAGGCCGGTGCCTCGCGCAACAGGCGCAGCGCTTCGCGCGCGCCGAGCGCCGTGCCTTTCCATTCGGCCGGGAACTGCGGTGTGTCGACGAGCTGCACGCCGGGTGCGACCTCGAGGCTGCCGGCGCCGCCGACGACCAGCAGGCGCGGCACGCCGGCCGACTGCACGGCGGCGACGATGGACTGGAAGCCGCGCACGTAGGCGCCATAGACATCGTCCTGCGCATGGCCGCTGAACGCCGAGATCACCGCGTCGTGGCCGGCGATCCGGCGGGCGAGGCCGGCGGCATCGTTCACGTCCGCCTTCACGGCGACGAGCTGCGCCTGTGGCGCGAGCCGCTCCGGGCGCGAAACGAGCGCCGTGATGCGATGGTTGCGCCCGAGCGCTTCGGCGAGCAGTGCCGATCCGACATATCCGCTGGCGCCGATCAGGGCGATGTTCATGGGGATTCCTTTCGAAGGTGGCTGTGGGATGGCCGTCATCGTCGGCGAAAGCATTGATCGGATAAACAGCGACAGCGACAATTCATCGTCGTCTGGAAATAGACAATCTCCTGGAGGCACGCGATGGCCGAGGGCGTCGAGCTGAACGACCTGCTGGTGTTCGCCGCGGTGGTCGACAGCGGCGGCTTCACCGCAGCCGCCGAGCGCCTCGGGCAGAACAAGGCTCGCGTCAGCCTGGTCGTGCGCCGGCTCGAAGCGGCGCTCGGCGAGGCGCTGCTGGTGCGCACGACGCGCCGCGTGGCGCTCACCGAGTCCGGCCGGCGCCTGATCGACGAGGTGCTGCCGCCTTTGCGCCTGGCGCAGGAGGCGCTGCTCGCGCAGGGCCGCCGCGGCAGCGGCGAGCTGAGCGGCACGCTGCGCCTGGGCGCGTCGGTCGACCACGCGGTGCAGTCTCTCGCACCGGCGGTCGCGCGTTTCGCTGCGCGGCACCCGGGTTTGCAGATCGAGTTGCGCACCAGCGACCGCGTCGTCGACCTGGTGCGCGAGGGCATCGACCTGTCGTTCCGCCTCGGCTGGTTGCGCGATTCGAGCCAGCGCGCCGTGGCGCTCGGCCGCTTCGAGCAGTGGGTCGTCGCGGCGCCCGACCATGTGCGCCGCGCCGGCCGGCCGAAGCACCCGCAGGATCTGGCCGAACACGCCTGGGTGGCGCTGAGCCTGCTGCCGTCACCGCTGACCTGGAGCTTCGCCGGCCGCGACGGTCAGACGCACAGCGTGCGCATGCATGCGCGCTTGCGCACCGACTCGTCGGCCAGCCTGCGCGCGCTGCTGGTCAGCGGCGCCGGCGTCTCGGTGCTCGACCGCTGGAGCGCCGCCGGCGAAGTCGCAGCCGGCCGGCTCGAACGCCTGCTGCCGGCGTGGGCCTTGCCGAGCGGCGGCATCTTCGCGGTGTTGCCGCCGGGCCGCCATGTCGCACCCGCGGTGCGCGCCTTCATCGACTTCTACCGCGGCGCGCTGAACGGCGCTACGTGATTGCTCGCATGGCGGTTTCGACGCGGCAAGGCACAGTCGGCGAGTTGCCGCCACCAAAGGAAACCCGACCATGCAGCTGCCCTTCGACCCAGCTCGCCGCGAAACGCTTCGCTTCGCTCTCGGCGCCGGCGCCGCCGCGGCGCTGCCGCTGGCCGCTCGCGCCCAGGCCGCGTGGCCGAGCAAGGCGGTGCGTTTCGTCGTGCCGTTCGCGCCCGGCGGCAGTTCCGAGATCGTCGCTCGCTCCACCGCGGCCGAACTCACCAAGCTGCTCGGCCAGAGCGTGTTCGTCGACAACAAGCCGGGCGGCGCCGGCAACGTCGCGATGGGCGAGGTCGCGCGCGCCGAAGACCAGCACACGCTGATCCTCGGCCACATCGGCACGCTGGCGGTCAATCCGTACATCTTCGACAAGCTGCCCTACGACCCGAACAAGGACTTCCGGCCGATCTCGCTGCTCGCCAAGGTGCCGAGCCTGTACCTGGTGCACCCGGATCTGCCGGTGAAGAACCTGAAGGAGTTCGTCGCGCTGGCCAAGAGCAAGCCCGGGCGCCTGAACTACGGCTCGGCCGGCAACGGCAGCGCCGGCCACCTGGCGATGGAATACCTGAAGATGGCAAGCGACACCTTCGTGCTGCACGTGCCGTACCGCGGCACCGGGCCGCAGCTCACCGACCTGATCGCCGGAAGGCTGGATGCCGCATCGGTGGGCGCGCCGGCGGTCTTGCAGTTCATCAAGACCGGCAAGCTGCGCTGCATCGCCACCGGCACGACACAGCGCATACCGCAACTGCCCGACGTGCCGACGGTCGCCGAGCAAGGCTTCCCGGGCTTCGAGATGACGCAGTGGTACGGCCTGATGGCGCCCGCCAGCCTGCCGCAGGCCGCAGCCGACAAGCTTGCCGCGGCCGCGGCGAAGGCGGTGAAGGAGAAGGAAGCGGTCGACCGGCTGAGCGCCGACGCGGCGATCGCGGTCGGCAGCAGCTCCGCCGAGTTCGCGGCCTTCATCGCCGCCGAACAGAAGCGCTGGCAGCCGGTGATCGCGCGGGCGAAGATCAAGCCCGATTGAGCGCAAGCGCAAGCGCGGTCGATCTGCTCGCGGCGCTTCAGCGCCCGGAAAGCTTCATGAAGTCCGCGGGGTAGCGCTCGCCCTGAACCTCGACGGCCGAGGCGACCGACTCGATCTGCTGCAAGTCTTCGGCAGACAGCTCGAGCACGGCGGCGCCGACGTTCTCGTCGAGCCGCTCGAGCTTGCGGGTGCCGGGGATCGGCACGATCCAGGGTTTTTGCGCAAGCAGCCAGGCCAGCGCGATCTGCGCGCGCGTCGCGCCCTTGCGCTCGGCGATGACACCGAGCTGGTCGACCAGCGCCTGGTTCGCCTGCCGCGCCTCCAGGGAGAAGCGTGGCACGCGGTTGCGGAAGTCGGACGCATCGAACTGCGTCGTCGGGTCGATCTTGCCGGTCAGGAAGCCCTTGCCGAGCGGGCTGAACGGCACGAAGCCGATGCCGAGTTCTTCGAGCACCGGCAGCACCTCGGCCTCGGGTTCGCGCGTCCACAACGAGTACTCGCTTTGCAGCGCCGTGACGGGCTGAACGGCATGGGCGCGGCGGATCGACGCAGCGCCGGCTTCGGACAGGCCGAAGTGTTTGACCTTGCCGTCGCGGATCAGGTCCTTGACCACACCCGCCACGTCTTCCATCGGCACGTCGGGGTCGACACGGTGCTGGTAGAGCAGGTCGATGCAGTCGACCCGCAGTCGCCTGAGCATGCCGTCGATCGCGCCTTTGATCTGTTCGGGACGGCTGTTGACGCCGCCGCGGTTCACGCCGGTGTCGGCATCGATGTCCCAGCCGAACTTGGTGGCGATGACCACTTCGCCGCGGAACGGCTCCAGCGCCTCGCCGACCACGCGTTCGTTCTCGAACGGACCGTAGACCTCGGCGGTGTCGAAGAAGGTGACGCCGCGTTCGACGGCTGCGCGGATCAGCCGGATCATGTCCTGCCGGTCGGCGGCCTCGCCATAACCCATGCAGCCGAGCCCGAGGGCGGAGACGACGAGATGGCTGTTTCCGAGCATCCGCTGGTTCATGCTGACCTCCGGTCGAGGCGCATTGTGCGCGCGAGTCCACTCCGCGCGGGGAACGCGCGCGCCCGGCTCGGGGACACTTGAGCCCCCGCCCCCACAACCCCCAGGAGACATCCATGAAGAAACCCGCCCTGACCGCGCTCGTCATCTCGGCCCTGCTCGCACCCTTCGCGGCGCAGGCGCAGAGGATCGGCGTGACGATGGTCGACTACAACGACACCTTCCGCACGCTGCTGCGCAACGGCGTCGCCGACGCGGCCAAGAAGACCGGCGCGACCGTGCAGTTCGAGGACGGCCGCTCCGACGTCGCCACGCAGCTCAGCCATGAGAACCGTCGCCGAGGCACGCGACACGCTCCCCGCCTCAGCGCGAGGCCATGAGTTCGCCCGAACGGATCGCGCCGCCGGGTTTCCATGCCGCGTTGAACTTCAATCCGGCCGCTCGCGGCCACAGCATCACGACCGTCGAGCCGAGCAGGAAGCGCCCCATCTCGTCGCCCTGCGCCAGGCGCACCTGCCCGTCGGCGTAGTCCCAACGCCGCGGCGTGCCCGGCCGCGGCGGGTTCACGACGCCGTGCCACACCGTCGCCATGCTGCCGACGATGGTCGCGCCGACCAGCACGAGCGCGAACGGCCCGTGCTCGGTGTCGAAGCTGCAGACGACCCGCTCGTTGCGTGCGAACAGCCCCGGCACGCCCAGCGCGGTCGCCGGGTTCACCGAGAACAGCTCGCCAGGCACGTGCAGCATCTGCCGGAGGCGACCGGCGCAAGGCATGTGGATGCGGTGGTAGTCCTTCGGGCTCAGGTACAGCGTCGCGAAGAAGCCGTTGTCGTAGGCACCGGCGAGTGCGCCATCGCCTCCGAGCAGGGCGGTCGTCGAGTAGCGGTGGCCCTTGGCCTGGAAGACCTGGTCGGTTTCGATCGCGCCGAACTGGCTGATCGCGCCGTCGACCGGGCAGACCCACTCGGCACTCGCCAGCGGGCGCGCGCCGGGTTCGAGCGCACGCGTGAAGAAATCGTTGAAGCTCGGGTAGGCGGCGATGTCGGGCTCCGCCGCCTCGGCCATGTTCACGCCGTAGCGGCGCACGAAGCGCCCGATCGCCCAGGTCGTCAGGCGGCCGGCGCGCGCCGAGGCCAAACGCCCGGCGAGCCGGGTCAGGGCTTGCTTGGGCAGCAGGTACTGGGCGAGGACGGAGGGCGGCACGGGCACGGCAGATCGATTCGGCCGGGCAGTGTATCGGCAGCGCCCGGCGCGGCGATGCCGCCGCGTCGGGCACCGATGCCTGAGATCAGTAGCGCAGGCCGAATCCGAACGGGAACAAGGTGTCGGCGAACGGATAGCCCGGCACGTCCGGCTGGTTGTCCTTGACGGCTTGCAGCTTGTTCGCGAGTGCGAACGGCAGCTTGCCCTTCGGGCTGGCCTTGCCGCTGAGCACGTCGAGCAGCGCGGTGTCGCTGACGCCGAAGCCGGCGACGATCGCGCCCGCCTGGCGCAGGCCGCTTTCTTCGTCGAGAACGAAGGGATGGCGGAAGTAGATGTGCAGCACCGTGTTCTTCGCGCCGACCTCGGCCATCACCGCCTTGATCTCGGCGAGCGACGGCTTGATCTGCCAAGACTGCGACGCGGCCATCGTCGTGAACGACAGGTTGTTCGCTTCCCAGGGCAGCACGCCGCCGAAGATCAGGCCGTTGTCCAGGCAGGTCTTGATCGGGTCGGCGTAAGCGCCGGTGTCGACGCAGCGGTCCTGCGCGCCCCAGGGCTTGCCGGTGCGCGGGTCGATGTACGCCGGGTTCATGCCGGTGGCCGGGTCGTCGCTCTTGTACTGGCTCGCGACGCTGCGGTTGACGAGTGCCGAGACCGAGATCAGCGCGACGTCGTGGCCGGCTGCGCTCGGGCGCCCGGCGAGACCACGCACGTTGCCGTCGGTGACGGTGTAGCCGTAAGGCTCGACCTTGGCCTTCGTGAAGTCGCCCATGATGTAGACCTTGGCGCCGGCCTTCAGCGGCAGCGTCTTGGCGCCGCCCGGCTGGGCCTTGTTCTGCAGGAGCACGATCGACCTGCGCTGCACGTTCAGCGCCACCTCGCGGTGTTTCTCGCTGCCGATGACGCCTGCCGCCTGCGTCGCATCGACGTACGGGTTCTCGAACAGGCCGAGCTGGAACTGCTCCTTGAGCAGACGCTTCGCGGCCTCGTCGACGCGCGCGGTCGACACGAGCCCGGCGTTCACCAGGTCGATGATGGTCTGCTTGTCGTGGAAGCCCGACAGCGTTTCGGTGCCGCCGTTGACCGCCGCCGCGACGCGCTCGGGAACGGTCTTGCTCTCGAGGCCCCAGGCGCGGTCGTTGATGATGCCGGTGTCGGAGTTCACGTAGCCCTGGAATCCGAGCTTGCCGCGCAGCAGGTCGGTGATCACCTGCTTCGAGAAAGCGAAGCCGACCTGGTCGTAGGTCACGCCTTCGTAGGTCACGTTGATCGGCACGCCGTAGTACGGCATGACCGACGACACGCCCGCCTCCATCGCGGCGAGGAAGGGCTTGAGGTGGTAGCCGAAGTTGCCGCCCGGGTAGACCTGGTCCTTGCCGTGGGCGTAGTGCGGATCGAAGCCGCCTTCCTGCGGGCCGCCACCGGGGAAGTGCTTCATCGTCAGCGCGACCGCGCTGTCCGGGGTGACCGACGTGCCCTCCACGACCTTGCGGCCCTGGAGCGTGCGCACCAGCGTCTTCATGATGTCGGCGTTCAGGTCGGCGTCTTCGGTGAAGGTCTCGTGCACGCGGTACCAGCGCGGCTCGGTCGACAAGTCGGCCATGTAGCCGTACATGCCGCGCAGGCCGATCGACTTCCACTCCTCGCCCATGACCCTGGCGAAGCTGCGTACGAGTGACATGTCGCCGTCGCCCAGCGCTGCCGCGGCGATGCCGGCTTCCTTCGGGAAGGCCGAGAACGCACCGGAGGCTTCGTTGATGCCGGCGCGCGCGTCCGGGTCGATGTGGTTGCGCGCGTTCGACTTGAACAGCGCCGGAATGCCCAGGCGAGTGCCCTCGCGCATCTCCTGGATCGCATTCGTGAAGGTCGCGATCTCGAGCGGCGAGACCTGCACGCCCGAGAAGCCGGTGGCCGGCCTGCCGTCGGGCGTGGCCGTGACCGGGTTGCGCAGGATGAAGCGGCTCATCTGCTGGTGGCCGATGTAGTCGGCGGCGGTCGGCGGCACGGCGCCGCGCAGGTCGGCGTTCAGCGTGTCGATCAGCATCATCCCGGCCTTCTCGTCGAGCGTCATTTTCGAGACGAGGTCGGTGGCGCGCTCGCCGGCGGAACGCCGCCAGTCTTCGTAGGGGTCGAGCCGGCCGTTGCCGTTCAGGTCCTTGAAGCGCAGGCCGTGGTGCCGCAGCACCGGCTTGACACGCGCCACGACCTCGACCTGGCCGCGGGCATCGGCGTGCTGCGCCTGGGCTTGCGCCGGTGTCCGAGGCGATGCCGTGGCGTCGTCGCTGCCGCCGCCGCAGGCGGTCAACAACACGCTGCCGGTCAACACGCCGACGGCGAGGGTGATCGGGGTGGCCGCGCGGGTGCGGCGGGTGGGATGGATCTTCATGCGGGTCTCCGGAGGGGCGAGCGAAAGCCGTCCTGCGCGTGCTCGCAGCGCGCAGGCGGCGTCATGGACGGTAAGAGGAGGGTGGGGTGCGCGCAGCGGCGCACCGCGCTCCCTGGGATCAGGTCACTTGAACAGGCCGGGCAGCCACAGCGAGAACGCCGGCACGTACGTCACGAGCAGCAGGCACACGCCGAGCGCGCCGTAGAAGGGCGCGATGGTGCGCATCACCTGGCCGACCGATACGCCGCCGATCGCGCAGCCGACGAACTGCACCGAGCCGACCGGTGGCGTGTTCAACCCGAGCGCGCAGTTGATCAGCATGACGATGCCGAACTGCACCGGGTCCATGCCGAACTGCATCGCGATCGGCAGGAAGATCGGCGTGCAGATCAGGATCGTCGCGGCCATGTCGAGGAAGGTGCCGAGCACGAACAGCAGCACGTTGATCATCAGGAAGATCACCCAGGGCTCGCTGCTCACCGCGGTCATCAGCGCGCCGGTCTTCTGCGGCACTTCGTACAGCGCCATGAAGTAGCCGAACGCGGCCGAGATGCCGATCAGCAGCAGCACGACGCCGGTGGTCTTGCAGGCTTTCGCGCAGGCCTTGATGAAGTTGTGCCAGCTGAGCGACTTGTAGACGAACACCGTGACGAGCAAGGCCCAGGCGACCGCGATCGATGCCGACTCGGTGGCGGTGAACGCGCCCGAGAGGATGCCGGCGAGGATGATCACGACCACCAGCAGCCCGGGCAGCGACGCGGCGAACGCGAGCGCCACCTTGCCCCAGCCGGGGAAGCGGCCGCGCGTCGGGTAACCGCGCTTGATCGCGACGTAGTAGGCCGCCGCCAGGTTGCAGATCGTCAGGATGATCGCCGGCACCAGCCCGGCGAGGATCAGGCTCAGCACGCTGACCGAAGCGATTCCCGAGGTCGCGAGCGTGAAGATGATCAGGTTGTGCGAGGTCGGCATGATCGCGCCGACGAGCGCCGAGTGCGTGGTCACGTTGACGGCGTAGTCGGCGTCGTAACCTTCCTTCTTCATCAGCGGGATCATCACCGAGCCGATCGCCGACACGTCGGCCAGCGGCGAGCCGGCGACGCCGCCGAAGATCGTGCAGCCGAGCACGTTGCTCATGCCCAGCCCGCCGCGCACATGGCCGACCAGGCTGTTGGCGAAGCGCACGATGCGGTCGGCGATGCCGCCGTAGAGCATCAGCTCGCCGGCGAATACAAAGAACGGGATCGCGAGGAAGCTGAACACCTGCATGCCGCCGACCATCTTCTGGAAGACGACGGCCACCGGCAGGCCGGCGACGATGATCGTCGCGACCGACGACAGCCCGATCGCGAACGCGACCGGAACGCCCAGCAACAACAGCACCGTGAAGCTCACGGCAAGTACGGTCAGTTCCATGTTTGCCCCCACGTCGCTGCGCTCCTGCCCCCCGAGGGGGCTGGAACCGGCTTGAAGCGGTTCTGCGTCAGTTCCATGCCGGCTCCACTTCGGTGCCGCGCAGCAGCGCGACGATGTGTTCGATCGAGAACAGCACGATGAGCGCGCCGGCGATGATGATGGGCACGTAGTCGATGCCGTCGGGCACCGGCAGCATCGGCTTCTTCTCGCCCCACTTGGCCGAGGCCCACAACCAGCCGCCTTGCACCATCAGCGCGCCGAACAGGCCGACGAGCCCATGGATCAGCAGCTCGATGCGGTGCTGCCACTTCTCGGGCAGCAGTGCGACCATCGACTCGAGCCCGATGTGGCCTGCGTCGCGCACGCCGACCGCGAGGCCGAAGGCGGTGACGAACAGCACGAGCAGCAGCGCCAGAGCCTCGGCCCAGGTCGGCGTGTCGTTGAAGACGTAGCGGCCGATCACCTGCCATTGCACGCACAGGATCACGCCGATCAGGCCGACCACGGCGAGCATCAGGCACAGCTTGGAAAGCGTTGCACAGATCTTGGTGAACACGTGTTTCTCCTCGGCGGCGGCCGAAGCCGTCGCCCTGTCCGTCGAGCCGGCGGGGCAGCCGGGTCTACTTCGTGTCCTGGATCGCCTTGACCAGGCGCTTCATGTCGGGCGTGGTCATGAACTTGTCGTACACCGGGCCCATGACCGCCTGGAACGAGGCCTTGTCGACCTCGACGATCTCGGCGCCTGCGGCCTTGACGGTGGCGAGCGACTTGGCTTCCTGCTCGTCCCACTTCTTGCGCTGGAACGCCACCGACTCCTTGGCCGCGGCGCGCACCATGTCCTGCTCGGGCTTGGGCAGCTTGTCCCAGATCAGCTTGGACATCACCAGGATCTCGGGCGCCATCGAGTGTTCGGTCTTCGAGTAGATCTTGACCGCCTCGACGTGCTTGGCGGTGTCGAACGACGGGATGTTGTTCTCGGCGGCGTCGATCAGCCCGGTCTTCAGCCCGGTGTAGACCTCGCCGTACGGCATCGGCGTCGGGTTCGCGCCCATCGCGCTGATCATCGCGACCCACAGGTCGGACTGCTGCACGCGGATCTTCAGGCCCTTGGCATCGGCCACGGCCTTGATCGGCTTCTTCGCGTAGATCGAACGCGCGCCGCTGTCGTAGAACGCCAGGCCGATGAAGCCGGCCGATTCGCAGCTCTTCAGGATCTCCTCGCCGGCCGGGCCGTCGAGCGACTTGCGCATGTGATCGACCGAGCGGAACAGGAAGGGCATGGTCGGGATCTGCGTCAGCGGGCAGATCGCGTTCATCGGGCCGACGTTGACGCGCGTCAGGTCGAGCGCGCCGATCTTCACCTGGTCGATGGTCTCCTTCTCGGTGCCGAGCGCCGACTTGTTGAAGACCTTGATCTTGTGTTTGCCGCCGCTGGCCTTGTCGAGCGCTTCGCTCATGTGCTTGACCGCGGCGACGGTCGGGTAGTCGTCGGCGTTGTGCGTATCGGCCGAGCGGAACTCGGTGGCCATCGCGGCGAAGCCGGCGGCGGCGAGCGTGCAGGCGAGCGCGATCGAGCGGATCGGGAACGAAGTTCGGGTCATGCGATGTCTCCTTCAGTGGATGCGGGGATTGAACGGCGCTTCGGCCAGGCCGCGCACGCCGGGCCGGGTGACGAGCACGGCGCCGTCGAGCGTGGCGTCGAAGCCTGCGGCGGGCTGCGCCGGGTTGATGCTGGTGATGAACAGGTCTTCGAGCGTCGGGCCGCCGAAGGCGCACATCGACGGTTTGCTCACCGGTACCGCAATCGAACGGTCGAGCCGGCCGTCGGGCGCGAAGCGGTGCAACTGGCCGGCGTCGTTGGCGCAGATCCAGTAGCCGCCTTCGGCATCGACCGCGGCGCCGTCGGGGCGGCCGGGATGGCGGTTCATGTCGACGAACTCGCGCCGGTTCGACGGCACGCCGTCGGCGCCGAGCTCGAAGGCCCAGATGCGCTGCACACTCGGGTGCGAGTCGGACAGGTACAGCGTGCGCCCGTCGGCGCTGAAGGCGAGGCCGTTGCCGGTGACGAGCCCGGTGACCAGCGGCGCCGACAGGCCGCGCGCATCAACGCAGAACAAGGCGCCGTCGGCGGCGGCCAGCGCCATGTCGCGCACCATGCTCGTGACCCAGAAGCGGCCGGCGCGGTCGCAGCGGCCGTCGTTGAAGCGCATGCCGTCTCTCGGGAAGTGCGCAGCGTGCAGGCGCTCGGACGCGAGGCTGCCGTCGGCTGCCGGCCGGACATGGAACAGGCCGGTCTCCATCGCCGCGAGCAGGCCGCCATCGGCGTGCAAGGCGATGCAGCCGATGCGTTCGGCGGTCGGCCACGAGTGTTCGCTCGCCTCCGCCCAGCCGAAGCGGTGAATGCGGCGCGCTTCGATGTCGACCCAGTACAGCGCCTGCTCGGCGACCGACCAGACCGGGCTCTCGCCGACCTGGTTGCGCACGGCGCACAGCGGGCGCATCGTTGCCGTGCTCACTCGAAAGGGCCGGTGCGGACGAACGCGCCGCCCTGGTAGATCACCGCCGGGTCCTTGGCATCGAGCACCGGCAGGCGCGCCTCGACCTCGGCGCGGAACACGTCAGAGCGGTCCTGCGGCCGGTAGCCGATGTGGCGCGCGGGCGTGTTGTCCCACCAGGTCGTGGCGTTGTCCGACATGCCGTAGATGATGCTGTGGCCGACCACCGGCGCGGTGAGCGCCGCGACGATCAGGCGCTCGGTGTCGTCGAAGCTCATCCAGGTGGCGAGCATGCGCCGGTCTTTCGGCGCGGTGAACGACGAGCCGATGCGCAGGCTGACGGTTTCGACGCCGTAGCGGTCCCAGTACAGCTGCGCGAGGTTCTCGCCGAAAGCCTTGCTCAGGCCGTAGAGCCCGTCGGGGCGCACCGGGTCACGCGGCGAGACCACCTCGTCCTGGCGGTAGAAGCCGGTGACGTGGTTCGAGCTCGCGAAGACGATGCGCTTGACGCCGTTCCTGCGCGCCGCCTCATAAAGGTTGTACGCACCGACGATGTTGCCGGCGAGGATGGGCGCCCAGGGCTGCTCGGTCGACACGCCGCCCATGTGCACGACTGCGTCGACGTCCTTCAGCAGCTCGAGCACGGCGCCGGCGTCGGCCAGGTCGGCGATGGCGATCTCTTCGCCGGCACCGGCGGCACCCATCTCCGAGCGGTGGCTCAGGCGCAGCGTTTCGCAGTAGGTCTTCAGACGCGGGCGCAGTTCGCGCCCGAGGTTGCCGTTGGCGCCTGTCAGCAGCAGGCGCCGGAAGCGGATCGGCGAGGCGGGTTGAGGCAGCATGGCGAAGTATTTCAGTTCAGGGCTTGATCGAGAGGCGCGCTTGTTGCACCATGAGCGCCGCGAGTGTTGTCCGTCATCAGTTGTCGTACAACATGCGTGATTCTACGAACCGCCCTGGCTGAGTCAAGCGAATCGGCTAGGGGTTTCCACCGGGTTTCACGATGACTTCAGCCCTTGTTCCCGAGTCGCGCCGCAAGCCCCGCACGCTGGCGCTCGAGCTCGTCGAGTCGCTCGGCGACCGCATCCGCGAGGGCCGCATTGCCCCCGGCGACAAGCTGCCGACCGAGGCGGCGATCATGGGCGAGTTCGGCGTCAGCCGGACCGTCGTGCGCGAGGCCCTGTCGAAGCTGCAAGCCTCGGGGCTGGTCGAAACCCGACACGGCATCGGCACCTTCGTCGTCGGTCTGGGCGATACGGCGGCGTTTCGCATCGCCCCCGACCAGCTGGCGACGCTGCACGACGTGATTGCCGTGCTCGAGCTGCGCATCGGCATCGAGACCGAGGCCGCGGCGCTCGCGGCGAAGCGCCGCACGCCGGGCAACCTGGCCGACATGCGCAGCGCGCTGGAGGCCTTCACGAGCGCGACCGACGAGGGCCGTGACGCAGTCGGCCCCGACTTCCAGTTCCACCTCGAGGTGGCGCGCGCGACACAGAACGAGCACTTCGTCGACCTGATGACGACGCTCGGCGCGACGATCATCCCGCGTGCCCGGCTCGGCGCGCCCGAGGCGCCGAGCGCCGAGCGGCGCGACTACCTGCGGCGCGTCAACGGCGAGCATGAGAGCATCTTCGACGCCATTGCCAACCAGGACGGCGAGGCCGCGCGCGCGGCCATGCGCACGCACCTGGCGAACAGCCGCGAACGCCGGCGGCGCGCCAACGCCCAGGGTGGCGCTGCCGCAGCGGGCGTGCGCTGATACGTAGTTTCCGCCACTTGACTCTTGGAAGCTATGTTGTACGATGACTGACAACAAACCACGAAGGAGACCTGATCTCATGAAACGCCTTCTCGCCGTCCTCGCCGCCGCGACCTTCGCCGCGCCGGTCTTCGCCTGGCCCGACAAGCCGGTCACGCTGGTCGTGCCTTTCCC
>CXWJ01021282.1_pt1 | contig 14490 bp, 13 predicted proteins | sample 590841 | NCBI WGS metagenome assembly CXWJ01 (sample SAMEA3498367, study PRJEB10139) | wastewater metagenome | biome: wastewater treatment plant; material: activated sludge | place: Austria | collected 2015-01-21 | reverse complement strand
GGGTAGACCCGCTCGGCCAGATCCCACACGCGGTGCCGGCCTTCGCGGCGCGCGACGGCGACCTCACCCTGTCGCAGCAGCACGTCGAGCATGATCGGGACCTGATTCGGCCCCGACCAGCCATCGGGAGGCCGGTTCACCTGTGAAGTGTCGGGGATGTCGCCGGCCCGGAGCGGGCCATCGGCGCGGATCCGCGCGAGCACGTCCGCGCGGAAGCGTTGGTTGGCGTCCAGCCACTCGCGTGTGCTCTCCCGTCGCGGCCATCGGCGCATCGCGGGCAGCATGAACGGCAAGAGACTCACCGGGCGGAAGGCGCCGTCGAACTCGAACAGCAGCCGGTCCTGCTCGACGGCTTTCGTGAGCTGGCCGGGTTCGTACGACCACCCGATCCGCGTCCACAGGACGGTGTGCTCGCACGGAGCGATCGTGGGGGTCGGGTCGATCTTGATGGCGGTCAGCTGCTCGGCGACCTCGACGACGTCTCCCGGGCGCTGCGCGTCCAGCAGCTGGGCGCGCACGACGATCCGACGCGCCTGATCGCGGGTGAGGTGGTGCGTCACGCGGGGCGCCGAGTCAGGCGGGCGGTGCGTCGGGGTCGAGCGTCTTGAGCATGTCCTCCTCGACCTCGTTGTCGGCCTCGAGCTGATCTTCGGTGGTCTGGTCGCCGCCGGTGGGCGCGTCGTCCTCTGCGGTCGGCTGATCGTCGGATCGGTGATCGGTCATGGATCCCACGCTAACCGGCGTGCCATCGCTCACACCGTCGATCTCGCCAGCTCCTGGTGCACCGCTCGCGCGAACGCGTCGCCCGGCACGTTCTGCGCNNCGAAGTGGATGCCGATGCAGAGCCGCCCGCTGACCGAGAGCGCGGCCACTCCGAGGCGGACGTTCGCCGCGAGAACGGCGACCGGCCAGATCCTCTCGATCGGTGCCCCGGCCAGATGCTGCGGCCCCGCGGGTCCGCGCACATTCGTGACGAAGCCGCCGACGAGATGCTGCCGCCGCCCGACCCGGTCCATGATGCGGGCGCCCACCGGTCCGCGCATGAACTCGAGTGTGCCCTGATCGCGCGCCTCGAGCTTCTCCACTCGTGTCTGGGCGGCAATCAGCCGGAGCCGCTCGTCCGGATCGGCCGTGCCCAGCGGGAGGCGCACAAGCATGACGCCCACCTGGTTGCGCGCCGAGCCTCGACGCTCGAGCGCCACCGGCACCGAAACCGGCAAGTGGTCGGGGACGTTCTCGCCGGCGTCGCCGAGAGCCGCACGGTATCCCGCCGCCACCGCGGCGAGCAGCGCATCGTTGACGGTCGCCTCGCGCGGCCGGATCCGCGATTCGAGCGCGCGCAGATCGACGTCGACGAAGACGGCTCCGCGGCGATCGCTGCGCACCCCGAGCAGAATCGTCGAGCCGACTTCGCGTCCGCCGAGGGTCGCGCCGATGCGGTGCAGGCCGAAGCCGAGCCGCGCGAGCGGGCTCCTCTTCACGGCGACGGGCGACGGATGCCGGGGCCTTTCCGGCGGAGGCGGATCTCGGCGCGGCTCGCTGTCGAACAGGCCCTGCGCGATGGCGACGGCCGCCAAGCCGTCGGCGATCGTATGATGGATGCGGAACACGACGGCCGACTGCTGCGCTCGGGCTCGCGGCACCACCAGCACCTCCCACAACGGGCGCCCGCGATCGAGGGAGACCGTCATCAGGCGTGAACACAGCCGCTCCAGTCCGCCGGATCCCTCGGGCGCCTCGGTCAGCCGCACGTGGTGCTGCAGGTCGGGGGTTGCCTCGATCCACGCATGGCGGTGGCCATCGTCGACGAGCGCTCTGCGCAACTCGGGCACGGCCGCCACGCGCGGGGCCAATGCGCTTCGAAGCGCACGGAGGTCGGGAGTGCCGTCTGTGGCGATGAACCCGCCCGAGCCGAGGAGCGCGGCGACGAGGAACACGTTGACCTGGCCGGCGCGGTCGAGGACGAGGTTCGCCTCGTCAGCCGGGGCGAGCCGCTCGGACCCGGAGCGCATGTCCACACGCTACTCGCGTCTCCGAAGCATGCCCGACCGTCGAGGTCAACCCAGCCCCATCGATCGCGAACTGGAGCGAAAGATCGGCGAGCACGTTCTACGACGGCTATTCGGTGTGCCCGTCCTGAAGGGTCGCGCCTGAGCGGCGGCCTGACGCCACGGGACGTTCGGCCTATGTGACGGTGCGCGCATCGGCGAAGAATGCCGGGTATGGCAATCGACAGCACCTCGCCCACCACGATCGTCGTCGGCGTCGACGCATCGCCGTCTTCGATCGACGCACTGCGGAAAGCGGCTCAGATCGCGGGTGCCCTGGACTCGCCGATCGAGGCGCTGACCGTGTGGCACGCGCCCGCGACGTTCGACGGGACCTTCGCCGCAGAGGTCTGGTCGCCCGAAAGCGAGGCCTGGGAGATCCTGGACGCCTCCCTCGAGACGGCCTTCCCCGAAGGTCGACCGGCGAACCTCACCACCGCGATCGTGCCCGGGCCGACCGCCAGCGCGCTCATCGACCGCAGCAGGGATGCCGGGATGCTCGTTCTGGGCAGCCGCGGACGCGGCGGTTTCTCCGGGCTGCTGCTCGGCTCGGTCAGCGCCGCGTGCGCGCGGCACGCGCACTGTCCGGTGCTGATCATGCACGGCACCGCCCGGTCGTGAACGACGGCTCGGCCTGGTCATAACGCGGCGCTCACCATCAAGAAGGCGGATGTCGGCGGTCTCCACGCGCCGGCTGATCGTCCTGGCGTTGCCTCAGGGTGCTTCAGCGTGGCTTCAGCACCGGGTTGGCACGATCGCACCATGACCGAGAACAACAGCACCCCCGAATCCACCCCCCTCACGACTCCGGCCGCGGACGCCCGCCTCGTCACGACTCCCGCCGCGGCCGCTCCCCCGGACTCCGCGCCTGCCACCGCTCGCGACGCCGACAACCCGTTCCCGGCTCCCAGGAAGTCGCGCACGCGCACCCTGCTGATCGCGGGCGGCTCGGTGCTGGCCGCGGCCGTGCTCGCGGGCGGCGGCATCGCGGTCGGCGCGGCGATCGCCGACGAGATGGACGACGACGATGACGATCGCGCGAGCAGCGCGTCGGACGACGATCGCGGTGCCGCCGATGATGCCGGCTCGACAGGCGGCGGATCGGCCGACATGGGCACCGAGTCGGCTTCCGAGCTGAATGACATCATCGCCGCGGCCGCCGAGTCGGCCGAAGGCGATGCCGTCGAGATCGACGCGAATCGCGACGGCAGCTGGGACGTCACGTTCGAGACGAGCGCCGGCGACGAGACCGAGGTGCGTGTCGCCGAGGATGGCACCGCCGAAGTGGTGTCGACGGATGCCGCCGACACCGACGACGCCGCACCGCTCGGCATCCTCGACGCCGAGACCGTCGACGCGCTGGTTGCGGCGGCGATGGCCGAGGTCGAGGGCAAGATCACCGATCTGGAGATCGATGACGACCCCGCCTCGCCGTTCGACATCTCGGTCATTCAGTCGAACGGCCGCATGATCTCGCTCGACCTCGACGCCGACATGAAGGTTCTGTCGATCTACGAGAACTGATAGATCGTGCTCTCGAGGTGACCGTCGCCGGTACGGAATCACCGCTTCGCCGCCGGCAGTATCCTCGCTGCCGGCGGCGTGGCCTTGATCCCAGTCAGAACGGTGCGACGCCCTGTGCGCATAAGCCACCGCCGCTCAGCACGTCAGCGCCTCACACCGGCGCGGAGTTCGCGCGCACCACCCCCCGGTCTGTAGCGTCAGAAGGCGCATCGCAGCACGAGGAGAGGCCCGCACATGGATCACTACGACACGATCGTGGTCGGCGCAGGAATCGCGGGCCTGACCGCCGCACGCCTGCTCACCGGAGCCGGCCGAGGCGTCCTGGTACTCGAAGCGCGCGACCGCGTAGGGGGCCGCGTCGTCACCGACCGGCGCTACGGCCTGGCGACCGATCTCGGCGCATCGTGGATCCACGGCATCACCGACTCCCCCGTCGCCGCCGCGGCCGCGAGGTTCGGAATGCGCACGGTCGAGTTCACGGTCGGCGGTTATCAGCCCGACAGCCGTCCGATCGCCTACTACGGTCCCGACGGAGAACGACTCTCGGATGCTGACGCCCGGAGCTTCATCGACGACATACACGCCGCCGACGCCACGCTGCTCGAGGTCGTCGCAGCCTCCGCGCCCGATACCTCGTACCGTGACGTGACGGAGGAGGCCTTAACCCGGCAGGGCTGGGACGCAGATCGGGCGCAGCGCGTCCGCGAGTACCTCGAGCATCGGTCGGAGGAGCAGTACGGCGCGTGGATCGAAGACCTGGCCGCGCACGGCCTCGACGACGACTCGATCGACGGTGACGAGGTGGTGTTCCCCGATGGCTACGACCGCCTCCCCTCGCACCTCGCGCAGGGCCTCGATATCCGCCTCACCCACGTCGTCGAGCGCGTCACCTGGTCAGACGGCGCTGTCACCGTCATCACCGACTTCGGCACCGTGACCGGCGACAACGCGGTGATCACCGTTCCGGTCGGGGTCCTCCAGTCGGCGGATTTCGTCATCGAACCACCGCTGCCCCAACCCGTCTCAGGCGCCCTCAGCCGGCTGACGATGAACTCGTTCGAAAAGGTCTTTCTGCGCTTCCCCAAGAAGTTCTGGGACGACGGCGTCTATGCGATCCGCCAGCAAGGTCCCGAGGGCCGCTGGTGGCACTCCTGGTACGACCTCACCGCCCTCCACGGCACGCCGACGCTCCTGACCTTCGCCGCCGGTCCCGCGGCGCACGCGACGCGCGACTGGTCCGAAGAGGAGATCATCGAGTCGGTGCTCGTCCAGCTGCGGCGACTGTACGGCGATCGGGTCGAGAATCCCACCCACGCGCACATCACCGACTGGCAGGACGACCCCTTCGCCCACGGCTCCTACGCGTACATGACGGTCGGCTCGACCACCGACGACCACGACATCCTCGCGACGCCGATCGGCGGCATCCTGCACCTGGCGGGTGAGGCGACCTGGACCGACGATCCCGCCACCGTGACCGCCGCGCTGTGCTCGGGGCACCGCGCGGCGCAGAACATCCTCGGGCGTGAGATCCCGATCGAACAGACGTGGCTCGGACCGTGACCCCCCTCGCGGCGCGGACTGTTTGGGTGTAGACCGGAATCCGTCCGACCGGAGGCGAAATCCCGTCGGGAGACTACTCGAACATGACGATCAGTGGCGCCTGTCGCGTGGTCGACGGTGCGGTGATCAACGTCGCCGGCAACGTGAACATCGCCGCCGGTGCGGCGCTGGACGCGCACAGTGGTCCTTCGACGATCACCGTCGCTCGCAACGTCACCGCGAGTTCGGGCGCGTTCCTCGCCTTGGGCTGCCAGCCGCCCGAATCGACGGGCAACTCGGCGCACCCGTGCGTCGAAGGTTCACTGGATGAGACCACCATCACGATCGGCGGCAACGTCACCGCCACGGGTGCGATCGCCGTTCTGCTGAACGGAGTCACGATCCACGGCAATGTCACGCTGATCGGCGGGGGCTCAGCGATCCCCTGGGCCATCAAGAACAACACGATCGACCGAAACCTCACCGTGAGCGGCCAGACCACCGACTGGCTGGGCGTGCTCTTCAACACGATCGGCAGGAACGCGACGCTCACCAACATCGTCGTGACCGACATCCACCCTGATGCGCCCGGGGTGTACATCGTCCGCAACACGGTCGAGCGCAATCTCACATGCATGGGGCTGGAACCGGGAGTGTCCGGCGGATTCGTACCTGGCAGCGTGAACATCGTCGGTCGCAACGCGACCGGTCAGTGCGCGGACCTGGTCTGAACCACTCGAAAGGCCCGGTTCCCGCGAGCTATCGCGGGAACCGGGCCCTTCACACGTGAGAGCGGATTGGTGGAGATGGGGGGAATCGAACCCCCGTCCATCGCTGTGTCTCTGCGCCTTCTACGGGCGTAGTCAGTAAAAGCGTTCTGCTCGGCTCCGACATTTGTCACTGACACCTAAGTCGACGAGCCCAGCCTGGGAAGAGTCCCGAGAAACGTCCAGACGCCGTTTCTCAGCAAGACCCCTAGATGACGCCAGGATCCGTGTCGGGGTCGACCACGGTCTGACGGACTATCGGCGTCGCTTATGCAGCGAGGGCGAAGTCGTTGCGATTGGAATCGGCAACTATGTTTTTGCAGAGATCGTTTGCGAGATAACCCTGCATCCTCGGCCCGCTTCTCGCAGGAGCTCAGGCAATGTCGAAACCGATCATCCCCATGCACTCCCCGTTGTGCTTCGTTTCTGAAGAACAGAGGGCCGCTGTCACGCGCTGTGTAGTTGTCACTCACTCGGACCCGAAGGTTGCCGAGCATCACAGTCTACAACGGATGCCGCATCCCTCGCATTCCTGCATGCTCCGGAGTCTCGACTCCCAAGCGAGGTGGGTCTCCTCAGAGTTGAGGGACGAGAGCCTGGAACTGAGCCTCCTCGGGAACGACGGGAGCGACGAAGACCGAGCCGGCCGCTTCGGCGAGAGCCGCGGTGAAGGCCTCGGGCACGAACTCGCGCGGTGGTGTCGAAGACCCCGACAGCCCGGTCGCCATCACGACGATCGTCGTGTCGGAGACCGGATCGTGGCGCACCATCGTGTTGTACCCCGGCATGTTGCCGCTGTGTCCGATCCACCCGCCTTGGCACACGATCGCGTCGCCGTAGAACTCGCGCGGTGCCAGGTTCGACGAGCCGAACGAGGCCAGCCGCTCGACCTGAGCGTCCTCTGACAGCAGCCCTTGCCCGGTCGCAAGCGCGCGACCCCAGACCAGCATGTCGTCGACGTCGCTGATCATCGCACCCGCGGCGCCGGCCGAACTGGGACTCCACTCCGTGGCATCCATCCAGATGTTCGACGAGCCGCCGACCGGGTGCACGACCGCCGGAAGCGTATAGCCCGACAAGCGCGGCTCAGGCAACGAGTTGTCGTTCGGATAGCTCGTCTCGATCAGTTTGAGGGGAGCGAGGATGCGCTCGTCGATGACGGCGGCGATGTCCTCACCCGTGACCTGCTCAGCGACCAGGCCGAGGAGGATGAAGTTCGCGTTCGTGTACTCCATGTTCGATCCGGGCGCGAACGAGATCGGCATCGAGTACGAATAGTCCAGCAGCTGCTGCGGGGTCCACTCCGCCTCGAGCGCGCCGAGCACCTCGAGGCCCCAGGCCTCATCATCCGAGTAGTTGCCGAGCCCGCTGGTCATCGTGATCAGCTGCCGCAGGGTGATCCGCGTGCCGTTCGGCACGTCGGGAACGTAGTCGTCGATGGGGTCGTCGAGCGACAGCCTGCCCTCTTCGGCGAGCTGCAGGATCGCCGTGCCGACGAAGGACTTCGTGACCGACGCGATGCGGACGTGCGCATCGACGGGGGCGGGGGTGCCCGTGACGAGATCGGCGACACCGTAGCCGGCGGTCCACGTCCCTTCGGGGCTGCGCACGCCGACGATCACGCCGGGCACCACCTCCTGCACCCGCTCGTACACCGCGATGGCCGCCTCGTCGTACTCCGCGGCGAGCGAGGCGTCCACCGGATCGGCCGACTGCGTGTCTTCCGCGCCGGCCACCGCGGCAGGGTCGGGGACGCAGGCTGCCGCCGAACCCGTCACCGGTTCGTGGGCCGCGGCATCCGTGGATGCGGCCGGAGGATCGTCGTACGTGCAGCCCGTGACGGCGATCACCGTGGCGATCACGAGCGCAAGCGCCGCCCACCACGCAGGCCGCACGCCGCGAAACAGGCACGATGTGTTTCCCATACGGCTCCCTCGCCGATTCCCCGACCAGCACGGTGCCGTCCCGGCCGACCCTACTCCCCGGGCGCGCGCGTAGAGTCTGAGCCATGAGCGAAGTCACCATCACCGTACGCGGCGAGCACGAGACGAGGGTCGCGCCCGAAGAAGCCGTCGCGCACCTCTCCGTCCGCGCCGAGGGTCCCGAGCGCGGCGCCGTCGTGGAGCGCATCGCCGCGCTCGCCACGCCCCTCCGCGACGACCTCGAGTCCCGCAAGACCGCGGGGACGATCAGCGAGTGGTCGAGCCAGCGGGTATCGGTCTGGGCCAACCGCCCCTGGAACAACGAGGGCAAGCAGCTCGCCCTCGTGCACTACGCCTCGGTCGAGATCACCGCGACCTTCACCGACTTCGCCGCCCTGTCGTGGTGGATCAGCGAGGTCGCCGAGCGCGACGGCGTCCAGGTCGACCGTGTGCAGTGGCGGCTCACCCCGGCGACGGCGAAGTCCACCGAGGCCGCGGTCGCCGCACAGGCGGTCAAAGTCGCCGTCGACCGCGCGACCGCCTACGCCGGCGCGATCGGCCTCGCCGACCTCACCCCACTCGAGATCGCCGATCTCGGGCTGCTCACGCACGCGCCCGACCACCCGGCGCCCGCCCCGAAGATGATGCGCGCGACGGCGATGGGAGCGATGGATGCCGGCGGCGCCGGCCCCGCGGTGGAGTTGCAGCCCGAAGACNNAAGCCCGAAGACATCGTCGTCACCGCGGCCGTCGAGGCACGCTTCGCCGCCCGCTGACGACGAGATGCCGTCTCAATCGCCGACGGTCGTACCGCGTCCCGGCGCTGCCGACCGTCTGTCCCGCATGATCCGGCTGCCGACCGTCAGCGCCGAGCTCGATGCGCGAGGTCCGGAGCCGTTCGAAGACTTCGTCGCGCTCCTGGCCGAGCTGTATCCCCTCGTTCACGAGCATCTCGCTCGCGAGCGCATCACCGAGTTCGGCCTGCTGTTCCGGTGGCGTGGGGTGGCGGCATCCGCTGCACCCGTGGTTCTGATGGCGCACTACGACGTCGTGCCGGTCGATGAGAGCGACGCCTGGACGCATCCGCCGTTCGACGGGCGCATCGACGACGGATGGGTCTACGGTCGCGGCGCGCTCGATGACAAAGGACCCCTTCTCGTCGTGCTCGAAGCGGTCGAGAACCTTCTCGCGGCCGGGTTCACCCCCGCGCGCGATGTCTACCTCTCGTTCGGCGGCAACGAGGAGACCTACGGCGCCGCCGCCCAGACCATCGCCGCCACGCTGCGCGAGCGCGGCGTGATGCCGTGGCTCGTGCTGGACGAGGGTGGCGCGGTCGTCGACGCCCCACTGCCCTTCGCTCTGGGAAGCGCCGCGATGGTCGGCGTCGGCGAGAAGGGCGTGCTCACCCTCAGGCTGACCGCGCGCGGCGACGGGGGTCATGCGTCAGCGCCACCGCGCATGACTGCGGTGGCCCGCATCGCCCGCGCGATCGACCGGCTCACTCCCACGACGTTTCCCGCGCGCACGCCGCCCGCGATCACGCGCATGCTGAGTCTCTTCGCGAACAAAGCCCGGGGTGCCGACCAGACGCTGCTGCGAACGCTCGCGACCTTCCCGGCGTTGACCGCACGCGTCTTCGCCGGCATGGGCGGTGAGGCGGCCGCGCTCGTGCGCACGACCGTCGCCGCGACGATGCAGTCCGGCGGCACCGCCGCGAACGTGCTGCCCTCTCAGGCATCGTCGACGCTCAATCTGCGCATCGCGCTCGGCGAGACCGTGGCCGCGACGGTGCGGCGTGTGACGCGGCGCATCGCCGACCCGCGCGTCGAGGTGACCGTGGTCGAGTCGAGCGAGCCCTCACCCGAATCGCCCACCGACAACGCGCAGTTCGCGCTGATCGCCTCCGCCGTGAAAGAGGCGTATCCGGATGCCGCCACCGTGCCGTACGTGATGATGGCGGCGACCGACAGCAGGCATTTCCACCGCTTCTCGCCCGCCGTCTACCGGTTCGCGCCGCTGGAGATGTCCAACGCCCAGCGCGCATCGATCCACGGCGTCGATGAGCGGGTCGAGATCGCCTCGCTGGAGCGCGGAGAGCTGTTCCACCGCGCGCTGCTGCAGCAGTTACAGTGATCGCACCCGAACCTCGTCAGTGAAGGAGCCGCGATGACGCGTGTCGCCCTGGGCACCCTCGCCTCCGTCGTCGGCTTCCTGGCGTTCGTCGAGTTCACCAGCGGCGTGCTGCAGGGCTACTACACGCCCATGCTCACCGACATCGCGCGGCACCTCGGCATCAACGATGCAGACGTCAACTGGCTCGAGGGCGCGCAGCTCATGCTCTCGGCGCTCGTGGTCCCGGCGTTCGCGAAGCTCGGCGACATGGTCGGGCACAAGCGGATGCTGCTCGTCTCGACCGCGCTCACCGCGGCGGCGGCACTCGTGCTGCCGTTCACCGACTCGTTCCCGGTGTTCCTGATCGCGTGGGCGCTGATGGGTTTCTACGTCGTCTGGCTGCCGCTCGAGATCGCTCTCATCTGGTCGCGCGCCCGTCGCATGGAGGGGCGCTCGATCATCACGGCGCGAGCCGCCGGATTCCTCGTCGCCGCGCTGGAGGGCGGCGCGATCGTCGGGGCGCTCGTCGGCGGGGCGCTCATCGATGCGCTGCCGCTCACCGTGGTGCTGCTGGTGCCGGCGGTGCTGATCGTCGTGTGCTTCTTCGTGATCCTCTTCGGAGTCACGGAGTCGCCCGAACCCAACGGCGGCACCTTCGACACGGTCGGGCTCGTGCTCATCTCGCTCGCGCTCATCTGCTTCACCGGTGGCCTCAGCATGCTCCGCCTCGAAGGCGGGCTCGTGAACCCGTGGTCGTGGGCGGTTGTGGTGCTCGGCATCCTGCTCGTCGTTCCGTTCGCACTGTGGGAGCTGCGCCACGACGACCCCCTCATCGACGTGCGCATGTTCCGCTCCCCCGCTCTCGGCCCGGTGTTCCTCACCGCTGGCCTGTTCGGGGTCAGCGTGCTCGGCGCCCAGGCGCCGCTGTCGACTTTCGCCCGCACCGATCCCGAGGTCTACGGATACGGGCTCGGCACGACCGGGTTCACGACTTCGCTCGTGATCGGGATCTACCTGATCGTGATGATCGTCGGCGCGCTGCTGTTCCCGCTGATCGCCAGGCTCACGTCACCACGACTGACTCTCATGGGCGCCGCCACCCTCGTCGGCATCGGGTTCCTGATGTTCGTGCCCTTCCACGAGACGTACGCCCAGGTGCTCGTGAACATGGTGATCGTCGGCCTCGGCTCGGGCGCCCTGGTCGCGGCACTGCCCGCGGCCGCGGCATCCGCTGCCCCGCCCACGCAGACCGGAGTCGCCACCGGCCTCACCAACTCGGTGAAGACCGTCGGCGGTGCGGTGGCTTCGGCCGTGTTCGGCATCGCGCTGCTGCAGGGCGTCGCCAGCGGCGTGGGCGAAGGCACGGCCGGCTCGTTCTCGGGCTACGTCACCGTGTGGGTCGTGTGCGGGGTGACCGCGCTCGTGGCGGCGGTCGCCCTCGCGTTCGTGCCGAAGACGGCGTTCACCGACCGGGCGGTCACCGAGGCGGGCACGGAGCCGGTCGTCCGCTAGGCCCGAGGTGCGGCGTCGACCTTCGGGGATGCCGAGCACAGAATCGGAGATCGTTGACGACACGCCGTCTCGCCTCGTCCGTCATCGGCGAGCCGCAGAAGTCATCCGATTCCGTGTCCGCTCAGCGAGCCGTCCGCGGCGCCGGACTCCTCGCGCACGAGGATCCGCGTGATCGGGTCGCCCGCCAGCGCGGGGCTGGCACTCGGGTTCGCCCAGACGCGCGTGCGAAGGGTCTGCAGGAACGACTTGGCGTCCTCAGCGGTGTCGAAATCGAGATCGACCGACACATAGTGCGGGTCATCGACAGGGCGCCGGACGGTATGCGACCGCACGCCCGCGGATTCCCGCAGCGGCGCGAACCGGGCGAACGCGGCGCTCCAGACGTCGAAGTCGGTGATGGGGTGCTCGATGTGGAGTGTGTACATGTGCCCCAGCGTGCTCCGTCACGCGGGCGGGGCCCATCCCAGACACCTGGGATTCTCGCCCACACCCTCGTACTCTGGTCGCATGACCCCGGTGCCGCCGCGGTTGCTGACGGCTGACGCGCTGCGCGAGCTGGCGCTTCACTCGGCCGACTCGCGCGCGTTCCGCACCGACGTTCTTCGGCGCCTGCGGTCGCTGGTGAGCTTCGACTGGTACGTCTGGGCGATCACCGACCCGGTGACGGGCGTGGGGATCGACCCGCTTGCGCGGATCCCTGATCGGCGCGACGCGGCGCGGGCGATCCGCCTGAAATATCTCGAACCGCTCAACCGATGGACGACCCTCGACGTCGCCGCATCACTCGGCGACCGTGCTCCGCAGAGCCGACTGTGGCGCGAGGTGCAGCATCCGGCCGGGGTGGTCGACGTCGCGTCGGTGGTGTTCCGCGAGCACGCGAACTGCTGGGGGTTTCTCGACTTGTGGTCGAACGGCACGTTCAGCGCCGACGATGTCGACGTGCTGCGCGCCCTGGCGCCCGGACTCACCGAGGCCCTGCGGATCACCCGCAGCAGAACCTTCTCGGGGCCGGCAGCGCCGCCCGCCGTGCACGGCCCGGCCGTCGTGCTCGNNGAGTGCTCGTCGACGACACCCTGAACGTGCTGGGCCAGAGCCCCGACTCCGACCCGTGGCTGCGGCGCCTGCTGCCGACGCCGGAGCAGTTCTCGCCCATCCCCGCAGCGGTCTACAACGTCGCGGCGCAGCTGCTCGCGCTCGAAGCCGGCGTGGACGCGAGTGATCCGGTCGCGCGGATGCCGGCCTCCGACGGCTCATGGGTACGGGTGAGCGCCGCACGGGTCGAGCCCGCACGCGGCATCGTCGTCACGATCGCGCCGACGGCCGCCGAAGAGCGCCTCGACCTGTTCGCTCGCGCGCACGCGCTGTCGGCGCGCGAGCGGGACGTCGTGGAGGAACTTTCGCGCGGAGCCGCCACGGCCGACATCGCGTCACGACTGTTCGTCTCTCCGTACACGGTTCAGGATCACCTTAAGACGGTGTTCGAGAAGACCGGTGTGCGCAGCCGCCGCGCTCTGCTCGCCCGTGCGACGGGCACGGCGGGCCTGGCTGAGTAGAGCGGATGCCGCCGACTCAGTCTCCGAGCCGGTTCTTGGAGCGCATCGCGCGCTCGGCCTCGCGCTTGTCCTGGCGCTCGCGCAGCGTCTGGCGCTTGTCCCACTCGTGCTTGCCCTTGGCGATCGCGATCTCGACCTTGGCGCGTCCGTCGGAGAAGTAGAGCTTGAGCGGCACGAGCGTGTAGCCGCCGGCCGAGACGGCGTGCGAGAGCTTGATGATCTCGTCCTTGTGCAGCAGGAGCTTGCGCACGCGTTTGGTGGCGTGGTTCGTCCAGTGCCCCTGCGAGTACTCAGGGATGTGCACGGCGTCGAGCCACGCTTCTCCCCCGTCGATGTAGGCGTAGCCGTCGGAGAGGTTCGCGCGGCCCTGCCGCAGCGACTTCACCTCGGTGCCGGTCAGCACGAGGCCTGCCTCGTACGTCTTCTCGATCGAATACTCGTGGCGGGCGCGACGATTGGTCGCGACGACCTTCTCACCGCGTTCCTTGGGCATGACGACTCCTTGATGGATGCCGCGCCGGGCGCACGGCAGCCTGTCAGTCTAGCAACCGCCCGCCCCACCTACCGGACCCCGGCCGAGATCCGCGTACGCAACTCCTCAGATCCGAACCCGGAACCGCGCCAACGGCGCGTAGCGAGGCTGATCAGCCGAGCAGTGAGGAGTTGCGCACCCTGCGCGCCGACGGTCCCGAGTCAGGCCCGCAGCCAGCGCCGGATCGCGAAGCCGGCGGAGAACGCGGCGAGCACGACGCCGATGAGGATCAGGATGGGCACCACCAGCCACGCATCGCCGATGCTCACCCAGGTGGTCACGAACTCCACCCGCTGGCGCAGGTACTGATCGACCCCGAAGTGCACCCCCGCGATGATCGCCGCACCGGCCAGCAGCGAGCCGAGCAGCGCCGCGAAGACGCCTTCGAGGATGAACGGCGTCTGGATGAACCGGTTCGAGGCGCCGACCAGGCGCATGATGCCGAGCTCTCGGCGTCGCGCGTAGGCCGACAGGCGGATCGTGGTGGCGATCAGCAGCACGGCGGCGATCAGCATGAGCGCCGCGATGCCGACCGCGATGTAGGTCGCGACGGTGAGGGCCGAGAAGAGCGGTTCGAGATACTGCAGCTGATCCTGCACCTCCTCGACGCCGTTCTGCCCCGTGAACGCCTCGAGGATCACGTCGGACTGCGTCTGGTCGACGAGGTTGATCCAGAAGGTCTCGTTGAGCTGCTCGGGTGTGATCACGCTCGCGTAGTCCTCGCCGAGCAGCTCGATCACGTTCGCGTACGCCTCCTCGCGGTCCTCGAAGCGCAGATCGCGGATCAGCGGCGCGAGCGCCGGACCATCGAGCTTCGCCTGCACTTCGGCGAGCTGCTCTGGCGTCGCGACCCCGTCGATGCACGTCGGCGCCTGCGAGATCGCGGTGCACATGTAGATCGCGACCTGGGCGCGATCGGCCCAGTAGTCCTTCATCTGGCCGATCTGCATCTGCATCAGGATCGCCGCACCCACGAACG
>CXWJ01015329.1_pt1 | contig 14490 bp, 15 predicted proteins | sample 590841 | NCBI WGS metagenome assembly CXWJ01 (sample SAMEA3498367, study PRJEB10139) | wastewater metagenome | biome: wastewater treatment plant; material: activated sludge | place: Austria | collected 2015-01-21 | reverse complement strand
CATCCCCGCGCGTAGCTCATGAACCCAAGGTCCGGGTCGCTGCAGAATAGGAGGCGCGTATGAAACGAAGAACAAGAACTGGACTGGCCGCCTTGGCGCTCTGCCTGATGCTTGGCGTGCAGCCGACCCCGCCGGCATCGGCGCAGATCCCCGTCATCGATCCCGCCAATCTGGCACAATCGATCACGCAGGTGATGCACATGGTGCAGCAATTGCGCAACCAAGTGCAGCAGATCGAGCAAGCGACGGCGATGCTCCGGCAGAATCCGCTGCAACTCTCGCCGGAGCTCTCGCAATCGATCGGAGAGGCGCGGGCGCTGTTCGACAGTGTGCAAGGCGTCGCCTTCGAGGCTCATCAGCTCAGCGAGGATTTGCGCACCCTCTATCCGGAGACCTGGGAGAATTTCGATCTCGAAGCGGTTCTAGGTCAGTCGGACCAGTGGCTGGCGGAAAGCCGCCGCAGCCTTGAACGCGCGATGGCGGCCNNGCCATAGATCGTGCGCTGCAATCGTCCGGTAGTTCGGAAGGCCAGACCGGCGCCATCCAGGCCGGCAATCAGCTCTTAGGCATTCAGGCCTCGCAGCTTGCGGAGATTCACACGCTGCTGATTGCGCAGGGCCGCGCGCTTGAAACTGAACGCCTGGAGCGGATCGCGCGCGAAGAGCGCGCCCGCGAAATTCAGCGGCGCGCGTTCCCGACCGAAACCTCAGGCACGCTGCCACCAGCGCGCACGGCGTTCTGAGCGAGGGCGCCGCGCGATGGATCCGGCATCGGTCAATTCTTTCCTCGATCAATTTCTGGCGGTCGCCAATTCCGGCTTCGGCCTGATCCAGGGCGATGTGACTTATGTCCTCAATGCGCTGATCGTCATTTCGATCGTGCTGGCGNNCGGGCGCCCAATGGGCGCTGGCGCAGGAGGCGCCGCTCGCGCCCTTCTTCCGCAAAGTGTTGTTCGTCTCCTTCTTCGCCTTCCTCATCAACAATTGGAACTTCCTCGCCACCGCGATCAATCAATCGGGCGCCATGCTTGGCCTGCGCGCCGGCGGCGGCGGGCTCACAATGGCGGAGCTGCACAATCCCGGCCGCGTCGGGCAGATCGGCGTTGAGCTCTTCGGTCGCACCGCTGCGCTCGCCGAAGGCATGAACATCATCACCGATTTCTTCGCGATGATGACGATCTTCCTCGCGGCGTTCTTCGTCATGCTCGGTTTCTTCGTGCTGGCGCTGCAGCTCTTCGTGGTGCTGATCGCATTCAAGCTCGGAAGTCTGGTCGCGTTCGTGGCGTTGCCCTGGGGCGTGTTCAACGGCACCGCCTGGGTGGCGGAGCGCCCGCTCGGCTGGGTAGTGGGCTCGGCNNGGGCTCGGCCATGCGTCTCTTCGTTTTGGCCTTCGTCGCTTCCGTCTCCATCACGTTCGTCAACACGCTGCCCGCGACCTTCACCCTCGACGCCGGCGGCGTGCTCAACGTGCTCTTGTTCGGCGCGACCGTGCTGGCGCTCTCCTGGTTCGCGCCGATCCTTGCAAGTGAGGTTGTGCAAGGTCAGCCGCATCTGGCTGGTCCCGCAATCGCCGGCGGCGCCGCGGTCACCACCGTGCTCGGCTACGCGAGTACGCGGGCCTTCATTTCTGGCGGGACGAAACTCGCAAGCGCGGGCGCACGCATGATTGGTGGAAAATCCGGCGGCCGGCGCTTCGCGGGCGGCGGACCTCCGGGCGCCGCGCGGCCCGCCATCGATTATGCGGGGATGAAGCCGCCACCGCCGCCGCCCACAACGCCGCCTTCTGGAGGAAACAAGACATGAGGACGCCGTTCACGGCGCCGGCGCAATCCTATGCTGGCGACGAGCCCGACACGCCCTATAAGCGGGCGCGCCAGGAATGGGATCGGCGCATGGGCGCGGCTGTGATTTCCGCGCGCGCCTGGCGTCTGATGGCGATGGCGGGACTCGCGCTCTCCGCAGGCCTTGCGCTCGCGCTCACGATCGTTGCGCTGCAGAGCCGCACGTTCGTGCACGTCGTCGAAGTCTCGCCCGAAGGCCAAGTCTTGAACGTGCGCGCCGCCAGCGGTGAGTGGCGCGCGAACGAAGCGCAGACCGCGTATCATCTAGGCCGCTTCGTGCGTCTCGTTCGCGCACTGCCGACCGATGGCGTGGTGCTGCGCGAGAACTGGCTGGAGGCGTACAAATTCCTGACGCCGCCGGCCGCCGCGCAATTGACCGAGATCGCACGCGCGGACGATCCGTTCCTGAGCCTGGGACGCGTCGGGCGCACCGTGCATATCCGCTCGATCATCCAGCGCTCGGATCGATCCTGGGAAGTGTCCTGGATCGAGCGCGAAACCAATGCGACGGGCTCGCCCGATGGTGAGGCCTATAGCGGCGTGTTCACCGTCACGACGCGCCGCCCGCGCACCGCCGATGAGATCGCCAGCAATCCGCTCGGACTTCTCATTTCTGAATTCAGCTGGAGCCGGGTGCGATGACTCGTTTCTTGCTCGCGAGCCTTTCGCTGGCGCTGCTGCTGGCGCCGCCAACGGCCATGGCGCAGGACATAGGCGCTGATCAATGTCCCGCTTTGAGCGCCGTCGCGGTCGAGGCGCCGCAATCGCGTCGCGGCCGGCGCGAGCCCACGCCCACCGAATTGCTCGCCCGCGCCAATGAAGCGGCGCGCCAACGCCCGGAAACGACAAGCTTCACGCAGGCGCGTCAGATCTACACCTATGCGCCTGGCGCCATTTATGAACTCTACACGAGCCCGAGCTTCATCTCGGCCATTCTGCTTGAGCCTGGCGAAAGCCTGGGCGATGTCGCCGCTGGGGACACGTTGCGCTGGATGGTTCAGGAGACGACCGCAGAAACCGGGATCGATGGGCGCACCATTGTGCTAGTGAAGCCGCAGACGACGGGCCTTCGCACCAATATCGTCCTGGTCACCGACAGGCGCACCTACACGATCGAAGCGATCGCGCAGGCAGGCTCGGCCTATTCCGCGCAGATCGCCTGGTGTTATCCGGTTGAAGAAGAGGCGCGAATGGCGAGCGTCGATCAACTCCATTTCGGCTATCGCGTCCGCGCCGTGCGCGGCGGCAGACCGAACTGGATGCCGACGCGGGTATTCGACGACGGGCGGCGCACCTGGATTGAAATGCCCGAAGCGGTCGCATCGAGCGATCTGCCGCCGCTTTTCGTCATCACCGGCGAGGGCGCCGAACTCGTGAATTATCGCGTGCAGGGTCAGCGTTACATGGTCGACCGCGTCTTCGATGTGGCGGAGCTGCGTCTTGGCACGCGCGCGCCGACCATCGTACGCATCGAACGCGAAACCGCACTGCCGCAACGCCGGTCCGGGCGTCTCGGAGGACGGCCGTGAGCGCAGCTTACGAGACGCCAGAGCCTGCGCCCGATCTCTCGATCCGCGCGCGCCCGCCGAGCCCGCGCCGGCTGTCGCGCAAGGTGCTGATGGCTGGCGCAATCATCGCCGCCTCCATCGTCACGCTCGCGCTCTTCATCGGATTGAGCGAGCGCCCCGAGCGGGAGGTGCGCCAGGCCGACGCGCAAGCGGCGGCGGGCGGTCCGCCGGAATCGATCCGCAACGCATCCGGTCAGTATGAAGCGGGCGATCTGCCGCGCGCTGAACTCGACGCGCCCCGCGACATGCTCTGGGGCGAGAACGGTCCGCCACAAGCCGCCGCGCTTGACCCGCCGGCCGATGAAGCATGGTCTGGTCCGCCTGGCGGCGGCGCCGCTGCAAGCGCGCGTGAGGCGCCGCCCGATCCGCAGGCTTTGGCGCGTGCCTCGCCGATCATCTTCGACGGCCGCAATCGCGCCACGGCGTCGGCGGCTGCCGATGAGGGAGAAGCGCGTCTCGATGCACGGCTGATGCCGCCGCGCTCGCGCTATGAATTGATGGCGGGCGCGGTGATACCGGCCGCTCTTATTACTGAACTCAATTCGGAACAGCCGGGCCGCGCCATCGCCCAGGTCACGGCCAACGTCTATGATAGCGTCTCAGGCGCGCATTTGCTGATCCCGCAGGGAGCACGGCTCATCGGGACGTATGACGCCGATACGTCCTACGGCGAACGCCGGCTCGTTCTGGTCTGGAACCGTCTCATCTTTCCCAATGGCTGGAGCATTTCGCTGCGCGGCATGGAGGGGAGCGATCCCACCGGCGCCGCGGGCCTGCGCGACCGCGTCGACAATCATCTGGATCGTCTCGCCGGCGCCATCGGGCTTTCCGCCATCATCAGCGTGATCGCCGACAATGCGGAAGACGATGACGAAAACTCGCTCGCGCAAAGCGTTGGAGATGCGGCGGCGTCCGAGGCCGCGCGCACCGGCGGCCGCATCGTCGATCGCGAACTCGGCGTGAGACCCACCATCCGCGTCCGCGCCGGTGGCTCCGTGCGCTTGTTGGTGACGCGCGACATTCAGTTGCGGCCTTACCGGGAAGACCGGAGACGATGAAGGTTCCGGCTGACCTTGTGCCGCAGAAGGTGGTGGCGGACGATCTGTGCGTGAGCCTCGCCACGCTCTGGCGCGCGCGCCGCAGCAACCTTCCGGGTTTTCCCGCGCCGGTCATTGTCCGCAACATGGTATTCTGGCGAAAGGCCGATCTGGGCAAGCTTGAGGACGCGCTGATGCAGTACCAAGGACGCGGCAAGTTCGAGCAGCAGCGCGAGCGGTCCAAACGCATCGCCGCCATGGCGAAGGCGCGTCCGCAGCCCAAACGCATCAAGCGTACGCGCCGTCCGGACGAACGCCAGCGCGACTTGTTTTAGACGAGGGTTCAACAGATGCGAGCCCGCAATTGGCGGTTAGACCTCACCAGGGGTCCTGGACTGCGCGCAAAGTTCGCTGAGCCGTTCGCGTCGGCCTGAATGGTGGAGCACTTCGAACGCTTCGAGGAAACCCTGACGTCGCAATGCGACTTCAACGGCGTGGCAGTTGGAAAAGCTCCCCGTCTCGGCCAAACGCTCTGCGTGCCGAAGGATGTAGGACCTTCTCGATTCTTGCGCTTCCTTCGGCATTTCAGTCATTCCGTTCTGATCTCAGCATCGGATGACGAAATTGTCTGTACGCTGCCGAACACCGCCCAAGAGGTTGCGCCAGTCCAACCGCATCAAGCGCACGCCGCCCCGACGAACGGAAGCACGGTGTTTTGGTGAGCAAGACATGCTCCCATGTTCGACCTCGGCCCGAGCAGGGCGCGAGGTCGAATGAAGACGGGACGTGGCTCCCACGTCCCGACAAGCTCAGCGCCGCCTTCGCGCGCAGCCGGGGTCAAGGGCGTAAGAGCGCCAGCGTCCCTTGACGCCGGCGAGCACGATGGCAACGCCCGCCGGCTAGCGCGACAGAACTGCCTTTGCGATCATGAAAACGCCGATCGCCGCAAACAGGAGGGCGCTCAATGTATTCAGCCGCTGCGGCGTCAACACTTTACTCAAATGCGCCCGGGAGAAGGCTGCGAGTATTGTTACGGCCCACAATCCGCGGCAGCGCCGATGCCGACGGATAGTGGGTGACCAGTCTGTGCGACAAGTGCGGCAGTGGCGAGTNNTTGACCGCTGCATCCTCCTCGCTCGCGGCTTTCTCTTCCTTGCGGCTGAATGCAGGGAAGGCAAAGACGAGGAAGTCCAGTCCCGAGGCGATATGGATGGGGCGTTCCGTAAGCAGCGTTAGGAAACTTCCGGCGACGAGGGCGACGATAGACTGAATAACGAAGGCGAGCCGTTTAGGACGCGCGCGCCGTGCACGCGCCAACCATCTCAATTGCGGAATCGTCCGGAATCTGGCGCACGGTGCGACCTGGAAAGCGGTCGTGATTGATACGCCAAAGTTCTCTCGATCGCTCACCATCGCCATAGCATTCAACGGCGATGTCCCAGAGCGTTCTTCCAGATTCTAGCCGACACGAGAGGGAGCCGCCTGTCTTTGAGCAGTAGGCGGGCGTGAACGGGGTGATTGCTCCAGGTGTCTCCAAAACCCGGCCCACGGATGGCGCAAGTGGTGCCTTCTGTCCTTGATGCTGGTTCCAGGTCCAAACGCCGCCAACCAGAATTACCACAACCGCTATCGCGCCGATCATTTTGAGCGCGCGATTGCGCCGCTGCACACCTGGTGTCGGCGCATCCGGTTGCCCCAGAGAGTCTTCTGGCTTTGGATTGGCCTGCGGCTTCATTCGCACAGGCCGATGACTTTCCGCCAAAAGTACGGTCGTCGGTTCTGCCGTTGCGGGCGGTGATGCAGCGGCGATGGGTGGCGGTCTCGGAACAGCGCCGCGCCTTTCTTTGATCAAGTTGTCCACACTGACCGGATAAAACTCGTTCTCGATAGCATCGGCCACTACACCGGCGCGCTCGAAACACGCCACGCTCATCAACAGCGAAAACGGGCGGATTGCCCGCCCAACCGTCGTCCATAGCTCCGGCAGATCGAGTTTCTCGGCCGCCATGTAAAGCGCCCACAACGCTTCGCCTGGCGACGCGCCTTCTCCGAAACGCAGAACCGCGTCGACAACATCACTGTTTGGCCACCGCTTCAAACGCTCAATTGCTGGCAGAAAGCGTGTCGAGACCGATCGTTCTGGGTCGCCGCCGTATGCCTCAAAGCAAAACTTCGCGTTCAGAACAGCGTGTAGAAATTGGCTCAGGCCGTGCTCGCGTTCTGCCTTTGCAGGGGGCCTCCGCCGTAGAAAGGGTGGGGTGCGATCGCGAGTGTCGGCAATTGCTTTAACGAGGCCTTTGATGCTGGCGGCCTGCGCGTCTGCGTTTAGATCGCCGTAGTACCCCGCGGCGTCGATTTCGCGGTAGCGGGGTTCTAGGAACTTTTCGACGCCGCGTTCTAGAAAAACTGGGTGAAGACGATTGAGCGCATACCCAAGCAGCGCCTCATCACGAACCCAGGCGCTTTGCGCAGAGGTCTCAGACCACAGAACGAGGGTGCCCGCTGCTTTGAAAATGCCGTCAATGATCTCTGTCGGAAAGTGATCACCGTTTTCTATGCGACTCTTGTCTTGCCAGACGACAATGCCTTCCAGCTCCAGTGCCGAGCGAATTTCACCGGCGACGGTGGCGTCCGTGCGAGCGTATGACAGAAACACGTCTGGTGAGGTAGAGCGGGGCGGGGGCGTGATTGTCATTCTTGTCGCTCAATTCTTCGAGCTAGGCGAACACACGCCATACTGGACGGGCTCTATCCGGACGTGGCCAAGGTGTCCTTGGTTTCTTCGATGGCCGATCGAACAAGCGCCTTCACTTCGTTCACGAACTCTTCCACGTGCTCATCAGCATAGTTGGCTGGCACCGGCACCCAACGCGAGAAAAGCGCCTCGATGCGCATCTTGCGCTTGAAGGTGCTTCCTGTTCCGTTGAACGCATAGGCCGCCTGCCAATCTTGAAGCGGCTTTTGGCGTAACTGTTCAACACAGAACCGCGTCAGCTTTTTGGAGACGGCTTCCTTGATCTGGTCCAGGACAGTTCGCTTTTCCTCCGTTGAGGGCGAGCCCGTCCAACGCAGCGGCGCTTCGAGATAGGCTGAAACCGCTAACGTCGTCGTATTGAGAAGCTGCGACGCCGGTCGAATGTCATAGCCGTCATCAAAGCCTTCGGCATAGCGACGGCTCACCGCTTTGATGCTCTGCCAATGCAGCGGCCTGAGATCGCCGTGTTGTTCCAACCCAAGATAAGCGCGCCAGGGCTTGCGAAACCCCTCGATCCCTTTCTGAAGTGCGAGGATCAACAAATCGACATTATATTCCGGGAACGACAGAGTGGGCGCGGGTGGCGGGAGCAGAGTCTGCAAGCGATCGAGAAGTCTAAGAAGCTCTGACTTCCCCGCTTTGGGGTCGGGACGTTGAAGGGTGCCAAGAAAGAAAGCCGCGTTCTCGAAGTGCCCGAGCATGTAGCGTGAGATTTCCGGCGATAGCGTTTTCGAAATCTGATTCTCGACGACGTTGCGCAGGCCGGCGAAGACGAACTCCTTTTTCTCCTGCCAGCCCTTGATGTTGTCGCCTTCGACTGCCTCCATACGTGTAAATGCGATCATGGTCTTCGCGGTCTGGCCGGAGCCACCAATCGATTCTAGCGCTTTGCCTCCCTCGAACGTGAACGGCACGTCTGCCTTGTGCACGAGCAAGATGATGTCGCTGTCAGGAAAGCGCGACACAATATGATCTGGGACGTCGGGGACCGTGCCGGCCTTGTGGCCGAGGCCTTCGGTATCCACCAGGACGTACCGCGCATGTCTGCCGGGCGTCGCCCAGGAAGGAGTAAACGGTCCTTGGACGCGCACGCCGTTCACAAGCGGTGTTAGGAGCGCCCCCCAGAGGCGCCGGTCATTGCCCGTGAAGCACCGTAGCCCAGCCAGGAATTCTGCGCGCGCATTGGACGGCATTTCGACCACCCAAAGGCGAGGCCAGCCTGTCGTCGATTTGATCAAGCGTCCGTGCTGGACGGCGTCGAATTTCTCGCGAATGCCTTGCAGGATGTCATCGACGATTTCATCGCGAGCAGACGTATTTTCAGCTTGATCTTGAATTTGATCAACCGCGCTGTTTCGCTCCTCCGCGTTCAGTACGTCGATCTGGCTTTTCTCATTGGCCTCGAACGCCGCACGGCATTGTTCCGCTAAGGTGCGGATGCGCGCCACATAGGACCGCAGGTCGGATGACAGAATGTCTGGCGCGGTTGGCTGGAACGGTAGGGCAATGGCCTCACTGCTTGCATCGCTTTGCTCGGCGTCGATCTCATACGGATCTTCGTCTTCATCTTCAGCCGGCCAAGCGCCGAGAATGTACTTCAATCGAAAGCGCATATCGCTGCGCTCAAGGAGCGCCCGCGCGACATCGGCGTCCGATGCTTGATCAATGGCGCGCAGCAGCGACGCTCCCACACACTCGCGGATTTCGAACTGCGCTTCCTCTTCGGACATAAAGCTCACGACTGCCGTGAACGATGATGCGCCAACGATGATCTCAGTTTCGCTGGTCGTTGTGCGGTTCACTGAGGCGGCAGGGAATCGCTCCTTTTCGGGATGTGTGCCGATTAGCTGGCGCACCAAGGTGGTCTTGCCGGCGCCCGGCGGGCCGATCAAAAGGATGCGCGGTGCTTGATCGCGTGGCGGCAGAGACAGTTCAGTATCGCGCAGGTCGCGATGGCTCGTCGGAGCGAGTTCGATGCCTTCGTAGAAAATCTCCACGACACGTGGATCAAACAGCGCTTCTGCGCGCGCCTTTGCGACAGGGGTGTGCAGGCTGGTGTCGGCTAGCAACCGGTTGAGCTGCTCAGTGACTTCCTCAGCTTCGGCGCGGTTCTTTCCCAGCCCCTTTCGGACCTTCCGGCCCGGCTTGCCCTGATTGGACGGGTCCGGCCGCGTGGGATGTCGAAACTCGACCGCATATGCGCCGCTGCCGGAAGCTTGTTTCAATGTCGCGGTATAGACGGTGCTCATGTGGCCGCTTTCGATGTTCCTGAGTGTGCCGGGCTCATATCAACGAGAATCACGCCCGTCAAGCTGATCCCGGAACAGGCTGGAACATACAATAGAGGCGCGGGATCAAGTTTTATGGTGACGAATCGTCGGCGTTTGATCTAATAATGCCGACATTATGTCACAACGTCCGCGATCCGTTCCCCCGCCGTCGAAAGGAAGGGAAGCTCGGCCGCAAGCCGCGCGCGCNNAGCGCGGGAAACCCTGCGCCGCCTGGTGGCGAGCGGTGACCTCGAACAGCCGGACCGCGGGCTCTATCGCCGCGTCGGCGGTGCGATGTCGGCGGAAGCCTCAATCGCTGAAGTCGCGCGCCGCACCCCGCATGCCGTTGTCGCGCTGCTGTCAGCGCTCCGCTTCCATGGCCTCACGACGCAACTGCCCCACGAGGTCTGGGTCTATATCGGCCGCAAGGCACGCGTCCCGGCGCGCACGCCGGTGCGGCTCCGAGTCTTCCGCGTCGATGGCGACGCGCTGACCCTTGGTGTTGAGGATCACGTGATCGACGGCGTGCCGGTTCACATCACCAACGTCGCGCGAACTGTAGTCGATTGCTTCAAGCGCCGTACCGAAGTCGGCCTCGACGTCGCCATTGAGGCGCTGCGCGACGCGCGGCGGCGACGCAAAGTGGATATGAACGAGGTTTGGCGCATCGCCGAGCAACGGCGCGCGCTCACCTACATGCGGCCCTATCTTGAAACGCTGGGTTAGCAGGGGAAGCGCGCACCATGACCACCAATATCGCAGCCTCCGTCCGCGCCCGCCTCACCAACCTGGCGCAATCGCGCGCCGAGGTCGTCGATCGCATCTTCGTGCGCTTTGCCATAGAAAGGCTGCTTTATCGTCTCTCCGAGAGCGCCTATCGCGACCACTTCGTTCTGAAGGGCGCGATGCTGTTCTCGCTCTGGGCGCCCGTGCCTTACCGGAGCACCGGTGACCTCGACCTGCTGGGACAGGGCGATCCGGCGCCTGAACGCATGGCGGCGATCTTCAAAGCCGTATGCGCGCATGCCGTCACCGACGATGGCTTGACGTATGACGCAGCAAGCGTGCGCGCCGAAAGCGCCCGCGACGACGAAGACTATAGCGGCGTGCGCGTCACGCTGACAGCGGCGCTCGCGGGCGCACGACTTCCCATCCAGATCGATATCGGGTTCGGTGACGCCGTTATGCCTGACGCGGCAGAAGTCGCCTATCCGTCGCTACTGGATTTTCCCTCGCCGTTGCTGCGCGCCTATCCGCCTGAAACCGTCGTGGCCGAAAAGCTCGAAGCGCTCGTCTCGCTCGGCATGCGCAACAGCCGCATGAAGGACTTCTTTGATCTCTGGGCTATCGCCAGGACTTTTGAATTCGACGGCAGGACGCTGGCGCGGGCCGTTGCGGCGACGTTTGCGCGGCGTGGCACGGCGGTGCCGGACGATGTGCCCGTTGCGTTGACAGAGGCTTTTGCGCGTGACGCTGGCAAGCAGACGCAGTGGAAGGCGTTCCTCAAGCGGACGACAATTTCGATGGCTCCCGAGCCGTTGCCCGAGCTCATCGCGTTCATTGCCTCATTCGTCTCGCCGCTGTTGGCGACGAACACGCCAGAGGCGCTGGGTTCGATGCGTTGGCAGCAGGGCGGGCCATGGCTGAGACAGTCTCAAAGCGGCGGAGAAGCCGATGACTGATTTATCTGCAACCGTCCGCCTGCGCCCAACTCGGATCGCGCTCCTGGTGCGACCGAACGATCTCACATCGATCCGACGCTTTATGCGCGTTTGCGCAAGCTTGTGGGGCGGGGTCTACAATCCCATCATTCCCGTCTTTCGATCGCCTCCTCCCGAGTGGCGACCAACACACCCGGAACGCATCAAGGGTGTTGCCGTCGCGCGCGGCTATATAGAGTTCTTCGAGCCGGATGCGTTTGTCGAAGCGGAGGAGGGCCTTCTCGACGCAATTGGGATGGAGGCACTTCGCGAGAGACATACGCTCCACTCACGTGTGATTCCGCTCAATCGTTTTCTGGCCAAGCTCGATCACCGTGATTGGTCGGAACCTACACTTGGCCTTGGAATCGTCGATGCTCTCCGGCACATCTACGAAACCGAGCAACGCTTTCAGTTGCGCGACAAGCGGCCGGCCTATCTCGTTCGTTCTGAAGGAAGTTCGGCTGTCGCTGAGGCAGTTTTTGGCGTGTACCCGACCGAGAAACCGGCCGGCTACATAGGCAAGAGCTATCAGGATGTGTTCGTGCCGGAAAAAGTGCCGGCAAATGCCGAAACGTGGCTGAAGGTATTTAGCGGCGGCGGTGAAACGCCATTACGAGTCACGCGATTTGGGCTGGATGCCCAGCGATACTGGCATCACGATCTCGTTGCCTTTGTCTTTGACCCACGCAAGGCAACGGATCTGATCGACCTGTGGAATCTCAGACTCGAACCCAATCCCGTTCTCCCCGTGCCGATAGACTGGCTTCCAGAACTGGCGGACGAAGTTCGTAAGGTCTTGATTGCGCAACACCGACCAGTTCAGGGCAATCCAAACGGTGTCATGCATCACGCCACCGTCGAGTTCGGACGATCAATCGGCGAAATACGCCGTAACGCTGCTATAGAGCTGCTCCGACCGGGCGTTCCGCAGGGCGCCCTATCGGTCAAGCTTTGGCGCACAAGCGTGTGGGTTCGCCACACCGAAGACCGCGTGCATCGCGACGCGCGCATGCAGGTAACCGCCAAAGAGCGTCGTCTGACGCTTACCGTTGAGCAGGGCAAGCCGCCGACTGCTCGATTTGATGCGCTGTCTCCAGACTTTCCCGAGCGCTACGGGGGCCAACACCTCCGCTGGGTCAATGCCGTCAGTGTGGGATCATTCCGCCACGACGGCATAGCCACGGTGTTTCCGTTCAACACATTCGACACGAAGTGGCCGCGACTAGATTACATGGGCGAGCCCGTCTCAATCGGAACCGAAGGCTGGGTCTTTCCCCAACAGTATCGGGACTCAACAGAAACGATTCAGCTCCACACTCATGAGGAAGCGATCGTCGGTTCTCTCAAACGATACGGTGTCGAGGCTCGGCTCTCTGACGCCGGCCATGTCGCCAAGCAGGTCCTCGAACATCTTGGCGGGCTCTGGGGGGTGCACCTTCTCGCCGACGTTGAAACCTTAAAGCTGCTGAACAAGATGGCAGGCGGCATCCGCCGCCGGAGAGGCGAGGGCGACGAGGAGATTGAGGAGGTTTTCGATCGCCGATCGGCGCCACTTCAAGATTGGCAATCGCTTGTGGCGAAGCGCGTTGAGAAGCAGAAGTTGGGCGGACTTACCCTTGAGGCTTTCACCAGGCGCAATGTCATCCGGCTTGGCCTTGAAACGCCGTGCCCCCATTGCCAGGCGAAGAATTGGCACAGCCTAGCCGTCGTCGACTACTCGATCACCTGCGAGCGCTGCCTCAAGCCGTATGGCTTTCCCCAGGCCGACATCCAAAAGAACAACAAGAATTGGTCTTATCGCGTCATCGGACCTTTTTCCGTGCCCGATTACGCACGTGGCTCGTACGGCGCTGTCCTCGCGATCAAGGTNNGTTCTCTCGCATTTTGGCGCGTCGCACGATGCAATGACCTTCTCCACCGCGATGGCCATGACGTTCGACGGCAGAGAGGCGGAAGCTGATTTTGTTGCATGGCGTGCGCAAGAAAAAATGGGAACGCACGCGCCGCCGGAGCTTATCATCGGCGAGGCGAAATCGCTCGGCGAGGGCGACCTCATCAAAGACAAGGACCTGAAGAAGCTCCGACTGCTCGGGACCAAATTGTCTGGTGCCGCCATTGTCGTTTCCGTGATGCGCGATGACTTTACTGCGGCGGAAAAGAAGCTCCTCATTCCATTCGTCAACTGGGCGCGACGCCCGAACTCAGCGGGAGAACCAACGAACCCTGTAGTTTTGCTGACAGGCACCGAGCTTTTCCACGACTTCAACATCGGTATGACGTGGAAGAAATTGAGGGGTCGCTACGAGAAGTTTGCAGAGTACGATCACACTAGGAACCTCCGCAGTTTTGCCGAAGCGACGCAGGACATCTATCTAGGCTTGGCCCCATACTATGAAGTTCGGCGTGCCCAGCACGCAAAACGAGCCGGCCAAAAGACGGCTCAACAGCGATCCCGTAAGCAGTCTTAGTATCTATTCCAAACTGAAAGGGCCTTGCGGTCACGCCACATCGCGAACGTCGAAATTCTTCGCCAGAAGCGACCGCACAAAGGCGTCCCACTTTTCCATGGCCGCGCGCTTTTCCGGCATGTAGCTCCAGCGATCGTAGCTCTTTGAACTCACGTCCTGAAGCGTGTGATTTTGAATGCGGTCGCGGATCTCCTTGGAAATCCCGGCCTGGCCCGCGAGCGTTTTCCACGTCCGTCGTAGATCGCGGTTCGTCACGTAGGGAATGACCCCCGTCTCGCGCTGCCGCCACATGAAGGCATAGAGCGTGCCATGCGTCACCGGTTTTGCCGGGTCCATCGCCGAGGGGAAGAACCAGCCGTGCGGGTTCGGTTCAATCTCCTCCAGGAGTTCGATGGCGAGGCCGGGCAGGGGAATGGTGTGCGGCTTGTGGTTCTTGGTCGTCGACCAATCCAGAAGCTTCTGGCCGCGATCGTATTGTTTTCGGTTCAGCGAGGCAATCTCTTCCACGCGCTGGCCCGTGAGCATCAGGATGCGCACCGCGCGCGCATAGGGCGGGTGAACCGGGACGCTGGGATTTTCCAGCCAGCGGTACAGGCGCACGAACTCTTCGTCTTGCAGCCAGCGCGTGCCCACGACCTTCGGCTCTGTAGGAATGCCCGCAGCCGGATTGCGCAAGACCCCGAACCGCCGCGGCGATGTGCTCCGGTAGTCGTGCTCGGACTTCATGGCCCAGGCGTAGGCGGAGCGAACGTAGCTGCGCACGTGGTCAGCCATGGATCGCTTACCGCGCAGATAGATCGGCCGGAGGATGTCGGTGATCTCCTCGGGTTCGACTTCGCGGGCCAGGCG
>CXWJ01002296.1_pt1 | contig 14490 bp, 15 predicted proteins | sample 590841 | NCBI WGS metagenome assembly CXWJ01 (sample SAMEA3498367, study PRJEB10139) | wastewater metagenome | biome: wastewater treatment plant; material: activated sludge | place: Austria | collected 2015-01-21 | reverse complement strand
CGAGACCGCTCCGATTCTGTTCACAGGCGCGGCGTTCTTCTTGCCAAGACTCCCAGGCTCACCGTTCGATGCGACGATGGCTTTGCCGTATCATCTTTTTGTGATCTCCACACAAGTCCCTGAGATGCCGATAAAAATTCAATACGGCACGGCATTGGTTCTGCTCGCCTTCGTGTTGACGATGAATCTCATCGCCACCGTCATCCGTTCACGGGCGAGGGCGAGAAGGCAGTGGTGATTAAAAGTAAAATCGTTGGTCGAGTAGCCCCGCGTGCAGTTCGCGGGGCGTATCGAGACCAAAGGTTGACGAGAGTCAATTTGTAACAAGAATTGCTTTACGGCGTGGTGGTCTCGATACGTCCTTCGACTTCGCTACGCTTCGCTCAGGACTACTCGACCACCGAATATAAATGTGATGAACAAGATTATTGTCGAATCCCTCTCCCTCCAATACTCCGACGGCACCGAATCGCTGCGCGATGTCAGCCTCAACATCCGCCAGAACGCGGTGACGGTGTTGTTCGGGCCCGCAGGCGGAGGCAAATCCACGCTCCTCCGTTGTATGAATCGACTCAATGATCTCGCCGAAGTCAAAGCCTCGTCAGGTCGCATCCTCATTGACGGTGAAAATATCCTCGACCCAAAATTGGATGTCATTGCTTTGCGGCGCAAAGTGGGCATGGTGTTTGCGCGCCCCGTCCCGTTGCCGATGAGTATCCGCGATAATGTTATTTACGCGCTGGAACTCGCGGGTGAGAAACGCCGCGTCAAATTGGATGAAGCGGTGGAGCGAAGCCTCAAACTCGCCGCGATCTGGGATGAAGTGAAAGACCGCCTCGACGCCCCCGCGATCGCCCTCTCAGGCGGACAACAACAACGCGTCTGTCTCGCCCGCGTGCTGGCTCTTCAACCTGAGATTATCCTGCTCGACGAGCCGACTTCGGGGCTTGACCCAATCTCCACAGGCAAAGTCGAAGCCGCGTTGCAGGAACTGAAAAAAGACTACACCATCATCCTCGTGCCTCACTCCGTGCAACAAGCGGGACGCACCGCCGATTACGCCGCGTTCTTTTTGCAAGGCGAGTTAATCGAATACGGCGAAGGCAAGTCATTATTCACAGCGCCCAAGCAAAAGAAGACAGAGGATTATGTTACGGGCAGGTTTGGGTAAGGGGAAGTGCGTAGACAGGTAAACAAGTAAACAGATGTTTCCGTGTCTACTTGTCTACTTGTGTACCTGTGTACTACTCCCGCACAACTCCCAGATTTTTCCAATCCGCATACGTGGGGAACACTTCACTCAAGGCGGGATTCTTCAATCGCTTTTCAACAACTTCACCCAACACGTCACGATAATCGGTGGTGATATTGAGGTCAATGCCGTCAAATAGATTCTCAGGCGCAAGCCCAGGCCATTGACCGTAAACCTGTCCGCCGTTGACGCCGCCGCCGAGGACGAACATGCAGTTGCCGTGACCGTGATCCGTCCCATCAGAGGCGTTTTCTTTTACACGTCTTCCAAACTCAGACATCGTAACGATAGTCACACGCTTGGCGCGGTCGCCGAGATCGTGATACAGCGAAGCCAGCCCCGATGAAAACTCATCGAGCAGCGTCGGCAATTCGCCTTCGAGTTGTCCCTGCTGGTTGTGCGTGTCCCAGCCGCCGATGTCCACGCACGCGACTTCGAGTCCAATTTCCGCTTTGGCGATCTGCGCGACTTGTTTCATCGCCATGCCGAATTCCGTTTCGGGGTATGCCGCGCTACCCGATGGTGTGTAATTGTTCACGTCAATCTTGTCGAGAATATTCACTGCGTTGAACGTTTCCACCGCGTCCGCATCCAACGATGAGCCGAGATTGTAAAGCGACTCGAGTCTCGCGCGGATTTCCGTCAGTTGCGACACGTCGCCTTGCAGGTGAAAATCCGAAATGGATTTGAGAGTCGTCACGGGGATGGGACCACGCAGGGCGGCTTGCATTACGCCTCCCATGCCGATCGCGCGGAAGGGCGATTCATTCTGCCAGGGGGCTGTTTGCAAGTGGCGGCCGATCCAGCCTGTGGGAATGGATTTCTCGCCGGGCGTGCCGCGCTCCATGTAGTCCATCGCGTCGAAGTGCGAGTGAGTCGGGTCGGGCGAACCAACCGCATGGACGATGGCGAGCGTTTTTTCATCCCACAGATCTTTGAGCGGACGAAGCGAGGGATGCAGTCCGAAGAATCCATCGAGGTCAATTCCTGTTTTGTCACTGCCGTCTTCGGGTTCGGGAATCGCAAGCGCGGAACGATTCTCGTAATAATGCGAATCGCCGTGCGGGATGACCGCGCTGATGCCGTCCATGCCGCCGCGTTGAAAGACAACGACGATGATATCGCCCAGCGGCTCGACGCCTTGCGGGGCAAACGCCATACGCGGCATCCACGTGGGGAGCGCGGGCGCGACAGCGAAACTGCCGGCGAGTTTGAGAAAATCTCTGCGTGAAAGTTGTGTGTTCATGGTTGTCCTTTTTGTTTCAACCGTCCCGCAGGTTTATGGGTAAAACCTGAGAATCGCCCGGCAACCTGCGGGACGTTTTATCGCTACCTCATTTGAAAATGCGGCGAGCCGAGGATCAAGCCCGCAATGGATGGGATGTTTGCATCGAGGTTTCCCGAAGAGGCAAAGTCAACCAAAATGGAGCGGGCATTGTCGGGCAGGAGTTGACCAAGAAATTGCAGGCTCAACACATCCACTACATCTTGCGCGGAAGCCGCGTCTTTGGTTAATTGATTCAGATCCACTTCGACGCCGCGAATCTGATTCGTAACAAGCAACATGCCGAAGTTCCAACGGTCGAGCAAGCCGCTGGTCGTTGACCAATATTCCTCATAGTCAGGAAATCCATTGGGAGGCGACCACGTGAACGGGACTTGTCCAAGTAATTCCAAATGCTTCTGAAGCATGCGTCCGTTGCGCTGGTTGAGCTTGATGCTTGCATCGGTGACGCGCAGCGCGGAGATGAAGAAATCCAGCGGCTTTTTGAATTTTTGCCCTGCGGACGATTTGAACGCATCGGATTGAATCAACGCGCGCAGAAATTGACGCGTGTCGCCGTCGCTTTGTGTAAAGACTTGCGCCAGCGAGTCTACAACTTCGGGGGAGGGCGAATCGGAAATAAATCGCACTGCCAGTTTATGACTGATAAACTGCGCCGCGCTGGGATGACTCGCCAGCAGATCCAAAATCATCATGCCCTCATCTTCGCCGCCAGATGGAATCATTATGCCGAGAACGTGCTTTTCACCGTTGTTGTGGATATCGGGGTTGAAGTAATACGCGCCGAAATCTTTCTTTCGATCACGCGCACCGACCACCGTCCAACCCGTGAGGGCGCGGGATACCTCTTCCACATCGTGATGTGTGTAGCCCGAGTCGACGCCGATGGTGTGCAACTCCATGAGTTCACGCCCATAGTTTTCATTGGGCGCATCGCCGACGCTGGTCGCTTGATCGAGATAGACCAGCATGGCAGGGCTGTGCGCGGAGGCATGTAACAGATCGCGGAACTTTCCCAACGCATTCGGGCGGATCGCTTTGAGATCATCATCCGTTTTTAGAACTTTGCATCCGCCTTTCGCGATGTAGATACTAAAATGGTTGCCCCAGAAATCCACCATGGTTTCAAAGAGTTGACGTTCGCTATGCCGCTGACGCAGAATCGTCGCCGAGATCAACTCCTGCACGGGCAGACCTTTCTTTTCAAGTTTGAATCGCTCGGCGGGCGTCATATCGAGCGTTGTAAATTGATCCATCATCTTATCGGTTGCATCGTCGGGAATCGATTCGGGAAACAGTTGTTCCTCGATGAACGCGGAGAGACCAATCCGTTTCGCTTTCTCGATCATGGCTGGCGTCGGACCGAATGTGAATCGTCTCAGCGTATGGACAAGCAAGGATTCATCGTCGAGCGGCAAAGGCGGAAGCGCGGTCAAAGCAGGCGCGGTTGGCGTAAGCGCAAGTTCGCTCGGCGCGCACGAGGCGAGCGCCGTCCATGCGGCGAACATGCCAGACATCTTGAGAAAATCGCGGCGGGTAATGGTCATAGGTACTCCTTCGCGCTATTTTTAACAGATTGAATTGATCTATAGATTACCCCGCTGTAAAATTTTTGTAAAAAATTGGCAGCGTTCTATGATTGCCGCATCCAGCCATTCGCCCATTTGACCAAATCCCGCTCAGTAAGTACAATGTGCTTACAAGACAAGAAAGGTAGTTATGAATACCATCCGAACTCAGATCGTGAAAATTGGCAACTCGCGCGGCATACGCATTCCGAAGCCGTTCATTGACCAGACCCGTTTGGGCAACGAGGTGGAACTTGCCGTCCAACGCGGGACAATCGTCATTCGTCCCCTTTCGCGCCCACGCAACGGCTGGGCTGAACAATTCCGCGCGATGGCGGAACACAAAGACGATCGGTTGCTCGATAAACCCACGCCAACCAAGTGGGATAGAAGCGAATGGGTATGGTAGTAAAACGATTCGAAGTCTATCTCGTCAGCCTCGACCCAACCAAAGGCAGGGAGATCAAAAAGACGCGTCCCTGCGTTGTTGTTTCGCCCAACGAAATGAACGAGCATATTTCCACAGTCATTATCGCGCCCATGACCACACGCGGACGATCCTACCCCACCCGAGTCGCTTGCACATTTCAAGGCAGGCAAGGTCAGATCGTCCTCGACCAAATTCGCACCGTGGATACGATTCGCCTTGTAAAGCGATTAGGGCAGATCAGCGCAACGACGCAAAAAGAAGTCCTTGCCTTGCTGGCTGAAATGTTTGCCGAGTAATTCTCATCACCACACCCTCTCTAAATTTTCATTCGCCAACGGACGGCGTCCGATCTTCGCCATATCCACCCATTCGCCGTGAATTTTTACGCGCACCACGTCGGCAGTGTAATCGGTGACCGTGCCGCCGTTGTTATTGAACAACCACGAACCCACTGCGTAAATATCGGCAGGGACTCCCAACTTTTCAAACTTACGGATTTTCTCAGGAGCAAACCCGCCTGAGACAACGATCTTGACATTGCGACAATATTCACGCGCCGCGTCTTTCCAGACGGGAGGGATGCTCCAGTTTTCTGACGCGGAATCCAACCCCTGACGGACGTTGAACACGAGGCGCGGGTTGACTCCCAAATCGAGCGCGGGGTCGCCCAACGGTTCGACAGAAACATCGCGCAAACTTCCGCTCGTATCCAAACGGACTCCATACAAAATATATTTCGAGGCTTCCGCTTCATCGCCGAGATCGCACAGTTCTTTGTATTTTGCAAACATTCTTTCCATCACACGCAGGGTATCACCCACCGAATCATTGTTGAAATCTACAAGCGCAATGCGTGGAATTCCCGCAGGCAAAATACGCGCGAACTGCATCATCGCCTCCGCCGTGTCGCCGAGGAAGGAGGCAATCGCCGCGTGAGCAATCGTCCCGCCGCCCGCGCCGCCCCACCAGTCGCCTTGCGCGTCGGTTGAAACATAGGAACTGATCTCGTGTGAGAAATCCGAATTAAATCGTTTGATGGCAAGGTTGTAGGCGTAACCGTCTGCGGCTTGCACTTCGTGCATATCGAACCGCGCGGGGAAAAATAAAACGGGCTTGCCGCGCGCGGCGGTCAACGTTTCGTAGACGTTCGTAGCCACGCGACTCGAACGCGTCAACACGCCCAGCGACGGCGTTTCAAGCAATGCGAAATCGCGATACCGCCCGCGCACTTTGATGACAGGCTCCGCGTTCAACGGGTTGCCGTCCGATTGCACAACCGCCCCATCGTGGACCGCCCACACTTCGAGTTTGTCTGAGGTGTCTACAAAATTTTCGCCATCCCAATAGCCCGTGCAGTGTTTGAGCATCGCCAGCGATTTATCAATACCGACGACTATCGTGTTTCCGAGTCGGCGCGTGAACCATTGCATCTCCACTTCGATGTCGCCGACAGCGATTTGTTCAGGAGAAACATCCGCTGGCAAATTATTTTGCTGACCAGAATACACATATTTTTCCGATGCCAGCGCGCTGAGCATCCGCCCGATGTTTTCGAAGTATTTATCCGAATACCAGCCGCGGCGCATGCGCTCGATATCGAGTTTGAAGGTTTCGTTGGTGAGGCGGGAGAGGTTGAAGATGGTCATGGGGGGGAAAGAGGATTAGAGAATTAGAGAATTAGAGGATTAGAGAATTAGAGACTGGAGATTGGAGACTGATACGAGTTACAAGTTACGGGTTACTGTGTGCTTACGTGTTTCCTTGTCTACTTGTTTCCGTGTTTACCTGTTTCCTTGTGTACTTGTCTACTTGTTTCCGTGTTTACTCGTTTCCTTGTTTACATGAACCCATCCACCGATTTCACAATATTCATCCCTGCTTCCGCGAATCTTCGATATGCCGCCTCTGCTGCGTCAGTGTGATCTACGACGTTGGGGACGACGACAGGCGAGGAGCAGTCTTCGAGCAGGTAAACTTTCTTTGCGAGCGCGGGGTCTGTGGCTTGGATGTCGTTCAGCAGGTCTTGCACCGTCCATGCGACGCAGTGACTCTTGGCTTGACCCGCGATGATGAGTTTATCAACTTGTTGCAACTGTTCGATGAATTTGGAGTTATGCGTTCCAAGCGTCTCGCCCATGGGACCTGTCAACACTTCGGGACCGATGGCGGAGTAGTTTTCGGTAAAGGGTTTGTCGCCCTTCATTTCTATTTCGTATTGCGTATTGCGCGCNNTATTCGGGAGCGATGTTGAATTCGTCGGCGAGGGCGGGGTTGAATTTCCATGTTCCATCGCGTAGTTCGGCGACATGAATGTCGCGGTACGGGGCGGGATGATTCCCATCTTGATCTACAAAAAATATCGCGTGAAAGATTTGCATCGCGCGGTGCGTATCCATGGTGGCGGTGATGTGTGTGATGTTCCCCAAATTGCGATAGATAAATTCACACAGGCGGACGTTATCCTCGACCGCGCCGCGTCCACTGCGGCCGCCGACGTAAAGTTCAAACTCGGGGATGCAGAAGGTGTTTTGCGCGTCGATCAGCAGGAGGTGGGTACGAGCCGGGGAAACTGAAGCAGACGTAAGGGCGTGACGACGCGCCCAGTCCCGCGCTTGGTTGGCGCGTTCTTCGTAGGGAATGCGCCAGACTGCGTCGACTTTATCCGCGTCGAAAAAATCGGGGATGGGTAACGCGTGTTCGTTCATTTCACGTCCATTGTTTTCTGTTTCGAGGGTAACTTGTTAGCAAACATTTCGTCCTGTACCAAGTATAACGCTTTAATAAACAGGGTTTGACTTTTTTTCGTGAACCTTGTACACTTCGGAAGCAAGGAGAAATCTTAATGGCTCAATACCAACTCATCATGCGGACAGGTCCCACACCCGGCGCGGTGTTCGCCCTCGAAGGCGATCAACTTACGATCGGGCGCGACTCGACGAACGAGATCACGATCAACGATGCCGAAGTATCGCGTCGCCACGCGCGCCTGACGTTCCAGGGCGGGAAGTTCGTACTGGAAGACCTCGGCTCGACTAACGGGACGTTTGTGAACGGCCAGCGGTTGGCGGGTCCACGCGTGCTGAAGGCGGGCGAGGTGGTTTCGTTCGGCGAACAGATCGTGTTGGTATTTGAATCCTCCACCTTCGACCCTGCCGCCACTGTTGCTTCTCCGCGCGCCGCGGCGGTCCCCTCGGCGTCACGACCCGTAACCCCGCCTCCCCCGCCCGCCCAATATGCGGGGAGCGTGCCAGCCAGCCCAGTGATGGAGCCTGCGTCGGCAAAGAAAACCAATATCACCCCGATCATCATCGGCGTCGGTGCGTTGCTGTTGATTTGCGTGTGCGGCGGCATCCTCTGGTATATCGATGCTAACTTCTTGTGGTGCACCTTCCTGCCATTCCTCGGCGGGTGTTGAGCAAAACAGTACATCTAAAACATCGGAAGTCGTAACGACTTCCGATGTTTTTTAACCCTTGCCACGGATTGTCTCGATTTCCGCGCAACTCCGTGTAATCCGTGGCTGGTTCCGGGGTTTTTATGGTTGCCAAAGCATCCTCTCTTGGCTAGAATAGGGACATCATCTGGAGAGAAAATCATGGCACAAGACTCTGCATCCTCCCCGCGCTGGGGGTCAACCACAAAATTACTGGCTGGGCTGGTCATCCTCGGCATTGTGACCTTTTTGATCACGCGTTTCTCAAACTTGATCACGCCGTTGCTGATTATCTTCATCTTTGCCTATCTCCTGCATCCGATCACGTCTTTCATCTCGAACAAACTGCGAATTTCGTGGAAGGCGTCCGTCAACCTGTTGTTTCTTGCGCTCCTGATCGTGCTCGTCGGACTGCTCACGTTGGGCGGTGTGGGGCTGGTGGGGCAAATCCAAAGCCTGGTCGTATCGGTGCAGGATATCCTCACGAATCTGCCCGGTTTCATCAGCGACCTGTCCGGGCGTGTTTTTGAGATCGGACCCTTCAAGTTGGATATGCACACCGTTGACTTGCAAGACATCAGCCAGCGATTGCTTGCCTACATCCAGCCGCTTCTTGGGCAAACGGGCAACCTGCTGGGGACAATTGCCGGCGGCGCGGCAGGGCTTTTGGGTTGGACGTTTTTCATCCTGCTGGTCTCGTATTTTGTCATGGCAGAATCCAGCGGCTTGCAAAGCGACCTGATCAAAGTGGATGTGCCCGGCTATAACGATGATTTCCGACGGCTGGGCAGTGAGCTCAGCCGCATCTGGAACGCGTTCCTGCGCGGACAGTTCTTCATCTTCGCCCTTGCCGCGGTGGTGTTTACCATCCTCTTCTCGATTCTGGGCGTGAAGTACGCCATCGGGTTGGCGCTCATGGCGGGGCTGGCAAAGTTCCTGCCGTACATCGGTCCGCTCATCACCTCCACAACCATTGCCCTAGTCACGTTCTTTCAGCCTGCAAAACCCTTCGGCTTGGAGCCGCTCTGGTATACCGTGATCGTGCTCGTTGTCACATCCTCCATAGACAATATCATCGACAACCTCATCACGCCGCGCATCATGGCTCGGGCGCTCAAGGTGCATCCCGCCGCCGTGCTGGTCACCGCGCTCATCTTCGCCAACCTGCTGGGGATCATCGGCGTGGTAATCGCCGCGCCCCTGCTTGCCACCGTCGCCTTACTCGGCAGATACATCACACGGAAGATGTTCGATCTCGACCCGTTCCCAGCGGAGGACGACAAACAAAAAGAGACAGAGTCCGATCTGCTGGGCCGCATCACAAAATTTTTCAAATCGAAATTCGGAACGAAAGAAGTCCCGAGGCTCGAAACCCCCAAGGAGCAAAAAGATGAACAACAACAATCACAGCGAACCACAAACCGAAACCCTCGCAGAAACCGATAACTTCATGGCGTGGCGCGCCGAAGAACCCGACGGCGAAACCACCTATCACATCGAATTGAACAACGTCACCGTGCATTTCTTCGAGGAAGAGTGGCGCGAGTTCATATCGCTGGCGCGTGAACTGAAATAATGCGCAGAAGACCTGACAGGTTTTTAGAAACCTGACACCTAAATTTTGTGCAAAATAACCTACAAGTCATTGAACATTGAGTAAGAAAGGCTTGAGGGTTGGCTGATTCGGCGGGCTAAAGCCCTGCCTCAGTTCATGAAAGTCCGCTCAAGCGGACTCGTTGCGCCAGCCCCGAAGGGGCTTCCATGTTCTGAGCAGGTGGCTTCAGCCCCGCGAGCCTGACGAGCAACCCGATAGCCCGATGAGATATAGCCCATTTTGGGCAAAAACAAGGTGTCAGGTCTTATCTATTTATGAAACTCAACAACGCCATCACCGACATCCGCGGGATCGAGGTGGGACACGCGCAGGATGACGATGCGCTCACCGGTTGCACAGCCATCCTCTGCCGCAAAGGCGCGGTGGCGGGCGTGGATGTGCGCGGCGGCGGACCCGGCACGCGCGAAACCGATTTATTGAATCCCATCAATCTCGTTCAAAAAGTTCACGCTGTCGTTTTGGCAGGCGGGTCTGCCTTCGGACTCGACGCGGCTTCCGGCGTGATGAAATATCTCGATGAAAAGAAGATCGGATTCAACACCGGCGCGGCGAGAGTGCCCATCGTCCCTGCGGCGATTCTCTACGACCTCAATCTCGGTCGCGCCGACGTTCGGCCTGATTCAGCCATGGGCTATCTCGCGGCATCCCGCGCCACCTCCTCCGCGCCTGCTGAGGGGAATGTAGGTGTTGGCACAGGCGCGTCGGTGGGCAAGATGTTCGGCGCGTCACTGGCGATGAAAGCCGGGGTGGGCACAGTCAGCCTCCACGTGGGAGGAGGCGTGATCGTCGGCGCGCTGGTGGCGGTCAACGCGTTTGGCGATATCGTCGATCCGCACTCCGGGCAAATTATCACGGGTCTGCGTTCGGGCAGGGTGGGTCCGTTGCGCGTGGGAGGAAAGAGTCAATTTGCCGATACGCTCGCTATGATGAAAACACCCATCGGGCGGGGCATCGTTGGCTTTGCCTCGCGCGGAAACACGGTCATCGGCATTGTGGCGACCAACGCGGGTTTGACCAAAGCGCAGGCGACGAAGGTGGCGCAAATGGCGCACGATGGACTCGCGCGAACCATTCGACCCGCGCACACCATGCTCGATGGCGATACGATCTTTGCCCTCTCGGTGGGAACGAAGAAAGCGGATGTGTCCACCGTCGGCGCGTTCGCCGCGGAAGCGATGGCAGAGGCAATCGTCCGCGCGGCGCGAACGGCAACATCTGCGGGCGGGTTGCCGGGCTTGATGGCTTCAGCGCGCGAAAATTTTTTGTAATGAACATCAACAATAAAAGTTGGGAGTTTGTTTCCCTGTTTTTGGGCGGAATCGTTTCTTTCTTTGCCGTAGCCTTCCTTCAAAACTTTTATCCATCTTTTTGGGGATTCATCCTGCTGACAATTCTTCTCAACATACTGTGCGCCTATTTTTTTGAACTCATCAGAGAACGCGTGATCGCTGCGCCGAAGGATCGTTGGCGGGAGAACATACTTGTTTTTTTTGTATTAGGCGCGGGCGTCGTGTTCCTTTTTCTCTCCCTGCGACTCTTGTCTCATTACCCAAAATTATTCGCGGGCGAATTCTTTTCACTTGCGCCTACTCTCATCGTCGCGTTTTTGGGTCTGACCATGGCGACAAAGGCGGGGATGGTTTTCCTCTTCCAAAAACAGGACGGGAGTCGTTGGCGCGAGTCGCGTTTCTCGGCATGGTTATTTCAAAACCTGCCCGGGCTACTCCTTGCATCAACCGTGATAATCGCAACATTCGCCCTTGCAACCGCATTCAGCCGCCCCGAATTTATATTATCGGATAATTATTTTGACACTGACCCGGGAGACTGGATGAACCGCCTGACCGCCGATATGGATCAGGCGACAGTCATGCGGCCCGTTCACCCTCTCGCCTTCCTCATTTTTCGCCCGCCGGTATGGTTACTTTCGTTAGTTCTGAACGGGAATAAATTCTACGCGGCGCTCCTGTTCAATTCCATGTTGGGCGGAGTGTGCGTTTTCCTGACGTGGGCATTCTTCAAACAAAGAACAAAGAATTCAACGTACGCGCTGTTGATGGCAGGACTGTTGGGTCTGTCGAATTCGCATCTGATCTTGAGCGTCTTTCTTGAGTCGTACATGTTCTCGGCTGTGGCTCTCATCGTCTTTTTGCTTTTGATCCAACAGGAGGAAAAACCGCTGGCGCATCTTGTGCCTGCCGGGCTTTTCTCCTTCGGCATCACCATGACGAACTTTATACAGACTTGTATCTTGTTTTTTATCACAACCCCGCGGATCAAAACCATCTTCAAATATGTTTTGAGTGTCCTGATCCTTGCAGTGTTCCTCGCTTTTATTCAAGACAGCCTCTATCCATCCAGCGATCCATTTTATCGTCCGTTGTCGTATTCGCAGGAGCAGGATTATCGATTCAACCTCTTCGAGGCGCAACCCCAAAGCGTGGGCGGCCGCGCCAACGCGCTGGCGCGTTCGATGCTGATGTTCAGCGTAGTGGCGCCCCAGCCGCTTATCTTGCTGGAGGAAACGGGCTGTAGCTTCCCGTGCTCCATGGTGTATTATTTCGACAAAGACGGGGTGTATCGCATCAGCTCGTACGAAGGTTTTGGAAAAGGACTTGTGTTTGGCTGGTTGATCCTGCTCGCAACAGCGGGCTGGCTCTTTTTCAAAAATTTCCGCGTCGCGCCCAAAGCCTTTGCGCTATCAACGGCGTTAGCGCTCACTATGCTGTTCAATTTCACCCTGCACATGAATTACGGTGACGACTTCATGCTCTATTCCCCAGATTGGACCTACGCGCTTGTATTTTTCTTCGGCATTTCGTATGAAAGTTTCTCTGAAAAGAAATGGGCGCAATCCATGCTGTTGATCTTCCTACTTGGCTTGATGATCAACAACCTGAATCTATTCCGCGAGCTATTGAACGCCGTCCTGCCTTTTTATGGATAAAATTTGTCAAACAGACCTCTTGTATAAGTCTATAACATTGAGGCACGATCAAATTCTGCGCCACGGATTTCACGAATTCGCGCGAATTGTTATATAAATCGTAACTCCTCAGCCTCGGAACATATCGCTGCGAGGCGCTCTTTGTTTTGCCGAAGCAGTCTCCCCATACCGGGAGATTGCTTCGTCGGGACCCCGAAAAAACATCGGGGCAGGCGAGCAAGAGCCCTCCTCGCAACGACATGCCTGAGCAGTTACTATAAATCAGTGAAAATCTGTGAATCTTGTGCTGAGCCTGTCGAAGTATCCGTGGCTAAAAGCGCTTTCGCAAGAGGTAAAATCAAAAAAACTCTGGGTTGATCGTCCAGAGTTTTTTTGATTCTCAAGTAAATTAACTTTTTCTTCCCTTCAACTCATCTTTCAAGATCAAAGTCAACACCACGCTGACCACGCTGACCACCAACCCGCCGAGGAAAGCGTTCCACCAGACGGGGTCGCTGATGGACAGCATGATGCCGAACGATTGCCCGATCACACTCGTCAGCCAGAACAAGAAGGTGTTGATCACCACCGTGAACAAGCCCAGCGTGAGAATGATCAATGGGCAGGTCAAAATGCTGATCAGAGGTCTGACCAGCGCGTTGACCAGACCGAAGATCAACGCCAGCCAGAGTATGGAAACAGGTTCGCCGTTCAGCGCGATGCCGGGCAGAAGCAATGCCGCCAGATACAAGGCGATCGCGTTGATGCAAAGTCGTAGGATAAATTTTGTCATGGGTGCTCCTCTTTTCAAGTCTTTATACGAGAGAGTGAAAGCTGGGTTGCATCCGCGCGCATCCAGATCAGTGTGCGGCGGAGTTTGAAGCCCGCGGAGGCGATGGCATCGGTCAATTCGCCGCCGGGAAAATCGAGCGAGAGGGACGAATGATGTCGCAGAGCGCGCCGGGCGTGGACGAGAAGGGACTTCACCGCTTCTGCCTCCCGTACAGTTGATTCGCCAGCGGCGGCAAGAAACAAGGATGCGAGCCTTGTCCCGCGCGGAGCAGACGAGAGTGTTGCGGCTAGTTCGCCATTCTGTATTGCCGCCCATTGCGCAATTTCGCTGTCCGTGAAAAGGTTGGAGAGCCACGCCCAGAACCCTGGTCGCAGGGAGTGAAAGCCCCAGTGGTGGTACCAGGCNNGGGACGATGTGAATATCGGAATCGAGTGCGGGGAGCGTCGAGTCGGGGGTGGCGATCCAGGCAGAGCGGCGCGTGATCTCGTGAAATCCAAGATCTGCATAGAGTTTGACCGCGCCGGGGTTATCGTCGCGGACGTGAAGCCAGAGGGCGGTGGTATTTTTTTCGCGGGCGTGTTGCATCGTGCGTTCAGTGAGAGCGCGCGCAATGCCGCGGCGNNTTGTCGCGGAACGGGATGAGGCTGGCATTGCCGACGATGCGGTTATCCTCCTCCCAGACGTAGCCCATCAACGGCATGGAGGTGGTCTCTGCCACATAGTTTGCCCAGCGTAAAAAGCCTTCATCCCCGCCCGCTTTCCGCATATCGTTGACGTAGCGTTGACCGTCGTTGTCCATCGTGTTCGAGAAACACAACTCGATCAGATCCGCCACCTTCGAGAGGTCGCGCAACATATTTAGGGGCCGCATGTGCGGATGATCTTTGGCTTTGACCGGCAGGGTGATGGTGGTCATCGATGGGGATTATAGTACCGTTGTTGCAATGCAAGGAAGATTTTTGCTTCATGAATTCCAACGTTCCTCTTACGCCGCATTGACAGACCGCCGATGCGGTGTTTGTTATAATGCCACTCTAACAATGACCATAGACCATTGACCACCGACCATGAAATCAGGTCAATCGTCCATTGTCCACGGTCAGGAGGAACACACCCCATGATGCGATTTGACCGCTTTACCGAACGAGCACAGGAAGCCGCCCAACGCGCCGCGGAGATCATCCAGCG
>CXWJ01018214.1_pt1 | contig 14502 bp, 19 predicted proteins | sample 590841 | NCBI WGS metagenome assembly CXWJ01 (sample SAMEA3498367, study PRJEB10139) | wastewater metagenome | biome: wastewater treatment plant; material: activated sludge | place: Austria | collected 2015-01-21 | reverse complement strand
ATCACAAAGTCGGATGGAAGCTTCTGTGCTCGGCTGAAGTCTCGCCACACTTCCCGCAACAGCGATCGGGACGGCTCATCCCACGTGTCGCCTGGCCGGTCTGCTGCCTGGCCGCTCGCCGGATCCACCCACTGCGACAAGAGCGACTGTACCTCCGATGACACCAATTTCTGATGGGCAATGCCTTGAAGTACGGCGATTTGCTCCGCCCTCGCCTCTCANNATTTCCAAGAGCCTTGTCGTGAGGGGTTCTAAGGTCGCGAGGGTTTTCAAATCGGCCTCCTGTTCCCTGTGCTAAGATTGCGCGCTCGCCATTCAGTGACCGGCGCAGTGTACGCAAGGGCTGCCACGTTTTCAAATAGCTAAAAAGGATTCTTATGGAACAGTTAGTTCCGACGGAGATCGAAGCGTATGCGGAGCGGTATTCCATGCCGGAGTCCGCCGTCTGCCGAGCCTTGCGCGAAGAGACTCAACGGACCATGGAATATCCCCAGATGTTGGTCGGTCCCTTGGAAGGGGCATTTCTGAAAATGATGACGCGGCTGGTCGGGGCGAAGCGGGTGCTGGAAATCGGTATGTTTACCGGTTACAGCGCTCTGTGCTTCGCTGAAGCATTGCCGGACGATGGAGAGATCATCACCTGCGAGGTCAACGAACAGTCAGCAGCCATGGCTCGGAGTTATTTTGGGCAGGTGCCAGTTGGGAAGAAAATCAGTATCCGTATGGGCCCAGCCCTCGACACCATGCGAACGCTCACCGGTCCATTTGATGTCATCTTCATCGATGCGGATAAGACCAATTACCTCAACTATTACCAGCGCTCGCTCGACCTGCTTACTCCCAACGGCGTGATTCTGATTGATAACGTGCTCTGGAGCGGCGAGGTGCTGAAACAACCGCCACCGGACGATTCCACTGCTACCATTCAGGAGCTCAACCGCACCGTCTCGACCGATCCGCGCGTATCTGCCGTCTTGGTCACAATCCGAGATGGGATCCTGGTGATAAGAAGAACGAGGTAGTGAACGGTTGACTTGTCCAACTCAATAGACAGAAGTTCTGCACCCTATGATGCCAAATGAGTCGGGTGCTCAGCAGCCAAGGCGGGTCTTTCTCTTCAGCGGCCACATGATCGATGGGCCGAATAGGCAGGAGCCGCGGTTTCCTGCTGCCAAAGAAGCGGCTGCGGCGCGGAAAATTGCGGAGGCTTTGGAGCGACTCGGCGCTGGCCTGGAGGACCTGGCTTTCATTCAGGGTGCCTGCGGTGGGGATCTCCTCTTTATCGAGGCCTGTCAGCAGCGAGGGGTGAGGGTGCAATGGTTGCAGCCGTTCGAGGAGCCAGAGTTTATTCAGAAGTCGGTCGTGTGCCACAGCGAAACCTGGCTGGTGCGGTACCAGGCAGCCAAAGCCAAGCTCATGACTGCGATTCGCTCCGCCCCACAAGCACTCGGATCACTGCCCATAGGCAGTGATCCCTATGCGCGCTGCAACCAGTGGCTTCTTGCGACGGCCATGGCATACGGTGCCAGCAAGGTGCACTTTATCTGCCTCTGGAATGGTGGCAACGGCGACGGTCATGGCGGGACTGCCCATATGTATCAAGAAGTGAACAGGCAGACTGGCCAGGTGATTTGGATCGACAGTCGCACCCTGTAGTCGAACCAGACGTAGCTGTACCCATTTCGATACAGGGATGTATCCTTTCAGATGCTCTATCCTGATTGTTTCACCCTAATTCTCGAACGAGAATTTGTTCCCTGGAGACTTCCAGGGGGCGTGGGAATGCTGTATTCTCCCTTCCTGTAGTACGGCCTAGGTGTGACATCGTGCTCGTCCGCTTCCGGCATACGGCGTGGCAAGTTGCTTGCTCAGTATTCTCGGGAGAGATGGAACCACTACGGTATTCAGCGTCAAATATGACTCATTGAAAGGAGCTGTTATGGCAAAACGAGCGGTGCTTATCGGGATCAACAAGTACCAGGTTCCCGGGTCGGATCTGAACGGATGCGTGAACGATGTGAAGAATCTGAGCGGAGCGCTGAAAACCTACTATGGGTTTGCCGACAAGGACATCACGACCCTCACTGATTTGAAGGCCACGAAGAAGGCCATGCAGACCGCGATTCAGAAGCTCATCAAGAGCGGGAAGAAAGGCGACACCTTACTGCTCCACTATTCCGGGCATGGATCGAATGTGCCGGATGACAATGGAGATGAAGCAGATCGCCGTGACGAAATCCTATGTCCGACTGATTTGGATTGGAAGGATACGTTACGAGATGATTGGCTTCGGAAGGCATTTAATAAGCTTCAGAAGGGTGTCAGCCTCACGGTGATTATGGATTGTTGCCATTCCGGTTCGATCACTCGCGCCGTCACTCCGCCTGATGCGCCCAGAAGAGAACGGTTCCTTCCCTGTCCGCTTGATCTCATGGCCACCGAATCAGGTCGAAAACTCCGCGGAACCGTGCGGGGCCAGCTGGGCAAGGCCCCTCGTGGCCGCAAGCGGAAAAGCGATATGGTCCACGCCGATATTCAGGAGATGTTGATCACCGGCTGCCGCGATACACAAACCTCTGCCGATGCACATATCGGTGGGACCTATAACGGGGCGCTGACGTATTACCTGGTGGAGTCGATCAAGGAGGCAGAAGGTAAGTTGACCTATCGTCAGTTGCACCAGCGGACCACCTCAAAGCTCAAGGCGGAGGATTTTGACCAGGTTCCCCAGCTGGAAGGGCAAAAGACTTCTTTCGATCGCCAGTTTCTGAGCTAGGAGCCAGAGGGGAGGCCATACCACATGCTCTTCGGTATGTTCCTGGTGCCAGACATCGAGGGCGGCGGACATATCTGGGAGGAGTGCCTCTATCCAATGAGCGGAGGGCAACGATGAAGTCTGGACAGACCCAGTCGACACTCCACGTTTCCGTGTTGCATGGGGATCTTAATCACACGAACCATCCTATCCTACTCGGCCATTACGAGGGTGACACGATTGCAGGGGCCGAGCGCGTCGTGGACAACATGGTCGAGGGCGCCTTGTCCCAACGCTACCACTTGGGACGCTATCCGGGGCGAAATGGGACGGCCGCCGTCGCCCTCGCTCCGTCCAGTGAGATTCAGCAGTCACTGGATGTGCAGCATGGCGCAATTGTCATTGGACTCGGCAAGTGGGGTGAATTGACTCCTTCGGCGCTCACGCAGGCGGTTTCGCAGGGAATCACAGAGTATTGTTTGCACATTCACCAGTGCCGTGGTGCAACGGATTCATCCAAAGCGCCGGTGGAGCTCACGATCAATAGCCTGCTGATCGGGTCGAATACGTCGGCGAACATTGCCGTCGAGGACTCGGTTAATGCCATTGTGCGGGGTGTGGTCTTGGCCAATCGCGCACTCGCCCAGCGTCCTAACAAGAGCCAGGGGCTCATGCTTCCACGGGTGGCCCACGTGCAGTTCATCGAGCGATTTTTGGATGTGGCGGNNGCCAAGTCGGCGCATCGTGTGGCCAAACGGATTGTGTTGGAATTCCAGACGGTGGTTCAGGTCGAGCCGCACATGGAAAAGGGAAGCGGGGGCTTGACCAGACTTGTTCCGTCCTCTACGCGAGGGTATTGGCGACGCTGGACCATCTCGGCGATCCAGAACGACCCACCTCCCCCCTCGGTGGGTCTACCTCCCGTGCTCAAAGAGCGTCTTCGTACGTTGTTGCAGGAAGAGCCAACCAAAGATCCGCAGGTCTACAATGCCCTGCTTGACCTGGCATTGACGACACGGGATCTGACGGCGCCTCGTCCACACAAACTGCGATTTCTCGCCCTATCGGATCGAGCCAGAGCCGAGGCGACGGTTCAAGACAATCAACCAGATCTGATCGCCCAGCTGATTCAGCGTTCGATCAGAACCGAGACGTTCAATCAGGACATCGCTAAAACACTCTTCGAATTGCTGATCCCGCTGGACTTGAAGGAGAGTCTACGCAGTCTGGAAAACGTGGTCTTCATTCTCGACGAGGTGACGGCCAATTATCCGTGGGAACTGATGATCGATACGGAGAAGCCCTTGTGCGTCCGCGCGGGGGTGATCCGACAGCTGCAAACCCTCGACGGCGAGACGCATGCCAGAGACAGTACGACGCGACACGCCTTCGTGGTCGGGAATCCTCTCACACCGCCACAGTATCGCGATCTGTCAGGGGCTATGGAGGAAGCGACGCTGGTGGCCGACATGCTGGAGAAAGCCAACTATCGCGCGGAATTTACCCGCACCAGGCTTGGAGCCAGTGAGGTGTTCAAGCAACTCTTTGCGCGATCCTATCGCATCATCCACATCGCCGGGCATGGACAGTACAGCGAGGCGGACAGCGGTCAGGTTGGAGCCAAAGCCGGGGTGGTGCTGAGCGATGGCCTCTTTCTCACGGCAGCCGAGATCGCCACGATGGATCCTATTCCGGAACTGGTCTTTCTCAACTGCTGCCATCTCGGACAGATGGGCGGAACGGCCTCCAATAAAATGGCGGCCAGCATTGCCAGCGAATTGATTCGAAAGGGCGTGCGTGCTGTTGTGGCGGCCGGCTGGCCGGTTCAGGACGATGCGGCACTGTGTTTCGCCGGATCCTTGTACCGGGAGCTGCTTGCTGGCAGGACATTCGGCTCGGCTCTGAAGCAAGCTCGACAACAAACGTGGGAGGAATTCCCGTCTTCCAATACGTGGGGTGCCTACCAAGCTTACGGCGATCCTGACTTTTGCCTGAACCGCACCGACGGCCTAAGTGCCGCCGGCGAGGAAGATGTGAAGGTGGCGGCAGAGGAAGTGCTTCTTCAGTTGGATGGACTGTCCCAACACCTTAACCATGCAGATGAGGCGAAGGTCCGTGCAGCGTTGAATCGGGTGGAGCAGCTGTGTGCGGCGGACTGGCTGAAACAGGGAAGCATACAGGAACGACTTGGGGCGGCCTATGCCGGAGCCGGTCTCTTCAAGGAAGCCATTCCGTATTACCAGCAGGCAGTGGAAAACAAGGATATCGCAAACCCCGCGACGCTGCGTGTCGTTGAGCAATGGATCAATGTTGCGGTGCGGTGTGGAGAGAAAGACGGCAACAAGGTCATGATCCAGGAGGCGATCGACAAGGGACGTCATCTCCTTGCGCTTGCGAAGACCTCGGAGCGGCTGAGCCTCATGGGCGGGGCGCAGAAGAAACTGGCTCAGCTTGAAACGGATGCAGCGCAGATACGGATTCACTTAGCCCAGGCGGCCGCCGACTATCGTGCAGCCGCAGAGCAACGACAACGAGAGGGAATGGACGATCCCTATCCGATCCTCAATGCTGTGGTTATCGAAGTGTTGCTCGGGAAGGAGGATGCGGATCGGGAAGCGGCGCTCTCGCGATGCGAGGCCTTGGTACAAGCACGCTTCAAGGATACGCGCAGTGTATGGGATGCCATTACCATTGCGGATGTCGCGATGATCCGGGCGATTATCAGCCGGTCCCTCCCTCAAGAGCGCGATAACATAATCGAGAAGTACCGCGCTGCGTTTACCGAGTCTTCAGCGACTCAACGTGAGCAAGACTCTGTTTTAACGAAAACGAGATTTATTAGAGAGATACTCAGGAAAGTGCCGCAGGCCGATCCTGATACAGTCATATCGGCGGTGAAGTCACTCGATTGGATCCTGAAGCATCTGCAACCGGGGAGTCAGCCTGCAGAAGCTTCAGTGGGCCACACTCACGCCACATCCACTGGCTTATCGAGACAGCGGTATCCCGCGACGTCGTCAGTTGAGCGGCGTGGGCGTAAGAAGGCCATCCAGGAGAAAAGTGGGCGTCGGGCTACTCGACGAAAGAGGAAATCAGGTACCAGTCGACCATCACTGTCGTGACGACTACGAAGGTACGGAAGGTTCTGGACCTCGTGCAAGACAGTTTGCCAACGATACTCAGTACAAGGATCCATTCATCAAGGAGGATATCAGATGACAAGGAATGTCACCCCCATCTCGGCTCGTGAATTCGTCACTGCCGCGAAGTTGCCGTCTCCCACGCGCGATGCCGTCGAGAGCAGTCGAGAGATCATTGACTTCAATGCGCAGAAGACCCAGACCATGGTCGTGGCGTCAGATGTGGTGTCTTTTGTCAAAGGTGTGTCGAGCGAACGGCGGCAAGATATTGTCAATTCCAGCCTGCTCGCCCAGTTGGTGGCCAACAAACAAGTGCCGGACAAAACGAATGTTACCCAATGGTACAACGCTTACTTCGAGGTGCTACAGAATATCGGATGGGTCATTCAAGACCACAGTTTCTCCTCATACACGGAAGAAGCTAACGGCCTTGAGGCGCATGAGGCAATCCTCAAAGTCGCGGGAGCCTTTCTGGGAGGCGCTCCGGCAGCCCTTGCCATCGTGATGTCGACGCTCGAAGCGTTGAAATCGATGGACAGCAGCAAGCCCTGGATGACCATTTTTGACCGCGAGACCAAGCATGCAAATACCGGACACTTCCAAATTGCTTTGGCTGAACAGGGCGACAATGATCAATTTATGGTCTCGTTGATGGCGTTTAGCTTGAAGGCGCAGTCAAGCTTGACGCAGATCCTCTTCTTTAAAATTCGGAAGGACGAAGTACAGCTGGAGAAATGCGCAGGAAAGGTGACGATCAACGACGAAGTACTGTCGAGCGTCCGGGAGCAAGTGAAGCAAAAGCTTGCGGCCCACACGAGTCAGTACATCGCGAAGCTTCCAGATCTCGGCTGACCTGGATTGAGTGAGTGTAAGCCGTTGGCTACGTGTGTGTAAGGCGTAGGTTACATGGGCGCAATGTATAGCAGCATAACCATCTTTCTCGTGCGGGGCGATCATCGCCCCGCACGAGATGAACTAGATCACTTCGATGTGGCTTGTGCGACGTCCAGGACTTTTACATCGAAGTAGAGTGTTTTGCCGGCCAGCGGATGGTTGAAGTCGAGTACAACGGTCTCGTTCTTCACTTCGGCAATTCGTGGGTATACCTTTTTGCCATCGGTGGTTGTTCCTTCTAGCTGTGTCCCAACCTTTTGCGATTCGACCGGTACCATCTTCCTATCCACTTCTTGAAACGCTTGCGGATCAACCGCGCCGTAGGCGTCTGCCGGGCCAACGGTCACTTTCTTTTTCTCCCCAACGGTCATGCCCTCCAGGGCCTTCTCAAGACCGGGAACGACTTCATGGTTGCCTTGAGTGAGTTGTGTTGGCTCTCCCCCGACATTGGTATCGACGATCGATTGATCGTCGAGCTTCAAGGTGTATTCGAGTGTGACCTGTTTCCCGTTTGACACGATCATCGACGAACCGCTTTTCTTGCTGTCACCTGCTGAGGCACAGGCCGCTGTGAGGAAGAGGATTGTGCACCAACCACAAAGTGACTGAAATACATAGGGACGTCTCATAGGGCACCTCCTGTGAGAAGTGGGTCGTGAGTAGACTGGAATGGGTCGCGAGTGAGATGCGTGCAGGCGGGCGATCGGTTCCAGACTCTGTTGTGTGGATACTTTTCACGCTACCACATCAAGTCATATGATGCTACCCGCAAAAGTCCAACTGTTCTATTGTGAGACAGCGTGAAGAAATAGCATGCAGAACGCAGTTGCGACTTAGACTTTGATCTGTGGTGCCATGGCCAGGATTTGGAAATCTCCCAAGAATGTTGTATCGTTGAGTGATCTGGGTACAATGCGAGCGAGACCCTTATTAGGGGAACTGGTCCCTTTGATGGTCTAGGATGTAAACGGGTGTGACACGTGGAGGAGGATTATGGCGCGTCGGGCGAGTGGTGAACAGAAAAAGACCAAGACAAATGAGCGTCGTGCATCGGTGGCAAAGGTGGGTGGAACGGTCGGCCCTCGTCGAGCAATTCAACCGGAGTCGTCTTCCGTCGGATCTACTAAAAGACGACCATCGGCTCACGTGGACAGTCACAATCAGCTTCATCAGCAAATCGCAGTACGCGCCTATCTCCTGTATGAACAAAGCGGATTCCAGAATGGACATGAGGTGGAACATTGGCTGGAAGCAGAACGGCAGGTCAAGGGCGAGCAGGCTGCGTAAGGCAGAATTACACCTAGCTCCAACTGCGTTTGGTCTGTCTTAGTCGGGGATCCCCCTCCGTTCGTCTGGTTCAATAAACTCACCGCAGGCTTCGTTTCACTCAGGACAGTCCTGCTGCATACGGCTATTTGTTGTCAGCCATCGGCTCCTATTGTTTTCTGGTATACATGATCTCCATCATCTTCGTTTCTTTCCGGCCGTGGTGCACGCTGTACATCTCAACCAGTTGATTATTGACGTCGATGATCTTCCAGATGGCTCGATGGGTCATCGTGCCTCCACCCGGCTCAGGATGTGAGCCTCGCAACGTGATGGTTTTCCCGTCTGGGCTCCCAGTCCCCTCCATAATGAAGACACCGGTCCCTCTCGTATCTACCCAAACCGTGACGTATTTCTTCCGAATGTTGTCATAGGCGTCGATGCTCATGCCGGTAAACGGCTGGCCCATCATCTCGCCGTGGAATTCCTGGTGGAGAAATCGTCCCTCCATCAGCATCCGTGATTCTGCCGTACCGGTTGATTCCATCGGCGGTTTCCCTGGTTCCATCCATTCCTTTGTAGCGGTGGTCCAACTGCCGGCCAATGTCGCAAAGAGTTTATGCGGCTCACCGGGCATGGCGGCCTGTTTCCATAACTCCATCATGGTCAGGGGATCCACCGGCTTCTGTCCTTTCTGGTCTTTTGCCATAGCGGGCGAGACGGTGAGCATGAAGCAGAATGATGCCAGCACGAGGGATGAGATTCGCATGATTGTCTCCTGGTGGATGAGTGAATTGTAACTAGTCTGTGTGTGGCCTTGAACTGCCTAGGTTGGAACACTGTAGCATGGCGCCGGCGCGATTCTCATGTGTTCGGATTGGTGCTCTTGGAATACTGCTTGAGTGGACTGGAAGGTTTTCACAGCACGGTGGGGGCCATGAGACGATCCGTCGCAGATCTTTGAGGAGAGTAAGGAGATGCAGAGGATCAGTGAGTGATGGGCGGATGCGCTTACAGGGGGGAAGGAAGGCTGAGAGGCAACGCCTCTCAGCCTGAGCTATTGAATCTGCCTATGGTTTTCTCGTGTACACGATCTCCATCATCTTCATTTCCTTCTGACCGTGGTGTGCCCCATACATATCGAAGGTCTGGTTGTCGGCATCGATAATTTTCCAGATGGCCCGATGGGTCATCTTGCCTCCGCCTGGCTCTGGATGTGAGCCACGCAATGTGATGGTCCTGCCGTCAGGGCTGGCGGTTCCTTCCATCAAGAAAATGCCGGTGCCCATGGAATCCATCCAGGCCGTCACGTATTTCTTCCTCATGTTGTCATAGCCGTCGATGCCGATGCCATTGAAGGGTTGCCCCATCATCTGTCCGTTGAATTCTTGGTAGAGGAATCGCCCGTCCAGCAACATCTTCATTTCAGCCGTACCCGTAGATTCCATGGGAGGCTTGCCCGGTTCCATCCATTCCCTTGTGGTGGTGGTCCAGCTGCCGACCAAGGTGGCGAAGAGCTTGTGTGGCTCACCCGGCGTACCGAGTTGCTTCCACAGTTCCATCATGGCCTCTGGATCCATTGGCTTCTGGCCCTTCTTGTCTTTGGCCAAGGCAGGGGAAACCATCAACGCCATACACAATGTAGTCACGGCAATAGAAAGGAAACGCATAGGATCCTCCTTGTGGTGAGCGAACTCATGGCACATGTGTTTTGAGCGAGATCGGGTATTGTGTTCAATGAATGCGTGAACCTTGTCGCGCGGCTTCGATGGCGGCCACGTCGATCTTCTGCATGGTCATCATTGCATCAAATGCGCGTTTGGCCTCATCTCCGCCTGCCGCCATCGCCTCAATCAGCACGCGTGGCGTGATCTGCCAAGAGACGCCCCACTTGTCTTTGCACCACCCACACTCACTCTCTTGGCCGCCATTGCCCACAATGGCGTTCCAGTAGCGGTCAGTCTCTTCCTGGTCGTCGGTTGCGATCTGGAAGGAGAAGGCTTCATTGTGCTTGAAGGCGGGACCACCATTGATACCCATGCAGGGGATCCCGGCGACGGTAAAGTTCACCGTGATGACCTCGCCCGCCTTGGTGGAAGGGTTATCGCTCGGCGCGCGATGGATTATGCCCACGGTGCTGTTGGGAAAAGTCGCCGTGTAGAAACGCGCGGCTTCTTCGGCATCGTTGTCATACCACAGACAAATCGTATTCTTCGCAATCGTATGCTTGCCCATGTTGACGTCTTTCCTATTGCGCAATCACGACATATTCGTTCTGTCCGCTGCTAAATTGCCTTTCACCCTAAACTTTGCAACTCACTCGATCAAGGGGGAGGGAACGTCACGGTATATGCGACCAGACCCTGTACGTCCTTCGATACGGATGATCCAGCTCGTCTATCGCGTTACTCAGGAATCTCAGCCTCGACAAGCTTTCCCAGTAAGATCAAGGACTCTTGCCAACCAAGGTAGCAGGCCTCGGGAGGAATGACCGCAGGCACATGCTCCTGCACGATATTCACGTCCGTTCCGCACGAAACCGGCTTTAGCGTCACTGTTACGCGCATTTCTCCTGGGAGGTTCGGGTCGTCGAATGTATCGGTGTAGTGGAGCCGTTCATGTGGCACGAGCTCAAGGTATTTCCCTCCGAACGAGTGGCTCTTGCCGGTCGCGAAGTTGGTGAACGACATTCTGAAGGTTCCTCCGACCTGTGCATCCAGGTGATGCACCTTGCCCGTAAAGCCATTGGGTGGCAGCCATTTCGCCATGGCATCGGCATCGAGGAATGCGCGATAGATGCGTTCCGGTGAGGCTCGAAGCACGCGGTGGAGGCGAATGGTATTGGTGCTCATCATCGTTTCCCCTTTGTATGGTCGTAAGCCTTTTCGGTGGCTTTATTTCTTCATGTGAGTGATCCGACTCTACCTGTTAGTCGAAGGAACTTGTGAAAATCGACAGCCTCAGGTCAGGGATCAGATGCCGAGATCCGGCTCCCTGTTTACCCACCGCTCAGTGCGCAGACGATATAGATCTCATCGTCGTCGTGCAGCAGTTCGGCCAGGTGAAACTTCTGTCTGTCATTGACGAAGATTCTGATGTGGGGACGAACGGTGTCCTGCTCTGTAATGATCCGAAAGCGGATGCCGGGGAATCGCTGGTCGAGCGCATCCAGTGCTTGGGCTAGCGTGGCTCCCTCCACCTCAACTTCGGTCTGTTGCCCGGTATAGGAGCGGAGAGCCCCTGGGATATGGATTCTCATCGTCCGAGAGCTGCCGCCTCTACCGAATAAATTTCTGGCAGATGTTTGGCGATGCACGTCCAGGTCGATCCCTCGTTGTGGCTGGCCCAGATCTCACCCTGTGTAGTCCCCACGTAGAGGCCGACAGGGTTGTGGGTATCGTGAGTCATGGCCTGCCGTTTCACAGTCCACCAGGCGTTCGAGCGGGGCAAGCCCTTGTCTTGGCGAATCCACTTGGTGCCGCCGTTGCGGGTGACATAGGCTGCTGGTTTTCCCTCGGGGCTTACGCGTGGCCACACGGTTGTGCCGTCCATCGGAAAGACCCAGGCCGTATCGGCATTGCGTGGATGGACGACCATGGGAAACCCGATATCGCCGACCTTCTTTGGCATGGTCTTTCCGATTCGTACCCATTCGGTAGAAGGACGGTCGATTCGATAGATGCCGCAGTGGTTCTGATGATAGAGCCGGTCCGGATTGCTGGGACAGAGCCGGATGCAGTGTGGATCGTGATAGGTNNCGTCGATCGATTCGTGGATGCCGCCGCCGGACATGCCGAAATACAGGTGCTTGGGGTCGCGCGGGTCCACGATGATCGAGTGCAACTTCGGGCCGTCCGGTGTGCCGTCCTGCACGCTGCCCATCCATTCGATGTACTGGGGATCGTCGTTGATAGAGGAAAACGGTTTCCAGGTTGCACCGCCGTCGTCGGAACGGAAGAGCCCCTGCGGCGAGGTGCCGGCATACCATGAGCCTGGCTCGTTTGCGTGGCAGGGAGTGAGCCAGAAGACATGTCCAACAGTGCGTCCCTTCTCACCTTCCGGACGTTTTCGGAAGGTCGGTGGTGCGGTGGATTCTTTCCAGGTCTTGCCTCCATCGGTAGACCGAAAAATGGTCGGGCCCAAGTGTCCGGTGCTGGCGGCCATCAGGATCGTGCGCTTGTCTCGTGGATCGCAGACCATATGATGGATGATATGACCGAGATAGATCGGCGCGGACAATTTCCAGGTTCGCCTGGTGCGATCGCTCTTGAGGATGAAGGCCCCCTTCCGCGTACCGATAAACAAGGTCACAGTGCCGCTGGTGATTGCGTTGGTTGAAGATGGCATACCCGGCCTCCGTCAGATGATGATCACTGGTCTATACGCTGACTAATACACTAAATCCACCGAAGCTCATGCGCTTCATATCGAACGGCATCGACTTCGCGTCGCACATGTCGTTCATGCGGGGGGCCTTTATCACTTTGGCGTTGACCTTGTTGCGGTGGGCGCGTGACCTGTAGACGATCCAGGAGAACACGACGGTTTCTCCCGCTTTAAGTTTGGCCAAACGCGGAAATGGAAGGCCCATCTTGACGTTGAGATCGTCACCGACACATTCGCGATATTCCAGCGCGCCGTGCTCCCTCCAAATCTTGCCCGCCTTCTGGGCCATCGTGAAATACGCCTTCAGGTTCTTCTTTGGTACGGGTAACACGAATCCATCGACGTACCGCATGGGATGCTCCTTTCTACTTCTCGGCCACGGTTTTGAGCGCAGCCAAACCGGCCTCGAAATCCTTGCCGATCATCTGGTCGCAATCGACAAACACACTCATGAGTTTCATCAGGTATCCCTGTGGACCGAACATCGCCCAGGTTACACGGGTACCGTCGTCTGTGTGTTCGAGCGTGAACTCGGCGGTATTGTGGGCTTCGAATGGTTTCAGAAAAATGAGCGAGAAGGTGATTTTGGACGGCGGGGTGGAGTCGGTGATTTCCATACGGCCCGTACCCACATCGCTGTTGCCGTCCCATGCCACGGCGGCCCCTTGGCCGTGGGTCGGCCCGCTCGTCGTCTTTTTCATCGCCGGGTCCATCTTCTCCCANNGTGTCGATGTGCGGGAAAATTGTTTCGGGGGAGGCGTGAATATGAGTGGACCGTTGAACTCGAAACGTGTCGGGTTTCGTAGCGGCATAGGCGAGTACTGCGGCGAATGCGACGGCTATCAGGCTGAGGACAGTTTTCAACATGGTGGTTCCCTTCTGCTTCGGCTTGGAGAGGGGGGCCTCACGGTTTGCATGTACTCTGTAGTCGAACAAGGTCGCTCCAAATCGACAGATGCCTATTCTCCTGGTAATCCACTGACTTCTCGCACCGGACGGACCTCGACCGTGCCGATCTGTGCTCCAGGCACTCGTTCCGCAATCTTGATGGCCTCCATCTGGTTCGCTGCATGGATCAAAAAGTATCCGGCCAACTGTTCCTTAGTCTCTATGAATGGCCCGTCGGTCACTGTACTCTTGCCGTCCCGCACTCGAACAATTGTGGCTGTTGCTTCCGGTTGCAGCGGCGAAGCATGGACATATTGCCCTTTGTGGTCGAGCTGGTGGCAGAGTTGGATCGACTCGGCCAGCATGTCCTTCCGTTTCTCTTCGGGGATCTTGCTGAAGGCTTCTTCATTGTGATGAACGAGCAGCAGGTATTTCATAGGGCACCTCCATCGACATAAGATAGTCGTCGGGAGAGACCAAAATCGACAAGAGCTGTTCCCGTGCGGGTCAGATGCGAGGCGCAGGCCATTTCCCTGTGCGCTGTCTTGCCAGGTATATCGGTCTGGTTCTCGCTTGTCCGTTAGGGAGTGTAGGGCTCATGCACGGTTCGTTGTGAAATCCACCAGATGTTTCCGTGTGGATCTCTCACGCCCCCTTGCCGATCGCCATATGGCATGTCGCCGACTTCCATCTCAAGGGTTGCCCCATGCTTGAGTGCACGTTGTAAGGACGCATCCGCGTCTTCGACATACAGATAATAGGTAGCTGCCATGGGTGTGTACCGTTCCGTGGCTTCGCTCACCATGACGGTCGAGGTGCCAAGTGTGACTTGGACGTTTTGAATCAGCCCGTTTGGTCGCATGGTTCGGCAGGTCTCAGTTCCGCCAAGACCGTGGATAAGGAAGTGTACAAAGGCTTCGGCATTGGCCACAAAGAAATATGGCGTCACGGTGTTGAAACCAGGCGGGATATACATATTAGACCTCTTACGTGAATGGGGAATGTGTGATGCGGACGAACTAGTCTAGCGGAAAAGATGTAGATTGCAATTACCCGTGACCGGGTCGTGGACTTCGGATGGGTGTTGGGTTTACAACGATTGCGGTGTGATGGTCGGAAGGAAGTGAAATCATTCCGAATCTCTCAAACCAAGGAGCCCCCATATGTATGATC
>CXWJ01007622.1_pt1 | contig 14503 bp, 14 predicted proteins | sample 590841 | NCBI WGS metagenome assembly CXWJ01 (sample SAMEA3498367, study PRJEB10139) | wastewater metagenome | biome: wastewater treatment plant; material: activated sludge | place: Austria | collected 2015-01-21 | reverse complement strand
ACGCCGAAGCCATCGCCGAGGACGAGGACCTCGCGACCTGGGTAGGTCGTGGGGTCGACTTTGCCTTGAGCTTGCCGCCCAAGTAGGGGGCGACGGCTCACACCGCGAACAGGTGGCCGGGGCCGTCCGCGCGCCGCTGATCGGTCGGCTCACCGCCGAGCCGAGCACCGTGCCCGCGAGGGTCAGGACGCCCGTTCGATCACGACGACTGGGAGCACCCGCGTCGTGCGAGTCTGGTAGTCGGCGAAACCCGGCATCGCCGCCGCCATCTGGTCGAACAGGCGGGTGCGCTCAGGTTCGGCGGCGACGGTGGCCCGCGCGGCATGCGTCTCGATGCCGACCTCGACCGTGACATCGGAGTGGGCTCGGACGTTGTGGTACCAGTCCGGGTGCTCCGGCGCGCCGGCCTTGGAGGCGATGACGACCAGCCGGTCTCCGTCGGTGGTGTAGGCCAAGGGGTTGATCCTCGGTTGCCCGCTCTTGGCTCCNNCCCTCGTTGGCGCGGAACTCCTCGATGATCGACCGGTTCCAGTCGTTGACCTCGGGCATGGGCCAAGTATGCCCGTGCTCCCGCGCAGCCAAGACGCGCCCGCCCGGGTGCTGGGGCTTAGCCGGCGACTCCCGCACCCAGCCGACCACCGCTGGTGACCGTCGCGCCAGCGGTCGAGGCCGTGATGCCGACGGCTCCTGTCGTCGTCAGCCCAGCGCTGGACCCGTCGAGCAAGGTCACCATGCCGGCGTTGAGCACCGTCCCCACGGTCTCGTAGGCCGAGCCGATGACGGCATCCTTGTCGCCGTCGCCGTCGCCGTCGGCATCGACGTCGGTGACGGTGACGGCGAACCCGAACTCGTCGAACGGCTCGGCCGAGCCGGGAACTCCCGCCGTGTCCTGCGTGAAGGCCTGGGCCCCCGCAGCGGTCAGCCCGGATCCAGAGCCCAGCAGCACCGTCACCGAGCCGGCACTGGCGATCACCCCCACGGCCTCACGATGGGCTCCGACGAGCAGCTCGTCCCGGCCGTCGCGGGTCAGGTCACCTGCGGCCAGCGCCCGCAGCCCCCAGCCGTCGAGCAGCTCGGAGACGCCCGGGACACCCGGGGTGTCCTGGGTGACGGTGACCTGCCCGGTCGGGCCGACGTTGGTCGCTGCTCCCGGCAGGATCGTGACCGCTCCGCCGAAGTCGGTGCCGTAGCTGCCGACGGCCAGCTCGGCCGGACCGGCCCCGTTGAAGTTGCCGATGGCCAGTGCACCGCCGAAGCGGTTGACCCCACCCACCTCGGCTCCGGTGACCGTCGTCGACCCGGTCGGCGTCCAGCCTGTCGTGGATCCCTTGAGCGAGTGGACGACACCGGCGTAGAGGTTGTCCTGCAGAGCGCCGATGACGATCTCGGCCAGTCCGTCGCCGGTGAGGTCACCGACGGCGACCGCCGAGGCGAATCTGTCGTTGTCCTCGGGCTCGTCGCCCACACCTTCGGTGGACTGGGTGATCGACATCGCGCTGTTGGTGTCCAGACCTCCGGAGCCACCACGGATCAGCACGGCCGCCCCGGCGTCGTCGAGGTCGTCGAGGTCCTCGCCGGGCGCCCCGACGACCAGGTCGGCATACGGGTCACTGCCCACCCGGCCGCAGGCCACGGACGCGCCCCACTCGTCACCTGCCTCGGACACGCCAGGTATGCCGGGCGTGCCTTGGGTGATCGTGACGCGGCTTGCCAGACCCGAGCTCGTGCCGCGATAGGTCGCCACGCCACCGGTCACCGTCCCGCTGGGGGTGGGTCGGCTCGGGAGCCCGACCGCGACGTCGGTGAACCCGTCGCCGTCGAAGTCACAGGCCGCGACGCTGGCGCTGTCGCTGTAGCCGGCAACGACCCCCAACGACACCCGCTGCCACGTCGAGCTGCCGCCCGCCGACGCGAGCCGCACGAGGAGCTGGCCCCCTCCGGGATGGCTGATCAGCTGGTCTTCGCGCCCGTCGCCGTTGACGTCGACCCGCGGGTCGGCCGTCACCGCATGGGCGTGGCCCGTCGCTGCCAGGGTCGCGGCGAGCGACAGCGTGACGACGAGCGCGCGAACAAGGACCATACGGTTCATAAGGGTGGATTTCTGGTCGGAATGGACGTCGAGAGTCATCATCGCCGGTGGGTTGCTCGCGGCACCGAGGTTTGTCCAAACCCGCGGCTGCCCGGCACTAGCCGAGGCGGCCTGTGGGGGTTGATACTGGACCTCGGCTGGTGTCTTGGCACCGTCGACGACCCGCATCTGCCCCCGTGTCATCGGGCGCCAGGATCACCGGAGGACCCCCAACCTCTGACTGTCGTGGGTGCTCACCAGCCGCGTCGACCGATCTCGGGGGTCGGTCGACCGACCCGGCGGGGTCAGGCCAGCTCGATGCTCACCCGAGCCGAGACCCCCTCGACGAGATCCTCAGCGTCGCGAACCGACTTCTTCACCGGCAGCACATAGGCCTGGCTCTTGGTGTCCGGGAAGACCGAGGTGCGCCAGGTCGTCGAGCCCACGGTGACGATGACGCGCACCGACCCGAAGCCTCGGCGCTCGCTCACCGCATGGTCGGCGATCTCGTCGCTGACATCGTCGGGCAGCGTGACGAAGTGCCACGCTCCCCCCTCCCACCGCCACAGGGGTGCCTCGAAGGTCGCGCGCATGGCTCGATCATGGCACCGCCCGCCGGCTGGTCCTCGCCCGTGCTGCCCGGTCGGCCACTCGGCATACCCCAGACGACCGGGCACGCGTTAGTTCCCGTTCACGCCCCTACCGGGCCGCGAACGGGAAGTAGCGCGTGCTCGGTTGTGCGAACGGGAAGTAACGCGTGCTCGGTGGGGGGCCCGCCGGCTGGTCCTGGGCACCGCCCGCCGACACACGGCTGGGCCTGACGCCTGGCATGTATCACGGCACATCAAACCCCCTCTGGATGTCGTGCTTGCTCGCCAGTCGCGTCGACCGATCTCGGGGGTCGGTCGACCTGGCGGGCATCGCACACTCGTCGTCGCTGCGCCCGGGTGGGGCAAGACCACCGCCCTGGAGGCGGCGGCCTCCGAGCCGGCGTTGTGCACCACGGCCGCGGGGCTGCTGCGCGACGGCATACCCACGCCCAAGACCCGACTCCCGGCTGTGCTCACGGTCGACGACCTGGCCGACCTCACCGTCTCCGAGCAGGCTGACGTATGCCGAGCCCTGGCCGACGCACCCACGTCCTGGTCGATCGTCCTCGCCAGTCGGGCCCACTTGGAACCCGGCGTCCGCCGGTTGGTCCGGGGGGTCGTCCACGAGTGGGGACCGCGCGACCTGGCCCTGGACGAGTCCATGGTGCGCGAGGTGCTGGTGAGCTACGGAGTCACTGAGGCCGAGGCACCAGGGCTGGTGCTCGCGGCGAGCGCCGGGTGGGCCATGCTCGTGCATTTCGCCGCCGACCTCCTGGCCCGCGACCCTCGGTCAGACCTGGCCCGGCTGGCCGGCCGGGGTCGAGCGGCGCACGGCTGGCTCCGCCGTGAGGTGCTCGAAGGCCTGCCTCCTGGTGTCGAGCAGTCGGTGGCCGAGCTCGCCGCATTCGAGCCCGTGACCCCGGACCTCGTCGAGATGCTGCACGCGCAGGGCCACCTGTCCGCCACCCCGGAAGCCTTCGAGCTGGCTGACGCACTCGGGTTCCTCGCCCCTCACCCCCGCTGGGGGATCCTGGACTCGACCCGGCTGCGGGTCGTGCCGGCCCTGGCTGCGGTGCTCGACTCCGCGCCCGTGCTGGGACCGGTCGCCCGGGATGCCGCGGCGCACTACGCCCGCGACGGGCTGCCCTTCGCCGCCGCCGCCATCCTGGCCCGCGCCGGCGATGTCGCGGCCGCCCGACAGCTCGTGCGGGAGCGCGGATCGGAGATGCTGAGCCAGGGCGACGCCGTCGGCGTGGTCGACCTCATCGACCAGCTAGCCGACGGACCCCCGGGGCATGACGTCGACCTCACCCTGCTGTTGGCCGACGCCCATCGCATGACTGGTGACGGCCTGTCGGCGGAGCGGGTGCTCAGGAGCCTGGCACGCGACCACGACGGGTCGACCGAGCCGTGGTCGCGCCGCGCCGCGCCGGTGGCGTCATGGCGCCTGGCGAGCCTGTGCTTCATGAACGGTGACTACCGCGGCGCCCTGGCCGCGCTCGACCATGGCGACGCGCTCGGACGGCCCCAGGTCGAGGCGGCACCGCGCGAGCGAGAGGCCATGGCCTCGGCGGATGTTGACGAGGTCGACGCGCTCAGCCTCCGCGCTCACGTGCTCTCGATGCTGGGGCGCGACGACGAGGCCCAGCGGGCCGCTGGTCGAGCGATGTCCGCAGCGGCCGGGTCGGTCGACCCGCGGGCGCTCGCCGTCGCGCACCTCGCGGTGGCCAAGGTCAGCAGCGGCACGGCCAAGATGGCCAACCTCGACCGGGCCCACCAGACCGCCGTGCGGGCGGGCGACCTCATGAACGCGTGTCGTGCGCTGCTCAACCAGTCGTTCGTCCACCTGGCCAGCGCGAGGTATGCCGAGGCCGAGGTCGCCGCTCGAGCCGCGGTCGCGATCGGGAGCGTGTGCAGTTCGCCCGGCCGTCACTCGGCGGCCCTGCACAACCTTGCCGAAGCGCTGGCCGCCCTCGGTCACCACGAGGAGGCGCTGTGGACCATCGACCGCTCCCTCGCCATCTGCCGCCGCCTGGGCCCGGCGCGTGCCGCGACGGGTCTGTGGGGTCGGGCCGAGATCCACCGCAGCCTGGGTCGCGTCGAACAGAGCCGAGCGGCCTATGCCGAGTGTCTGGCACTGGCTCGTGAGGCCGACGACCGCCAGGTCCTCGTGCCAGCGCTGGCCGGGCTGGCCCGCCTGCTCGTCGACCAGCACGACGACCCACGCAACGTCGACCCGGGAGGTGCCTACGCGCTCGCCCTCGAAGCGGTCAGCCTCGCGAGCCCGACCACGGCAGCCCCGGCTCATACGGCGATGGCCTGGGTGCTCGTCGCGGTCGGTGCCAGTGACAGCGCGGTGGGTCACGCCACGCTGGCGATCTCGGCCGCCCGCGCCTGCCACAGCCTCGACCACCTCGCTGAGGCGCTGGACGTGTTCGCCGAGGCGAGTGCCGACCTCGCGGCCGGCCGGGCCGCGCTGACCGAGGCCCGCGAGATCTGGCGCGAGGGCGGTGCCAGGGTGGCCGAGTGGCGCCTCGACGTCCGCCTCGGACGACTGCCGTCAGCAGGGTCCTCCGATCGGTCACGGGCGCGCGACGCGGCGAGGTCCTTGCAACGGCTGGGCATCGCCAGCGTGGCCGGGCGCGCCCTGGCGGACCTGAGTCCCAGCCGGCCCATCGACATCCGCGTGCTGGGGGGCTTCGACGTGCAGGTCGAAGGACGGGCCGTGCCTGTCACGGCCTGGCGGTCTCGGCAGGCCCGAACCCTGGTCAAGCTCCTGGCCGCGCGAGAGGGTCGACCGGTCACTCGGGCCGCCCTGTGCGAGGTGCTCTGGCCCGACGACGACCCAGCCCGGACCGGGCACCGCCTGTCGGTGCTGCTGGCCGCGGTGCGGTCGGTCCTCGACCCCGAGCGGGCCTGGCCACCAGACCACTACATCAACGCCGACCTGACCGGCATGCGACTGGACCTGCGGCACGTGTCGGTCGACGCGGACGCCGTGCGGTCGGACGCGGCACATGCGGCCGACCTCCTCGCCGAAGGGGACGCCGCGCGGGCGATGGAGATCCTCATGGATGTCGACCAGCGCTATCGCGGTGACGCCTTCGAAGATGATCCCGAGCAGGACTGGGCCGACGGCATCCGCGAGCAGACCCGCGCGGCCTGGCTCAGTGCGCTACGTCACCTGGCCATGCTGCTGGCCCGGGAGGGTCGCACCCACGAGGCGGGCGCGCTCTATGTCCGGCTCCTGGCCGCCGACCCGTATGACGAGCGGGTGCACCGGGCGCTCGTGGGGTCGCTCGTGCGAGCGGGCCGCCACGGCGAGGCGCGTCGGGCCTTCGTGCGATGGGGCCGGGCCATGGCCGAGATCGGCGCGCCGCTGCCGTCGACGACACTGCTGCAGCCGCCGGCGGGCGGCTCGGAACGCCACCGCACACCCGCACGGTCGGTGATGACGTCGTGATGACGCGACGCTGACACCGTGAGGTGCCGCAGTCCATTGGGGGTCTGCGGCATCGCGGAACCACCGCACAGCACACGGCATACCAATCACACCAAGGGGAAGACATGACTCAGAACGCATCCAGAACACGCGGACGCCGCGCCGGCATCTTCGCCCTCAGCCTGGCCGGGCTCATGGGCACGGCGATCATCGTGGCGCCCGCCCCGGCATCCGCCGTGGACATGTGGCCCTGCCCGCTCGTGGGCAACGTCATCAACGGCACCGCCGGCGACGACGTCATCAACGGCACTCCAGGCACCGACATCATCAACGGCCTCGGCGGCAACGACACCATCAACGGGCTCGGCGGTGCCGACGTGATCAACGGCGGTGGCGGCTACGACGAGATCTTCGGCGGCGCTGGCGGTGACTGCCTCTTCGGCGGCGCGAGCGGCGACCTGGTGCTCGGCGGCGGCGGCGACGACGTCGTCGACGGTGGCGTCGGCAACGACTGGGTCGAGGGCAACGCCGGCAACGACCTCGTCGACGGCGGGGACGGGTTCGACGGCCACATGCCGGGTGAGCTCGCCTTCCGCGTGGAGTACTGACCCGGGTCTCGCTGTCTGACCAGCACCTCACCGGTTCGACGGTGACCGCAACGACAAGAGCCACACCCAGTCCGGGTGTGGCTCTTGTCGTTGCCGTGGACTCGACAGGTCAGTCGAAGTCCTCGATGTCGCTTCCCACCGACGAGTAGGTGCCGTTGGAGTTGCGCTTCATGATGTCGACGTGGACGTGGTCGACCGAGGTCGAGAAGTAGCTCGTGAGGCTGATCCAGAACTGCGTCTTGCCGTTGCCGGGCGCGCAGTAGACCGACGAGCTGCGCGAGCCGAGCAGCGTGTGGTTGCCGAACGCGTCCTGGTAGTACGTCGCCTTGACGTAGGCGCACTCCTGGTCGGTCAGGTAGAGGTAGCCCGTGAGCTTGGGGTAGGTGTACCCGTTGATCAGGTCCCACTTGAGGTCACCGCCGTTGACCGGCGCGCCGAGCACCCAGTTCGTGCCGAAGTCGAAATGCGACTTGGTGATCTTGGGGTGGTCGGTGTCGAGGACGATCGCGGAGGCCGGCGCTGTCGCCGCGGCGACCACGCCGAGCGCGATGGCTGCTGCTGCGGCGAAGGTCCCGGCCCGGTGGCGCTTGATGGTGCTGAACATGTCGTGCTCCTTCGTGTACGGCGGTCCGGTCGCGTCTGCGAGTGTGTGGACCGTTCCCCTGTTGCTCCGCGGCTGCGGGGCATGTCATGAGAGTCGCGGACCCCTATCAGCACGGCGTCACAACGGGCTGTGGTGCGGTAGGTGCGCCAGCGCGCACCTACCGCACCACAGGCCTGCTGAGCCGCGAGTGGGGTCAGAGGTCTTCGAGGGCGATCCCGACGATGACCGGTGCGCCCCCGACGTTCCGCACCAGGTTGATGTGCACGTGGTCGACGGCGGGGTCGCGGAAGCCACGCAGGGACACCGGGTAGGACGCACCTCCGGCGGCGGGCGCGCAGCGGTTGGCGCCGTTCGCGGTGCCGAGCTGGACGTGCGCGGAGTCGAAGTACTGCACCTGGACCCGCCCGCAGGTGCCGGCGCTGAGGTAGAGGCGACCGTCGACCCAGGGCGCCACTCCAGCGGCGTTCTGGTCCCAGCGGACGAAGCCACCGGTGAGCGGCGTCCCGGCCGCCCACGTGTTGGCGAAGTCCATGGTGGCGGTGTTGATGACCGGGCGGTCGACGGCGACGACGACGGCCGAGGCCGACGGCGCGACGGCGACGCCGAGCCCCACGGCGAGCGCGGCGGCCACGCCGAACGCTCCCGAGATGGGTGGTGAGATTCTCATGTCGTGCTCCTTTGTGAGGTTCTGCTCCCGCCGGATGCGGGTGCCTGCTCACCGTCGCGCGCCAACGTCAGCGTCGCGTCAGCACGGCATACCCCCGCCCGATTGGGCGCGAGCGCGTCTCGTCGGCCAGAGTGTGCGCATGCAGGATCTGCAGGCCAACCACCTGATCGTCTTCGGCCTGGGACTGGTGCTCTGGTGCGTCTACGCCTGGGAGACCTGGACCCGGTCCAAGACCCGCATCGGCCTCTATGGGTGCGGAGTCGTCATACCCCTGCTCATCGTCGTCAGCCTCGTGCTCTTCATCATCCAGCCGGCGACCCTGGAGTCATCGCGAGAGATGATCTTCACGGACATCCAGCGCTTCTTCCTCTTCAACGCCATCGGTGGCGCGGCGGTCGCCGTGCTGATGGTGGTGCTGCAGCTGCCCCTGTGGCTGGCGACCCGCAACCGGCCCAAGACGTTCTGGCGCTGAGCTCGGACATTTCGGGCGCACCGACCTAGGGTGGAGTCGTGGCCGACATCGACCTCAACGCTGACCTCGCTGAGTCCTTCGGGGTCTGGCGCCTCGGCGACGACGAGGCGATGCTCGAGGTCGTCACGAGCGCCAACCTGGCGTGTGGCTTCCACGCTGGGGACCCGCGCACGATCCTGGCCACGGTCCAGGCCGCGGCCCGGAGGGGAGTCGTCATCGGTGCACAGGTGGGCTACCGGGACCTCGCGGGCTTCGGGCGACGGTTCATCGACGTCTCGGCGAGCGACCTGACCGCCGACATCCTCTACCAGCTCGGCGCCCTCGACGGCCTCTGTCGTGCCGCGGGCACCCGAGTGGCCTACCTCAAGCCGCACGGCGCGCTCTACAACGCGGTCGTTCACCACGAGGAGCAGGCGCGCGCCTTGGTCGACGCGATCGTGGCGTATGACGAGCGGCTGCCACTGCTCGGGCTGCCGGGCTCGGTGTCGCTGCAGGTCGCTGAGGCTCGCGGGGTGATGACGGTGTGCGAGCTCTTCGCCGACCGCGGCTACCGCGCCGACGGCACGCTGGTGCCCCGGTCCGAGCCCGGCGCGCTGGTGACCGAGGCGGCCAGGGTGAGCGAGCGCGTGGTCCGGGCCGTGCTCGAGGGTGAGCTCGACACGGTCGACGGCGGGCGGATCGGGGTCGACGCTCGCAGTGTCTGCGTGCACGGCGACACCCCCGGAGCGGTCGCTCTGGCGCGCGCCGTGCGCTCCGGCCTCGAGGCGGCCGGGGTCGCCTTGGCGTCCTTCGCACAGGGTCGATAGCGGGGCGGCCGGTATGTCGTGGCGGCTCCTGCCGGCGGGCGCGGACGCCGTCCTCGTCGAGCTCGAGACCCTCGCCGAGACGCTGAGGGCTGCGGCCTGGCTGCGGCACCTGCGCGAGGTCGGCAGCGGACCGTGGGCGTTGGTGGTCGACGTCGTCCCGGGAGCGAGGAGCGTCCTGGTGACCGTCGGGCCGGGACGAGGGGCGGGCGCGATCCGGGCGGCGATCGCTCGCGACCTGCCGCGACAGGTCGGGCAGGCTGTTCCGGGCCGCGGCACGGACGACCGGCTCGGCTTCTCGGGGGCCGACGAGGTGGTGGTCGTTCCCGTGCTCTACGACGGGCCCGACCTGGCCGAGGTCGCGCGGCATACGAGGCGATCTGTGCAGGACGTCGTGGCGACGCACGTCGCCGCTGACTGGGTGGTCGCGTTCATGGGCTTCTCGCCCGGCTTCGGCTATCTCACGTCGGGTGGAGGCCAGCTGCAGGTGCCGCGCCGGGCCGAGCCACGGACCCGGGTCCGCCCGGGCTCGGTGGGGCTCGCGGGCGAGTTCACCGGCATCTATCCACGTGAGTCGCCGGGCGGCTGGCAGATCATCGGGCAGACCGACGCCACCCTCTGGGACCTCGACCTGACCCCGGCTGCCGTGTTGCGACCCGGTGTCAGGGTGCGTTTCGAGGCAGTCGGGCCATGACGACGACTCTGCGGGTGCTGGCGACCGGCCCGTTCGCGACGATTCAGGACCTCGGCCGAACCGGGCTCGCCGACCTGGGGGTCAGCCGCTCTGGTGCGGCCGACCGCACGTCATACGACCTCGGCGCGCGGCTCGTCGGTCACAGCGCCAGGCGCGCGGCGATCGAGGTGACGTTCGGGGGACTGGTGGTGCGCGCCAGCGCCGACGTGCTGATCGCACTGACCGGAGCCGACCCCCGGGCCACGGTCGACGGGCGGCGGGTGGCCTATGCCGAGCCGGTCCACCTGCGCGCCGGAGAGGTGCTCACGCTGGGGGTGCCGACGTCGGGGTTGCGCACGTATGTCAGCGTCCGGGGTGGCATCGAGGTGGCGCCCGTCCTCGGCTCGCGGTCCTTCGACTCGCTCGCGGACCTCGGGCCGGCGCCGCTGCGGGTGGGGGACGTCCTGCCGGTAGGCCGCGTGCGGCACACCCGCTACCCGGCGATCGACCAACCCGCCGCACGACCGCCGTCGCCCTTCGTCCTGCGTCTGGAGGCCACGGTGGGGCCGCGGGCCGACTGGGTGCGTTCGCCGGTGACGGCGGCGGCCGGGCCGCCGACGGCTGTCCGGGCCAGCGAGGTTGTGGAGACTCCGGTGGGCGGGGCCGCCGGGCTCAGCGGGCAGTGGTGGCGGGTCAGCACCTTGGCCGACCGGATCGGGGTCCGCCTCGACGGCACGCCGATCTCCTGGGCCGCCGACCGGCACGGGTCCGAGCTGCCGACCGAGGGGATGGTGCGTGGGGCGGTCCAGGTGCCTCCCAACGGTCAGCCCATCGTCTTCATGGCCGACCATCCGGTCACCGGCGGCTACCCCGTGGTGGCCGTCATCCGCGCCCGGGACGTGGACCGGCTGGCGCAGGCGCGCCCGGGGCAGGAGATCCGCATCGCGATGGTCGAGGAGCCGGATCCGGGGTGACCCGCGGTGCACGTCGAGGGTGTCCCCGGCCACAGCACCCGCGGCGGCCCGACACAATGGGCGCGTGGATGTCGCTGTCTTCCTGGTCGCCCTGGCCGTCACCGTGCTCGGCATCACGGCGGCGAGCGAGCGTGTCGGCTGGCCACCTGCCCTCGTCCTCATGGGCGCGGGCATCGCCGCGTCGTTCCTGCCGTTCGTCGAAGCCGACCGCCTGCACCAGGACATCGTCCTGTTTGGTCTGCTCCCTCCCCTTCTCTACTCCGCCGCGATCAACACCTCCCTGGTGGACTTCAAGGCCAACCGTCGCCCGATCCTGCTGCTCTCGATCGGGCTGGTCGGCTTCACGACGGTAGGCATCGCGGTCGTCGTGCACGCCCTCATACCGGGCATCGGCTGGCCGGCCTGCTTCGCCATCGGCGCCGTCGTCGCCCCACCGGATGCCGTCGCCGCCACGTCGATCGGCCGTCGGATCGGCCTGCCCCGCCGGCTGGTGAGCGTCCTCGAGGGCGAGTCGCTGCTCAACGACGCCTCCGCGCTGGTCGCCTTGCGCATGGCGATCCTGGCGATGGCGGGCAGTGTGGAGCTGTGGGAGATCGGGATCGACTTCCTGCGGGCCGCCGTCGGGGGCGTGGCAGTTGGCTTCGTGGTCTTCGTCGTCGTCGGCTGGCTGCGTCGGCATATCGTCGAGCCGCTCTTTGACTCAGCGCTGTCCTTCATCACCCCCTTCGCGGCCTATATCGCCGCCGAGAAGGTCCACGGCTCGGGGGTCGTCGCCGTCGTCGTCGCGGGCATCCTGCTCGCCCACCAGGCGCCCGTGCTCCAGACCGCGTCGTCACGAGTGGCGGAGCGGCTGAGCTGGCGCACGATCTCGTTCGTGCTTGAGCACGCCGTGTTCTTCCTCATCGGTCTGCAGGCGCAGTGGCTGCTGGGCGAGGTCTCGCGCAGCGACCTGCCGGTGACCCGGATCGTCGTGGTCTGCGTCGCGTCCCTCGCGGCTCTCATCGCGCTGAGACTGATCTGGGTGTTCCCGGCGCGCTATCTGCTCGCCCGTCCCAGCGCGGACCCGGCGACCGGCGTGATCCCTCCATGGACCTACACCTTCGTGCTCGGCTGGGCCGGTATGCGGGGGGTCGTGACCCTCGCTGCGGCCTACCTGCTGCCGACCTCGACGCAGTACCGCGAGGTGCTCCTGCTCATCGCCTTCACGGCGGTGGCGGGCACGCTCTTCATCCAGGGGCTGAGCCTGCCGTGGGTCGCCCGGCGCCTCGGGGTGCCGCCGCCGGACCCCGTGGCCGACGCGCTGGCCCGCGCCAACCTGCTCCATCAGGCCTCACAGGCCGGCTTGGAGAAGCTCGGCGACTTCGAGGACGAGGACTCGCACGGCGTGCTGGCCACGATTCGGGCCCGGGTCGAACAGCGTGACTTCGCCGCGTGGGAGCGGCTCGGGTCACTGGACGGTGAGGAGACGCCGAGCGAGAGCTATGTGCGCATCCGACAGGCGATGATCGGAGCCGAACGTCGTCGCGTGCTGCAGATCCGCGACACCGGGCTCGTCACCTCAGAGATCATCAGCGACGTGCTCGGCCTGCTCGACGTCGAGGAGTCCATGCTCGACGTGACGCAGCGCTCGCGACGCGACGTTCGCGCGGCGGCCGACGAGACCCCGCATCTGGTGGCCGACCTCTGCGTCGAGCTGCGCGCGGCGGGGATGTCACACCCCGGTGGGCTCGCCGGCCAGTCACCCGAAGGTGACGACGGGCCGGAGGCGCCACTCACGTGTCAGGCGTGCGTCGACGAGGGCCTGACCTGGGTGCATCTGCGGCGCTGTCTCACCTGCGGGAACGTGGCGTGCTGCGACTCGTCGGTGGGCAAGCACGCCACGGCACACCACGAGCAGACCCTGCATCCGGTCATGCAGTCGGCCGAGCCNNGCGGTGACAGAGTGAGGGGCGTGCCGGACATACCTCGGTGTGGAGCCTGACCTCGTGGCCGATTCCTCGAGCCTGGATCCGGCGGGTATGCCGGGTATGCCGGAGCGCACCTTCGACGATGTCGTCGCGCTGGTGCATCAGCCGGTTCTGCGCTACCTGTTGCGCCGAGCCTCGCGTGACCTCGCCGCTGACGTGTTGGGTGACGTGCTGCTGACGCTGTGGCGGCGACGTGACGACATACCGGCCGAGGCGTTGCCATGGTGCTACGGCGTCGCCCGTCGATGCCTCGCCAACGCCGTGCGTGGCAAGCGCCGCCAGCACGCCCTCGTGGCCAAGATCATCATCATCGACCCACCGGCGGACCACTCCGAGCCGACTCTGGAGGGTGACCCGACCGTCGACGCGGCTCTGCAAAGCCTGAGCGAGGACGACCGCGACATCCTGCGGCTGTGGGCCTGGGAGCAGCTCGAGGCACGCGAGATCGCCGAGGTGCTGGGGGTGAGCGCCAACGCGGCGAGCCTTCGACTGCATCGAGCCAGAACCAGGCTACGTACCCGGTTGACAGAGGCGGGCCCGGTCCGGACACAAGCACAGACAGGGAAGGAGGAGCACCCATGAGCACAGACTCGGTTGGTTCGCACGACGTCAGCGGCGGCGGTGGCGAGGTCAGCGGTGGCGGCGACGTCAGCGGCGACGTCAGCGCCGTCAGCGATGACGCCGACCTGCGCGCCAGGGTGCGCCGAACCGACCCGACCGCACCTGGTGCGGTGGTCAACGCGTCGTCCCTGGAGGCTGTCATGTCCGAAATCCGTGTGACCCCAGATGTGCCCGGCGCGGACGGCTTCGCGCCAGTCCGACGGCCAGGCTCTCGGCGCCGGCTCGCCCTCGTCAGTGTGGCTGCGGCGGTCGCCGTCGTCGGGGCCGGCTGGGGAGTCGGCGCCCTGGTCTCCCCCAACGCGCCGACCGTCGCCACTCCGGCGATGACGTTGAGCGCGGCATCGGACGTCGACCCGTCGATGGCCATGTGCCTGCGCATCTCGCCCGAGGTGCTCGTCGGCGTCCCCCTCGCTTTTGACGGTGTCGTGACGTCGGTCAAGGACGGTGTGGCAGTGCTGTCGGTCAGCAAGTGGTTCAGGGGCGGTGACCCGGCCAGCTCGACGGTCGCGATCACCATCCCCGACACCGACCTGGTCGCACTCATCGGTGCTCCGACCTTCGTCGAGGGTGGTCGCTATCTCATCTCCAGCGACGGCGAGACGATCGGACTGTGCGGAGCCTCCGACGCCTACAGCCCAGAGCTCGCCGCGATCTACGCCGAGGCCTTCACGCCGTAGCGCGCCCCGCCGTCCCCCGGCGTCCACCTGGCATGCCGCGTCGGCTCCTGGCATCCCGTGTCGGCGCCGGGCGTCCCGTCTCGGCGCCGGGCGTCCCGTCTCGGCGCCGGGCGTCCAGTGTCGGCCCCCGCGTGCCCTGGGCCCCCGGTCCCCGCGTCGGCCCCCCGTCCCCTGGTTCCCCCGGCGTCTCCCTCGGACGACAGATGGGTAGGCGCATGAAAGCGGCCGTCTTTCGTGCATCTACCCATCCGCCGTCCGGGAGGAGGGGGAGCGGGGACTGGGAAGGGGGAGCGGGGACTTGGAAGGGGGAGAGGGGGAAACGGGGAAGGGGGAGAGG
>CXWJ01003546.1_pt1 | contig 14505 bp, 17 predicted proteins | sample 590841 | NCBI WGS metagenome assembly CXWJ01 (sample SAMEA3498367, study PRJEB10139) | wastewater metagenome | biome: wastewater treatment plant; material: activated sludge | place: Austria | collected 2015-01-21 | reverse complement strand
TGGACCGATATGAGCCTTGCGTTACCGGGATTCTAGAGGGGCCTACCGACAAGGCAGTCACGATCATGGACGGGCCTTTCGGGTCCGTCTATCCGTGGAACGAGGAACGCGGGCTGTCCAGCCTTACGAGCGCGTCCCTGACGCCGTTTAGCAAGTCCTGCACTTCATGGGGACAGGCCAAGGCGTTGCTGGACGAGGTTGACGTTGTGGCGGCTCAAGCGCGCTGCGAGGCCATGGTTGAGCAGATGGCCCACTACTGGCCCGGTGTACGGGCTTACAGGATCGTTGATCACAAGTTGAGCATTCGCGCCATGCCTCGTTCCGGGGCTGACGCCAGATTGGTGGATGTTGGGCGTGCCGGCGAACATGCCCTACGAATCCGGGCGGGGAAGATAGACGCGATCTTGCACGCTGGCAGGATCGTCAAGGAAATGCTGTGCTCGCTGTAACAGGCCGCAGAACCACGATCATCGAAGCACTAAGGCGGATCGTCACGGATGAGGTAGTCCGGATCGACGCGGACCTTTCAGACCCTGCGTGCGCTTTCCAGTTGCCAAAGGCCGACAAGTATGTGCTGGCTGCTGGCGTGATCCATTGCAAGCGGATCACCGGTCAATCGGCAGCTCAGATCGTTGCAAGCCTTTCGGTCAACTTCGTCAACGTGGTGCGGCTATGCGAAACCATCCTCGACACAAACCCCAAGGCGCGGATATGCGTGGTGGGCAGCGAGTCGGCGTTCAAGGGTTCGTTCGACCAAACCTATGCGCTGGCGAAATCCGCCGTGCATCGGTATGTGGAAACGCGCAAGGTTGGATCGGCCCAGCAGTTGGTGGCGGTGGCGCCCCACATCATCCTGGACTCAGGCATGACGCGCCGTCGCCACGACTACCCAGAGTTGGTCGAGGAAGCCGAGGCCGGTAAGAAGTTCACCACGCCTGAGGAGGTGGCATCGGTTATCAGGTTCCTGTTGTGGGAGCCGACAGTCATCAACAATGTCGTCTTCCGGTTGACGCCAACGTGCTGACGGTAGTCACCGGCTGGAGTCCAGCGGGTTGGATCGAATACGGGCAGCGGTTCATTGAGTCGTTCCACAAGCATTGGCCGGTATGCGTCAGGCTCATCGTCTACACCGAGGAACCCGTTGCGCTTCCCCGTGGTGAGTGCCGGTCCCTGTGGGATATCCCCGGCGCAAGGGAGTTCATAGACCGCCACAAGGGACGGCCAGCGGCCAACGGAAAGAAGCCCGGTCCTACGTGGAAGCCAAACGCGATCCGCGCCGGATACAACTGGCGCTTCGATGCGGTGAAGTTCTGCCGGCAAGGGTTCATCCCTCTGCACGCGGCGCAGGGGCTATCCGGCCTCATGTGCTGGCTGGACGCCGATGTTGTGACGTTCAAGGACGTTGCGCCAGGACAGGTGGAATCACTGCTACCGGCTAGCGCGGTGGCTTCCTACCTTGGCCGGGTCCGCATGCATAGCGAGATCGGCTTCCAGCTCTATCGACTGCCGGAAGCCATGCCGATCCTGCAACGGTTCCGGGATCTGTTTGCGACTGACGAGATATTCAACTATCCCGAGTGGCACTCAGCCTACGCATGGGATATCGCCCGCGAGCATAGCGGGCTGCGGTGCCACAACCTGACGCCAAACGGTACGGGCCATGTTTGGTTCCAGTCCCCGTTGGGGTCATTCTGCGACCACCTGAAAGGCAAGCGAAAGGCACTAGCTGCCTCGCATGAAAGACGATGACGGCCAGTGTCTATATCGGTTACGACAAGCGCGAATCCGACGCTTACAGGGTCGCGCTCCAAAGCCTGCACAAGCATTCAAGCCGCCCGCTACTGGTAACGCCGCTTGATAGGCAACGTCTAGCCGAGTGCGGTTTGCTGCGCCGTCCGATGGACATGCGCGGCCAGATGTACGACTTCGCAAGCGCCGCGCCATGCTCGACGGAGTTTGCTATCAGCCGGTTCATGGTGCCGTTCCTGGCGCAGACCGGCTGGGCCTTGTTCGTGGACTGCGACGTGCTGTTCCTGCGCGATGTGGCAGACCTTTTCGCGCTGGCCGATTCGCGCAAAGCCGTGATGGTGGTGAAACACCAGCAGACTGGCGGCGGGACGAAGATGGACGGGCAGGCGCAGACCACCTATCCGCGCAAGAACTGGTCCTCGGTCGTCCTGTGGAACATGGACCACGAAGCCAACAAGCGCCTGTCACTGCAAGACGTACAGGAGCGCAGGGGATTCGACCTGCACCAGTTCTACTGGCTCCACGATTCCGAAATAGGTGAACTGCCGGTCGAGTGGAACTGGCTGGTCGGTGTACAGAAGAAGCCCGCCAATGTCGGGATCGCGCACTACACGCTAGGCGGGCCGTGGCTCCCTAACTGGACCCCAGCAGAGCACGACGACCTATGGCTAGCAGCGTCAAGATCACAGGGTTAGACGAAACCGTCGCGGCCCTGAAAGCTCTTCCAAAGGAACTCGGCTCAAAGGGCGGTGGCCCTGTCCGTCACGCGCTGCACGCCGCCGCAACTGTCATGCGCGACGAAGCTATCCGGCTAGCCCCACAAGGCGACACCGGGAACCTCAAGCGCAACATCTACCTATACCGGGACCGCAATCCGAAAGCCTCGACAGGGGCGACGGAGCGTTACTTGCTGGGCGTCAGGAAGGGGCGCGGCCAGTACAAGGCCACGGGCCTCAACAAGAAGCTAGGTCGCGTTGGGGGTTCCTTCGTTGGCCCTAGAGGCAATGCCTACTACTGGTTCTATGTGGAGTTCGGCACCGTGAAGATGGGCGGCAAGCCATTCCTGCGGCCGGCTTTCGAGTCCAAGAAGAATGAGTCTGTTGGCATCTTCACCGAAGACCTTAAAAAGCAAGTCGCCTCCGCAGTCGCAAAGGCCCGCCAAAGCACATGATGGCCCCGATCTTCCAATGGCTCGGCGCTGACTCGGCGGTCTCTGCCCTGCTCACGTCTGGCTCAATCCTCAAGGTCTTCCGGGATGAGGCCGAGCAAGGGACGACCGCGCCGTATGTGCGCTGGGCGCTTGTCGCCGGCCAGCCTGAGAACTACGTCAGCGACGTACCGGGGATCGACAACGGCCGTTTCCAGTTCGATGTGATCGGAAGGACGAGGGCCGAAGTAGACGAGGTTTACGAGGCCGTGAGGACCGTGCTTGAGCAGCACGGCCATATCGTCTTTTTCGCCGGGTCAGACAAAGACCCGGAAACCAAACTGTTCCGGCTGGTCTTTGACCTGAGCGTCTGGACCAGCCGCTAGCTAACAACCAAAGGCTTCACCCCGAAGGCCCGCACTCGCGGGCCTTTTTCATTTCCGCCCGTGCTCGGGCTTCCAAGAGGCTACATCCATGAGTGAACTGAAAACCCAGGGCACGGAACTGTACGTGCTCGACTCCACTATTTCTCCCCCGGCTGTTCTCAAGATCGCGAAGCTCACGAACATCGACGGCCTTGGCGGTTCCGCCTCGGATATCGATATCACGAACTTCGACTCGACCGCCAAGGAATACCTGGTCGGCTTGCAGGACAACGGCACCGCCAACTTTGGCCTCAACCTGGACCCGCAGGATTCGTCCCACGTCTGGATCAAGACCAACGCGGGCGGCAATCGCTTCCAGTGGGCCATTGGCTGCTCCGAGGATGCCGGCGTTCCGCCGACTTCGCCGGGTGGCTCGGTGTTCGTGCTTGGCACCAGCCGGACGTGGTTCACGTTTGAAGCATCGGTCCAGCAGGCGCAGATCGCGTTTGCCACCGATGACGCGGTTCGCGTGCAGGGTTCCCTGCGCGTGTCGGGTTCGATCACGATGACCCCGGCCAGCACGTAAGCGTCACAACGGCGAGGTCTTCAACGGCTTCGCCGGGCCTTTCGGTCTACGTGCCTGTTCGCCGTGGGCGCGCCCGATTGGTCCGGCGTCTTATCCAGAGGTTCATATGTCCGATGTAACCGCTTTCTTTCATGCCGCTCCGGTTGCCCGTTTGATCAAGTGGGATGGCAAGGAACAGGAGTTCTGGTTCAAGCGCATCACTGGTGCCCAACGCATGCAGTTGACCAGTGGCCAGCGCATCAGCGTGGGCCGTGACTCCAACCAGATGGAAGTCGATCTTGGTGACGTGACCCGCCGCCAGCACATGCTTGTCCACTTCGCGGTATGTACCGAAACCGGTGAACGCCAGTTCCGGACGCTTGAGGATGTGAAGGCACTCCCAAGCACCGCGATTGCGTTGCTGTTCCGCGCCGCAGAGGAAGTCAACAAGGAGGATGAGGACGCGGGAAAATCCTAGAGCGGGACGACTGGCTGAGGTTTGCCTTTCGACTCGCCGCGATCCTGCACATGACGGTCGGGGATCTGCTCGACCGTCTGACGTTCCAAGAACTTCGCCTGTGGAATGCGTACCTCGCACGGGAGCCTGATTCCGGAACCCGCGTGGAGATCGCGCTCGCTGGTCTTACCGCGCAGTACGTCAACAAGAATCGCGGCAAGGGCAAGAAGGCGTCCAAGGTTTCGGACTTCCTGCCGTTCTCCAACCCGTGGAAATCCTCTGATGTTCCGGAGGACGTTGCAGCCCTGCGCGAAGCATTCGCCTCCCGCCTGATCATCAAGAAAAGAGAAGATGGCCAATAGCCTCGGCACTGTCTCAATCGACCTGGAAGCCAGACTCGCTAAGTTTGAGTCTGACTTCGGCCGTGCTGCGCGCATTGCCTCCAAGGAAATGGAGAAGATGCGCCGGCAGGTTGACTCGCAGTTGTCTGCGGTCAATCGTCGCATGGAGTCGTTTGCCAGCGGCGTCGGTAACGCGGTCAAGGGCGTTCTGGCCGGCTTCGGCGCGGGCGCTCTTGGCGCGCTACTCAAGAATGCCGTTAACACCGCCGACGCCTTGTCGGAAATGTCGCAGCGCACGGGCGTTGCGGTTGAGCGGCTGTCTGGCCTTAGCTACGCCGCGAGGATGAGCGGGACCAGTGTTGAGGGCCTTGAGAAGGGCCTGAAGGGTCTGGCCCGCTCGGTGGATGGTGCGACGAAGGTCGGCACGGAATCCGGCGCGGTGTTCGCTGCGATGGGTGTCAGCATCAAGGACGCCAGCGGCAACGTGCGCGGCATGGATGAGATCCTGGCCGACGTTGCGGACAAGTTCGCCGGCTACGAAGACGGGGCACAGAAGGCTGCACTAGCTCAAAAGCTGTTCGGCAAGGCCGGGGCTGAGTTGATCCCGCTGCTCAATGAAGGTTCGGCCGGTATCGCTGAACTGACGGATGAGGCCGAGCGTCTAGGGTTGGTGATAACTGGCGAGACTGCCCAAGCCGCGAACGAACTGAACGACAACATCGACAAGCTCAAGTCGCAGGCTGATGCGTTTGCGAATGGGGTTGTGCAATCCGTGGTTCCTGCATTGGCTGCGTTCACTGGCGGGCTTGTGGATTCCGCCAAGGCTTCCGACGACGCCCGCGAGGCTGGCGAGAAATTCGGGGGCTGGCTCAAGAAAATCGCCATCGGACTGGCCATCGCCAAGAATGGCGTGGATATCCTGATTGCTGGTGTGCAGGCGTTCATCGCGCTTGTGCCGGCCATGGTCAGCGGCGGTTTCGAGAACATCAAGGCGCAGGCGAACCTCGTTAAAGAGGCTATCAAGGGTGCGGTAACGCTCGACTTCAGCGGCACGAAAACGGCGTTCAACAACGCCATGGCGACGATGACCTCCAGCGTTCAGCACTTCGCCCAGGAAGGCATGCTCGCTGGCCGCGATTTCGATGGCGAGTTGCAATCGGCAATCATGGACGTTACCAACGCCTTTGAAGCGTTCGGCGACGAATCCGTTGACGTTTCCAAGGCGCTCGCAGACGTGGGCAAGGAAGCCAAGAAGACCGCGCCGCCCGTGGTCGATCTGGCCAACGCAGAGAAGATGGCCGCTGCCGCTCTAAAGGAATGGATGGACCAAGAGAAGACCATGCAGGGCGTCATGCGCGCCAATGCAAAGGCGCTTGAGGAACGCAACCGCGCTACCGAGGACTTCAACACTGGCATAGACGAAATGCTGCGCCGGTACGACGAGGAAATCACGCTACTTGGCATGGACGCCCGTGAGCGCGAAGTGCTGGCCATGATCCTGGCCGACGAGGCGCAGTTGCGCGAGATGGTCAACCGCGCCAAGCAACAGGGCGTAGACATCGACCCTGCGGTGATCGAAGGGATCAAGCGCGAGATTGCCGAGCGCGCCAAGGCGACGCAGGTTGCCCGTGACGGTGCCGCAGTTGCCGACGATTACCAGCGCGCTTGGCAGGGCGCTACCGATAGCGTGATCGACGCTTTCTCCGACTTCGTGGCGAGCGGGGCAAAGTCGTTCAAGGACTTCAAGCAAACGATCCTCAAGATCGCGCAACAGCTTATTTCGCAGTTGATGTCCACGTTCCTGCGGTCGAACTTGACTATCCCTGTGAGCATGGGGGGGACTGGCGCGGCCCCCATGGCTGGCGCTGCTTCTGGCGGGTTCGGTGGTGGGTTCGGCGGTGGGGCTGTTAGCCCTATGGGGATGGCTGGGCTTGGGCTTGCTGCTGGCATTGGAACGTCCATGGTTGGTAGCACGAACCCATGGGCGTCTGCCGGTGGTGGCGCCCTTGCTGGCGCGTCCTACGGCACGATGATCATGCCCGGAATAGGCACCATCGTTGGTGCTGTGATCGGCCTTGTGGCTGGCTACCTCGCCACGTCTGATATCCCGTCGATCACCGCAATCGGTTCCAACGTGGTCGGGACGGACGGCTACCGCAACCTTGCCCCCGGCTCTACCTACGGATCGCAGCTTGGCGGCTTTACCTTCGCCAGCATCGACGAGGTTGACCGCGAGACTCGGGACGAGCTTGGAAAGGCCGTCACCGACTTCGACAACGCGATTGCCGAGATGCTGGACGATGACCAGTTGGAGCGCGTGACCGAGGCGCTTGCAGACTGGAACCTCCAGCTTGAGGAAGGCGCGATCACCGCCGAGAATCTTATAGGCTCGCGCCTGTCAGTGATCGTCGGCACCTTTGAGGAACGGGTGCAGGACTTCGTGAACGGGGTTGAAGGCGTAGAGGAACAGACCAAGCGGCTGGCCGAGGCTCTGGAACTGCTCAAGCGCGCCGAGGGTGGGCTATTCGGTACGACCAACCCCATGGAGGCGGTGACGCAAGGCCAGAAGGCGCTATCAGAAGCCATGCTGGCTATCGGCATGGATGCCAACACCTCCGCCGCCGATCTGGAAGCCGCGTTCAACCGTGGCGAAGGCATGACGATAGAGCAGATCAAGCTCTACTTCGAAGCCGCCGACGCCATGACGGCTCTGAACCAGGCGACCGAGAATTTCCTTAACGGGGTCCGGTCCTATAACGACTTCATCAACGGATTCCGCGAGGAAGCCTTGGGCCTGTCCGACTTCACGCGGTCCATGCGGGCGCTGGAGCGGTCCACGGTTGATGCAGTACGCCAGGCCAACCTCCTGGCCCGCGCTGCTGGCCTTCAGGGCGCACGCGAGGAAGACCTCGCCTACATCCATGAGGCGGCGGCGATGCGAGCCGCAGCGGCCATCCGTGCGCTTGAGGCGGCATCCAGTGATCTGGTGACGGACCTGTACGGGAACAGTTCGCTTGAGGTCGTGGGCGACTCCATCTATCAGGCTGCTGAAGCCCTGAGCGATGCCACGGACGCCCTGCGCGAGTTTAGCGACGACCTGCTGTTGGGAGACAACTCCCCGCTCAACGGTCGGGCCAAACTTGACGAAGCCCTGCGGCAGCTTAACGCCGCGTCCGCTTCTGGGGATGTGGATCGGGTCAAGCAGATCGCGCAATCGACGTTGGATATCGGGCGCGGGGTCTTTGCTTCCGGTTCCGATTATGCGGCGCTGTTCGGGCAGGTGCAGGCCATCGTCCTGGCCACGGTCCCGAGGGTTGCTGACACCCTTGACCCGGCCATTGGCGGCATCGGCCAAGATGATGTGATGAGCGCATCGGAACGCCTGGAGCTTGCCAGCACCTTGGCGCAGAACGTGGCCGACCTGTCTGATGCCACTGGCCAGACCATCGATGAGGTTGCGGAGCGGCTTGGTATCCCTCTGGAACTTCTTGCGGATGATCTCGGGATTGCGTTTGCTGACCTGCCTGCGTTCCTTGAGTCTCTGAAGCCGCCCGAGGAATCGGATGCGGTGATACTGTCCGAAACGATCCCGGCGCTTGTGAACGCGACCGAGGAAGGCACGGCGGAGGTTGTGGCATCCGTCGATGGCGTGGGTGAGGCGGTGGAAGAAACGGGCGGGGAGATCGTGACCGCTGTCGAAACCAGCACCGACGTACAGCGCGAAACCAACACGCTGATCCGCGACCTGTTGAATCGCTTGGGCGGCGACGGCAGAAGCGATAGGTACAACCAGCGATGACTCGCCGGATCATCCTGATCGAAATTGGCGGCATCGCAGAGGAACTAGTCACGATGAACCACAGGCTGCGCTCGCTAAGCGTCACCCTAGACGGTGGCGGAAGCGTCATCACAACCGGAGTAAAGGCTGACGTACGAATCCCGTACACCGGAGTCATCACGGGGTGGGAGATCGTCGCCGACGTTACAGGGTCAATCGTGATCGACGTTTGGAAGGACACGTACGGGGCATTCCCGCCTGTAGTGGGTGACTCCATCACCGGAACCGAGAAGCCTACCCTGGCTTCACAACTCACGAACTCAGACGACACACTAACCACATGGGGAACCGCCGTGACCGCAGGAGACTGGGTAAGGATCAACGTCGATAGCGTGTCTGCGGTCCACCGCGTGACCCTCGCTATCCAAATTACGGCATCCAACTAATGGCTACCAGAACCCCGACCTACTACACCGGCACGATCACCGGCCAGAACGGCACGCTGATTACCGTGCTCGACGCGATCCTCGTCACGGGCGAGGGCTGGACCAAGACGTACTCCGCGACGAACAAGGCGGTCTACACGCAGGCGAGCGGCAACGGGTTTTGCTTCCGTGTGCTGGACGACGGTTCAGGCGCTGGCGGCGCGGCAGAGGCGGAGGTGCGCGGCGGAGAGTCCGCGTCTGACGTGGATACGCTCGTTGATCCGTTCCCCACCGTGGCGCAGGTAACGAACGCCAACTGCACATGGCGAAAGTCCAACACCACGGACGGCACGACCAGGGACTATCACGCGCTTGCCGATGGCAGCAGCTTGGTCCTGTTGATCTATTTCGGCGGCGTAGCAACGGCCGCTGAAATCTACTTTTTCTGCGATACCGAACCTCACTACACTGGCGACGGCTACAACACGTTCATCGCCGTTCGCCACGCAAGTAACAACAATAGCAATTCGCTGATCGCGACAAGTTACACATCGGCAATTTCAAATAGTTCTACGACAGGCCGAATCTTCTTTGCGCGCAGTGCTGATGGGCTAATCAAGTCTGACTTCGCATGGCTTGTCGGCTTCAATTCGGCGTTTGGGTATTCTAACTTCACGGACCCGGACTATCCCAACACAGCAACAAACAAGCTTCACATGGGATTCTTCGATACCCTGTCCGCCTACTCAAACACCACGACCGCAATCCAAAGCGGTGGAATGTTGCGCGGTGCGATCCCATTTCTGCTTGACCCATACCTTGGGTCAGGAGTTGGCACGCTCGCCAACGCGGACACCTTCATAGATTCAGCCTACGATGCAACATCGTCTAGCTTGAAGATTCTCCAAGTTCAGGGTGGCGGCACATTCGGGACCACGCGAAAAGCGATATTCCAGATCGCTGGAACGTGGGACCCAGGCTACTGACATGGCCGACCTTGGCGACGTTGGGCTTGTGCAGGCGTTTCGCGTTCGCAGGGTCATTCATTGCCTCGACCAGCTGACGTTACAGGCGCAGCCAACCGGCAACGGTCCGATCACGAACACCGGCCTGACGCCGGCGACGGCCAACGGACTGATCCTGCTTTCAGATCGCGGCACGGCGCGAGTCGATGCAACGCGAGCGGATGGCGCTGGCATATGGTCGTTCTACGACATTAGCGTAGGCCGATACACGGTGGCCGACGTTACGAACAACGGCCAGTGGTTCATCGACGTGGCGATAGACCTGACGTTCACCGTAACCGAGAATCCGGGTGCGGCCGTGACTATCTCAGCGGGATACGCCTAACAAATGGGTAGCAGGACCTTCTCAACCCTAGACCCTAACCAGCTATCCGCTGCGGCGGAACTTGAGCTTTCCGGTTTGGTTGTCGCGGCAGACTCTAGCGCTGCGCTTGGGCAGGCGCGATCAACGATATCGCTATCTGCGGGGTCCTGGTGTATCGAAAGCCTGTTCTACGGGGAAGGCGATCTTGGGATCAACTGCCGAATTGGCATTGGTACATCTGCGGCCTTGCTGTCAAACGTCATTGGCTCTGACGTTGCGTCCTATGCCTACCGACTAGATACCGGGGAGGTCTACAACAACGGGGCTGTAATCGCCACATTCTCGGGCGCATCTAAGGGCGATATCGTCGCGCTAGCTGTCGGGCTGGACGAATCAACGCCTAGCCTATACGTCCTGATCAATGGGGCTGGTATTGGGGCTGTCACCATCGAGCCCGGTGACTACTACATCTTCGCTGCGGTCCAATCCTCCGTCGCCTACGAAATGCGGGCCTTCGTGAACTTCGGGCAACGGCTGCCGGAAAAGGCAACGCCGACAGGGTTCACCGCAGGCTGGTACACCGAAGCCGCAGACCCTGACGTGCTGCGGGTTGCGTCGCAGTCCTACCACACGGCCAACGACGACGCGCCGGCTAACACATTCTTTGACGGCAGGCTCCCTGAGAATTTCTCACTCGCCACGACGCGCTCTATCACGGTCTGGCCATGGGGTCGCTCTGGCGGTTCGCGCGCGGGAATCACGGGCCTGCAAATCGTAGACCCCGACCGCGCCTTTGACGTGCTGCTGTCCGAAGACTACCGGGACCAGAACGTCACGATCCGGATTCTGGACGAAGGCGACGCCTACGTTGACGCGGTAGTAGTGGCCAGCGCGATCTTCGACGGCGTTAGCGGCGACGATAACGGCAAGTCGATTAGGCTGCGCGACAAGCTGTCGAAAATGGATATGCCGCTACAGAGACGCCTGTTCCTTCCAAACGTCGCGGAGTCTGCGGCTAACCAGCCGATCCCGGTGACACTTGGAACCGCGCGCAACGTCGATCCGGTCCTGTACGACGAATTCAACCTCGCCTATGCGGTCCATGACGATAGGGTCAACTCCATTGTCGTTGTGCGCGACAAGGCTGATCCACTGGACCCCACGGGTTCACCGGAAGACTGGTCCTATAACGAAACATCCTCAGGCTTCCTGCTGAACGTCGCACCGCAAGGCAAGCTCACAGCAGACGTTTCGACCACTGGCGGCATCAGTTCCACCGTGGTGGACATGCTCGGCGGGGACGGTGATCCGTTTACCTTTGCCGGCTCTCCTGGCGACCTACAGAACTGGACCACCAATTCAGGCACCAACTCAGGCGAGCCTTACGGGACCACGGATTCCGAACTGATCTATGCCCTCATGTTCACCGGCCCATCCGGTCCTGCGGCCGTGAGTCCGTACATGCTGGCCGGTGTAACACTAGTGCCAGGCTCGACCTATCGCCTGCGGGTGACGGTGGGTTCCATCTCCTACCATGCAGGCTCCCGTGGGTCGTCCTTGCGCGTTGGGCATTCAGCCAGTTCCTCTGAGCTTGGCCTGATCACATCGGCAGGCGAGTTCACGCTGACGTTCGTCGCGGCAGGGACTGATCTGTACCTGACAGCACAGCAGGATGTCGCTGGCGGTGATGCGCTTCGGCGCGAGTTGCGGCTCGACTCGGTAACGCTTGAGGACGTGACCGCAACCATCGTGACCGACTTCGACGCCACGATTGCCGGCATCACCTTGGCTGAGTACGCGCAGGAAGTGATCGAGAACCGGGCGGGGTTCACCACCGCCGATTGGGATGTGGACAGCGCGATAGCGGTAGACGTTGGCGCCTATGACTGCGGCATCTACGCCCGCAACCCGATCACATGCCGTCAGGCACTGGACGCGATCATCGACAGCTATACCGGGTTCTGGTTTCAGGACCGGAGAGGCGTGATCAAGTTCGGACGGCTCTTTGCGCCCGGTGGCCCGGACGACTCGCCTACGCCAGACGCTGACTGGACCTTCACCGCAGGCGATATCCTGAGCGATGTCACGGTGGAGTTGGACACCGCAAAAGGACTTTCCAACAGCATCGCCTGCCGCCGCAACTGGTCGGTCTTTGGCGACTCCGACTTCGTGACGGATACGGTAGACGTTCCACTAGCCCTGCGCGCAAAGCTATCGCGTGAGTACCAGTTCACGCGGGTCAGCGCGGTCAACCTTGCGGAGTGCTACCAGCACGCGCTAGTCGCTGCGCCGATCCCGTCACTCATTGACGACCCCGAAGATGCACAGGCCGAGATTGATCGGGTCTGTTCCATCTACTCCGTGAAGCGGTACTTCTACAGCTTCACAGTCGCCATGACTTCCCGTAACGAGTTCACCATGGAGCCGGGACAGACCGTGCATCTAACCTACGATGCGGCAACGCTGGATTCCGGGAAGCGCCTGATGGTCGCTGAGGTCGAGGCCGACGCATTCAGGGGCACCGTGCGCGTGAGGGCTTGGGGATGAGTACGCCGACTGCGTTTATCTCCCCGATCAACATCCTGGTCGGTGGCAGTTCCAGCGGGTGGAGCAACGCGACCAATGTCATCCTGCCAGTGCAGGCAATGGACGGGCGGGTTGATACGGTTTCTCGTGGGGTTGCAACTGGTGGAGATATGGAGGTCGAGCTACTGGCGACGGCAACTGAATATGTCCGCTGCGCTGCGCTGATCAATCACAACATCCCTGTTGGGGAGTTCGTCACATTCACAGCAAAGAACGGGATTACAACCGTCGCAACGGTTTCGCGTACTGTTGAGGCCGTACAGGGCAATGGATACCAAAACAACCTGCTAGCGATCTTCGATGACGCGCCTGATCTTGGAGTTGTCGCGGACACCTTGGTCGTCACGGTCGCAAACGCTGACGGCCTCACGATTGACGTAGGTGAGTTCTGGATGGGCGGCATGTGGGTGCCTAGCAACGGGATCAACTTCGATACCGCACTAGACTTCATCGACCCCAGCTTGCAGGCGTTCAGCGCAGGCGGGCAAGGCTTCACCGCTGCGCGCAACCTATACCGGGAAGTTGAGCTACAGTTCCCCGCCATTCCTGAATCGGAATTGATTGAGACTGTAAGCACTGGATGGACCTTGCGTAAGCTGTTCGGCTTGGCTGGCGCAAGGACTACGGTCCTCATGTCGCCGGTCCAGTCCCCGCAAATCCTAATGGACACCACCGCGATCTGCGGCCTCATGTCCTCTAGGCTAAAGGCTGTGCCAATCGCAAGGGATTCAACCTCCCGCGTCTGGCGGGCTTCGATAGGCGTGCGAGAGCTTCGTTAACGCAGCGGGTGCGCGTACTCGCCCTCAAATCCACCCGTGCTGATCCACTCGTCATTGGGGACCAGGAGCAAGGTACGCGGCAGCGGGTAGCTGGTCAGGAAGCGGTCGGTGTAGTGGGTCTGCATGACCACCACGTATTCGCCTGAGTACGAATCGACGTAGCCGATCCTGGCGAACCCGCTGCCGACCGACATCCCTAGCGGGGCTTCCTGCGAGTCCAGGACTAGATCCGCTTCAAAGACACTGGCGCAGATCAGCCCGGTGTCGAACATGATGCAAGTGCGGTCGGCTACAGGCTCACTCGCCTGCACCACGCCGCACAACATAGCCGCTGCAACGGTGGCTAGCTTCACTTCGAGTCCTCCAACACCACCAGCGCCACGCGCTTGCCGTTAGCGAAATAGACAGTTCGCGCAAGCGCAGATAGACCAGCCGCGTCATCAAAGTCACCGATTACGCAAGTCGGCGCCTCCTCCACCCTCAGCCCCAAGCGGGCCAGGCGGCAGAGTTCGGCAACGTCAGCAAAGTCAATGACGGCCATCAGCGTGTCCTCGCTGAACGATGCCTCAATCTCCGCGATGCGTTCCGGGGTGAGTGTCATAGTGTCCGAATCCCCATGCCAAGGCGATTTCCGTCGAAGGTGCCGCAGCATTTTGGATACTGCAGCCCACAGAATGAACTGCAGCCGGTAGTGGCGTGAATCCTGTTGCAGTCAGGGCACATCCATGAGTATTTGCCATTGTTCGGGTATTGGTGCCGGTAGCAGTAGCGGTCGTTGAACGCCTTGGCGATGGCGCACTTCTCGCGGGCCTCGACGTTGCGCGTGCGGACTTCACGCCAAGTGCGCTGCCAGGATTCCAGTAGGTCGGCGAGGTAATTCACTTCGCCACCCTCACGATCACCACGCGGGAGCCGGCCCATTCGTCGGGGACGCCTTGCATCACTCGCGCCTTCGTCGGGCGTGAACGAATCGGGTCATTGGAC
>CXWJ01009840.1_pt1 | contig 14552 bp, 16 predicted proteins | sample 590841 | NCBI WGS metagenome assembly CXWJ01 (sample SAMEA3498367, study PRJEB10139) | wastewater metagenome | biome: wastewater treatment plant; material: activated sludge | place: Austria | collected 2015-01-21 | reverse complement strand
CTTGCTGCTGCTCGATGGCGGCGTCGATCCCTACCACCCGGCGGCCATTCGCGCCGCCATGGGAGCGACGTTTCACCGGCCGGTCGTCGCCGCATCCTTTGCCGAGTTCGCCGGCTGGGCGCGGGCCGGCGGCTATCGCGTCTATGGCACGTCGGCCCACGGCCAGGCCGACTATCGCGCCGCCCGCTATACCCCGCCGCTGGTATTACTGATGGGCAGCGAGCGCCAGGGTCTTTCGCCGGAGCAAACGGCGATGTGTGATGAGCTGCTGCGCCTGCCCATGCGCGGCCGGGCGACCTCGCTCAATCTGGCGATGGCGACCGGCATTTTCCTCTACGCCATCCACGATGCCCTCGACCAACAGGGCTACTTTGCCGCGTGGGCCGGATAGCCCTTCCCACCCGCCGCGTCCACCACGACTGATCCACGCCCGGCCGTTAGTGTTCTTTCTCAGGGCGAGCCTCCGCGGCTATTGAGCTTATACCACAACCTGTTACCCGGTCTATACCTCTTACCCATAGGGTTCACTGCCCGCTTCCTTTATTGTAGAGGGTGTACTGGTAGTGCTGGATGGGTGCATCCGGCCAGCCTGAAAGCGAACCCACGAACAAAGCATGAATGAGAAGCCAACACCCCCTACGCCGGAAACACCACCGGCCGGCACAACGCCCCACAACCTGCCTCCCGGTATCAAGGTGTATGAACGGCCGCAACGACGCGCCATGCCTTTGTGGTTGCTGTTGGGGTTACTACTCGTTTTAGCTGTCCTCGCCTGGTTCGCCTATCAGGCCTTTTTCTAGACTCAGACCGATGAGGTTGGACAAGGCGTCCAATTAACAATCTGTCGCCGACAGAAAGGAGAACAAAGCGATGAAAACAGTAGTTGGACTGTATGAAGAAATAACCGACGCGCAACTGGCGATCAACGAACTGGTACGGGCCGGCTTCGACCGGGCCAACATCAGCCTGGTGGCGACAAACCGTTGGGCCGACGAAACGATGGCCTCGACATCTACCGACGATAATGACAATAATGATGATAACGGGGTGATGAATCCCAGCCAGTTGGGCAGCGACGTGGCCGCGGGCATGGCGACCGGCGGCGTGGTCGGCGGGCTGGGCGGCGTTCTGCTGGGCCTGGGCGCGCTGGCGATTCCCGGCCTGGGGCCGGTCATCGCCGCCGGGCCGTTGGTGGCCGGGCTGGCCGGCGCGGGTATCGGCGCGGCCGTGGGCGGTCTTGTCGGCGCGCTGGTCAATTGGGGCGTGCCGGCCGAGGAAGCTGAACTCTATGCCGAAAGCGTGCGGCGGGGCGGCATCCTCGTGGGCCTGAAAACGGAAGAAGAGCGCGTCGAGCGCGCCGTCAACATTATGAACCAGTATGGCCCAATCGACGTGGAGCGCCATTCCGAAAGCTGGCGGCAGAGCGGCTGGACGGCCGGCGACAGCGACCCCCTGACGACCGGCATACCGGCCGCGACGGCCGGAGCCGCCGCGATCGTGACGCCGCCGCCGGCAGGCACAACCCAGATGGCGGCCGGCAACTACCTCGATTACGCCAACTATACCAACGCCTTCCGCGATCACTTCCAGACGAACTACGGCGGCAGCGGCCACGAGTATGCCCAGTATGACCCCGCCTACCGCTATGGCTATTCGCTGGCCCAGGATGACCGCTACCGCAACTACGAGACCTGGGACGAATTCGAGGCCACGGCCAGCCACGGCTGGGCGCAGACCGAACAGGCCGCCGGGCGTGCCTGGGATGAAATCAAGGACGCCGTCCGTCACGGGTGGGAATCGGTGAAGGATGCGATGGACTTTGAAGAGGACTTTTCTCTCTTCGAGCCGGGCTTCCGCGAGCATTACGGCACGCAATACATCGGCAGCGGGCGCGCCTACGATGCCTACGCCCCGGCCTATCGCTATGGCTACGACATGGCGATGGATGAGCGCTGGGACGAATTCGACACCTGGGACGAATTCGAGGCCGATGCCCGCCGCGGCTGGGAGCAGACCGAAGGGGCCGCCGGGCGCGCCTGGGACGATTTCAAGGACGCCATCCGCCGCGGCTGGGAAGACCTGCGCGACGCGATGGACATGGAAGCCGACTACAGCGCGTACGAGCCGACATTCCGCGAGCACTATGCCTCAACCTACACCCACAACAACGGACAAAGTCGCGCCTACGACTGGTATGAGCCGGCTTACCGCTACGGCTACATCTCGGGTCTGGACGAGCGCTACGACAGTTACGACAGTTGGGACAACCAGTTGGAGACCGACATCCGGCGCGAATGGGAAGCCGGCGAGTTCGCCGCCCACAGCGCCTGGGACGACGTCAAGGATGCCGTGCGGCGCGGTTGGGAAAGCGTGCGCGAGGCCTTTGACACCGAGTATGACGAAGATGAATTGATCGGCGAGAGTGGTGGCGTGGGCGGCTATACCTCCCAACGTTAAACTGCCAGAGGGTCAAGAGGTAGAAGGAGATAACCGGAGGCGTAGCAGCGCCTCCGGTTTTTATTACCTGATCTAGAGTTGCGACAGATAGGTCGTGAGCCAGTTGAACACGTTCTTGCGGCTGCGCACGTTGCCCGGCAGCGCGGTGCGGATGGCTTCCTCGATCCGCTTGACGTCGGCTTCGGTTTCGTAGCCGAAGTGATTGACAACTTTCTGGATCATTGGGATCACTTCGTACCCCTGGCGGCGGCTGAACATGATTCGGTCGTGGGCCACATTGGTCTTGCTGTCGCCCTCGCCCGCCTGCCATTTATATTTGTCCACGTTGAGCATCGCCCGCTTCACTTGAATCGCCATATTGTTGTCCTCCACTGCGAGTTGAAGTCCCCTTACCCACCCTCACCGCGGCCACCGATCAGTGCATTGGTCGTGACAATACGCGCTACCCGGTACGCTTGTAACGTTACTGGGCATACACATTTAACGTGGGATCGAACCACAGGCGTGGCCCCTCACGCCGCGCTTGGTGAAGGCTTTGCCCCGCCCTCAATGGGGTTGCACTCGCTTCGGCCGCTACGGCTACCAGCTTCAACTCAATTAATCAAATCGATCAGCCAGTTGGCTGATTGAATTTTCGTATCCAGTTCGCGATAAGCCTGGGCCAGGTCGTCGGCCTGTTGTTGCAGCGCGCCGGCGTTGACCGTGGTCTGGAAGCGCACTTCGCTCTTGGTGAAGCGTTCCTGGCGAATGCTTGCCGCCTGAATGACGCCGTTGAGGATGGTATGGCGCAGGCGCAGGTCATCGCGGTCGGCGATGGCGTCGGCGATTGTCCGGCCGTCGTCCAGTTGGCTGTTAGCATTGGTGCGATTGATCTGCTTGATCAGGCGCGTCAGATCGGCCGCCGCCCGGTCGACCTCTTGCAGCAGGGCTTCCGGGTTTTCGGCCGGCTGGTCGCCTTCCTGCACCTTGACGATACGCCCCAGTCGTTCTTTCAGATGTTCGAGCCGCTTCTTTCTATCGGCCCGCAGGATCAGCGCTTCGGCTAGTTTCATGGCATTCGTTCTTCCGGCTAATAATCGGCTCCCGCAACGAAACCCAGTGTGAAACATCATACCATAGACGGAAAGTGTTCACAATTTCAATTTGCCAAGGCCAGGGTCAACGGCCGTTAGCGGGCTAACCCACTGTTCATTGATTCCAACGACCTATTGTGTATAATATGATGTATATCCGAGACTTGATACCATAAACCCGGAGTAGCCCCATGACCGTAATGATCCGCAAGCAAATCTATATCCCCCGGCGACAGGATATATTGATCAAGCGCCTTTCTGAAACCAGAGGCATCAGCGAGGCGGAGGTGATTCGCCAGGCGATTGAACATGAAATCAGTCGAGAGTTGACTGACCCCGACCTCAATAGGCTATCAGCCTGGGAGCAGTTGATGGAATTTGTGGAGGAACGTAAGGCGAAAGCCCAACCCAGTGAACCTTACCGCTGGAATCGCGAAGAAATATACGCCGAGCGGGAAAATCGCTGGCTCAAAGGTAAAGAGGATTGATTGCAATGACCACCGTTCTCATTGACACGAACCTCCTCATCTATCTGCACGATATCCAAGAAAAGGACAAGCAACCCAAGGCCCAGGCCGTGTTAATGGTTTTGGAACAACAAAAGGTTGGTCGCCTGAGCATACAAAACCTGGCTGAATTCATCCACGTCGCCACCAAACGCCTAAAGCCACGAATGACGGCGAATGAAGCCCTTATCCAGGTCGAACTGTTCCAACAGATGTGGCCCGTGTTCGATTTAACGTTCCTCATCGTTGTAGAAGCGGCGCGTGGCGTCCGCGATCATCAGTTGGCTTACTATGATGCCCAACTCTGGGCTACGGCGCGCCTTCACCAAGTGCCTGTGATCATGAGTGAAGATTTCCAAACGGGCCGAACGCTGGAGGGCGTCACGTTCGTCAACCCATTCGCCGATGACTTTCGGCTCACGGACTGGCTATGACCGACCTCTTCTCCCACGCCGCCCAGGAACGCATTCGCCGCGAAGCGCCGCTGGCCGCCCGGATGCGGCCGCGCACCCTGGACGAGTTCTTCGGCCAGAGCCACATCATGGGGCCGGGCCGCCTGTTGCGCCGCGCCATCCAGGCCGACCAGCTTTCGTCGCTCATCTTCTACGGCCCGCCGGGCACGGGCAAGACCACACTGGCGATGGTCATCGCCAACAGCACGCGCAGCCATTTCATCACCATCAACGCCGTGCTGGCCGGGGTCAAGGAGATTCGCGAAGCCATCGACGTGGCCCGCCAGCGGCGCGAGCTATACGGCCAGCGCACCACCCTCTTCGTCGACGAGGTACACCGCTGGAACAAGGCCCAGCAGGACGCCCTTTTGCCCCACGTGGAGAACGGCACGATCATCCTCATCGGCGCGACGACCGAGAACCCGTACTTCGAGGTCAACAAGGCTCTGGTCAGCCGCAGCCGCATCTTCCAATTGCGCTCGCTGACCGAGGACGACCTGCGGGCCATCGCCGTACAGGCGCTGAACGACCCGGAGCGCGGCTACGGCAAGCTTAACGTGGCCCTACCGCCGGAGGCACTCGACCATCTGGTGGACGTGGCTAACGGCGATGCCCGCGGCGTGCTCAACGCCCTGGAGCTGGCCGTGGAGACCACCCCGGCCGACGCGAACGGCGTCATCACCATCAGCCTCGACGTGGCCGAGGAGTCGATCCAGCGCCGCGCCGTGCTCTATGACAAGGACGGCGATGTCCACTATGACACCATCTCGGCCTTCATCAAGAGCCTGCGCGGCTCCGACACCGACGCGGCGCTGTACTGGATGGCCCGCATGGTCTATGCCGGGGAAGACCCGCGCTTCATCTTCCGACGCATGGCGATCTTCGCCGGCGAGGACGTGGGCATGGCCGACCCGCAGGCAATGGGCATCGTCGTCAACTGCTGGGAGACGTTCGAGCGCATCGGCCTGCCGGAGGGGCGCTTCCCGCTGGCCCTGGCGGCCATCTACCTGTCCACCGCTCCCAAGTCCAACTCGGCCTTTGCCTTCTTCGATGCGCTGGGCGTGGTGGAGAAGGAGCGCGAGGCTGACGTGCCCAACCACCTGAAGGACGGCAACCGCGACAAGGAGGGCTTCGGCCACGGCGAAGGCTATCTCTACCCCCACGCCTACCGCGATCATTGGGTGGCCCAGCAATATCTGCCCAACGCGCTACAAGGCAAGGTGTTCTATCAGCCGGGCGAACTGGGCTACGAGCGGGCCATCGGCGCCGACGTGGCTCGCCGCCGCGAGGCGCAACTGGCGGCGATGGTCGAAAGCGACAGCGATGCCCATCTGGAGGTCTTGACCACCAGCCCGTCGAACCGCGCCAAGGATATGTGGCTGCAACGCACCGTCGCCAATAGCGGCCGGCAACTCGGCGGCCTGCGCGACCGGCTGTTCGAGATGGCCGGGGTGCAGCGCCATCACCTCATCCTCGACGCCAACGCCGGCAGCGGCCTGCTGACCTGGGAGGCGATCCGGCGCGCCCCGGAGGGCGGCGTGTGGGCGCTGGCCGCCGACGAGACGGCCGGTGAGGCGTTGCGCCAGCAAGCCGCCCGCCTGCCCGAAATAGAGCGCCCGGCCGTTCTCGTCGGCGACCCGGCCGAACTGGATTACCTGCTGGCCCTGCGCGGCGAGGCCGACGTGCGCTTCGATTGCATCCTGGGCCGCAACATCCTGACTAACAAGGAGCGGATCGCCGGCGTCCCGCCGGCCCTCGCCCGCCACCTATTGCCCGGCGGCCGTCTCGTCCTGGCCCAGGCTATCCCCCGCCACATCCAACGCCTCTACGCGCTGATCGAATGGGGCCGCGACGCCAAATTGCGCGATAAGGTCATGGCCGCCGAGGAAGCCATCTACAGTGATCCGGCCGACCCGATGGTCAATTGGGATGAGAGCGACTTGTCGGCGGCACTGGAAGCGGCCGGGTTGAGTGACGTGCGCATGATTGTTGAGGAGCAGACGGAGGAACGGCTCATCACGGCGGCTCACCTTGACCGTTGGTTCGGCGGGGGCGCGGAGGATGGGCGGTCGAGCTACCGGGAGCGTCTACTAGCCGGAGGGCTAACCACGGCCGAAGCGGTCAAGATAGAAAGGCTCTTTCGCGCGCAGTTGATGGAGAAATCAGTTAAGTGGAATGGACGATTAGCTTATTTGCAAGCCATTAGTGGATCTTGAGAGCCGGGCTCGACGAGTGAAATAAGGCCCTTCTGCGGGTTGTTTCCATTAGGCACACATTGTGATAAAGTATGAAAAAGAAGCACAAGTAGAATGAAGAGAAGAACAAAGTCTTGGAAGAATTGCGTGGCGTGACGTTTGAACAGATCGTCATGCACATTCAAAAGGGAGACTTATTAGGCGTCAAAGATCATCCAAATCAGGATAGATACCCAGGACAACAAATGTACTTAGTCCTCATTGATGATTATGTGTATCTTGTGCCGTTTATCGAAAAGGATGACCACATATTCCTGAAGACGATTATCCCAAGCCGAAAAGCCACGCGACAATATATCGGGAAGCGAAGAACATGGACGAAAAAGAACTAACCGCCCAGGCAGATGAATTTGATGACATAGAAGATAAAGAACTGACCGCCCAACTGGATGCAGAAGAGCGCGAGATTCTTGAATCCTACGAACGTGGTGAATGGGTTTCCGTGCACGATGAAGCGGCAGCCATCGCTCGTCATCAAGCCGTGGCCGCAAACACCCTGCGCAAAGACCGGCGTGTCAACATTCGCATTACGGGCTATGATCTGGCTGCCCTGCAAACCATTGCCGGGGAAGAGGGCCTCCCCTACCAAACCCTGATGGCAAGTATCCTGCACAAGTACGTCACCGGGCGGCTGGTCGAACGGCCGCGGACGATACCGGCCACGGTGGAGTACGTGGTGCATGAGGAGCGCGAAAAATATGACGATTAGGTGCGACGCACTTACTGAAGTGCGTTGCACCTGGACGAGACGAACATGACCACCTACCGCGCCATTCAACCCTGGTCAGTCCACTACCCCGACCCCATTCGTGGCGCGGCCGGCGACCGGCTGGCCCTCGGCCGCCGCGACGACGAATTCCCCGGCTGGGTCTGGGCCACGGCCGCCGACGGACGCGCCGGCTGGGTTCCCGAAAGCTGGCTGCATATCGAAGTTGACAACGGCACTTTGCTGCGCGATTACACCGCCGCCGAGTTGCCGCTGGCGCCGGGCGACGTGGTTTGCGGTGAGATCGTTGTGAGCGGCTGGCTGTGGGCCACTGCGGCTGATGGTCGGGTGGGGTGGGCGCCGCTCCATTGCCTCGCCCATGATTAAGCTGTAAGGTGCGACGCACTTCGGCAAGTGCGTCGCACCTTTTGTAATCTATACTTTAATACTCACCAACTAAGATCGAGAAAAGGATCGATTTTCCGTCAGCCCCAAAAACGATAAATAGAATGGCTATTCTCGATTTTAAACAAGAAGCCGCCGCTCGTTACGACGACATGGTGCGCGTCCGGCGCGATCTGCACCAGCACCCCGAACTAGGTTTCCAGGAGGTGCGCACGGCCGGGATCGTGGCCGAGACGCTGACCGGCCTGGGGCTGGAAGTACAGACCGGCGTCGGCCAAACGGGCGTGGTAGCCCTGCTGGAAGGCGCGCGCCCCGGCCCCAATGTGCTGCTGCGCTTCGATATGGACGCCCTGCCCATTCAGGAGGAGAGCAGCAACGCCTATATCTCCACCAGGCCGGGCGTCATGCACGCCTGCGGCCACGACGGCCACGTCTCGATGGGCCTGGCCCTGGCCGACTTGTTTGTGCGGCGTCAGGATCAGATGGCCGGCTCGCTCAAGTTCCTTTTTCAGCCGGCCGAGGAAGGCTTGGGCGGCGCGCTGGCGGTGATGGCCGGCGGGGTGCTGGAAAACCCACGGCCGGACGTGGCCCTGGCGATGCACCTCTGGTCGCCCGTCCACGTGGGGCAGGCGCGGGTGGTCGATGGCCCGGCCATGGCCTCGTCCAGCGTCTTCACCCTGACCGTTGAGGGGCGGGGCGGCCACGGAGCCGCGCCCCATCTGGCGACCGACCCGATCGTCGCCGCGGCCCAGATTGTCACCGCTCTGCAGAGCATCGTCAGCCGCAACACCAACCCCAATGACAGCGTTGTCGTCTCCATCGGCGAGTTCTCGGCCGGGACGACCTTCAATGTCATCCCCGAGCGGGCCATCCTGAAGGGCACGGTGCGCAGCTACGACACGGCCACCCACCGCATGGTCTACCGCCGCATCCTGGAGATGGCGACCAGCGTGGCCACCGCCTTCGGCTGCCGGGCGACGATGGAGACGGTCGCCATTGTGGCCGCCGTCCACAACGCGCCGGAGCCGACGGCCGTGGTGCGCGCCGCGGCCGAGCGTGTGTTGGGGGCCGAGAATATCCTGGAACACCGCACGATGGCCGCCGAGGATATGGGCTTCATCCTGCAAGAGATCCCCGGCTGCTACTTCTTCGTTGGCTGTAGCAACGGCGATTTGGCGACGCAGTACCCGCACCATCACCCGCGCTTCGACTTCGACGAGCGNNCGGCGATTTACGCCAGAAAGTAGACCAAAAGCCCGACGAGCGCGGCCCCCAGCACGACCGCCGGCACGCTGGCTTTTGAATTCCAGCGAAAGAGGACAATCAGACCGCCGACAAAAATCAGAAAGGTGAGCCAGCCGGTTATGGCATCCCGGAGCAGTACCACAGCCGTCGCGGCGATCAAGCCGACCACCCCGGCGGTCACGCCATCGAGGATACCGTGCAGCGCCTTGTTTTCGACAACCTTTTCCAGTAACTCGTGGCCGGTTAAGGTAATCGCGAAAGCGGGCAGGAAAATACCCAGCGTCATGGCCAGCGCGCCGGGCAACGCGCCACCCAGATAGCCCACAAACGTCCCGAAAATGACCAGCGGCGCGGGCAAAATGCCGGCCAGCGCCAGCCCGTCGAGGAACTGGCTGTCGGTCATCCAGCCGCTAACCACCACCGCCTCGTTGCGCAGATAGGGGATCACCGTGTACGCGCCGCCGAAAGTCAGCAGGCCGCTGCGCAACCCTAACCAGAACAGGGCCAGGGTAGACGGAGCGCCCCGAGATACGACGTTGGCCGTAGTCATCGCATCCAGCGCGGCGCTCAGTCGCATGGCGAGCAGAACGAGCGCCACGAGCGAACCCGCGCCGAGAAGCACCCCCGCCCAGCCCGGTTGGCGCTCCTCGACAAGCAGATAAATCACGCCCGCAATGGCTAAGATGATCAGAAAATGGATACCCGCAAAGTGGGCCACGGCTGCGCCGGCCGCAATGCCCCATAGCCAGCGATTGAGNNGAGCAGCAGCATCAGGACAAATCCGGGCAACATAAAACCCAGCCCGGCCACCAACCCACCGAAACGACCGCGCGATAACATGCCGAAGTAGACACACAGTTCGGAAGCTTCCGGGCCGGGCAGGACTTGATAGACCCCCAACACGCGGTTGAAGCGCTCGCGGCTAACCCACTGCTCCTCTTCCACCAGTTCCTGACGGATCATCGCGATCTGGGCCACGGGGCCACCCCAGGCCAGTAAGCCAAAATGGAGGAAGCGAAGGAACAAGTGACCGTATGATTCATGCGGGGCATTGTAGGTGACTTCGGCGACGGTAGGTTCTGTGGTCATAGAGTTTGGCTCTTGTGGGGCTGGGCCTCGGCGTGGCTATAGTGGTGGTATCATACGTAATGAATTAACCACGTATTGACACGGATTCCACGGATAAACACGGATTGCTATAGCTCTGATCTGTGTCCATCCGTGGCTAAATTATTCTTCCGTCGTGTACGCGCCGACGATCCAGTAAGGGCCGGGGCATTCGGCCGGCGGTTGCTCCATTACGCTCTCCTGGGCCGTGGGCGATTGGAACAACTCGAATACCTCGCCGCCGCCAAAGGATACCTCGCCGCCGACGCGGGCCACCGGCTGACCTTCGGCATCGAACACGACGATCACGCCGGCTTCTTCGGCCGCCCAGAAGCCCGGCGGCCAGATGATCAGCTGGCCCTGCTGCCCGCCGTACTCCTCACCGACCCTCAGGCAGCCGGCCACCAGCCGCAGTTCCCCCTCCAGCAGCGCTTCCATATTCACCCGCTCCCCCTCGGGCGGCATCTGCACCGGCAGAGCGCGCAACCCGGCCGGCAGCGGCGTGGCCGGCGGGGGCGTGACCGCGCGGGCCGGCGTCACCTCAAAGATGTGGGTGGCCTGAAAGTCGTTGCCGTTGGCGTCGTAGCCGGTAACGACGAGGGTGAACGCCTCGCCCACCCGGTTGGCGTCATCCGGCTCGACGAAGAGTTGATCCGCCTCGCGAAAGGGGTCGATCTCGTCGCGGCCAAAGCCGGGCACGGTCCATTCGATGCGCACGGCGTCGGCGCTGGCGATGGTGAAGTAGGTGCGCTCGCCCAGCGGGGCCACCGACGACCCGAAAATCTGGACAAACAGGTCAACCTCAACGGCCGTGGGCGGCGCGGACGGGGCGGATGGCTCCGCGCCGCCGCGCATCTGGAGCAGCCCGAACATCCCGGCCAGCAGCGCCGCGGCCAGCGTCGCCGCCGCGCCAATGAGGGCCACGACGACCTGGACATTCAACTCCCCTTCCCCATCCCTAAAGAAATTCTTCATGGCTGCCGCTCCACTCCTTGTTCGCGCGCCGTCGCACGGACGGGGAACGTAGTATAATTTTGGCCGCCGGGCGCGTCAATGCCGAGACTCACTCTTCCAGCGACAAGATGTCGCCCATGATCCAGTAAGGCCCGGCGCAACCGGCAGGCAACGACTGCCGGCGCAGCAGGTCGTCATGCAACAGCGGATCGATTTCTTCGTCGATGCGGCCGCCGCTGATCACCACCTCATCGCCCACGCCGGCCACGCGCTCCGTCGTTTGCAGATTGAAGACCGCCACCCCGTCGGCGTCGAAGCCCACGGCGTAGATGGCCGGCCAGACCAGCAGAAAGCCGGACTCGAAGTAGTAATCGGGGATGGGCAGGCGCAAACAGCCGTCTTCCTGAATCACACGGCCGCGAATGATCTCCTCGCCCAGATAGTCGGGCTTCACCGGCTCGCGCTGCAGCAATGGAAAGCCGCGCAGATCGAACGCATTGTCCGGTATGGCGCGGCTGAAACGGGCCTCTCCACCCTCAAAGGGGATGATCAGTTCGTCCCCTTCAATGGTATAGGTCGACCAGTTGACGATGGCGTCGTCCATCGTCCGTTCCAGTTCGGTGGCCGCGGCGCTGATACGCTCGCAGTTCGTGCCGCGCATGATGACCATCTCAATGTTGAACCGCTCCGCATCGACCTGGGCGTTGGCATGAGTCTCGTTGCAGCCATTGTCGAACGACAGCCAATCCTCGGCTACTTCCAGGAATGGAATGGGATCGGTTGGCACCTCGTGCGCGCCGGTGGCGTCGGAGAACGATACCAACAGCCAGCGCGTATCCAGTATGGGCAGGTCGGCGGCCTCGCCGCCGATGCCCGAACATCCCCCCAGCCACACCACCGCCGGCCATAGAAACCACTTCATCATGTTGCTCTTCATCCGTCGGTTCCGGTTAGCCATCATAGGTGCTCCCTTATCGCCTTTGGGACACAGAGGACACGGAGGAGTCACATAGAGCGCGGAGAAAGTGGGTTTCTTCCTCTGTGCTCTCTACCACTCCTCCGTGTTCTCTGTGTCCGCTTTTCATCCAAAGCCTCACCCAAGCCGCAACCAGAGTGGCGCGCATCCTCACCTAACGGATAATTGTACCATGACTACCTTTGATTCCTCCGCGCCCCGCGTCGTCTGCCTGGCCGGCGGCGTCGGCGGGGCCAAGCTGGCCGATGGGCTGGCCCGCGTCCTGCCGCCATCGAACCTGACCGTCATCGTTAACACCGGCGACGACTTCCGCCATCTGGGCCTGACCATTTGCCCTGACCTGGATACAGTGCTGTACACGCTGGCCGGTGTCGCCAACGACGAAACCGGCTGGGGCCGCGCCGGGGAAAGTTGGCGAGCCATGAGCGAAGTCGGCCGCCTGAAGGGGCCGGACTGGTTCAGCCTTGGCGATCTCGACCTGGCGACGCACCTGGCCCGCGCCCACTGGCTGGACGCCGGGGAGACCTTGACCGCTGTCACCACTAGACTATGCGAAGGGCTTGGCATCGCCCCGGCCGTGTTGCCCATGTCCGACCAGCCCGCCCCCACCCTGATCGAAACGGACACGGGCGACATATTGCCCTTCCAGGTCTGGTTCGTGCGCGAGCGCTGGCAGCCGCCCGTGCGGCGGGTCATCCTGCCCGAAGACGTCCGCGCCTCGGCCGCCGCCGTCCGCGCCCTGGAAACGGCCGACATGGTGATCATCGCCCCCTCCAACCCGTTCGTCAGCATCGACCCCATCCTCAACGTCTACCCCATCCGGGCCATGATCGAAGACGTGCCGCGGGCCGTGGTGGCCGTGTCGCCCATCGTCGCCGGACGGGCTATCAAAGGCCCAGCGGCCAAGATGATGGCCGAGATGGGGCTGGAGCCGTCGGCCGCCGCCGTGGCCCGCGCTTACGGCCACCTGATCGACGGCTTCATCTACGATTGCCGGGATGAGGGCATGGCCGCCGAGGATGGCTTGGCCCTGCTCTGCGCCGACACGATGATGACCGGGGCGGCTGAGCGGGAGCGGCTGGCGCGGGAGGTGTTGGCCTTCGCCGGCGAGCTACTGTAATTGAACACACCGCGATTCAGATGGGGTATAATGGCCCACAATCACCATGACCACCTGGGCCATCATCCCCGTCAAACCCCTCCACGACTCCAAGCGCCGCCTGGCCCACCTGCTCTCGGCCGCCGCGCGGGCCGACCTGATTCACTCGTTCCTGGATGAGTTGCTGGCCGTGCTGAACGAGACGCCGGGCATCGACCACGTGCTGGTCGTCAGTGGCGACCGCTCGGTGCTGGCCCTGGCCGAGAAATATGGCGCGGCCATCCTGGTCGAGGTCGAGCCGCTGGGGCTAAACGCCGCCGTCGCCCACGGCGCGACCTATGCCGCCGCGCGGGGAGCCACGGCCGTCCTCTTCCTGCCCGCCGACCTGCCCTTCGCCCGCGTGGCCGATGTCGAGCAGATGCTGCGACCGTTGGCAGAGGACGACCGGCCGCTGCTGGCCCTCACCGGCGACGAAGATGAGGCAGGCACCAATGCCCTGCTGCTGGCCCCGCCCGGTGATTTCACGTTTCGGTATGGCCCCGGCAGCTACGGGGCGCATCTGGCCGAGGCGGTGGAGCGGGGACGCTCCACCTACGTGATCAATGCCCCCGGTTTGCGCTTCGATCTGGATACCGAGGCGGATTGGCGGGCTTTTTGCGGCGAACTGGTAGGGGCCGATTGAGCGCAGGGGAGCAGGGGTGCAGGGGAGCAGGGGGGCAGGGGAGATGTATCTATGATCAGTAGTCGTCAAAATTGACAGGTGAAGCCAATGATAGTTGAACCGGAATCCGTAGTAAGCTTAGCAATAGAACAGGCACACTGGAGCAAAATCTCCCCTGCCCCCCTGCCCCCCTGCTTCCCATTAAGACCCACCACATAAGGAGAACAATATGGATCGCCTAGCCCTCTATCTACAAGACGCCCACTCGTTGCAGGAAGGCATGGAACTGGCCCAATACGCCGAGGCCAAAGGGTTCGAGGCGGTGTGGCAGGCCGAAAGCCGCCTGGTGCGCGATGCCATCGTGCCCATGGCCGCCTTTGGGGCCGTCACCAGCCGCATCAAGATCGCCAGCGGGGTCATCAACAACTGGACGCGCAACATCGGCCTGCTGGCGGCCACCTTCCTGACGCTGGACGACCTGGCTCCCGACCGCATCATCTGCGGCATCGGCGCGTGGTGGGATCCGTTGGCCCAGAAGGTGGGCATCGACCGCCGCAAGCCGTTGCTGGCCATGCGCGAGACGATTGAAGTCTTGCGCCGCCTGCTGGCGATGGAGAACGTCACCTTCCACGGCGAATTCCATCACGTGGACGGCA
>CXWJ01001999.1_pt1 | contig 14564 bp, 13 predicted proteins | sample 590841 | NCBI WGS metagenome assembly CXWJ01 (sample SAMEA3498367, study PRJEB10139) | wastewater metagenome | biome: wastewater treatment plant; material: activated sludge | place: Austria | collected 2015-01-21 | reverse complement strand
GCTTGCATACGGGCTTTGCCGTAGGGGGTGTAGGACTGAATATCCACCGCTTCCGCCCACTGCAACGCGTCGCCGCGCGAAGAGGTCGTGATGGTGGAGGTGGCGTCACGAAGAACTTGAGGCACAATGTCCACCGTCTGCGAAATGGCGGAAGTGGCAGGGGTCATGTCCGACGCGAAGTTGAATTGATACGTGCTGGCAAGCCATCCATTCTTTTCCATCGCAAACTGCGGCGCGCCCACAGGCACGGCGTAGATGTCGTACACGCGCCGTTTGCCATGAATTGCTTCAAGGTAATCGGCACTGTATTTAGTGCGATAAGCGTTGGTGGATGGACTTGATGTGGTTTGAATAGCCATTACAAATCTCCGTTATTTGATGCCGTCCAGCACCTTCCTGATCTCGCGCATCCTCTCGATGTGAGCGGTAGGGTTGCGGGCTAATTGGTTGTACTCAATTGCCAGTGCTTCCGCATCCACTTGCAAGGGCGGCGCGCCGGCAGGTGTGGCAACTTGGGCGGCGTTGGGTTGTGGTGATCTCGTCTTCTCCAAAAGCACCTCCCCTGCAAAGGCTTTCAATTCAAGGTCGTTCGCAAACGACTTTCCTTGAATCTTCGACGCCACAAAGGGGTCTTTGGGATCGAGTCCGTATTGAGACAAAACTGTTGTCACCGCTTGCTCTACGCCTCCGACACTGCCTTGTGTCTTTAGCAAAGAAGTTAAATCACTTAACTGTTTTTCGATGGTGTTTCGCCATTGGGAGTCTTGTTGACCCGCTTCAATTTGCGAAATCGCATCCTCGCGGGGAATGCCGCGTTTTTCCAGTTGTTCAACTTGACCCATCCATTTTCGGAACTCGTTTTCTGTCTTTCTTGCGTTTCCCTGAGAGGTCTTGAACGTCCTATCAAGTTCACCCAAGCGAGCGTCCAACTGTTCAGAATAATTTTTGAACCAAGCGGGGACTTGACCATCAGAGGGTGTCGGGCTTTGGGCGGGTGAACTAGGGGTTGGCGTTCCCTGTTCAGCCGATTCAAGCGCGTCACTGTCGGGCTGGTTTGCAGTCATGTTTTATATTCCTTTCGATGTTTGAAATGTACAAAAAAGCGGCGACCTTTGAGGGTCGCCGCGTCTTTTCAGAGGGAGCGTCTTTTTCGTTATTCTACCACACTTATTTATTGGCTGAAATAAGTACGGCTCGGTAGAGCGCGTCGCCGTCGGCGTACCCGTACCGCTCCGCCATCCTGTCCAACTCGCTTTGGGCGGCACTGGGTAACGCCTTGCCCTGCTCGTAGGTGGTGGTGATGATGGTCGTTAAGGTGTCGCCCAATATGCCCTGCCAGTCTTGGAACGTGGGGGCTTGTTGCTGGGCGTAAGACGACAAGTTCTCCTGCACCGGGTTGGATGGGCTGGCGTCTTCCCTGAGTTCGGGGCGCGGCTCATCGGGGAGTTTGGCGGCGAACTCGATAATCATTCTGTCGAACTCCACTTCCAGTTTCCGCTTTTCCTTGCTGTATTTATCCAGTTCGGGGTGAGCCTTTTTGAATCGGTTTGCCGCCTTCGGGTCGGTCAGTTTGAGGGCGTAATATTCGCTCCACGTCTGCGCGATGCCTTCTCCGTATTTCTCGTACAGTTTGTCGTACATCTTGCTTTTGTAGTAACTTTCCAGCGTTTTAATGCCGCCGTAGTATTCCATCAAGGCGGGGTTGTTGACAGTGGCTTGTTTCTGGAAGTCCAGCGCGCGTGTAATTTCAGGGTGACTGTCCATGAATAGTTTTGCTTTTTTGCGGTCTTCCATGCCGTAATACTCGTCAAGTTTGTCGAGAATATCGTCGCCGTAAAAGACCTTCATTTGGTCTTGCATGGTCTTGTAATCGCCGCGCGCCGCCGTCCAATCCTGCCGCGTGGCATGGTCGGGGATTGCCAGCATTGCACCGAGGTCTTTCATGGCGGCATAGAAGCGGTCTTTCTTCGCGTCGTCCCAGCCCGTCATGTTGCCGCCGTTGTCGTAGAACTCCTGCGCCACTTTGGGGTCAATGCCAACGATCTTGTATATCTCCGAGGCTCCGCCGGGCGGAACTCTGCCGAGTACGTTATAGGCATAGGCGCGCTCACGGTCTGGGCCGGACTTCCTCGATAACAATAGGGCGTCCATGAACGGGTATTGCTGGCGCAGGTTATCCCACCCTTCCTTGTACTTTTCAGGGGCAATCAAGCCTTCGTTATTCAGGTTGTTCAACCTGTAATATGCGGAATAGAACTCGTCCACTTTCGCTTCTTCGGGGTTGCGCCCCTTGAAGCCTACGCCGAACAACCATGAGGTCATCTGACCGAAGTTCCGCATCTTGGCGGCGCGTTGCACCGCCTCGTCCCATAGTGGGCCGTCCTGGCTCTCCGCCAAGTCTATGGCTTGTTCCTGTGTCAATGTGCCGTCCTGTATCATGGCGGCAATAGCCCTGCCCACCCTGCGGCGTTCGTAGGGGTCGAGGGCGTGAGTGTCGCCCAATCCGTTTCCGCTGAATAGTTGGATTACAGGGTCTAGTTCTACGGGTCTACCCATGAACTGAGATGTCAGGGCTTTGACGACGGCGGTTTGAGGGATGAGCCTGTTCGCCCATTTTGCGGCGGCTTCATCCTCCCCCTGGTTCTTCAAGACTATCGCCGTCGCAATGTTGATGGGGGCCCACAGAGACGGCCCAAACTTGCCCATGTCGTCAAGGGTGGAGGTAAACCAGTTCGTCCGCTTTTCAGGGTCGTTGAAGTCCGTCCCTGTCAAGCCATAGAGCGGCCAAATATTTGCCTCGATGTTGAAACTCATCGGGTGTCCGTTGTTTACACCCAACAGGTCGGGAACAGTCAGGTTGTACCGCCACCATTCTGGCGCGTCCTTATGCGATTCAGCCATTGCGTCTTTGAGTTTGGCGTAGCCCGCCAATACCTGCGGGTCGGTTGCCACGCGCTTCATCCAGTTGGCATATGATCGAGAGTACCAGAACTGGTATGGGAAGATATACGACAAGGCAAGGTCGATGTTCTTCGTCTCGCCGTAGGGCAATAAAGCAAAGTCGCGCCAGTGCTTGCCCACCTTGTCCGACATGGCAACCGCCTCCGTCACCCTGCCTTTTTTGTCGTTGAGCAAGGTCTTTAGTTTCTTAAGTGCGGCGTTGTCTATCTTCTCCGTTGACTTCAAACCAAAGTCGTCCAGCATTTGCGTTCTGATTCGTTCGAGGGTGGTAATCAACCCCTCCTGCGACTGTCGGAACATCTCGCCGGGAATGGGTGTTGCACCGTCGGCGGCAGGCGGCAGGATTTGAACTTCGGGGTTTTTAGCCAATTGGGGTACTTCACCACCCGCCTTTGCAACATCTCCACCCTTCTCTGCCAACTGTTTCTTAAGCGCGGCTTCCACCGCCTCCAAGTTTTGGTTCGCTTCGTCAATAGACTTGAACTTGACATCAGAATATTTGTTGATGGTGTTGAGCAATTTTTTGTCAAGGGGTACACCCGCCTCGGTTGCAGAAGCAATGCCATAGCGTTGCGCCAGTTGAGCCGCGTTTTGAGGAGGTACTTCGGCAAATATCTTGCCGCCTCTAAACTTCGCCGTGCGGTACATTTGCAATTCACCCACCGCTTTTTGCGCTTCTTTGAAGGTGTCCGCCAGTTCGGGAATGGCGTTGGTCAGCGCGTCGATTTCAGGCTGGGCGGCGTCGAAGGTCTTGGCAAAGTGTTCATCCCACTTGGACGCCATAAGATCGTCGGTAGCCTTTTTGAGTTGGTCTACCACCTCGTCTATTCCAAGATTGCCGGGGAACTTGCCTTGCTTGGACAGGATGGACTTCTCCCACACCTGAGCGGGGGTGTATTTGCCTTTATTTCTGGCATACGCCCAAAAGGTGTCCCAATGCGTTACGCCTTCTTGCTTTATTGCCGCGCCGCCCGTTTCTGAGAACGCGTTGAACAGAAAACTAAACTTCTTGCGCATCGCAACCGTTGTGCCGTATTTGACGTTGGCAGTGCCGAGCGCGTCGACGTATTTTTTCTTCGCGTTTTCGGCGGCGGTAATCAATACATTCATCCGTTGTGTCGCGTCTTTGTTCCCGTACTTCCTGGCGGCTTCGTTCATGGCGTCCGCAAACGGCACGTCATACGTTTTAGGGATGGTCGTGATGTTGTTCTCCGCGCCTTTGGCTTGGTCGAATACCGCGCTTTTCAACTCATCGAACTTTTTGTTGATGTCGTTGATGGTCGCGCCTTCCATGTCCGCCAGTTCTTGTATCTTTTTGTCAATGCCGAACTCGCGCAAGCCCTGATAATCCTCGGCGTCGATGTTCTTCGTCCACCCTCTCCACAAGTCCATCAGCCCGTCGCCGTCCACCTGTTTGGCAAAGTGGGCAAAGGCTTCGTCAAGATTTCCACCGTTATTGCGTACCATGTGAACCAGTTGGTCAATTGCGTCGCCCGTCAAGCCCGCCGCCGCAAACTCCTCCCGCGTGGGCAGGGCAACACCGGGCGAGAGCATCTTGTCCATCTGCTTTCTGAATTGGGAATAATAGATGCGCTTGGCGAACCCTTCCTCGACCTTTGAACTCCATGCCGAAATACCCGTCTCCGCCTTTTCCGCCTTTGCAAACGAAAAGCCTTTCGCCGAAGCGGGCGTATTCCCGAACCACTTGACCAAATCCGCGTCAATATCCGCAATGCTTGTTCCTAATACTTTGAGTGAATCTTTTACGCCAATATCCACGACCATCGTGAACAGGTTGTTCATGGCGTTACGAACGCCGAAGCCCGGTGAGGCGAAATAGAACTTGCCCAGATTGGCGTTGATGACACTCTTGACATCCCCCACCTTGCCGTCGTTGATGTTCCACAACACCTTTTTGACGCTGGAGATTTTGGAATACTGTTCGGCTTGCTTTGTGCCAGCCGCCGCCGCTTTCAGTTCCTTCACCGTCGGTATCTGTTTGGTGACAGCCGCTTCCAGTTTGTTCGCCAAGATTTCAATGGTTTTGGGCAGGTCTCCTTTTGCCGCTTGAATGGACTTCACCAAGTCCGCGCTGTCCTCGGTCAGGTTGCGAAAGAGTATGCCTGTTTCAATGGCGTCGTCCGAAAACGCAAAGCGACCCATGCCGTAGCGTTGGGAGGCTTTCATGATTTCGTCCAGCCCTTCGAGGCGTTTGGTTTTATCCAACGAGGTCATCTTCGCCATTGCGCCGAAGAAGTCCGCCACATCGTCCGCCGTGCCGCCGTTCTTCATGATCGCGCTGGTGGCAATGAAACTGGCAGTCGAAGCGTTCTTTGCCTCCTTCACTCGTAAACCAGAGGGGGAATAATCAAAGGCAGAGTTGTAGTTAACGGTCAGGCGTTGTGCTTCCACCCTGTCTATATTCTGTGCAAGTTTGGTGTCGATGTCATCGAACATCCCGCTTGCCCTTGCCTCACCAATGTTATCCCCCGCGTTCTTAAACACCCTGACAACATCGTCGCCCAAACTGCCGCCCTTGACGGCGTTCTCCGCATCGGCAATGACGTTGGCAACCTTGCCCGCCTTGCTGAACATGCCTACTACGTTGAGCGGGTCGAGGATAATTTGCCCTATCGCTTCCGCCCAGGGGTTTTGCAAGTCCATCGCCAGCAGTTCAGTGTCTTCCCCTGCCGCCGCGCGGCGTTTGTATTCTTCGAGCAAGGCGGGTTTCGCCATTTGCGAATACAGCATCTTGCCCGCGTTCCAGCCCGTTTCGAGCGCCGCCTTCTTTTCTTCGATTGTCCCCGGCGCGGTGATGAACTTCAAGGTGTCCCATGCCGCCAGCGGGGGCAGGAACAGGCGCGAGGCGGTATTGGCAAGGTTCTTCGTGCCTTCGATTTTCTGCGCGGTCAACTCCTCCCATTGTTTCTGTAGTTCGGCGGGCGCGTCCTCTTTGAGTTGCTTGGTGGCGGGGTTGATGTAGTCTTTGAACTGCGCTAGGTCGATCTCCGGCTGGTCTTCCCGATTAATGTCGAACGACAAGGCGTTGCCGCCATGCTGGTTGGTATACTCCTGTATGGCTTGTTGCGCGCCGAGGAATTGCTCGAACTTCACCGAAGCCGTGCCGAGCGCGTCGAACAAGGCGGTCATGGCGACCTTCGAGCCGCGCACAACGGGGGAGAGGAGCGAGCCTTCGTATTGGGTCTGGTTCAACCGTTCCCATTCAATCTTGACCGATTCGGGCGCGTCCTCGCTCAACTGTTTGGTGGCGGGGTTGAAGTATTGGTCTTGGATTTCCTTTTTACGAACCGAATTTTCGTCCTGTTGCATGGTGGAGATGTTTGAACCGGTAATGCCCTGCCCCAACAGGCTTGCCTTTTCTCCAAAGTTATTGGCTTCGACATACTGTTCCCACAAGTCCGACTGGCTTCCAGATGTAGGCGCGCCGAACAACATCCACTGATACTTTTTGAGCGTGCCGCCGATTCCTTTTCCAAAATACGGTTGACCGAACGGCGTCCAGCCTTGCGCGCCGGCGGGCAGTGTTTCCCCTTGCATCCCCAATGCACCCTTATAGTCCCAGTTTTTAGGGTCGGGAGGCGGCATGTCCGCATCGGGGCGAGGCGGGCGTATCTGTTGAATGTATTGTTGCTGTTGTTGCAACAAGGATTGCGCCTGCCCCGTGCGCTGTTGCGCCTGTTGTGCAGATTGTTGAATATCGGTCAGTGGCATCTTATCCTACGGCTGTGTTGAAGTTTATGAACGCGGTAGCCGAACCTATCGAGGTTTGCGGTTCGGCGGTGGGCGCAACGGCAGACGAACCGAATTCCGCTCCGCCACGCCCACCACGTTTGCGACTTTGGTTTCTCCATCGTCCACCGCTTGCTATTTGTCGTACCAATCGTCCGCGTTCGTCCCTGCCCCAACGCCTTGCGCCCTCTTGTACAAACTTGCCGCCGTATATATCTGTGGTAGCAGTTGCCGGATTCCAAACATTGCCAGAAGCATCCAGCCGCTGTCCAGCGGAGTTGACACCAAATGGCGCGGCTCCTCCTTGTGAGGCTGTATTGGATGGGTTATTTGCCGCCGCCTGTGCCTGCAATCCGGCTTGGTTGAGTTTGTAGCCGCCCTTCCCGTCGGGCTGGTAATATTTCGCCAAGAGACCCGTATCCAATCCCTGCTGGCTCAGTTGCTGTACCTGAAACGCGCTCATGGTGGGGAGCAAGCCGCCCGAGGCAAACACCGCCAAATCGTATTGCGCGCCGCCGAAGATACTCGACCCCGCCGCAACGGTGGGGACGGGAGGCGGAACGACGTGCGTCCGCTCGCTGGTCTGGTATTGCGCCAGTCCCGCCGGGCTCAAATTACCATACGTCGGCGTAAACGTCTGAGTCAACACCGGCGCGAGCGTACCGTTGAGGTTTCCGTAAATCGAGTTAGGGTTGTTGATCGCCTCGGGAACCCACATATNNCACTCCGCGATTGCGTTCGCTGGCTTGGTACTGCGACAAGCCCGGCTGTGTCAGGCTTGGCACGTTGGAGAACGACGCGCCCAATTGCCCGTCTGCCGCCGTCGAAGGGTTGCTGTACGGCGCGGCAAGATTGGCATTGGAGGCGATATTCCCATACGGATTATTCGGGGCGTATGACCCCGTTGGGAACGTCAGTCGGTTGGGGACTGTCGACGAGTTGTCTTTCGGCGTTACCATTCGGTAGCGGCGTCTGGTTGACATGGGTCACCTCTTGTAAACTTTCCACGATCTTTCTAAATCGTTGTTCCGATTCCAGCATGGCGGTCAGGAATTGAAGTTGGTTCATACAGACACCCCATTGGCGTCCTGTCCCTGCAAACTGACCTGCGTTTCAGCGGGGTTCATCGGCTGGGCGGGCAGTCCGCCTCCTCTCATGTCCGCGCCCTCCGCCATTGGATAGGAGGCGTTCATACCCGGCGCGGCGTTTTCAGGGTTGGGAGGCGGTTCTGTGGCGGCTCGCGCCTCCATTTCCATTTTTAGTTGTGCGGCTCGCGCCTCCATATCCACTTTTAGTTGTTCTTTCTGTATCTCTAACTGCACCTTCGCCGTCGTCATATCTTCGGCGGCGCGCTTCTGTTCGTGGAGCATGTAGTTCTCCACGCCCAGTTCTTCGGCAATCAACTGGCGGGACATGCCCATGCGCTCCACCTGTGTAATGGCGAGGTTCCATTTGGCTTGCTCGTCCATGTTGCCGAACTCGCGTAACTTCACGTCGATGTACAGGTGTTCAAGATCGAACTCGCCTTTGGCGATATACAACTCCTCGCCCGCCATGCGCTCCTCGTTGCCGATGCTTTTCGACTTTTCACGATAGGCAATCAAAGGGATGTCGTTGGCGTGTTCGATCCACTCGTACATCTGGTAGAAGCCCATCGCCTCGGCGCGGGCGGCGGCGTCTCTCGCCAGCGCGAGCGAGCCGATGGCGACCTTGTACGCCATGTTCGCCGTGCTGAAATTCTCGTTGCCTGCCAGTTTGTTCGCGTCCGCCAATATTTGCGCTACGGTGGTGGTGTACACTTCCTGTTGCGCCTGTTGCACCTTTTGTTCCACGCTGTCGTTCGGGCGCATCTGATTTATCGGTGTAATCTGCGCATTGCCGTCCGTGACAATCGGTTGCATGGGGTTTTCATTGTCAATGTGAACGCCCGTCAACGTGCCGTCGGGAGTGCGTATCCACTGCTGGCTTGCCGCCACCATCGAGACGGCGGCGGAGTAGGAGAGCAGGCGCAAATTATTAAGGTTGTCGAGCAAGCCCGTATTGATGGCGTTTTTGAGGATGGGGTCTTCGTTGTCCGCAATCACCCAGGGGATGAAGTTCAACCCGTGCTCCTTGTGCATCAGTTCGACGCCTTTGGTCGCGTTGGGGTTGGCGTTCATCGAGCCGCTGTTGGGCGTGACCCACATGCAGACGTAATCCCAGTCCGTGCATTTATACAAGGTAAAGGTTTGCATCAGGTCGGTGGCGGTCAGGTTGTCCTTTTTCATAACGTGCTTCTCCAACACCTCCTGTATGCCCTTGCTCTCTTTTCCAAAATCGTCCATCAGTTCTTTGAGCGTCATCACCTTCGCCAAGACCACGCACTCCAATCCGTATTTGGAATGGAACGAATGGACGGTGGAGGGGTGATGAACCGTCCAGCGGAAGGCACTGTTTTTGAGCAGTGCCTTTACGCGCTTGTCCTTTTTACCCTTCATCAGGTACGGCAGGTATTCCGTTTCAAAGGCAACGGAGCAATAGCGCATCGCGCTTTCCATGATCTTCCAGTGGGTCGTCTTTTTGCCCCACATGTTCATGCGCTTGAAGTGCCAGTCCAATACCGTCTCGTGCCGTTCCACCCTGTCGTATTCGGCGGGGTTGTCGAACAGCGGCGAGATGGCGATCTTCGGCATCATGGTGGCGAAGGTTCTCGAACCCGCGTCCAGCGTATCGGCGGGGGAGGTGGAGGAGAAGTTGTGTCCCGCAATCCAGGGTAGGCGGGATAAGGCTTGGTTGGGTTTCCACTGCCCCAGCCTGTGTTTGTCGATCTCCGCATACATCAGGTCACGGTCTTTATCGTTCTTGATGGCTTCCGTTGCCATGCCGACGTAATAACTCATGTCTCTCATAGACTACTCCACACCGATTCAAGGTGATAGGGATTTTGTTTCTTCTGCTTTTCTGGCGTGTTGAGTTCCGCGCCTGAATAGGGAATACGCAATATTTCAGGGATCAACTTCATGGCGTGATACAAGGCATCGCCCGCGTCCCATGCTTCATCGTGCGGGGGCAAATCATAAAAGTTGTCGAATAACTTTCGCAACGCCCGCAGGTAGTCGCTGTCCTTGTTGGAGATCAACACGGTTGCGCTTTCCATCCAGGGACTGACCTCGTGCTTGATGCGTTCCTCCTTGCTCCGCACCGTCCCTTTTTGCGACAGGTTGCTATCCACCGCTTTGATACGCGGGTCGGTTTTGAGGTATTGAAAGAAGACCTTGCCCACGCCGACGTTCTCCACGCCTGTAATGCGCCAGTTGGGGTACAGCGATTGCGCGGCAAGGATGGCGTCCCGCGCCTCGGTCAACTCACAGGCTTTGAGATACCCGTCCACCACCACCGCCGTATGATTCGGCAGTTTGCCTAAATGACAGAGCGCAAACGAGGAGTGTTGCCCCTGCGACTTTTGGAACGTGGTGGGATCTGCGCCTCCCACCATTGGGATGTCCTCCGGTATCTTGCCTTCCTCCATCGAGTAATAGCGCAATCCCATTTTGCCTGCGGTTTCCACGTCCATCATGTACATCTGCCAAAAGGCGAACTTGCCGTTGGCGCGTTCGGAAATGACGGACTTTACGCCAAAGTGTTCCTCCCACGTCAAATGCCACCAGCCCACAATGTCGTCGTAGATCGCGCCTGTGGCAGTGTTTTTACCGTCAATGTACACGCCCTCCCCGTCCTTTGCCCGTACCATGCAGGGCAATATCATGGCTACGCATTGCCCTGTGGCGATCATGGAATTTAGCGTATCGTCTTTGGAAAAGGGGACACCAAGCAAATTCACCCACGTTTCCAACTTGTCGTTCTTTCGTATCACGGTCTTGATGATCTGCGACAAAAATACGTCTTTGATCTTTGTCCGCTCGGTCTCCGATTTCCAACTGTCGATGTCGTGCAGGTCGTCCACATGCAAAAACAAACTGGGGTGTTTGCCGTTGATGGACGAACTAGCGTAGCCGCCGCCGATAAAGGTGGGGTCAATCCTGCCCGCCTGTTGCGCTTCCCACTGTTCTCTCGGTACGCGGTTGTCCATCACCCAATAGCCGTCCGCGCCCCACGCCTTTTCCTTCGGCGTGACGTGCGGAAAGACGCTTTTCCATTCGGGGTTGAATTCGATGATCGCCGCGATCTGTTTTGCAATGATGTTGCAGTTGCCGTCGTTCGCGCCTGTAATCAGCCCCGTTTGTTCCGGATGATGTCCAATCAAAAAGGCATCTAAGGTGATGAACGTGACAGTTTTCCAAAACCCGCGTGAGCCAAGCAGTACAAACGGCAACCCCTGTTCGTGCGCCACAAACGCCTTGCGTACCGCCTTGTCCATATGGACGGGCAACCTAAACCCGTACAGCAGTTCGTAAAACGCAAGAAACGATTTGACGGTCACGCCCTTCGATGCAATCGCCCGCATCGCCACCTTGTCGATCTCGCGCCGCGTTTCAGGCGACAAGGCTAACAGTTCGCTTTGGATGCGTTTATACTCCTCGAGGCTTTTGGCTTCGAGAAGTTGCTTGCCTAACTGGTTGAGAAGTTCGATCTGGTTCAAATAAAAAGCGGCGTATCCTTTTCAGATACGCCGCGTCTTTTCAGAGGCGACTACGCTTTGATGTCGGTAGTCAGGGTTACATTGGGCGGGCGGTACTCCACTTCCCGCCGCTCCGCTCGCGGCAACACCGTTCTTGGCAATTCCCATTTGTTTTCAATGCTCGCCACCAACGCCAGCGCAAACCTTCTCAATTCCAAGTCCGCCGCTTTTTGTTTTTGCAAGTATTGTTCAAACGTCATGCCACCGCCTCCGCCATAATCTCCAACGTGTCGAACACAGGCTTGAACGGTTTGAGTTCCACCGTCACCACTGCGTAGTAGCCAAGCGGCACAAGGGAAGGTTCTTCGTCTGCATGAAAGGTTGCAACCTTCGACGGCTGTTCAAGCGTCACCCTCGACGCCACCAGCAGTTCACGGGCTTTGGAGTGGAAGTCAAGCATGGGGTTATCCTTTCGCGTTCCTGAAAAAAATCAAAAAAATTTCTGTGTGCCTAACAACCAACAGACAGACCAACACACAGACCAACGTACACCGTACCTACCCACCCACCCCCCAGCGTCCCGATTGCGCTCACCTCACACACGCCGCCGCGCCCACGTAGCAGGCAGGGGCATCGCGTCACGCATGACACTAGCCATGCTTGCGATAACTACCGTTACTGCAAGCATTACTCTGCGTCAACCACATCACCCAGCGCGCGACGGATGGCTTCAGCCGCATCCGCATCCAGTATTAGGACGTTGGTCACGTTGCCGCCTGTGGTGATGGGCGTCTTGTCCTCCAGCCCTTGCGCCTTACGCAGTGAAGCATCAGCCATGACCGCCGCCTTGCCCGCGTCGGGGGTGGTGGCGATCTCCTGAAGTGTCCGCGCCCGCTCTACTATGTGAGCATCCTCGCCGTACTGCTTGACCAGCGCATGATCCACCACAGCCAGCCCCGCGCCCTCAGCGTACAGCCTCATGCGCTTCTCCGCCCGCGCTTGTGCCGCCAGGCGCGAGGTCTCAGGCGTGAAGGGGCGAAGTTTGCCGCCGTTGCGACCAACTATTACGCGCGCGCCCTCGTGTGTATCCGTGTGCGTTTGTACTGTGTCCTTCATGCCGCTATTCTACCACAGACACAGCCGCCCTGTTAGGCAAGCAGGGCGGTAAATCGCAATCCCCCGCCAAGATCGCCGCCGCCCGCGAGAACGGCAAACGCGGCGGACAAAAGCCGTCATGCCTCTGTGGCACTTGTACCAGGTGCAAGAACAGGGAGTATCAGAGACGCTGGCGAGAAAAGAAGAGGCTAAAAACCAACCTCTAATTTTAATGTGGCATTTATCTTCGTGGTTTAGAATGACGGCATGAACGAGTACCGCATCATCCGCCATGCAGACCCCCGCCATATTGACATCGAGGAACTCCGTAAAGGTCAGTGGGTGGTTGTCAAATGCTACACCGACGCCCCACTGACCGACGAGGAAGTCGAACGATTAGTAAAACAGGAGCAAACATCATGAACGGCTGGACACCTACCATCCCCGAACACGAACGGATTGACAACGAGATCGCCGCTTGCCGTAGTTTTTTGGAAATCGACCCGAACAATCAATACTGGCGCAACCGCCTTGCCGAACTTGAACAAAAGCGCATCATGAACAACATCACCCCCGAAGCGCAAGAGGCGTATTTTGAACTGTGCAATTACCCCACTCACGTTCAAGCCACCGCCGCGTATGGGCAGTTAGACCTGACAGAAAAGGTTACATCTGCTTTCCGCGCGTTCGGGAAGGACGCGATACGAGTGCTGAACGACGACGCCGAATGGCGCGACGAACAGGATACCCGCGAAAGCGTGAGACCATAGCAACACGCGGCTCAGCCGCTTTGCCCCGCCGTCAGATCGGCGGCGGGAACTTGAAACGAGGTAATCGGAAAAATACCATTAACCAACTTTACATCGTATTCAACTTTAGACAACAGGAGACACAATGACGAAGTTTGACCCCAAAAGCAAGATTATGAAAATGCAAGGCAAGGATTATCTGCCTGTCAATTGGCGGATCGTCTGGTTCCGCGAAGAACACCCGAAAGGCTCGATCACAACCGAGGTTGTAGGCGAAGGGCTTATCAAAGCCACCGTCATTGACGGCGAAGGCAGAATACTCGCTACTGGTCACGGGACGCCGAAGATGCAAGGCGTAGCAAAATCCCGCCCGTTCGAGGGCGCAGAAACCGCCGCTATTGGACGCGCCCTGGCTCACGCTGGCTACGGCACACAGTTCACCGACGAGGACGAAGGCGAACATCTTGCCGACGCTCCAATCGAGCGCGAAATCGTCACCGATAAAGCGTGGAAGGAATGGCAATCTCTCCTCAAACGCGCCGACGCCGTGCAAATCGTGACGCCTGAAATCAAGCGCGATGAAACAACGCTGGATGATTTGCGCGAGGCGTACAAGGAACTCAAAACCATCGTTGACAACGCCGAAGCACAGGCAAAGGCAGGTGAATGATGTTTCACACAATCCTTATCGTCGGCAACGTCGGTAGAGACCCTGAAATGCGCTACACCCCTTCGGGTCAGGCTGTGACCTCGTTCTCTGTTGCGGCAAACAAACAATACACAAACGCACAGGGCGAGACCGTGAAAGAGACCATCTGGTTTCGGGTCTCTGCATGGGGCAAGCAAGCCGAGACCTGCCAGCAATATGTCAAAAAAGGCATGAAGGTTTTGGTCGAAGGACAACTCAAACCCGATGCGGCGACTGGCAACCCTCGCATCTGGAATACGTCGAATGGCGATCCCGCAACGTCTTACGAAGTGACCGCCAACACCGTCAGGTTTTTATCATCCAGCGGCGAAAAGAAATCCGAAGCCGTTGGACCAGATATTGGCGACGGCGAAAACATGCCGTTCTAACAAACAAACGCCCGCCCTGCTCATCACAGGGCGGGCAGAATAGGAATCACACATGACCAAACTCATTCAAACCCTCCGCAACTGGTTCAAGAAACGCTTCGGTCGCGCATGGACTGCCGAGGAAATCCTGCGCCGTGAAGGATAACGACATGCTCGAACACTACTTCGCCGTCCACGCCTATATCGAGCGGTGCAACAAACAGTTGCGCTCCCCGTCCCTGCGCGAACTTGGGAAAGAGTTCCCCTCCCCGCGCACGGGCAAGCCCACCGCCGCGTCTGTTGTGTCCTATTGGCTTAAAGCCATGACCGCCCTCGGACTGCTGGAGCGCAACGGCAACAGTTACCGCGCCTTGCGCGTGCCTGCGAAACTGCGA